>Ga0307986_10000262_pt1 | contig 39278 bp, 32 predicted proteins | sample EllFjometageno82_FD_203170 | JGI IMG/M metagenome (GOLD analysis project Ga0307986, IMG submission 203170) | Marine microbial communities from Ellis Fjord, Antarctic Ocean - #82 | ecosystem: Environmental > Aquatic > Marine > Unclassified | place: Southern Ocean | collected 2014-10-09 | reverse complement strand
CCTGCATTTGTTATAGCTACAAAGTCACCCTCTTTTATTTTCTGATATTTTTTGTATTTTATAAATTTGCACGTAGTTTCACAGATTGGGCCAACAAATTCTACTGATGCGTGGCTCTTTTTATCTGTTTTAACAATTGGAACAATATCATGACTCGCATCGTATAATGCGGTTCTCATAAAATCATTCATGCCCGCGTCTATTATTATAAAATTTTTATTTAAACCTTTTTTAATATATTGAATCTTACTAACCAAAATTCCTGTGTTACCAACTAAAGATCTACCAGGTTCAAAAATAATATTACAATTTAATTTTTTTTTAAAATTATAAACAAGTTTTGCATAATTGTTTAAGTTAACTTTTCTATCTTTTTTACTGTATCTAATACCAAAGCCGCCACCTAGGTCTACGTATTTTAATTTTATATTTAAATCTTTTATAACTCTTGAGAGAACATCTAGTGTTTTTTTGTAAGGGGTATCAGATAGAATCTGGCTACCTATATGTACGCTCACGGCATCAATTTTTAGATATTTGTATTGATTAATATTTTTACTAAAGTTAAAAAAATTTTTTATAGATAATCCAAATTTATTTTCCGCTTTACCAGTTGAAATCTTTTTGTGGGTTTTAGCATCAACATTTGGATTTATTCTAAAACCTATAGATATTATTTTATTAACTTTTCTACCTATTTTATTTATTAATATTGCTTCACTTTCTGATTCTACATTTATGAGTAATATTTTATTTTTGATAGCCAATTCTAATTCTTCTTCTGTTTTCCCCACACCTGAAAAAACTATTTTATTTGGTTTTATTCCAGCCTTTAAAGCTTTTAGAAGCTCCCCACCTGAGACCACATCAGCCCCCGAACCTAATTTCCCTAATATCTTCATGATCGTCAAATTAGTATTAGCTTTAACAGCAAAACAGATAAGAGGATTCACATTTTTAAAAATTTTGGAAAAATTAATATAATTTTCTTCTATCTGCTTTGAGGAATAAAGGTAAAAAGGAGTTTTGTTTTTCTTTGCTATATTTAGAACAGAAGTATTTTCTATAAATAATTTCTCTTTGAGATATTTGAAATGTGACATATATTTTATGAAAAAATTACAATTTCGTACTTAATCTTACCTTGATATTGAGGATTTGATTTTTTCCCACAACTTTCTAAAATTAAAAAGGCTAAAACTAAAAGAAAAAATAACTTCATTTAGTAACCTTTTTATATTTTTTTATCATTTTTTTTACATTGTTTGAAGAAGTTCCACCGTAAGAATTTTTTGAATTCATTGAGTTTCTTACATCAAACACTTTTAAAACATTCTTATCTAAATCTTTATAGAATTTTTTCAACTCATCCAAAGAAATTTTATTTAAAGTCTTGTCTTGTTTTTCAGCGAAATTTACTAATTGAGATGAAATACCATAAGATTCTCTAAAGGTTAAGTTTTTTTCTTTCACTAAATAATCAGCAAAATCTGTTGCGGTAGTAAAGCCTTCGTTAGCCATCTCGTACATTTTTTTTTCTGATATTTGTAAATTATCGATCAATTCAAAAGACATTGTTAAAGTGTCCTTCAGAGTATCGTAACCCTCAAAAACCAATGCCTTATCATCTTGTAAATCTTTAAAGTAAGACATTGGCAAACCTTTCATTATTGTTAAAATTGAATTTAACTTTCCATAGTTTATTCCAACTCTTCCTCTAATTAGTTCTGCGGGATCTGGATTTTTTTTCTGAGGCATTATTGATGATCCAGTTAATACGTTATCATTAAAATAAATTAATTTAAAAGCGTCAGAGTTTAAAATAATAAAGTCTTCTGCTAATCTTGACAAATGCATTGCACAGACCGCTGCAGCATATAAAAAATCAATTGCAAAATCTCTATCGGAAACTGCGTCGATTGAGTTATTAGTAGGTTTCTTAAAACCAAGTTTTTTAGAAGTAAAATTTCTATCAATCTTATATGAGGTACCAGACAAAGCAGCCGAGCCCAATGGAGACTCATCTAAAAGATCTAAATTATTCTGAAATCTTTTTTTATCTCTGTTTAACATTTCATAATAAGCTAAAAGATAATGTGCAAATGAAATAGGTTGAGCATTCTTTAAATGAGTAAATCCAGGCATAACTGTATCTGTATTTTTTTCAGCTTTTTTAATTAAGATCTTCATTACATTTGTAATATCTTTTAAGATATCTTTAGAAGACTCTTTTACCCACAATTTAAAATCTGTAACTACCTGATCATTTCTTGATCTTGCCGTGTGCATGAATCCGGCGGAGGGACCAATAATATCAAATAATTTTTTTTCTATGTTTAAATGAATATCTTCATATTTTTCATGAAATGTAAATTTACCTTTATCAATTAAAGTTTTTATTTTTTTTAAACCATTGATAATTTTTTTACCGTCACCAGAAGGAATAATTTTTTGTCTAATAAGCATTTGAGTATGCACTGTAGAAGCAAAAATATCCTGTTTATAGAGTCTCTTGTCAATATTGATAGAAGATCCAATCCTTTGAAAAGATTTAGAAGACTTGCCCTTAAGTCTTTTTGACCAAACTGTTTTATTTTTATTTTTCATTTTACTATGTTATTTGTAATTTAAATTAATATGAAAATTAGTAAATCTTTTAAAATCTATATTCACATATTTCTTATCTTTTTCTTTGCTCAACAGCTCCTAAGTGAGGATAATAAATCTAAAAATATAGTAGTCCATAAAGAGCCTATAGAAATTAAAAAGCTAAAATTCAAAGACTTTAATCTTAACGAGATAGATTTAACTGGGAAAAAAGGCAACATCATGATTTTAAATTTCTGGGCTACCTGGTGTGCCCCATGTAAAAAGGAAATGCCATCTTTAGATCAATTGTCAAAAAAATATCCAGATATTTTAATCTATCCAATAAATTTAGAAAAACCAAACAAAGATAAAGCAAAAAAATTTTTTACCGATTTAGAAATTTCAAAATTAAAGATTTATTTTGATCCTAAATTTTCTTTAGTTAAACTATTTAACATGCGAGGAGTACCAACAAGTATTCTGATAGATAAAAATGGTAAAGAATTTGGCAGAGTTATTGGTGAGATAGATTTTCTTGACGAGGCTTTTATTGATTTATTAAAAAAATATCTTTAATTTTTAAAAAAGTAAGCCATAAGCACCAAAACTATTACTGCAAAAAATTGCAGAAGAACCCTAAGTTGCATAAGTTTATTCGAGTATTTTTTACTAGTGTCACCTCCCTTAAATAAAGTATAAATACCCATTATTAAAACAACTGCGACAGAACCTAATAAAATAAAACCTATAAAATTAAATAAAAAACTAGACATTATCAATTAACTATCATGAGCTATTCATTAAGAACAACTATTTTAAATCCTCTTTCTAAAGAGAAACCAAAAAATGCTGTTATACTTTGTCACGGCTATGGAGGTGACGGCAAAGATATTTCGTTATTAGCCAGTTATTGGAGAACTTATTTACCTGATACGCTGTTTGTTTGTCCCGACGCACCAGAAAGATGCAGTGTGAGCCCCACAGGCTTTCAATGGTTTGATTTAATGGACCAAACTAAAGATCAAATTTTAATAAAATCATTAGTAGCTGAAATTAAATTAAATACTTTAATAGATGAGGTTTTAAAAACAAATAATCTTACCAGTGAAAAAATTGCTATAGGTGGATTCAGCCAAGGTTGTATGATTAGCTTACAAACTGGAATTAAAAGAAAAGATAAAATTAATTCTATAATAGGATATTCTGGAAAAATAATTGATACAGATCATTTAAAAAATAATATTAATTCTCACCCTGATATAATTTTAATGCATGGTGATAAAGATGAAATTGTGCCAGTAAGTTTTTTGCTTGAGGCAAGAGAATTTTTTAATAAAAATAATTATAAAATTGAATCAAAAATATTTAAAAATTGCGAACATCGTATTCCATCTGAAGGGTCGAGTTTAGGATTACAGTTCTTGAAAAAAAATTTATATTAGTGTTTATAGAATATGATAATATGACAACTTGATATCATTCAAGTAATCAGTTAAATTTTAGAATGATTATTTTAGCTAATGAGAAAATACCACTAGAAAAGTGTCCTGCTCTAGTACTAAATGCAGATTTTAGGCCACTTAGTTATTATCCTCTATCGCTATGGTGCTGGCAAGATGCTGTTAAATCAGTTTTTCTAGACAGAGTAACTATAGTATCAACTTATAAAAGAAAGATTAGAAGCCCTTCTTTTGAGATGAGTTTACCTAGTGTAATTGCTCTTAAAAGTTTCATTAAACCATCTGAGAATCCTAACTTTACAAGATTCAATGTTTTTCTAAGAGACAAATTTATTTGCCAATATTGTGGTGTAGGAAAAAATTTAACCTTTGACCACCTCCTTCCAAAATCAAAAGGAGGCTTAACAGACTGGGAAAACGTAGTAACAGCATGTTCAACTTGTAATGTGCAAAAAGGTGGAAAACTTTATAAAGACTGTGACCTAATACTTGCTCAGAAACCCTTTAGACCAACTGTCGATGACTTACATAAAAATGGAAGAAATTTCCCACCTAATTTTTTACACGAAAGCTGGATGGATTATTTATATTGGGATATTGAGCTTGAGCCTTAATTATAATTTTTCAGAAATTTTTATAGCTATATAAGAAGACGTTTTAATAACTTTGTCTAGCAATCCATACAAGCCATCCTTAGTGGCACCACCTTCATAGGCTATATCTTTATGATTTAATTCATCATTTCTAAATTTAATAATTTTTTTTTTTAATTCTTTTTCATCTTCCCCAAGTTTATGGGTTTGGCTCTTGTAATGATCACCTATTACCTCTTCTACAGAAGCTGTGCAAAGCATTGTAGCTTTTTTACCCAACATTGCTGTTCCAAAACCCAAACTCACACCAAGTAAGTCCCAAAGAGGAAGTAGTTTCGTAGGCTTTATATTTCTTTGTCGTATCTCTTTATCAAAAAATTCATAGTGTTCTTTTTCATGTTCTTTCATTTCTTCTATTTGTTTTTTTAAATTTTCATCCTGTTTAAATGTTTTAAGAGCTAAAAGCTGACCCTCATAAATTTTAATAGCACCGCGCTCACCTGCATGATCGACTCTTATTAATTCTTCTAAAAATTTTTTATTTGTTTTTTTCATCTTTTAAAAATATTTTTAAAAGTAATAATTGATAAAATTAAAGAAATAAATAAATTTATTGTCGCTAGCGATAAGCCAAAAATTCTAAAATTTACATTTTTACAAGATTTAGACTTGTTATTTTCCAACACTTGCAATAATTCACTAGTTGACGTATTTTGTTTCATCCCCTTTATTTGACAAACAAAAGATTCATTAAAAAAACCTTGTTCAACTCCAAAATGATAAAAAGATATTAAAACACTAGAAATAAAACTCATAAAAATAAGTATTAATAGAATTTTTTTAAATTTATGAAAAAATAAAAAAAATAAGCTTAGAACAATTACAGAAAAATAAGGCAGTCTTCCAATTAGACAAAGTTTGCAAGCTTCATAACCAAGTACATGCTCAATAAAGTATGCGGATAGAAGTACTAAAACGCTAAAAGAAAAAAATATAGCAATTAAGTTATTGTTTAAAAACTTAAACATACAATTTAATCATCAAATAAACGATTAAGGCTAGTACTACTATAATTAAACCAATTATAGTTGCCCAAAACGCACCCTTTTTTTCTAAAAAAGAAGAAAACGTCGCACCAAATCTAAACGATAAATAAGCTACAACGAAAAATCTTAAGCCTCTTGCAAGCAAACAAGTAATGAAAAATAAAATTAAATTAAATTGAATAAAACCACTAAAAATTGTGACCAACTTAAATGGTAGTGGGGTAAATGCAGCAGTGAACAAAATTAGTAGCCAAGAAAAAGACCCGCCATTTGTTTGAAACTTCTCTCTTAAAAAATCAGTATTAGTATGTCCGTAAAACTCGAATACCTTTACCCCAAGTTCATTAAAAAAAAGTAACCCTATAAAATAACCTAAAAGAGCACCTAAGGCAGAGGACAAAGTAGCTATTAAAAATATTTTACGATATCTCTCTTTCTTGGCCACCACCATAGGAACAATCATAATATCTGGCGGAACAGGAAAAAAAGAGCTTTCAACAAAAGATACTAAAGCCAAGCCATAATCAGCAAATTTGCTAGATGCTAATTTTACACATTTATCAAAAAGGCTTTTCAACATTATTTTATTTATAAAGCAATGAAATTTGAATACTATTTAAATATAAACTTTAAATGTTTAATTACCAAGGGCGAATGGTGGAACTGGTAGACGCGCCGGACTCAAAATCCGGTGGTAGCAATACTGTGAGAGTTCGAGTCTCTCTTCGCCCACCAAATTATGAAAATAAATAAATTAAACAGTCTTATAGAATTATATTTCAGAAAATGTGATGAAGTTGATCGTAAAAAAACATTTTTAAAATCATTAAAACCAGGCAAAAAAACTTACAGCTGGGAAGAAGTAAGGGAGAGAGTTTTTAAACTTTCTTTTAAGATTAAATCTTTGATTAGTGAAGGAGAACGATGCTTAATTTTATCAGAGAATAGACCTAATTGGTTAATATCAGATATTGCCGTGATGAACGCAGGTGGTATTTCAGTACCAATCTTTACAACATACTCATCTAATGATTACGAATATATTTTAAACGACTGCAAGCCTTCATTGATAATTGTTTCAAACAGTAGTCAATTTCAAAAAATAAAAAAATATATCAATTTAAATAATCAGAAAATTATATCTTTTGAAAAGATAGAAGCTGAAAGTTTATTAATGCAAGATATTTTAGATGAAGTGAATTATAAAGAAATAATTAATGACAACCTAAAAAGAAATATGCCAGCGTGCATAATTTATACGTCCGGTACCTCAGGAAACCCCAAAGGAGTAGTTTTAAGTCACGGAGGAATTCTATCTAATTGTGAAGGAGCCGTGGAATTACTCAAACCATTAATAAAAAAAAAGAATCCAATATTTTTAACGTGGTTACCATTATCACACTCATATGAACATACAGTTCAATTTATCCAAATCATTTTAGGTGCAGAAGTTTACTATGCAGAAAGTTTAGAAAAACTTATACCAAACATGGTACTTGCTAAACCAACTATCATGACTGCAGTCCCAAGATTTTATCAAAACTTGTTTACAAAAATTAATATAAATTTTGAAAAACAAAAAGGAATAAAAAAAAAACTTATTAATATCACCTTGAATTTAGGAAAAAAAATACTCAAAAAGGAAAAAATAAATTTTAGGGAAAAAATCATTAACTTTATTTGCAATCTTACAGTACGAAGAAAAATACAAAATCAATTTGGTGGAAATCTTCAGGCATTTGTATCAGGCGGTGGAGCATTAGATCGAAATATTGGAGAGTTTTTAAATGCTATAGGACTTCCAACCTTACAAGGCTATGGTCTTACTGAGGCGTCTCCCATAATTAGTTGTAATCTACCACATCTAGTAAAGGTCGATACTGTAGGTCCCCCATTTAGATCTAATGAAGTCAAGATTGCTGATGATGGAGAAATTCTCATTAAAGGAGAAAATGTAATGCTGGGTTATTGGAACCAGGAAGAAGAAACAAAAAAAGTAATTAAAAATGGATGGTTGTACACAGGAGATATTGGAGAACTTGATCACAACAACTATTTAAAAATAACAGATAGAAAAAAAGATATCATCGTTAATCTTGGGGGGGACAACATTTCCCCGAGTAAAATTGAAAACATTTTATGTTTAAATCAATTGATTAAACAATCTTTAGTTTATGGAGATAAAAAGAATTATTTAGTTGCAATTATTATAAGTGACAAAGAAACAAACAAAGAAAAGGTTAAATCTGTAATTGAAAACACTAATAAAAACTTAACATCAATAGAAAAAATAAAAAATTTTATCCTGATTCATGAAGAATTTACAATTGATAACGGGATGTTAACACCAACATTAAAGTTAAAAAGAAAAGTAATTATTAAAAACTATTTAAAACAAATAGAAAATCTTTATTAAATTTAAACATTTATGAGGTTAAAAGTATTGATATTAAACATTTTTTAATTAACTAATTAATTTAATTTAAAATTTTTAATAATATCTAAATAATTTTTATAAAAATTAAAAATTAAGTTGTAAAGTTATACGCAAGTTTATGTTTGACAAAAAAGAAAAAAAACTTAAAGATTATATATATAAACGAATCACTAAGATTTGTTTAAACAAATAGGGAGATAAAAATGGCTAAACGTAGAAAAAAAGCTGCTAAAAAGAAAACTAAAAAAAAAGCTAAAAAAAGAAGAAGATAGTTTTATTTTTAACTAAACGCCCTTTTGATTGATTAATTAAAAGGGCGTTTTTTTTTATTCTTCACTTGAAATATTTTGATTTCTTCCTAGAGCTTTATCCATTTTTTTCGCGACATCTTCAGGAGAAATTTTTAAAACAGCCTCAAATTCCGACTTTAACCTTTCGTAGGCTTTTTCAAACAATTGTCTTTCACTATATGATTGTTCAGCAATAATATCAGAATTTTTATTAAGATCTTTTACAACTTCGGTAAGTTCGTAGATTTTCCCTGAATTAATTTTTTGATCATATTCCTGAGCACGTCTACTCCACATTGTTTTTTTAATTTTTGGTTTAGTTTTTAAAATTGTTACACACTTATTTATTTGATTGATTGTTGAAATTGTTCTTAAATTTGATTGCTGATTAATTGGAACAGTTAAAGTTAATTTTTCTTTTTCTATAAAGATTTTATAAAATTGTATTTCTATTTGACCTATTGTTGCTTTCTCAACAGCAATAATTCTTCCAACACCATGTTTTGGATAAACAACATAACTTTTAACTTCATATAATCGTTTTTCTGTTGGTTGTTTTTTTATCTTTTTAATTTCAATTTTTTCTTCAGGTGTGTAAGTATTTTTATTTACTAACCGTAAAGGTTCCGTAATAGCTTTTTTCCCTTTTAGAATTTTAACTTTTTTTACTTTTTTTACTTTTTTAAGTTTTTTTACTTTTTTAATTTTTGGCATTTAAGTACCTGGTTTTTCTGAAAAATATTTATCATGTTTATTTTTCATTTCTTTAAATTTTTCATGATCAAGCATTGGTTCTTTTTGTTTTGTAATATTAGGCCATTTTGCAGAAAAATTTTTATTTAGCAATAACCATTTATCTTTATCTTGCTCTTCATAGTTTGTGTCAGCAACTATTGCACCAATAGGACATTCAGGTTCGCAAACTCCACAGTCGATGCACTCGTCAGGGTTAATGACAAGCATATTCTCACCCTCATAAAAGCAATCAACTGGACATACTTCTACGCAATCAGTAAGTTTACACTTAATGCATTCATCTTTAACTATGTAAGTCATAAAATATCTTAATTAAACTATTTAATATTTAACGCAAGTAATTTTACAAAAGGATTAGCTTCATTTTTTTTTAGATTAACTTTTTCTTTTTTTTTCTTATTATCCTGAAAAAAATAATAAGTATCACTGTTTTCTGATTTTTTATAGCTCATCAAGTTCATCAATTTAAAAAAATCTTCTTTAGTACAACCTAATAAATTCATCATTTCAGGCAATATTTTAAATTTTCGATTTATTGTTGTATTAACTATATTTATAAATAGCTTTTCAAGAATGTCTATGCGCACAAAGTAGTCTTTGAACCTTTCAAATCCACATAATAATAGTAATTTTTCATCAAAATCTTTATTGATTACAAAATTTAATCCAAATTTTGGAATATTTAAGTTAGATGAAATATTGTTATACGCTTTCCAAAGAGTTGTCCTCAATGCTACTGCTTTTGGTTTCAACATTCTAGGAAGAAAAATATGATAACGTCCAATCTTGATTCCCATACCCCAAAGTTTTTTCCTTTCTTCTTTCGAAATAAGCTTAATGATCTCCTCAACTTTTTTTCTTTTTAGTACGCCATTATCTTCATAAAGACGGTAAGCCAAAGCTCTTAAATATTGATTTTCAATTTTTATTTTTGTCAAATTGATTAAATCACCTAAGACTTCACTAATATGTATTGATATCCATTTTTTTATACATTGTTCTAATTCCTTTTTTTTATCCGGTGGGAGAGCATCGTCCGCTATAACTTCTATTTGCGGTGTTAGATAGTTTTCACCTTTTTTAATTCTTGCTATAGGATTATTTTGCCAAACAATTTTATCCTCTAAATCAATAGATAAATTTTTTTCTTTAGTTATATTATTAACTCTTTTTATTAATTCTTCTTCTACACCTTTGCGTGCTGCTTTTTTAATAGATTTAAGGTCTACATCTAGATTTTTTGAAGTAAAATCTATTATAAATTTTAACCCCTTCAGTTCACCAACATATTGTTTATTAATTAAAACTTTGTGGTCTACACTCACTTCTGTTTCTAAGCTTATATCTTGTTTTAACCCTCTAGCTAAAATACTAATTTTTTTATCAATGAAGCTTTTAGTAAGCTCTTCATGCAGTCTGTCTGACAAAGAGTCCTCAATACTTTTTGTTAATTGAATCCAATAATCTGCATTTTCAACCCAGTCTTTTTTATTGGTTACGTATGACCAAGTTCTAACATTAGAAATTCTGTTTACCAAAACATCAATATTACCATGCTGTTTATCTAAGCCACTTAACTGCGTTTTCATATATTCATTTGGGATTCTCTTTTTTTTAAGAGATAAAAATTTAAAAACTGTCTCTACGGTATTGACATGTTGTCCATACGCCTTTTTTTCAAAATCTGGAATCTGACAACACTCCCATAATAATTTTAAATTATTTCTATAAATATTATTCTCTTTATTTTTTTTAAGTAAGAATCTTAAGACATTTTCATCTGCCGACTCATTTGTTCGAATAAGATTTTTATTTATTGGTTTTTCTTCAAGAGATAAAAGTAATTTTTCTTCAGTTTCAAAATTTAAAATTTCATTCCTCCAGAAAAGCATTTTAGTATTTGGAAGAATATGATTTTCTATTTTTTCTATTTCATCAGAATTTAATGGTTCGCAATCCCCAGTTGTTCCAAAACTTCCGTTATTTTTATATCGACCTGCTCTACCTGCAATCTGAGACATCTCAACTAAATTCAATCTTCTTGTTTTTTTTCCATCAAATTTTTTTAAATTTGAAAAATAAATTTCATCGATATCCATATTTAATCCCATACCTATTGCATCTGTAGCAACTAAATAATCAACATCTCCTGATTGATATAACTCAACTTGTGAACTTCGAGTCTTGGGACTTAAAGATCCCATAATGACAGCAGCTCCTCCTTTTTGACGTCTAACTAACTCTGCAATTGCATAAACTTCTTCAATTGAAAAAGCAATAATTGCTGTTTTTCTATCTAAACGTGAAATTTTTTTGTAGCCACTAAAAGATAATTTTGAAAACCTCTCTTTTTTTAAAAACTCTACTTCATCTACCAAGTCATAAATAATATTTTTCATAACCTGTGAACCTAAAAACATTGTTAGCTTCTCACCTCTTACGTGCAGGAGTCTATCAGTAAAAATATGTCCACGTTCTTTGTCTGCACACATTTGTATTTCATCGACAGCCACAAAATCAACTATCTTATCTTTTGGCATAGACTCAACGGTACAAATAAAATAATCAGCAGTGTTTGGAATTATTTTTTCTTCACCTGTAATTAAAGCAACTCTATTTAAACCAATTTTTTTTACACATTTTTCATAAACTTCGCGTGCTAGCAATCGCAGGGGAAAACCAAAAATTCCGGATTTGAACTCTAGCATTTGTTCTATAGCATCGTGAGTTTTACCGGTATTTGTTGGACCTAAAAGTGCAATAATTTTTTTTGTTGGTTTTTGCATTTTGTGTTAGATAATTTTTTTTCTACTACATGTAGACTGTTAATGAGAACAAAATAAGAGTAAAACATGACCGAATCATTTTGTCAAATGTTCCAATTCTCAAGATCTATAATATTTTCCAAACCCCAGAAGCAGTTGCTACAACACCAACAGAGTTAAATATTTCGCAAGTTATAAAAAGAAGAGAATTAGTTTTTTTTTGAATTTTGACTTTTCCATTAAGTGTTTGATTTAAAATTCCAGCAGAGATGAATTTCATTTCTAAAGATATAGTCACACATCTTTTGTTGATTAGCATGTGGGCTGCTGTGCCCATTCCCGTATCTGCTATAGTAGACAGGAATCCGCCGTGCGCTATTTTCCCACTGTTAAGATGAAATTCTTTAACAATAACCGAAAATTCAAAATTATTTGTATCAAGTTTTTTTAAACTTAATCCACCTACATGATCCATGAAGCCTGTATTAGTTTCGTCCATAACTTTTTTTACCATATATTGGAATAATTTGTGAGAATATTACTGCAAATAATATCAGAAATATTCCCAATATTTTAGTCTCATTTAAAAACTGATCTAAAATTAACCACGCAAAAATTGCTGCGAATACACCCTCAAGAGAAAATATAATTGCTGCAGGCGCTGGGGTTAAATTTTGCAGAGTATAAGTTTGTAATAAAAATGCTAAACCGCTAGATAAAACTCCAACATATAATATTTCATAAGAATCTTTAAGTATATTACTGAACAATGGGTTTTCATAAATAACCATTGGCAAAATTGTAAATAAAAATGCAAATAAGCATTGGGACATTGCAATAGTGATAGGGAAATTAAAAAAATCAATCGTCTTACGAATATATATTATATGAAAAGCCCAACAAAAAGCACTTAAAATGCCCAGTGCATCTCCGTATCTAACAGAAATATTATTTAATTCACTTAAAAGTAATCCACCTATGATGCAAAAAAAAACAGCGGGCCAAACCGACCAATGAATTCTGTATGAAAAAATAAAATAAGATATAAAAGGGACTATTAACACATACATAACAGTAAACACTCCAGTATTTGCAACATCAGTATATATTAAGGAAATTTGTTGTAATGCTTGACCTACACCCAATATAAACCCCAATAGAACCAAATAGGTGAAAGCTTTTTTACTATCAATATTTTTTTTTTTTATTTTTTTAAACTCAAAAAACAAAAAGAAAGGGCATAAAGTTAAAAATCCTACTAAAAATCTACCGACATTAAACGTATGAGGACCAATAAAGTCCATGCCCATATCTTGGGCGACAAAAGCTGAACCCCATAGGACTGAAGTTAGAATTGCACAAATAAGAGAAAAAATATTTTTATTCACAAAAAGTGAATATTGTAAATTTACCTAAACAGCAAGTTTGAACGCAAAGTCTTTTCCCATGCTTTGGCTTAAGTGAACGCAAAATCTCGCACCTTCTGCCCCATCAATAAATCTATGATCGTAAGACAAAGAAATAGGCAATATTTTCCTTGTTATAATTTTTCCATCTTTTGTAATTATCTTGTCATACGATTTACCAACCCCAAGTATAGATAATTCTGGAGGATTGATTATAGGAGTGAAAAAAGTACCTCCAATGCCACCTAAACTAGAGATTGTCATAGATCCCCCAAAAAACTCTTTCTTATCAATTTTTAGTTCTTTGCATAACTTACTAACCGATCTAAGTTTTTCACTTATTTGTTTTATATCTAATTGATCCACATCTCTAATTTTTGGAACCATCAAACCATGCGGCGTGTCTACAGCTACGCCTATATGAAAGTATTTTTTATAAGTAACTTTTCCACTTTCAGAGTCTATAGAAGCATTAAAATTTGGATATGCTTTAAGGCCATTTACCATTGCCCGCATAATAAAAGCTAATGGAGTAATAGATATTTTTTGGCCTGTCTGTAAATCTCTTAGGGAACTTCTAAATTGTTCCATTTCTGTAATATCTACTTCTTCATGTTGAGTAACATGTGGAATTTCTGTCCAAGATCGAACAAGATGAGGACCAGATAATCTTTTAACTCTTGGAATATCTTTTACTTCAATCTCACCAAATTCACTATGTTCATATTCATTTTTAATTTTTTTCTTTTGAGCATTTGTAACCTGAGTATTTGTTAATTTATCTTTTATATAATTTTTAACGTCTTCTTTAGTTACTCTACCAGATCTTTCCGTGCCAGGTATTTTAGAAATATCAGCGCCTAATTCTCTTGTAAATTTTCTTACATTTGGGCTAGCTGGTTTTATTCCCCCCTCTGTAATCATAGAAGTTGTTGGTATATTTTTTTTTTTATTATTTTTAGGAAAATTTATAATTTCATTTTTTTGTTCAGTATTAACATTTTTATCTTTTGAAACTGACTGAGTTTTTTCTTCGCTATTTTTTTCACTTTCCAGAGATAAAATAGTGGTTCCTTCAGAAACCTTATCTCCTACTTTGATATTAATTTTTTTAATTATTCCATTAAAATTTGAAGGTACTTCTACAGATGATTTGTCACTCTCTAGCGTGATTATCGAATCATCCTTCTTAATTTTTTGACCTTCTTTTACTAGGACCTCGATTACCTCTACTTCATTAAAATCACCTATATTTGGAACTATAATTTTTTGTTCATTCATAGCTATAACTTTGTTGGAAATATTTTTTTCTTATCAATATTATATTTTTTAAAAGCTTTTTCTGCATTATCAGAACCTATTAATTGTTCTTGCGCTAAAGCACTTAATGAATAAGCAACTATATGTTCTTTATCTACTTCAAAAAATTTTCTTAATTTTTTTCTTGTGTCGCTTCTTCCAAAACCATCTGTGCCCAAAGAATAAAAGGGCTTATCAGTATAAGGTCTAATTTGATCTGAGAACGATCTAACATAATCAGTAACAGCCACAACTGGACCATCTCTTTTTTCTAAGCATTTTTGAACGTAACTTTTTTCTTTTTTACTATCTGGGTTTAGAAGATTCTTTCTCTCAATTTCCATTCCATCTTTCCTTAGCTCATTAAAGCTAGTAACACTCCAAATGTCAGAATCTACACCGTATTCTTCAGACAGTATTTTGGCCGCTGCTATAGCTTCTCTTAAAATTGTACCAGAACCCATTAATTGAATTTTAATTTTTCCTTTATTCCTGTATTCTTTAAATAAATACATACCTTTTAAGATTCCTTCATCAGCTCCTTCTGGCTTTTCAGGATGGGAATAGTTTTCATTCATCGCTGTAATATAATAAAAAATATTTTCATTTTTTTCATGCATTCTTCTCAAACCTTCCCTAAAAATTACTGCCATCTCATAAGAAAAAGTAGGGTCATAAGAAACACAATTCGGAATCATAGAAGCTAGAATATGGCTGTGACCGTCTTGGTGCTGCAAACCTTCTCCTGCAAGCGTTGTTCTTCCTGCTGTAGCGCCTATCAAAAATCCCCTAGCTTGTGCATCTCCTGCTGCCCAGGCAAAATCACCAACTCTTTGAAATCCAAACATCGAATAAAAAATATATACTGGAATCATTTCTATATCATGATTAGTGTAGGCAGTTGCTGCCGCGATCCATGAGGACATAGCTCCTGCTTCTGTAATTCCTTCTTCTAATACTTGACCGCTTTTTGTCTCTTTATATGAGCTTAACTGCTCTGAATCTTCCGGTTCATATTTTTGTCCTTCATGAGCATAAATTCCTATTTTTCTAAAAAAACCTTCCATACCAAAAGTTCTTGCTTCGTCTGGAATAATAGGAACTAATCTAGGAGCAACATTTTCATCTCGAAGAAGATTAGTTAACATTCGAACAAGAGCCATTGTTGTAGACATTTCTTTATCTCCAGTAGATTTCATAAAACTTTCAAAAATATCCTTAGGCGGAGCTTTAATAGGTTTTGCTAAAGAGGATCTTTCGGGAATAAATCCTCCAAGTTTTTTTCTTCTTTCTTTTAAATATTTTATTTCTTCAGAGTTTTCAGCAGGCTTATAATATTCAATATTCTTTACCTGTTCGTCAGTTAAAGGAACATTAAACCGATCTCTGTAATATAGTAAATCTTTTTCATCTAATTTTTTTTGCTGATGTGTCGTATTTATGCTTTCACCAGATTTACCCATTCCATAACCTTTAACAGTTTTAGCAATAATTACAGTTGGAGAGCCTCGATGTTGCATGGCGGCGTGATAAGCGGCATAAACTTTGTGTGGATCATGACCACCTCTATTTAGTTTCCAGATATCATTGTCTGTCATAGAAGAAACCAATTTTTTTAATTCTGGATATTTACCAAAAAACTTCTCTCTTACGTAGGCTCCACCTTTGGCTTTCATCGCTTGGTATTCTCCATCAACAACTTCATTCATCCGCTTCATTAACAGTCCGGTTTTGTCAGCTTTTAAAAGAGGGTCCCAATAAGAACCCCATATGACTTTTAGAACATTCCACCCAGCACCTCTGAAATTACCCTCTAACTCTTGAATAATTTTCCCATTTCCTCTTACGGGTCCATCAAGTCTTTGAAGATTGCAATTAACTACAAAAATTAAATTATCTAGCTTTTCTCTAGCCGCTAAACTAATGGCACCTAATGACTCTGGTTCATCTGTTTCGCCATCACCAATAAAGACCCAAATTTTTCTATCTTCATCCTTTAGTAAACCTCTATTAATTAAATATTTTAAAAATCTAGCTTGATAGATTGCCATAATAGGACCAAGCCCCATTGAGACAGTTGGAAATTGCCAAAATTTAGGCATAAGCCAAGGATGAGGATAAGAAGAAAGACCACCAGAATCCACCTCTTGTCTAAATCGATTTAATTGTTTTTCAGAGAGTCTACCCTCAAGAAATGCACGGGCATACATGCCAGGTGCCGAGTGTCCTTGAAAATAAACTAAGTCACCACCAAAATTTTTATTTTTAGCTCTCCAAAAATGATTCATACCTACATCGTAAAGCGTAGCAGCCGACGCAAAAGTTCCAATATGGCCACCAAGTTCAGGGCTAATTTTATTAGCTCTAACGACCATAGCAGCTGCATTCCATCTTATATAAGCTCGTATTTTTTTTTCTAAATTTTGATCGCCTGGAGATTTAACTTCTAATTCTGTTGGGATTGTATTTATATAAGGGGTTGTTCTAGTGTCAGGCAATACAAGTCCTGAGGTGTAAGCTACAGATACAACTTTATTTAAAAGATAACTGGCTCTTTGGGGTCCATCATTTTCTATTACAGCATTTAAAGATTCTATCCATTCTTTTGTTTCAAGCGGATCGGTGTCATCTTTAGAGTAAGGTTGATCAAAAACTTTATTAATATTTTTTATTGGATTGATATTTTTTAAATTTGTTGTTTCTAAAATTTCCTTTTCAGTTACAGAGAATTCTTCTTGAGCTTCTTTTTTGATCTCAGTACTAGCTGAATCACTTTCTAATTTAGCTAGAAGGCTGCCCTTAGAAACTTTATCTCCAATTTTAATATTAAGCTCAATAATTTTACCAGCGACCGGAGAAGGGACTTCAACGCTTGATTTGTCACTTTCTAGCGTAACTATCGGATCATTTATATTTATTTGGTCGCCAACTTTTACTAAAACTTCGATAATTTCAACAGTGTCAAAATCACCAATGTCAGGAACGGATATATTTTGAGACATAAATTTAATGCAAGTTATAAAATATAAACACAATTAGAAACAACTAAAATGTAACAAAAAGCTTATAAATCATTATTTAATAGATAAAAAATATAAATATAAGAGTTTTTCAACAGAATTAAATTAACATAAGGGATTATGTTTTATAAGTAAGATAAATTTTTACTAGATATTTTGAAATGAAATTTAATGTATTATCCTATATAAATTATTTTTATTTACGTACCCGTAGTTCAACTGGATAGAATACCTGATTACGAATCAGGGGGTTACAGGTTCAACTCCTGTCGGGTACACATAAAAAATTTTAATTACCAATATTTTAATTCTATTTTAATTTTTCTTTGAATTTGAAAGACCTATTAAAATAGGCAGCATAAGAAATATAATGGATGCGTTACTAGTTGAAAAAAAACTACCTGATCCTCTTAGAGGAAAGAACTCAAAAAAAATTATTAAAAAAAAAGGGAAAGATATCAGTTTCGAATTAAAATCTAAATTATTTTTATTAAATTTCATGAAATCAAATATTGATAAAAAAAATATAGAATAAATTAAAATTAATCCTACAAGTCCTGTGTCTAGCGCTATTTCTATAAAATAATTATGCGGGTGAGTAGAACAAGTCGTATTTTTTCCTCGAGAACAATTAAACTTGAACGATTTTAAACCTTTTCCAAATATTTTATTTTCTTTCCATAATTGAATGCCGCTATTAAAAACTATTGTGTAGCCGTGACCGAAAGGAATTATTTCTTTATTAAATGACATCCCAGCAGCTTTAAGTGTTTCAGGTGTGAAGTTGTGCCAAACTTCTCCCTCGGCTTTACTATTATAAAACAACCTAGGAGCAGTCACTAAAATTTGTTTAACATTTGCATAGAAGCTTGAATAGGAGGATGACAATTTTTCACTTAATATATTAAAAGTTGTCAATATTGATAATACAAATAAGACAGCAAATACTACAGCCTTAAAATTTTTATTTAAAAAAAGGAAAATAAAAAAAGAGCTTATGAAAAGTAAAATAGGCATTCGATTATTAATAAGTACAATAAGAATAAAAAAAGCTAAGAAAGTTAAATATATATAATAATTTTTTTTATTTTTACCGATATTTATAAAAGATATAAAAAAAATGAAAAAAAGAGAAAATTTTTGCAAAAATCCCCCAGCAATATCCTCGTCATTAAAAAAACTAGTTGGACGATACTCGTATGTGTTTCCAAGTAAATTTCTTCCAAAGCTTACCTGTATAAAAATATCAATAGCAATTATACAGGAAAAGAAAGCACAAGAAATGAAGAAAAATTTTATATTAAAATGATTTTTTTCAATAAGTTTAGTTATAACAAAAAAAAGTATTAAAAATCGTAAGAAAAAAAAAACTTTTAAAATATTTTCAATATAGCTTTCTTTAGAACTAATGTTGTTTGGAAAAATCTTATTTGCATCACTTGTTATTAAGGGCAGATATGAAATTAAAGTAATTAATATTAAGTAGCAAAAAAAAGCATAGATCAAATATTGATATATTTTTTTACTAATTTTAAATGTATCAAGTTTATACATTGTGATTCCTACTAGACAAATTAGAATAACATTTAAGTTTACTATCAAATTCCCAAGTATTAAAGACAAAGGTACTAGAGCAATTAATACATTAATTAAATTATAATTAGTAAAAAGTTTTTTTTCAATAAGCATAAGTAAGAATTATAAAACCTAAAATTATCCTGTAAATAACAAAAGAAGTTAAACTAAATTTTTGTAAAAATTTTATTAAAAATTTAATACTCATATAAGAGAAAAAAAAAGATAGAAAAATAGCCAATAAATTAAGAGAAGAAATATAAAAACTATTTTCTGTTATTAATTTTTGAATGTTAAATAGGCTAGCCGCACCTAGAGTTGGTATTGACAATAAAAATGAAATTTTTACTGAATCTACTCTACTAAAATTAAAAAATCTTGCTCCACTCATTGTTATTCCAGATCTGCTTACTCCTGGAATTAGTGACAAAATTTGAAAAAAGCCAATGTATAGAGCGGTAGTATAATTTAAATCTTTATCAAGCGACTTTTCTATTTTTAATCTGTCGCAAAAATAAAGAAAAATACCAAAAATAATTGTAGACCAACCTATTACTTTGAAATTCCTTAAATGATCTAACAAATTCAGCTTAACTAAAATAAATCCAATAATCATTACAGGAACAGAGCTTAATATTATTTTTAAAAATAATTTTTTATTATTGATAAAATTAAAAAGTTCCCTCTTAAAATAGAATATTATTGCAAATAAAGAACCCATGTGAAGACTTACATCTAAAATTAAATTTTCATTAGTAAAATTAAAATATCTTGAAACTAGAATTAAATGTGCCGATGAACTTACCGGAAGAAATTCTGTAATACCTTGAATTATTGATAATATAATTACCTCAAACATGAATATTAGTTTTATATGACGATTTAAATTTTATTGATATGCATATTTGGTATGCAAAAAAAGTATAGCAAAAGTACAATTTTATTAACATTTAAGTCAATATTATTTACCTTTTAAAATGACTAAGTTCATAGACTTGATGTAAGTTAGGAGACTTTATGAAAAAAATGCTTCAATTTGTAAGTTTGAAAAAAACCACGCCAGATAAAAGAAAAACTGGAGATAGAAAAAAAGATTTTCATGAAATTTACAAAGAATTTATTAAAGCTAAAGCTGAGGACCAATCAAGTAGGTGCTCACAATGTGGAGTCCCATTTTGTCAAGTTCATTGCCCGCTCCATAATAACATTCCCGATTGGCTAAAACTTACAGCCGAAGGTAGACTACAAGAAGCCTATGAAGTCTCTCAAAGCACCAATAATATGCCAGAAGTTTGTGGAAGGATATGTCCCCAAGATAGACTTTGTGAAGGAAATTGTGTTATTGAGCAATCGGGACATGGAACAGTTACAATTGGTTCTATAGAAAAATATATAACAGATACTGCTTGGGAAAAAAATTGGATCAAACCAATAAAAGTTAAAAAAGAGCTGAATCACTCGGTAGGAATTATAGGTGCAGGACCTGCTGGTTTAGCATGTGCAGAGGAATTAAGAAAAATTGGTTATCAAGTAACCATTTATGATCGATATGATAGACCAGGAGGTTTATTAATTTATGGAATACCAAATTTTAAACTAGAAAAATTTGTTGTTGAAAGACGAACTAAACTTTTAAAAGATGGTGGAATTAAATTTGAACAAAATTTTGAAGTAGGTAGAGATAAAAGTTTACATGAGCTAAAAGCGAATCATGATGCAATTTTAATTGCAACAGGAGTTTACAAGTCCAGAGAAATAGAAATTACGGGAAGCAACCTAGAAAATATTTTCCCTGCAATGGATTTTTTGACAGCTTCAAACAGAAAAGGCCTAGGAGATAAAGTTGAGTTATTTGATAATGGCACATTAAACGTTCAAGATAAAGATGTAGTTGTAATAGGTGGTGGAGATACCGCAATGGACTGTGTAAGAACCGCAGTTCGTCAAAAAGCAAAATCAGTTAAATGTCTTTACAGAAGAGACAAAGAAAATATGCCTGGCTCTACAAGAGAAGTCGCAAACGCAATCGAAGAAGGAGTAGAATTTATTTGGTTAACTGCACCAAAAAAATTTATAGGTGACAAAATGGTAAAAGAAGTACACGTAAATAAAATGAAGCTTGGTTTACCAGACGCATCTGGAAGGAAAAAACCTGAAATTCAAGAAAATTCTGAATATAATATTAAGGCTGATATTGTCATTAAATCATTAGGCTTTGATCCAGAAAATCTTCCTGAACTATTTTCAACACCAGAATTACTAGTTTCTAGATGGGGCACCATCAAAATAGACTTAGATACTATGCAAACCAATATGGATGGAGTTTTCGCTGCAGGTGATATCGTGAGAGGAGCTTCTCTGGTTGTCTGGGCCATCAAAGATGGAAGAGATGCTGCGGAAAATATTAATAAATATCTTAAAGAAAAAGCTATAGAAAAAAGCAAAACAAAAGCAGCTTAGATATAATGGATAGTTACAAAAATTATTTAAAAAACAAAAAACACTTGCAAGACAATTTAGCTTACGATCCAAGTTTTGAGCATGATGCTTGTGGAGTTGGTCTAGTAGCTTCGACAGATGGAAAAAAATCTAGGAGAATTGTTGAATATGGTATTGAAGCATTAAAAGCTATTTGGCACCGTGGTGCAGTGGATGCTGATGGTAAATCTGGAGACGGAGCAGGGATACAGCTTGAGATTTCACCTAATTTTTTTAAAGAGAAAATTACAGCAACCGGTCACACCCACGATGAATCTAAAAGAATATGTGTTGGAATGATTTTTCTACCCAAAACAAATTACGGAGATCAAGAAAAGTGCAGAGAAATAATAGAGTCAATTTTACTAAAAGAAAATTTTTATATCTATGGGTGGAGACAGGTGCCAGTTAACCCTAAAGTTTTAGGAAAAACTGCAGATCAAAATAGACCTGAAATAGCTCAAGTACTTTTTAAAAAAAACGAAGAATTAGAAACTAACGATTTAGAAAGAGATCTATTTGTTTCACGAAAAAAAATTGAAAATCATGCTAGAGAAAATCAATTAAAAGATTTTTATATTTGTTCATTTAGTTCAAGATCAATTGTTTACAAAGGTATGTTTTTAGCAGAAGCTATTGATGATTTTTATCCGGACTTAAAAGATAAAAATTTTACATCTAGATTTGCCATTTTCCATCAAAGATATTCTACAAATACATTTCCTAGCTGGGATCTTGCGCAACCCTTTAGAGCATTAGCGCATAATGGAGAAATAAATACTGTTCGAGGAAATACTAACTGGATGAAAATTCACGAGCAAGATATGTCAAGTTCACTATTTAAAAGTGTCGAAGATTTAAAACCTGTAGTTACTCCAGGAATCTCAGATTCTGGAGCATTGGATAATGTATTTGAATTACTAACTCACTCAGGAAAATTAGCACCACTTATAAAACTTATGATGATTCCAGATGCCTGGTCTAAAAGAAGTAAGACTGTTCCAAAAAATCATCAAGATTTATTTAATTTTTTAAATAGTTCTATTGAACCTTGGGACGGTCCTGCAGCCATATGTGCAACTGATGCTAAATGGGTCTTGGCAGCAACTGACAGAAACGGTCTTAGACCTTTAAGATACGCTATTACTTCTGATAATTTATTTTTTGCAGGTTCAGAATCCGGAATGATAAAACTTCCTGAAGAAAAAATTATAAAAAAAGGAAAACTAGGACCTGGTCAGATTATTGCAATCGATTTACGATTAGGAAAACTTTATAACGATAAGGAGATCAAGGACTATATTGCTAAAGACTATAAAAAATACAATAAGCAAATTATTGATTTAGATAAAAAAATTTATACAGAAAAAGAAAAGCCTGAATTTAAAATAAACGAATTAAAAAGACGACAATACTTAGTAGGGTTAAGCATTGAAGATCTGGAATTAATTTTACACCCAATGGCCGAAGACGGAAAAGAAGCCACAGGATCTATGGGCGACGATACACCAGCTGCAGTTTTATCCAATTACTACAGGCCTATTTCACACTATTTTAGACAAAATTTTAGTCAAGTTACTAACCCTCCAATTGACTCTTTACGAGAAAATAAAGTGATGAGTTTAAAAACTAGGTTTGGAAATTTAGGAAATATTTTAGACTTTGATAATTTAACTGAGGATAATATTTATGTATTAGAGAGCCCAATCTTGACCAACTCTCAGTTTAAAAAATTCAAGAATATTTTTAAAAATAAAGTTAAAATTATTGATTCTACTTTTGATATTAACTCTTCATTAAAAGATAGGATAGAGGAGATTAGAGATGAAGCAGAAACAGCAGTTCGTGAAGGTAGTAACAATTTAATTTTATCTGATAAAAAAATAAATATATCTCGTGCTAGCATACCTTCAGTTTTAGCTGTCGGTGCTGTTCACTCACATTTAGTTAAATTAGGCTTAAGAGGATACTGTTCAATTAATGTTGAAAGTTCTGATACTCTTGACACACATTCCTTTGCAGTTTTGATTGGTGTTGGAGCCACAACTATTAATCCTTATTTAGCTATAGATAGTATTTACGAAAGATTTCAAAAACAATTATTTAGTAATGTAGATTTTGAGACGTGTGTAGCTAAATTTAAAAAATCTATAGACGATGGCTTGTTAAAAATTATGTCTAAGATGGGTATATCTGTAATTAGTTCTTACAGAGGAGGGTGTAATTTTGAAGCCGTAGGACTAAGTCGAGCCATCGCGGCTGATTACTTTCCGGGTATGAGTTCACGTATTTCAGGAATAGGTATCGCTGGTATTGAAAAAAAAATTAAAGAACATCATAAAAAATTTATCTCAAATAATATCATCGCTCTACCTATAGGAGGTATATACCGATACAGAAAAACAGGAGAAGACCATCAGTTTCAAGGACATTTAATCCATATTTTACAACATGCAGTAGGCACTGGTTCTTATGATCATTATAAAAAATATTCAAAAGGAATTCACGATCTTCTACCTATTAGTCTTAGAGACTTATTAGATTTTAAACAAAAAAATGAACCCATAAAAATTGACGAAGTAGAACCGTTAGATAAAATCCTAAAGAGGTTTGGCAGCGGAAGCATGTCCCATGGAGCACTATCAGCAGAAGCACATGAAACTTTAGCAATGGGAATGAATAGAATTAAAGGTGCGTCCTGTAGTGGGGAAGGAGGAGAAGACGCAAGACGTTTTGACAAACTACCAAATGGCGACTCAGCAAACTCCAGAATAAAACAAGTAGCCTCTGCAAGATTTGGTGTAACCATTGACTATTTAAATAATTGTAATGAAATTGAAATTAAGATTGCCCAAGGTGCTAAACCAGGTGAAGGAGGACAGTTGCCAGGATTTAAAGTTAACGATGAAATTGCAAAACTAAGACACTCAACTCCTGGGGTAACTTTAATCTCCCCCCCACCTCATCATGATATTTATTCTATCGAGGATTTAGCTCAGCTAATCTACGACTTAAAACAGATCAATCCAAAGGCTAGAGTGGGAGTTAAATTAGTGGCATCAACCGGAATTGGCACAATTGCTGCTGGTGTAGCAAAAGCTAAAGCAGATGTTATTCTAATTTCAGGTCACTCAGGCGGCACAGGTGCTAGTGCACAGACTAGCATTAAATATGCCGGTATTCCATGGGAGATGGGCTTAACAGAGGCAAATCAAATTTTAACACTTAGTAAGTTAAGACACAAAGTAACTCTAAGAACCGATGGAGGCCTTAAAACTGGAAGAGATATAGTTATAGCTGCTATGATGGGTGCAGAAGAATACGGTATGGGAACATCATCCTTAATTGCCATGGGCTGTATTATGGTTAGACAGTGTCACTCAAATACTTGTCCTGTTGGAGTATGCAGTCAGGATAAATTATTAAGAGAAAAATTTAATGGGACACCTGAAAAAGTTGTAAATTTTTTTACATTTGTAGCAACTGAAGTTAGAGAGATTTTAGCATCATTAGGCTACAAATCTATAAATGATATAATTGGAAGAACTGATCTTCTAACTCAAGTTAACAAAGGTTCACCAAATCTTGACGATCTAGACTTAAATCCTTTGCTTGTTCAAGCAGATCCAGGAGATAACCCGCGGTACTGCAAAGATGTTTCAATTAATGCTGTACCAGACACTTTAGATGAAAAAATCTGGTCAGATATTAAAGATAAAATAAATAATAAAGATAAATTTAGTTTTGACTATAATATCGAAAATACCCACAGATCAGTTGGAACAAGGCTTTCCCACCATTTATACAAAACTTTTGGAAACAATAAATTAAATGATGATTTAATATCAATTAAACTTAATGGTTCTGCTGGGCAGTCCTTAGGTGCTTTTTTAATCAAAGGATTGAAAATAATAGTTGAAGGTGACTCCAATGATTATGTTGGAAAAGGTCTTTCAGGCGGAACAATAATTATACGACCTTCTAACAAAAGTAGTTTAGTTTCCAATGAAAATACAATTATAGGAAATACAGTTTTATACGGTGCAACCTCAGGAAAGCTTTTTGCATCAGGACAAGCAGGTGAGAGATTTGCTGTTAGAAATTCTGGAAGTTTAGCGATTATAGAAGGATGTGGAGCTCACGGGTGTGAGTATATGACGGGAGGTACCACAATAATACTTGGCCAAGTTGGAGATAATTTTGGCGCAGGTATGACCGGCGGAATGTCATTTGTTTATGATTACGAAAAAAATTTTGAGGATTTTGTTAACCCCATCTCAATTATCTGGCAAAAAGTTGAGACTAACTATTGGAAAGATTTTTTAAAAAATAATCTTGAAGAATTTGTAAAAGAGACAAATTCTAAAATCGCTAAAAAAATATTAGATAATTATGAGAAAGAAATCTTAAATTTTAAACAAATTTGCCCAATAGAAATGCTCGACAAACTAGATAATCCTATTACCTTGAAGAACACTGTTAAAAAAGTAAGTTAAATGGAAAAAATCAATATTTTTTGCTTTGGTTTTGGTCAAGTAGCAAAAAATTTTATAAAAAAAATTAACGCTAACAACATAGATTTTAGTTTAACAGTAACTTCTAGAGACAAATCAAATCAAAAAATCTTTGATGGAATTAAATATGATAGTTTTCAGTTTTCACAAGATGAATTTGATAAAAAATTAATTAAAAACCTTGAGTCTGCAAATTATATTTTAACATCAGTAGCCCCCATTAAAGGAGAAGATATTGTTATTAAAAATTTTCAAAATATGTTTAGAAAAAATAAAACTAAATGGCTTACTTATTTATCCGCAACGAGTGTTTATGGTGACCATAAGGGAGAATGGGTAGATGAAAAAAGCAAAACTAACCCAACCTCACCTACTGGAGTACAAAGATTAAAAGCAGAAAAGTCCTGGATAGATTTAGCTAAAAATAAAAATTTACCTCTACAGATATTTAGATTATCTGGCATTTATTCAAATGAATTTAATGTTTTGAATAGACTTAAAGTTGGTGAAGCTAAAATAATAAAAAAAACAAATCAATTTTTTTCAAGAATACATGTCGAGGATATTGCTGAGATTCTATTTAAGTCTTTAAAAAAATTTAAAGCCGGAGAAATTTACAATATCTCAGATGATAAGCCTGCCTCATCAGAAGAAGTGATCTTATATGGATCTAAATTATTAAACATAGAACCTCCTGCAATAATTGAATTAAAATCAGTAGATAGTGAAATGACTAGAAATTTTTATAAAGACTCGAAGAAAGTTGATAATAAAAAAATGAAAGAAATTTTTAATTATAAGTTAAAATATCCAACTTACGTTGAAGGACTAAAATACATTTATAACAATTTTATTTAATTCTTTGATTATTTTTTTTAAGTGATTTATATCAGATAAACTGTGATCTCCCTTTTTAATTACTAATAGTTTTTTTTTTGCTCCTATAAATACTGATAGAACTTTTTTAGAAAATGATACTGGAACTAATTCATCATTTTTTCCATGAATCATAGTGACGTAAATTTTAGTATTAATTTTTTTTGATAAAACTTTATTTTTTCTTCCGTCTTTTATTAATTGGTATGTAACAGGGTACTCATGTTGTTTTTGCCTAAATTTTGATTGTCCTCGTTTAATAATACTTATGCCTTTTTGTTTAATTTCATCTTTCACTTTTTTGGTAAACTTTTTCCACATTAATCTCTCTAGAAATTCAGGCGCAGAACCAATACCCATAAAACCTTTAATTTTTTTTTTGAAATACTTAAATTGATTTAAAGCAATCCATGAACCCATGCTCGAACCAACTAAAATAAAATTATTTTTTTTTACGATTTTTTCAATTATTTTTTTTGCATCATTTGACCACTCACTTATATTTCCTTTTGTAAATTCTCCCGAAGATTTACCATGACCGGAGTACTCGATAGCTAAAAAACCTAATTTATTTTTAACAGCATATTTTTTAAGAGCTCGAGGTTTTTTTCCATCAATATCAGACATAAAACCTGGAAGGAAAATGATATATGGTTTTTTTTTATAATAATTGTCTATATATCTGAGTTTTTTAGTTTTAGAGATTTTAAGATACTTAAATTTTTTCATTATTTTTTCATGTCAGGTTATAAATTTAATTTGTTAATATATAATATTAATTATGACATTTAAAATAAGAGTTTTACAGGTAATACCCAAACTTGGTTTTGGAGGAGCGGAAACAGGCTGTTATGATCTTGCTCATTTTTTGGCAGAACAAAACTGTAAATCATTTTTAATAACTAGCGGCGGTCATCTTTTAAAATATGTTAGGAGAGATAAAGTTAAAGTAATACGTCTACCAGTCCAGTCAAAAAATCCGTTAATTATCTTTATTAATTTTATAATCATTTTTTTTATATTATTGATTTACAAAATTGACATAGTACATGCACGTAGTCGGGCTCCAGCTTGGTCTTGTTTATGGGCTTCTTTTTTCTCAGCAAAAATATTTGTTACTACTTTTCATGGTACTTATAATTTTTCAGGTAAATTAAAACATTTTTATAATAGTGTTATGGTACGTTCAAAATTAATTATTGGAGGTTCAAATTTTATTTTTAATCATATAAATAAAAATTATAAAAAATATTTAAATTCTGAAAAAAAGTTATTAGTAATTTTTAGAGGGGTAAATTTAGAATATTTTAATATAAAAAATATATCAGAAAAAAAAGTAAATACTTTAATTTCAAGCTGGAAAATTGATAAAAATAATTTTATTATTCTACTTCCTGGACGTTTAACAAAATGGAAAGGACAAGAAATATTTATCGAATCTTTAAGTTTGCTTATAGAAGAGCATAAAAAAAAGAATTTTCATGCAATTATCTTAGGCTCTGATCAAGGCAGAGAAATTTATTCTAAAAAACTTTTACTTTTAGTTGAAAGATATAGACTTGGAAAAAAAATAACTTTTATTAAGAATTGTAAAGAAATGCCATTAGCTTATAAATTAAGTGATCTTATTGTATCAACTTCTATTGAACCCGAGGCATTCGGTAGAGTGGCAGTGGAAGCTCAAGCCATGAGTAAGCCTATTGTTGCAAGCGATATTGGAGGCTCTAGAGAAACAGTATTAAATAGGAAGTCGGGTTTGCTTTACAAGTATAATGATCAAAAGGAATTAGCTAAAGTTATAAATAAAATCATGGAAATGGATCAACAATCACTAAGTTTAATGGGCGAACTCGGAAGACAAAATGTAGAAAAAAAATATAATGTTGATCAAATGTGTCAAACAACCTTTACAGAGTACAAGAAACTACTTAAATAAAGCAAACAATGCCTAATATTCAACTTTTAGACGGAAAAAAAATATATTTTGAAAAATCTATTAATGGATTTGAACTTATAAAAAAAATTAGCAAGTCTCTCGAAAAAGAAGCGCTTATCATGTCTGTAGACGGGGAACTTAAAGATTTAAGTTTTGAAATTAAAAAAGAATCAAAGATAAAAATTATAACATCTAAAGACAAGGAGGGACTTGAAGTTTTACGCCATGACACCGCTCATATTTTAGCAATGGCAGTTCAAGAATTATATCCAGGTACTCAAGTTACAATAGGACCAGTGATAGAAAATGGTTTTTACTATGACTTTGCTAGAAAAGAGCCATTTACAGAGGATGATTTAATAAAAATTGAAAAAAATATGGAAAAAATTGTAGATAGAAACGATAAGACCTCTAGACATGTTTGGAAAAGAGAGGATGCGATAAAACATTTTAAAAAAATAGGTGAAAAATATAAAGCAGAAATTATTGAAAGAATTCCAGCTGGAGAAGAAGTGTCGGTTTATAGCCATGGAATTTGGAGTGATTTATGTCGTGGGCCTCATTTATCTTCTACTGGAAAAATTGGAAAGGCCTTTAAACTTATTAAAGTGTCAGGAGCTTATTGGAGGGGGGACTCAAACAACGAAATGTTGCAAAGAATTTATGGAACATGCTGGACATCGAAAAAAGAATTAGAGGAACACCTTCATAGACTAGAAGAAGCGGAAAAAAGAGATCATCGTAAATTGGGAAAAGAAATGGATTTATTTCATTTTAGAGAAGAAAGCCCAGGTGCTGTATTTTGGCACGAAAAAGGCTGGACACTCTTTCAAAGATTAATCGAGTATATGAGAATGAAACAAAGATTGGCAGGTTATAAAGAAATCAACACACCAGAATTATTAGATAGAGGCTTGTGGGAAAAGTCCGGTCATTGGGAAAAATTTAGTGAGCATATGTACACATCACAAACTCCGGATGAAAAAATTTTTGCTGTTAAACCCATGAACTGTCCAGGCTGCGTCCAAGTTTTTAATCAAGGTTTAAAAAGTTATCGTGATCTACCTTTAAAATTATCTGAATTTGGTAAAGTTCATCGTTATGAACCTTCCGGTGCACTTCATGGACTTTTAAGAGTTAGAGCTTTTACTCAAGATGATGCTCATATTTTTTGCACTGAAGACCAGATTACAGAGGAAACATTAAGTGTAACAGATCTAATTTTAAAAATTTATAAAGATTTAGGTTTTGAAAATGTAATATTGAAATATTCTGACAGACCTGAAAAAAGAGTAGGAGATGATAAAATTTGGGATAAATCAGAGTCAGCTTTGCTTGCAGCTATAAAACTTTCAAAATTAGAGTACGAAGTTAATAAAGGTGAAGGAGCTTTTTACGGACCTAAAATAGAATTTGTACTTAGGGATGCCATAGGAAGAGATTGGCAATGTGGAACACTACAAGTGGATCTAAATTTACCAGAAAGACTGGGAGCCACATATGTTGATAAAGATGGTAGTAAAAAAACTCCGGTAATGTTGCACAGGGCTTTATTCGGTTCTCTCGAAAGATTTATCGGAATTTTAATTGAAAACTACTCAGGCAAATTGCCTTTCTGGCTAGCTCCTAATCAAGTCGTAATTTTACCAATAGCAGAAGAAAACAATGATTATGTAAAAAAGTTATTTGAAGATCTGTTTAAAGAAGGTATAAAATGCGCAGTGGATTTAAGAAATCAAAAAATTAATTATAAAATAAGAGAACATTCTTTAGCGAAAGTTCCTATGATATTAGTTTGTGGTAAAAAAGAAGTTTCAGAAAACACCGTAACAGTAAGAAGACTTGGTTCAGAAAAACAGGAAGTTTTCAAAAGAGAAGAATTGATTAAAAATATTCTTACCGCAAATAAGCTTCCTTTAAATTAAGTGTCAAAATTTAAACCAAATTATTTTCAAAGAAGAAGCAAGCCACAAGGACCAAAATCTAATCAACAAATAAGAGCTATCGATGTTCAAGTCATAGGAAGCGATGGCAACAATTTAGGAATTTTATCTTTAAAAAAAGCTGTAGAAGCCGCAAAAGAAGAGGGCCTAGACCTGATTGAAATCTCACCAAATGCAAATCCACCAGTTTGTAAAATTATGGATATGGGTAAATATAAATATGATTTACAAAAAAAAACAAATATTGCTAAAAAAAAACAAAAGGTTGTAGCATTAAAAGAAATTAAAATGAGACCTGGAACAGATGTTCATGATTATAATTTTAAAGTAAAAAACGCTAAAAAATTTTTAACCAATAAAGATAAAGTTAAATTTACGGTTAAATTTAAAGGAAGAGAAATGCAGCACATTAATTTAGGTAGAGATTTGATGAATCGAATTATTGAAGATATAAAAGAGGTGGGAAAAATAGAGACACACCCTAAATTTGAGGGCAGACAAATGATAATGATAATTCAGCCTATCTAGTAAAGATAATATCGTCTTGTAAAGAATATTTAATCTATATATAAGGCAACAAATATTTATGCCTAAATTAAAAACTAAAAGTTCAGCAAAAAAAAGATTTAGATTTACCGCTTCTGGAAAAATTAAAAGGCCACAAGCAGGTAAAAGACATGGAATGATTAAAAGAAGTAACGCGCAAATCAGAAGACTTAGGGGTACTACGATAATGTCTGATGCAGACACTAAGATTGTTAAATCGTATATGCCTTATAATAGGTAAAAAAATATGGCTAGAACAAAACGTGGCGTAATTAGTAGAGCAAAACACAATAAAGTTTTAAAAAGAGTCAAAGGCCAGTACGGCAGAAGAAAAAACACTATTCGTGTAGCTCGGCAAGCTATGGAAAAAGCGATGCAGTATGCTTACCGAGATAGAAAAACAAATAAAAGAGAATTTAGATCTCTATGGATCCAAAGAATAAATGCGGGCGCAAGAGCAGAAGGTATGACTTACGGACAATTTATAAATGGTTTAAATAAGTCTAAAATTAAATTAGATAGAAAAGTACTTGCTGAATTAGCTTACAACAACCCAGAAGTCTTCAAAACCATAGTAAAAAAAGCTCAATCCTCCCTTAACTAATTAGGGTCTTTGATTTATCCTATACTTATAAAAGGAATCAAAAAACTCTATGATTGATTTAGACAACATAAATTCTAGCTTCGAACAAAAAATTAAATCTGTAAAATCTAAAGAAGAATTACAAATTTTAAAAACTGAATTTTTCGGTAAGAGTGGTGAAATCACAAATCAATTTAAGAGTTTAGGGTCTGTAGAAGTAGATAAGAGAAAAGAATTTGCATCTTCTTTAAACAAAACAAAAGACAGCTTAACGATTAAATTAGAAAAAAAATTTTTAGAATTAGAAACATTGGAAGTCAATGCAAAACTTAAAGATGAAAAGTTAGACGTGACATTACCAGCAAGATCATTTCAAAATGGAAAAATTCATCCTGTCTCTCAAGTGATCGATGAAGTTTCATCTATTTTCTCTGAAATCGGTTTCTCTGTTGCGGAAGGACCAGATGTGGAAACGGAGTACAATAATTTTACCGCTTTAAACACTCCTGAGGATCATCCCGCAAGAGATATGCATGATACTTTTTACTTAGAAGAAAATAAAAAAATTCTTTTAAGAACTCATACTTCGCCTGTTCAAATTAGAACAATGTTAAACGAAAAACCACCATTTAAGATCATTGTACCAGGCAGAACATATCGATGTGACAGCGATCAAACCCACGCACCAATGTTTCATCAGTTGGAAGGTTTACACATAGATAAAAATGTTACCATGAGCCACTTAAAAGGTTGTTTAGACCATTTCATTAAAGAATTTTTTGAAGTTAAAAATGTTAAAATGAGATTTAGACCAAGTCACTTTCCATTTACAGAACCATCAGCTGAAGTTGATATCGGATACAGAATTGAAAATGGTAAAATAGTAATTGGAGAAGGAGATAAATGGTTAGAAATTTTAGGATGTGGAATGGTACATCCAAACGTTCTTAAAAACGTGAAAGTAGATCCAAACAAATACCAAGGATTTGCTTTTGGAATGGGGATCGATCGTCTTGCAATGCTTAAATATGGAATTAATGATTTAAGGGCATTTTTTGAAAATGATTATCGTTGGTTGTCTCATTTCGGCTTTGACCCTTTGGATGTACCAACTAACTATAGAGGTTTAAGCAAATGATAATTACATACTCATGGCTTAAAGAGCATTTAAACAGCAAAGCTAATGAAGCTAAAACAATAGAACAATTAACTAGTATTGGCTTGGAAGTTGAGGGCATTAAAGAGAACAAAGGTGAGCTCAACGAATTTAAGATTGCTAAAATATTAAAAGCTGAAAAACACCCAAATGCAGACAAACTTAAAGTTTGTGACGTAACTCTAGATGGTAAAAAAATTATCAAAGTTGTTTGTGGAGCACCTAATGCTAGAGAAGGTTTATTGACTATATATGCACCACCTGGAGCCACAATACCTAAATCAAATTTCAAATTAAAAGTTGCTAAAATTAGAGGGATAGAATCAAGTGGTATGCTTTGCTCTGAAAGTGAATTAAATTTATCTTCTAAAAGTGACGGAATAATAGAATTAAAAAACAAAGAAAACGAAATAGGGAAGAGCTATTTCAAAAACAAAGCTGAAAAAATAATAGATATTTCCATAACTCCTAATCGAGCAGACTGTCTAGGCGTAAGAGGTATCGCAAGAGATCTAGCAGCCTCTGGTGTTGGTAGCCTAATCAAAATAAAAAAAACCCCATTAAAACAAAATTTCGCACAACCTATTAAAGTTTCAATATCAAAAAGTAAAAATCAAGGCTGTTTGGCATTTGGTAGTTGCTATATTAAAAATATTACCAATAAAGAAAGCCCTTCATGGTTAAAAGATAAAATTATTGCATTAGGTTTGAAGCCAATCTCAGCAGTGGTTGATATTACTAACTACGTAATGTTCGATCTAAATAGACCCTTACATGCCTACAATGCAGATAAAATTAACAAAGAGATTGTAGTAAGAAATTCAAAGTTAGGAGAATATTTTGAAGCATTAGATAATAAAAATTATAAGCTTCAAGAAGATATGTGTGTAATTTCTGATAAAAGTGGAGTTTTAGGATTAGGCGGCATAATTGGTGGAACCTCAACTTCAACGGAGCTAGATACAAAAAATATTCTATTAGAATCCGCTTATTTTTTACCTGCATCGATAAGAAAAACATCAAGAGCATTAAATATAAATACTGATGCAAAATACCGGTTTGAAAGAGGAATAGACCCTAACTCAATAAAAGAAGGTTTAGAACTTGCGGTAGCTTTAATAGTAAAAATATGTGGAGGGTCTGCCAGTAAATTTTCTATTGTAGGTTCTTCTTTTCAAAAAAATAAAATCATATCTTTAGATATTAAAAAATTTAAAAAAGTTATTGGTATTGCAATATCAAATTTAGAAGCAAATAAAATTTTGACTTCACTCGGTTGTAAAACAACAAATAGTAAAAAAATATTAAAAGTTGAAACGCCATCATGGAGACCGGATATTAGTCAAGACATAGATCTAATTGAAGAGTTGATTAGAATTAAGGGTTTTGATAAAATTGAATTAATAGAGCCTGATAAGAAAAGAAATAAAGATACCTTAAATTTCAGTCAAAAATTATTTCATTTATCACAAAGAGCCTTAGCATCTAAAGGTTATCTAGAGGCAATAACTTGGTCATTTACAGATTCTAAAATTGATAAGCAGTTTGCAAAGGGCGAAACAGAAATAAAGATCTTAAACCCTATATCATCAGATTTAGATGTTCTTCGAAGGTCAGTTTTCTCAAATCTCATTATTCATTTAAAAAAAAATCATGACCGTGGCTATGAAGATTTGTCTTTCTTTGAAGTGGGACCAGTATTTTTTGGAAAAAATCCTGGAGAACAACAAATTGTAGTTGGTGGCCTAAAATCTGGCCTGGTAGGTAGAAAGAGTTGGTTCGAAAAATCAAGAAATATAGATGTATTTGATATTAAAAGTGATGCAATCAGAACTTTAGTCGACTTGGGCTTAGAAGAAAACGATCTGTTTATTAGCAGTAATACGAAGAATTGTTATCACCCAGGTAGGTCAGGATCGATAAATTTAAAGACTAAAAAAGGTCCACATCTTGCATATTTTGGTGAATTACACCCTGCAATAATCACAAATTTAGATTTTAAAGAAAAAAATATTTTTGGATTAGAAATATTTTTAAAAAACATTCCAAAACCAAACACAAAAGTGAGAGTTAGTAAAAAAAATTACACAACTTCCGATTTCCAAAAGTCAGAAAGAGATTTTGCTTTTGTTATAGACAAAGCTTTCGAAGCAGGAGAACTTGAGAATATAATAAAAAAAACAGATGACAGTATTGTAAAAAAAGTAATAACATTTGATGTTTTTGAGGGACAAAATATACCTGAAGGTAAAAAATCAATAGCAATAAATGTTGTAATTCAATCACAAGACAAAACATTGACGGAGAGTGATTTAGATCAAATAAGTCAAAAAATAATAAACACTGTTAAAGAAAAAACAGGTGCAACAATTAGAACTTAATGTCTGACATAGAAAGAATACGTAATTTTGCTATAATTGCGCACATAGATCATGGAAAATCTACAATCGCAGATCGTATCATTCATAAATGTGGAGGATTAACTGACAGAGAAATGTCGGCCCAAGTTCTTGATTCCATGGACATTGAGAAAGAAAGAGGAATTACAATTAAGGCTCAGACAGTAAGACTGAATTATAAAGCTAAAGATGGCAAAGAGTATATTTTAAATATTATTGACACACCGGGCCACGTAGATTTTAGTTACGAGGTCAGTCGATCTTTATCTGCCTGCGAAGGTTCTTTGTTGATAGTTGATAGCACACAAGGTGTCGAAGCTCAAACATTAGCAAATGTTTATCAGGCCCTAGAAATCAACCATGAAGTTGTACCAATATTAAATAAAATAGATCTTCCAGCTTCCGATATAGATAAAACTAAAAAAGAAATAGAAGATGTAGTTGGAATTGATACATCGAGTGCAATTAATTGTTCAGGCAAAACAGGAGAGGGTATCGAAGACATTTTAGAGTCTATTGTTAAAATTCTACCTCCACCAAAAGGTATTGAAAACAATAAACTAAAATCATTGTTAGTGGACAGCTGGTATGACAGTTATTTAGGTGTAGTTATTTTAGTAAGAGTAATTGATGGACAAATTAAAAAAGGTATGAAAATAAAATTAATGTCCAACGATCAAGAATACGTAATCGAGAAGGTTGGTGTGTTTACACCAAAACCGACTGACATAGAGCTACTAAGCTCTGGACAGATTGGGTTTATTATCACGGGTATTAAATCGCTCTTAGAAACAAAAGTAGGTGATACTATTTGTGACGCCTCAGACCCGACAGACGCACCTTTACCAGGGTTTAAACCCAGTAAGCCCGTAGTTTTTTGCGGACTTTTTCCCATAGATAGCTCTGAATATCAGAAATTAAAAGACGGTTTAGCTAAACTAAGGCTAAACGATGCAAGTTTTTCATATGAAGCAGAGTCATCAAGTGCACTTGGATTAGGTTTTAGATGTGGTTTTTTAGGTTTACTGCATTTAGAAATTACAACAGAAAGACTTGAAAGAGAATTTGATGTAAATTTAATAACAACTACACCGGGGGTAATTTATAAAGTGCATAAAGCAAAAGGCGAAATTATAGATCTACAGAATCCTTCTAATATGCCAGATCCAACAAAAATAGAAAAAATTGAAGAACCATGGATTAAAGCTACTATCATTACACCTGATGAATATTTGGGAACGATCATTAAAATTTGCCAAGACAAAAGAGGAATTCAAACTAATTTAACTTACACAGGGAATCGTGCTGTCTTATCTTACGACTTACCACTTAATGAAATAGTTTTTGATTTTAACGATAGACTTAAATCTGTATCAAGCGGTTATGCTAGTTTTGAATATGAAATTACTGGTCACAAGGAAGGAGATTTAGTTAAATTAAGCATTCTAGTAAATACAGAAACTGTTGATGCTTTAGCAATGATTATACATAAAGATTTCGCAGAAAAAACTGGAAGACAAGTTTGTGAAAAATTAAAAGATCTCATACCTAGACACAATTTTATGATTCCAATTCAAGCAGCTATAGGAGGAAAAATTGTAGCAAGAGAATCTATAAAAGGATTTTCAAAAGATGTACTTACTAAAATACATGGTGGTGGCGCTGGTGATCGTAAGAAAAAATTATTAAAAAAACAAAAGAAAGGAAAAGCTAGATCTAAACAGTTTGGCAGAGTAGAAATACCCCAGGAAGCGTTTATTGGAGTTTTGAAAATTAATAAAGAAACTTAAGTGAAAAATAAAAAAATTAGTAAAAAACATTTATTGATTATAGGTGGCACTGGTTTTATAGGATATCATTGTTTTAAATTTGCTAAAAAGTTTAATTGGAAGTTCACAAGCGTATCTCGTAACTATCCTAATAAAGACAGAAAAGTGAAAGGGGTAAATTATTTAGAGCTTGATATAAACAACTTAGGAGAAATTAAAAAAAAATTAAATACAAATTTTACACATATAATCAACTTAGTAGGTCCCTCAAATAAAATTTTAGAAAAAAAAAATAAAAAATTATTAACTACAACTCATTTAGATAGTTCAAAAAATATTATAAATTTTTTTAGCAAAAAAAAAATTCATAGATTTATTCAAATTGGCAGTGCGGCTGAATATGGTAAAAATAAAACCCCACACAAAGAAAATATTACATGTTTACCAAAGTCAGACTATGGTATCGCAAAATTAAAAGTAACGAAGTATCTTTTAGATCTTTCTATCCAAAAGTCATTTAATAGCGTAGTAGTGCGCTTATTCCAAGTTTATGGAGAGCAACAAAATAAAGATAAAATAATTCCATATATCTTGAGTAATTGCCAGTCTAATAAAAAATTTAAATTAACTAAAGGAAATCAAACAAGAGATTTTTGCTATATTGGAGATGCGGTTAAAGCTATTTTTTTACTATTAAACAAAAATGACAATATAAACGGACAGATTTTCAATGTCGCAAGCGGTAAAGAGATCTCAATAAAGAGACTGGTATCACTTATTAAAAAAATAGTTGGTCGTGGCAGGCCTATTTTTGGGCAGATAAAATTTAAAAAGAATGAAATTGTTAAAAGTAAAGCAGATATTAGAAAAATAAAAAATTTAGGATGGATGCCAAAAATAAATTTAGAAACAGGCCTCAAAATGTTATCAAAACGTAAATGAAAACGAGTCTTTACATTATTGCCAATGAAAGTATTTCACTAAGTGAAGGAGTTTATAAATGTGACAATATAGATATGAAATCTATACCCGAGTCTTTGCAAGAAAATAATTTTGATGTTTGCATATTAGCTAGAGAATCAAAATTTAAAAGAATAAAAAATATAAATTTAGTAAAAATTAAAATATTTAATAATATTTTCTCGTACATTTTTAATTTAATTAAATCTTTCAGAGATAAAAAAAACAAATATTTAGTAATTTCAATTTCACCGTATACTTTTTTTGCAGTTATATTTTTAAAGCTATTCAGAAAAAAAATATTTGTTTATTTAAGAAGTGATGGATATAAAGAATATAAATCAATTTTAGGCTTTTACGGTCCAATGATTTATCACTTTATGTTTTCAGTGGTATCTAAATTTTCCTTGTTGATTGCTTGTAGAAAACATTTACTTAGAAAGAAAAATGGAGAAGTTGTACACCCTTCCCAATTAAATCCAAACTGGTTCATCGCGAATAATAAAAAGATAATAAAAGAAAATGCACTTTTGTATGTCGGGAGAATAAGAATAGAAAAAGGTATTTTTTCTTTAATAAAACTTATAGAAAAATCAAAGTTAAACTTGACTATTATAACACCAGGAAATGAAGACAGGATGATTAAAACATCAAACAATGTTTCAATTGTAAATTTTGAAAACAAAAATGATGAAATAATTAAATTTTATGATGATCACCGCATATTTATCTTGCCATCTTATACAGAAGCTCATCCACAAGTATTAGATGAAGCTTTAGCAAGGAACATACCAGTTATTATCTTTCAGGAAATTTTACATGTAATAAGAGACAGAAAAGGAGTATTTGTATCAGAAAGAAACATTAAATCTTTGCAAGAAC
>Ga0307986_10000261_pt1 | contig 39313 bp, 38 predicted proteins | sample EllFjometageno82_FD_203170 | JGI IMG/M metagenome (GOLD analysis project Ga0307986, IMG submission 203170) | Marine microbial communities from Ellis Fjord, Antarctic Ocean - #82 | ecosystem: Environmental > Aquatic > Marine > Unclassified | place: Southern Ocean | collected 2014-10-09 | reverse complement strand
AGAATACAATCCATACGATTTTGAAGTGTGTACGACAAATTTTGGTAACCTTAACCGTCCACACTTCTCTTCTTAAATTTTTACTTTTTAAATAGCTAATTGGGTCTAAAACGCCCAATAATCCTCGCTAATCTATTGAGTTAACAATATTTTTATCGAGAAAGTACGCCGCTTATAAGCTAAAATAAAAGTAAATCAAGCATTTACCATTTAAAAAAATTTTCAATTATACTAGTAAATACAAGGTTTTTTTTTGATTTTTACTCATTACTAAATTAATAATTGCCATTCTAGATGATATTCAATTTTAAAAAGATACCCAAACTGATCAAAAAAAATATAGAGATTTCATTTCTTTTATTGTTAGTGGTTATCACAATTATAAGTACGTCTTTTTATAATGATAATAAAAAATTAATTGAAGAAAATTATAAAGATTTAATTAATAACACTTATTTTAAAAAAACTGTTGAACATATTTTTGATAATTTATCTCCCAGGTATAAAAGTATTAACCATAAAATCTCTGCTGGTGAAACATTCGATAAAATATTAAATAACTATTCAATTACAAGTGAGGAAATTATAAAGATTAAAAAAGAATTAAATTCAGATTATAATTTGAATAATCTTAAAACTAATCTTGATATAAAGCTTACAGTAGATGAAACAAATAATAAAAAAATTATTTTTTTTATATTTCCTGTTTCTAGAACTGAAAAAATTCAATTAACTAGAAACTTAGAGACTGATTTATTTGAAAAAAAACCAATTATAACAAACTTAAATAAAAAAATTATTTTTAAAGAAGGAAAAATTTTACAGAGTTTATATAAAACTGCTATTGATTTAAATGTTCAGCCAAATATAATTGTTGAATTTGCAAGAATTTATGGATTTCAAGTAGATTTTCAAAGAGATATTAGAAAAAATGATATTTTTCAAATTATGTATGAAGTTTTTGAGGATGATAATGGAAAAATATTTGAAACAGGAAATGTAATTTTTGCTGATCTGCAATTAAGTGAAATAAATAATCCGTTATATTATTTTGATAAAAAAAATAGTGAGGGACACTATGATGAAAATGGTAAGAGTGTTAAAAAAGCTTTAATGAAAACGCCAATCAATGGTGCAAGACTTTCATCTGCATTTGGAATGAGAAAACATCCTATCGATGGATTCAATAAAATGCATAAAGGAACAGATTTTGCTGCGCCAATGGGTACACCTATCATGGCATCCGGAGATGGTGTTATAACAAGAGCTAGGTGGTGTGGTGGTGGTGGAAACTGTGTTAAAATAAAACATAATTCATCCTATTCAACAATTTATGCTCATATGAAAAGTTTTGGACGCGCTATACGAGAAGGATTAAGAGTTAAGCAAGGTCAAATCATTGGCTATGTTGGTTCCACTGGAAACTCAACAGGTCCCCATTTGCATTATGAAGTAATTTTTAATGGAAAAAAAATTAACTCTCAAAGATTAAAGCTTCCCTCTGGAAAAATACTAAAAGGTAAGGATAGAGAAGTGTTTGAGGTTAAAAAAATTAAACTAGAAGTTCTAAAATCAGAATTAATTATTGGTTTAAATTAGCTCGAGACTAATTTTTTTTCTATAGGTTTTTTTACAATAGTTTTTGTAACTTTTTTTATTTCTGGTTCTGGAGTTATTTTTTTTACTTCTTCAGTTATATCAGCTTTTGCTACTTCCTTTGCTGTTTCAGCTTCAGGTTTAATGGGGTTTACCACCTCGACAGAGGATGAGTTAACTCTAGCCATCCGAATGTGCTCTTGTTCATTCTGCACTCTAGTAAAGTGATCAGCGTGTTGGAAGTAATTTTCAGATAAAACTCTATCTTCGCTTGCTAAAGCTTCTCTTGCCAGATCATTATACTTTTCAATTAACTTTACAGCATTATGGTTATTTCTACCCGGTACACCTCTACGAAAATTATCATTATTAGAAAATTTTGACCCTTCATTATTACTCCTAAATGGAGGTCTTCTATTGTTATTACTCCTAAATGGAGGTCTTCTGTTATTATTATTACTATTACTATTGTTTCTAAATGTTACCATATTTTTATCTTTTAATTTAAATTTTTGTGCTGATTATGCAGCGATCATTATTGCCATAATCTTTTATGGCTTTGTTTATATAAAAACCTTCTTCTTTTAATATTTTCTTAACTTTATTTTTTTGATTAAATCCAATCTCTAAAATAAATTTACCATTTTTCTTAATCAGGGTTTTTGCTTTCTTAATAACTTTTCTGATATTTAAAAACCCATCAATCCCACCGCTTAAAGCTAACTCTGGTTCGAAGTTAACAACGTCTTTTTCCAAATATTTTAAATCTAACAGTTCAATATAAGGAGGGTTTGAAACAATTAGATCATATTTCCCAATTTTAAAATTGTCAACACTAGAATGAAAAAATTTTACTCTATTTGTTAAGTTAAGTTGTTTTGCATTGAATTTACTTACATTTATACTTTTTCTTGAGATGTCTATTCCGGTTCCATAAAAATTAGATCTCTCCTTTAGAATGGATAATAGAATACATCCAGAACCGGTTCCAATGTCTAGAACTTGCAATTGCCGTTCCTTTGAATAGATTCTCAAGACCTGCTCAATTATCAGTTCAGTATCTGGTCTTGGAATTAATACATCTCTATTGACAAAAAATTCATCTTTCCAAAACCCTTTTTTATTTATTAAATAGGCAATTGGTTCTCCTTTTTTTCTTCTTTCAATTAAATTTTTAAATTTGCCTAATTGTTCTGAGTTCAAAAGTTCTTTAGGATTTAAAATGATGTGCTTTTTATCTCTTTTAATTAAGTTAGATAACAATATCTCACAATCAAGCTGAGGATTAGGTATTTTATTTTTTTGTAAGATGCTTATTCCCTTGTTTAGGATGTTTTCTATATTCATTCTAATTAAGATTGCTTAATTTTTCTTCTTGTGCTTGTAGTGTTAAGCTTTCTACCATTTCATCAAATGCCTCGCCTTCCAAAAAAGCTTCCAGCTTATGTAATGTTAGATTAATACGATGATCTGTTACCCTTCCTTGCGGAAAATTATATGTTCTGATTCTTTCAGAGCGATCTCCTGTTCCTATTTTACTTTTCCTATCTTGTGATCTTTCACCATCTATTCTTGATCTTTCTAATTCATAAAGTCGTGACCTTAAAATCAGCATTCCTTTTGCTTTATTTTTGTGTTGTGATTTTTGATCTTGCTGGGATACAGATAGTCCAGTTGGAATATGGGTAATTCTCACAGCGCTATCAGTCGTATTTACAGACTGCCCTCCTGGCCCACCTGCTCTAAAAACATCAATTCTTAAATCTGAATCATTTATCTTTATGTCAACTTCCTCGGCCTCTGGAAGAACGGCTACTGTTGCGGCAGAAGTGTGAATTCTTCCTTGTGTTTCTGTATCTGGAACTCTCTGAACACGATGAACTCCACTTTCATATTTTAATGTTGAATAAATATTTTTTCCTCTAATTGATGCAATCACTTCCTTAAGTCCACCTGCTTCACTCTGGGACATACTTATTAATTCTAATTCCCATTTTTTTTGATGACTAACTTTTTCGTACATTTTAAAAAGATCCGATGCAAATAAACTTGCTTCTAACCCCCCTGTACCAGCCCTAATTTCTATAATTGCATTTTTTGTATCTGCTTCATCTTTGGGTAATAGGAATAATTTTAATTTTTTTTCTATTGTTTCGTTTTCTAACTTAAGATCTTTTAATTCAGTTTCAGCCATTACTCTAAATTCATCATCACTATCAGGATCATTTAAAATTTTTTCTAAATCTTTTTTATCACTTTCGTATGAAAAGTATTTTTTAGCGTCTTCAATTACATCATTTAAATCTGAGTATTCTTTTGATTTTTCAGCAAAAAGTTTTTTATCTACCTCACCTGTTGATAGCTCCTTCTCTAATAAGGAATGTTTAGATATTAATTCTTCAATAGTTTTTAAAGGTATCATTTTAATTTTTTATCAATTTCGGCAGCTTTTTTTTCGACTTCGCTTACAACTCTTGATATTATATCTTCTGATAAAACTTTTTCGCTTTGAATACCAGATAAATAGAGCATGTTATTCCCTTTACCCCCACCAGTAATACCTATGTCTGTCATTGCAGCTTCCCCCGGTCCATTCACTACACACCCAATAATTGATAAGGTTATAGGAGTTTTAATATGAGAGAGCTTTTCTTCTAATGTTTTGACTGTGTCTATCACTTGAAAGGCTTGCCGCGCACATGATGGACAAGATATGATTTTTACACCTCTGTTTCTCAAATTAAGTGATTTTAATATTTCATTACCTATCTTAATTTCTTTAACTGGATCATCAGATAATGAAATTCTTATCGTATCACCTATCCCATCCATTAAAAGTGATCCTAGACCTATCGAAGATTTAATGCTTCCTGAAATAAAACTACCCGCTTCTGTTATTCCTAGGTGCAAAGGATACTCTGTTACTTTTGAAAGTTGGCGATATGCGGCCATAGACAAAAACACATCTGATGATTTAACACTAATTTTAAAATTAAAAAAATCTTGATCCTCTAGAATTTTGATATTTCTTTGCGCACTTTCCACTAAAGCTTCGGGACACGGCTCTTTATATTTTTCTAAGATATCTTTTTCAAGTGAGCCTGCGTTTACTCCTATTCTTATAGAGCAGCCGTTATTTTTCGCAGCACTTAATACTTCATGCACCTTTGATTTATCACCTATGTTACCTGGATTAATTCTTAAACATTTTGCACCATTTTCTGCGGCTTCAATGGCTCTTTTATAATGAAAATGAATATCAGCAATTATTGGTATACAAACATTCTTAGTGATTTCCTTAAGCGCTAAAGAAGATTCTTTGTCTGGACAAGAAACCCTGACAAGGTCAGCTCCCTCTTCGTGAATATCATTAATTTGTTTTATTGTTGCTTGAATATCTGTGGTTAGTGTATTGGTCATTGATTGGACTGAAATAGGATTCTCACCACCTATTTTTACATCCCCAACATTTATAACTTTTGTTTTCTTTCTATGAATATCTCTAAATGGTCTTAAGCTCATGATTTAATCTAATTTAAATTCTTTATGAAGGGCTGCTATAGCTTTTTTTACATACTTGATGGAAATTAAAACAGAAATTTTTATTTCGGAGGTTGAAATAACCATAATGTTAATTTTTTTTGAGGCTAATGCTTGAAACATTCTGTAAGTAATTCCAGGTGTTGTAATCATTCCGACTCCTATAATTGATACCTTTGATACATTACTATCATGTGTGAATTTTCTAAAAGAAATTTTTTTATTTTGTTTTATAATTTTTTCTGTTTTTTTTAAATCCTCTGATTTAATAGTAAAAGTCATATCTGTTTCTTTGCTGTTTAACGAGATGTTTTGTACTACCATATCTACATTTATTTGATTAAGTGATAATGGTTTAAAAATAGAAGCTGCTACACCGGGTTTATCTTTAACACCCATCATGGTAACTTTGGCATCATTTTTTGTTGAAGTAATACCTGTGATAATTTGATCACTGAAAGCTTTTTTATTACTAGTTATTAAAGTCCCTTTCTTTTTTACAAATGAAGATTTAACTGAGAAACTTATATTGTTTAATTTTGCATCTTGAACTGAGGTTGGCTGCATAACTTTTGCACCAAGTGAAGCCATTTCCAACATCTCATCATAAGAAATTTTATCAATTTTTTTTGCTTTTGAGTGGTTTTTAGGATCTGTAGTGTAAACTCCATCTACATCAGTATAAATATCACACGCACTAGCATTAAAAAACTTTGCCAGCATTATAGCTGTTGCATCTGTTCCACCTCGACCTAATGTTGTAATTCTATTATCTGAATTAACTCCTTGAAAGCCAGATATGATAGGTATTCCACCAGTGTTAATAAATTTTAATATTTTATTTTTATTTATTTTACTTATCCTTGATGCGGTATGAGGACCATTAGTAATAATGGGGATTTGCCAAGACATCCACGATCTTGCTTTATATCCAAGATATTTTAATCTGCCTGCTATTAGTGCGCAGGCTGCTTGTTCACCCGAAGATAACAAAACATCATATTCTGCAGGATCAAAATTATCACTTAATTCTTTCGCTCTTTTTATAAGGTTGTTAGTAGCCCCACTCATTGCTGAAGAAACTACAATTACTCCAATATTTTTCTTTTTATAAGAGCCAATTATATTAGCAACTCTTTTAATTCTATCTATATTTCCTACAGACGTTCCACCAAACTTTAAAACAACAGTTTTCATTGATAATTATAATTAATTAATATTTGATAAAATACATCTTAATTGTTATGTCCACAAGTGATCTATTATGAATTCAATAAATAAAAAAGAAATAGAAAAATTTTCAAGAATTGCTGAAGAATGGTGGAATCCTAATGGAAAATTTAAACCTTTGCACAATTTAAACCCCATAAGAATTAAATATATAAAAGATAGCTTAGTTAAGGATTTTAATATTAAAACCTCAAGCAAACCATTTAAAAATATTAAGATACTAGATATTGGATGTGGTGGTGGATTGCTATCTGAGCCTATGAGCAGGCTTGGAGCAAGTGTTGTTGGCATAGATGCGTCAAAAAAAAATATCGAGGTTGCAAAATTTCATGCAAAAAAAAGTAATCTTAAAATCAATTATAAAGTGGCCTCGCCAGAGAAACTAAAAACTAAAGTAAAATTTGATGTAATTTTGAATATGGAAATAGTTGAACATGTTGAGGATTTAAATTTTTTTATTAAAGAAAGTTCAAAATTATTAAGAAAGAATGGTGTAATGTTTATAGCAACTTTAAATAAGACATTAAAATCATACGTATTTGCGATTGTAGGAGCAGAGTATATTTTGAAATGGCTACCAATTGGAACTCATGATTGGGAAAAATTTGTAAAACCTAATGATTTAATAAATATTTCGAAAAAAAATAATTTGATATTAAAAAAGTTAGATGGCATGAAATTTAATATATTAGATAATAGTTGGGAAGTAAGTAGTGATACTTCTGTAAATTATATAACAAAATTTATAAAAAATTAATTTGTAGTATTCTTTACCCAAGGCACCAATTCCACCTCTATACCTTCTTCCTTTAATTCCTTAAGATCATCTGTGGAAGCTACACCATAAATTCCTTTGGAGGCTTTTTTATTATTATAATGTATGGATCTTGCCTCATAAGCAAAATTTTCACCCACATAATCTAAATTTTTTTTAATAAAATTTTGATAATCCGAAATTTTTTTTTTTATTTCTTTATACTCTGAATCTAAGTGAGTAATTTTAACATTACTTTTTGATCTAAACACACTTGGTGACATTAAAGTCTTTTCAACATTTAGTGAATTACAGGAGTGACAATTAAGAAATTTTCTTTTTTTTAATTTTTCATATTCTCTGGATGATGAAAACCAACTATCGAAAGAAATTTCACAATCTTTACAAATAAGCTTATAAATAATCATTAATTAATGTTAACAACTAATTAAAGTAATTCAACAATCTATTAGCTTCTGTAATCAGCATTAATTTCTATATATTTTTTAGTGAGATCCATTGTGTATGCGGTAAATTTTTTTAAACCCATATTAAGATTTATTGAAATGTCTATTGCTTGACCCTTCATATAATTTGCAACTTCACTTTCTTTATAGTTACTCACAAGTTGTCCTTTATCTATAACTTTAATATTTCCAAAATTAAGTGAAAGTTTATTTAAATTTATATTTATACCAGATTTACCTATGGCCATTATTATTCTACCCCAATTTGGATCTTCACCAGCAATAGCAGTTTTAACAAGAGGTGAATTGGCAATTGAAAAAGCAATTTTTTTTGCGTCATCTTCATTTTTTGATTTCACAACATTGATCGTTATAAACTTAGTGGCTCCTTCACCATCAGCAACTATTCTTTTTGATAAATTCAATAGTACTGCATGCAATGCGTTGCTAAAACTTGCTATCTTTTTATCATGTGGAGTATCTATTTTTGAATTTTTAACTTTCCCTGTTGAAAAGATTGAAACCATGTCGTTGGTGCTTGTATCTCCATCGCAACTAATTGCATTAAATGTTGTTTCTATACTTGTCTTTAGTAATTTTTTTAAAATATCATTTGAAAGATTTGCGTCAGTAAAAATATAACCCAGCGTTGTTGCCATATTTGGAAAAATCATTCCTGAACCTTTTGCAATACCATATATCTTAACCTTCTTATTGCCAATTTCACACTCTTCCATTGCTAGTTTTGGTTTTAGATCTGTTGTCATTATGCCTAATGCAGCTTTCATCCAAATTAATTTATTTTGTGTGTACTTAATCTTATTAACTAAAATTGAAATATTTTTTTTTATTTTTTGAGTTGGGTATTTCTCTCCAATTGTTCCTGTACAACCAAAAAGAATTTCATTAGGTAGTATATTTTTTGGATGATCCTCGTCTTCTTTTTGTTTCGAAGTAAGTTGTAATGAAGTTTCTTCTGCTATTTCCTTTAAACCCTTGTAACCTTCTCGACCTGTAAAAGCATTAGCATTTCTAGTATTAATAATGAGAGATTTTATTTTCTTACTTTTTATATTTAGATTCCATTTTATATTTTCTGAAACTATTTTTGATTGGGTGTATACTGAGGCATAATTTGCTCCATCTCTAAAATAAAACATGACCAAATCATCTCTTGGCTTGTCATATAGGTTTGCACTAATGGTTGATATTGAGACTCCATCAATATGGTCTAAGTCTTGAAAGTCATTCATTTTTGACCTAGAAACTTGGGAGTTTATAAAATTTTTAAAGTTAATTGCCATACTATTTAAAATACTTATTTAATACTTATATTAAAAGTTATAATTAAATAATATATCAAATAAATCAGATGCTTAATCCCTTAAATTTTCTCTCAAAGTTCATTAAATCAAGCAATCAGAAAGAACTTGATAGAATTGCAACGATTGTTGAAAAAGTTAACTCTTTTGAACATAATATTAAAGACCTTTCAAACGAAGATTTTCCAAAGAAGACTGAGGAATTAAAAAAAAGACTCACCCAGGGTGCAAATATTATCGACTTACTACCAGAAGCTTATGCTCTTGTGAGAGAAGCATCGAGTAGAGCGCGAAATGAAAGACATTATGATGTACAAATAATAGGCGGTATTGTTCTGCATGAAGGAAAAATTGCTGAAATGAGAACTGGTGAGGGAAAAACATTAACCATTTGTCTTGCAGCTTACTTAAATGCTTTAGTTGGTAAGGGTGTTCATATTGTTACTGTTAATGATTATTTAGCAAAAAGAGATTCGCAAGAAATGGGAGAGATCTATAAATTCTTAGGACTAACTTCTGGACATATAAATAATGATCAGGATGACCATGAAAGAAAGAAGAATTATAATTTTGACATTACTTATGCAACTAATAGTGAGCTTGGATTTGATTACCTAAGAGATAATATGAAATTCTCTAAAGAACAAATGGTTCAAAGAGGACACATTTTTACAATTGTAGATGAAATAGATTCTTGCTTAATTGATGAGGCTAGAACACCACTGGTAATTTCTGGTGCGGCTGAGGATAAGACCGATCAATATCTGGCGATAGATAAACTGGTTAGAAAGTTAAGATCAGAACATTATGAAATTGATGAAAAAGATAAAAATATTTTACTTACAAATGAAGGAATAAATAATGTAGAAAAGATGCTTTCTAACGCTGGTGTACTTAAAAATAATAACTTTTATGATCCTGAAAATTTAAGCTTAGTTCATCATGTTAATCAGTCATTAAAAGCAAATCATTTATTTGAAAAAGGTAAAGATTATATTATTAAAGATGGAACTTTAAAGATTATTGACGAACTTACTGGTAGAATTTTAGAAGGAAGAAGATTTGGAGACGGTCTTCATCAAGCTCTTGAAGCTAAAGAGCAAATAGAAGTACAAGCTGAGAATCAAACTCTTGCATCTATAACTTATCAAAATTATTTTAAACTTTATAATAAAATTTCAGGATGCACTGGGACTGCCGCAACAGAAGCTGCTGAATTTTATGAAATATATAACTTAGATGTAGTTATTGTTCCTACAAATAAAAAAATGATCAGAAAAGATTGGAATGATCAGATTTTTAGAACTGAAGTGGAAAAAAATTCAGCTATTATTGAAAGAGTCTTGGAATGTCAAAAGTTAGGTCAGCCAATTTTAGTTTTTACCTCTAGTATTAATAAATCAGAAATTTATTCAAAACTACTATATGATTCAAAAGTTAAACATGTTGTTTTAAATGCTAAAAATCATGAAAATGAGGCTGAAATTATAGCAAATGCAGGAAAATTAAATTCTGTAATAATTACAACAAGTATTTCTGGTAGAGGTGTTGATATTCAGCTTGGTGGCAAAAAAGGTAGTCAGCCTGATAAAGAGCTTTTAATTAACAAAGATAAAATAAAATTATTGGGTGGTCTATTTGTAATTGGCACAGAAAGGATGGAATCGAGAAGAGTTGACAATCAAGCAAGGGGAAGAGCAGGTCGTCAAGGTGATGAGGGTAGTTCAGTTTTTTATGTGAGTTTAGAAGATGATTTAATGAGAATTTTTGGGTCTGAGTCCATGAACAATATTCTTCAAAAACTTGGCTTAAAAGATGGAGAAAGTATTGACCATCCTTGGATTAATAAAGCCCTTGAAAGAGCACAGCAAAAAGTTGAGTCAAGAAACTTTGATATAAGAAAAAATTTATTAAAGTTTGATGATGTTTTAAATGACCAAAGACATGTTATTTTTTCTCAAAGGAATAACGTAATGAATAGTGAAAAAGTTTTTGACTATTCGGACGAATTTATGTCTGAAATTATATCTCATCTAATGAGTTTGAAAAGTCAAGATTTATCAAAAATTAAGAGTAGTGAATTTACCAATCAATTAAAAACTTTACTTGGGAAGAGTATTGATGATCAAGAATTTAGAAATTTAATAAGTTTAAAAGATCAAGATTTTAAAGAAAAAGTTAATTCTAAATTTTTAGAGGCTAGAAATGAAAGAGTAAAATTTTTAAACGAAGATAAAGCAAAAGAAATTGAAAAGAGAATTTTTCTTCAATGTATTGATTTGAACTGGAAGTCACATATTCAATATCTTGAACAGTTAAGACAGGTTATAGGCCTTAGATCATATGGACAAAGGGACCCTTTAGTTGAATATAAAAAAGAAGCCTTTCATCTCTTTGAGGGCTTATTAAATAAATTAAAAATTGATTTTGTGACAATTTTGATAAATCTAAAAGTCGTTCAAGAACCAGAAGAGGAAAACACAAATTTAAAAAAGAATGATATAGAAATTTCTAACAACCCTAAATGTTTATTATTTCAGAAAAAAGGTGAAAAAATTTCAAGAAATGAAAAATGTGAAGCAACAAGCAAAAAATTTAAAAACTGCTGTGGTGCTTTATAAAAAAAACATTAAACAACTCAACAAAACTATTGCCACAAAAGAAATGATTAAATTAGTTTTTGATTTAAAAAAACTCTCAATAAAAATATTAATCTTATTTTTTTTCATACTTAATGTGCTTAAATCATCTAATTGACTAACAAACCCTTTGTTTCTTCCAATAGTTAAAAATTTATTTTTTCTATGGTTAAAAATTTCATCCCCTCCCATATTGATAAATTCATTTAAATTATTTTCAATTGATTGTCTAACATTGTCTAGAATTAAGTCTCTGTCTCTATGAGCTCCTCCAACTGGTTCGGGAATAATTTCATCAATTACCTTTAGGTCAAAGAGATCTTTTGATGATAATTTCATTGCTTTCGCAGCATCAAGTGTTCTTTTTGGATCTCTCCATAAAATTGTAGCACAACCTTCTGGAGATATTACAGAGTAAATTGCATTTTCTAACATAATAACTTTATTGGCTGATGCTAATGCTATTGCACCACCTGAGCCACCTTCACCAATGATAATAGCAAAAGTTGGAATACTTAATGACATGCAGCATTCAATTGATTTTGCAATTGCCTCCGCTTGACCTCTTTCCTCGGCTCCAACACCTGGGTATGCCCCCGGTGTATCTATAAATGAGATTACTGGTATATTAAATTTATCTGCGAGCTTCATTAATCTTATAGTTTTTCTATAACCTTCTGGTCTCATCATTCCAAAATTTCTTTCAATTCTAGTCTCAAGACTGTTACCTTTTTCTTGTCCTATGACCAAAACTGATTTTTCATTAAATTTTGCAAAACCTGCTAAAACTGATTTATCTTCTCCATAAAATCTATCACCTGATAGTGGAATAAAATCTTTGAATAAATTATCTATAAAAAATTTTGCTTTCGGCCTATCCTCGTGTCTTGCTACTAGGGTTGTTTGCCACGGATCTAGATTGGAATATATTTCCTTTAACTTCATATCTATCTCCTGTTGTGACTCAGAAATTTTTTTTGTATCTACTTCAGAGAGACCATCTTGATTGTAGGGATCTTTCAGTTTTTCTATTTCTGACTCTAAATTTTTGATATCTTTCTCAAAGTTTAAATAATTTTTCATTAGATTAAATTAATTATTAATTAATTAACAAAAAAGGCAATAAAATGTTTTAAATAATTAATTATAAACAGTGGTAATTACCGTATTTATTTAATATTTGACTTAATTCAAATTAGGTTTTAATGTTTATTTATCGGGAGAGACTACATTTTTGTAGCGCCGAAGGAGCAACCACCCCGGAAACTCTCAGGCAAAAGGACCGATAATAAACATAACACTCTGGAAAGAGACTTGATCTCGCCGATGGAGCAAAACTCTCAGGCAAAAATACAGATGGGGTAAAATGGGTGCTATGAAAAAACAATATACAAAAATATATAACCTATCAGTTTCTAATAAATTACTTAACTTCGTTAATGAAGAGTTGCTTAAAGATACAAATATATCTTCAGAAAAATTTTGGAAGGGATTCGATAGGGCTGTTCATGAGTTGGCTCCAAAAAATAAAGATCTATTAAAAGTAAGAGATGATTTACAAAAAAAAATAGATGCTTGGCACATTGTAAATAGAGGTAACGAAATCAATTTAGAAGAATATAAAAAATTTTTAAAAGAAATTAACTATCTAAAGGAAGTAGGTCCTGATTTTAAAATCAAAACAAGTAATGTTGATGAAGAAATAACTAATATTGCAGGTCCACAATTAGTAGTTCCAATTATGAATGAAAGATACGCATTGAATGCTGCTAACGCAAGATGGATGAGTTTATATGATAGCTTGTATGGTACAGACGTAATTGAACAATCTGAAGATAGTACCTCTCAGAGATATGATCCTTTAAGAGGTGAAATGGTCATTAAATATGGAAGAGATTTTTTGGAAAAATATTTTCCTTTAAAGAGTTTAGACTGGCATAATATTACAGGATTTAAGATTAATGATGGCTCTCTTCTTGTATTAAAAGATGATGTTGAAACGTCGCTGAAAAATAATGATAAATTTATTGGTCATAGAGGAGAGGTTAATAATCCCTCTGCAGTAATTCTCAAAAATAACAATCTTCATATAGAGATAATTGTAGATCCAAAAGCTTTCAGTGCACAAAATGATTCTGCAAAAATTAGTGATATTATTGTTGAAGCAGCAGTTTCAACTATTTGTGATAATGAAGATAGTGTTGCAGCGGTTGATGCTGACGACAAAATTTTTTGCTACAGAAATTGGCTTGGTTTAATGAGGGGCAATTTAAAATCAACATTTGAAAAAAATGGAAAGACTTATGAGCGTAAATTAAATCCTGACAGAAGTTACATTTCCAAAGATGGTAAGGGATTAAAATTACATGGGAGAAGTCTACTATTAATAAGAAATGTTGGGCACCTTATGACTAACTCGGCAATCCTTTTAAAAGATGACTCTGAGATTCCAGAAGGGATTATGGATGCCTTTATAACTTCAGCAGCATGTCTTCATGATATAGATAAAAGAGGTAACTCAAGAAATGGCTCCATTTATATTGTTAAACCAAAAATGCATGGTCCTGATGAAACTTCATTTACTGATTTGATTTTTACTAAAGTTGAAGAAGTTTTAGAGTTAAAAAAAAATACCTGTAAAATTGGAATCATGGATGAAGAAAGAAGAACCTCTTCAAACTTAAAAGAGTGTATTAGAACACTTGAAAATAGAGTGTTTTTTATCAATACAGGTTTTCTAGACAGAACTGGTGACGAAATGCATACCTCAATGGAAGCTGGCCCTATGATTAAAAAAGGTGACATGAAGTCTTCTAAGTGGATTGGTGCATATGAAAATAATAATGTTGATATTGGTCTACAGTGTGGTCTTTCCGGTAAAGCACAAATTGGTAAGGGAATGTGGGCTATGCCTGATAAAATGGCAGATATGATGAAACAAAAAACTGGTCATTTAATAGCTGGAGCGAATTGTGCTTGGGTTCCTTCACCTACAGCAGCAGCCCTACATGCTTTACATTATCATGAGATAAACATTTTTGAAAAACAAAAAGAAATTCGAAAGAGAGAATCTGCAAAACTTGATGATCTTTTAACAGTTCCAATCGCAGATAGACCAAACTGGTCAATGGAAGAAATTAATTCTGAAATTTCAAATTCAGCACAAACTCTTTTGGGATATGTTGTAAGATGGGTGGATCATGGAATTGGCTGTTCAAAAGTGCCTGATATTAATAATGTTGGTTTAATGGAAGATAGGGCCACTTTAAGAATCTCTTCTCAACATATTGCTAATTGGATACATCACAATATTTGTACAAAATCACAAGTTATGGAAATAATGAAAAAAATGGCAAAAATTGTTGATGATCAAAATAAAAATGATGCTGCATACACTCGTTCTGGAAAAGGAAGCTACGAGATGATGTCTACAAATTTTGATCAATCGATTGCTTTTAAAACTGCTTGTGATTTAATTTTTAAAGGTAAAGAGCAACCTTCTGGTTATACGGAGCCTCTATTGCATCTAAATCGATTATTAAAGAAATCTAGTCAGAATTAGTTTTAATTCTAGTTCTGTTTTTAAAAGCAGAATATAAAGTTCCATCATCAAGGTTTTCGATTTCACCACCAACTGGTAAACCCTGTGCAAGTTTTGTAACTTTTACATTTGTTCTTTTTAAACTATCTTGAATATAGTAAGCTGTAGTTTGACCCTCAACAGTTGCACTAGTTGCCAGGATAACTTCCTCAATATTCTCTCTAACAACTCTTTCAACCAATGAATTTATTAATAGATCTTCTTTTCTTTGACCGGACGATGAGATTGTACCACCAAGAATATGGAAGTACCCTTTGTAAATACTTGAATTTTCAATCGACCACTGGTCAGCAATATCTTCCACGACACATATTTTATTATATTTTTTATTAGTATTTTCACAATTATTACATCCTAGAGAGTTTGACTTTAGCGTGCCACAGGATTGGCACCTAATAACATTTTTATAAACTTGCGCTAGAGTGTTAGCCATTGGTTTAACTAACTCATCTCTATTATTAATAAGTTTTAATACAATTCTTTTTGCAGATTTTGGACCTAAGCCTGGAAGTTTGGCAATCAGTTTAATTAGCTCTTCTATTTCATTAATATTTTGCATCTTATTATAATGGCCATTTAAAACCAGGAATACCAAATCCGCTCGTAGACTTTGAAATTTCTTCAGAAGTTTTTGTTTTTAACTCAGATTTTGCATTATTGTGCGCTGCAACGATTAAGTCTTCTATTATAATCTTATCTTCTTTCATTACTTCGTCTGATAATTTTATTTTAATCATTTCATTTTCACCATTTAGCGTCACTTTTATAGAGTTGGAGCCCGATGTTCCTTCGGCTTGAATATTTTTAATTTTTTCCTGGCTCTCTTTCATTTTGGACTCAAGTTCTTTTGCTTTATCTAAAATTTTTGTGAAATCAGTCATTTTCATTATCCATTGCTTTTACATCAATTAGTTCTGCGTCTGGAAACTTTTCTAAAACATCTTTATAAGTTGAGGAACTTTTGACACTTTCAATTAATTCATTTTTTAGATTAAGTTCTTTTTCTTTTTTAGACGGTTGACCCTTAGTTTTGCTAAGTGTAATTATCCACCTACTATTAGTCCATTCATAAAGCTTTAAGGATAAATCTTTAATAAAATCTTTATCCAGATCTTCATTGAAAGAAATTTCAATTCTTTGATTTTCAAAACTAACAAGATTTACATTTTTTTCTAATTCATATCTTAACTTAACTTCTTTTTTTAAAGTACAGGCCTCAAGTAAGTCATCAAATGATTCTATAGAATTAGTCTGCGTTTTAATCTCTTTGCCCTCCTTCACTTTTATATCTTTTTCTTGAAGAATATTTTTCATTTGACCAATGGTTTCTGCCTCATTCTTGATTCCAAATAAATCATCATCTTTCTTCTGTGAGACAGATGTTTGAGTAATATGCTCATTACTCATATTCATGTTTTTATAAATAGTATTAGAAATATTCTTAACTCCTTTTAAATGAATTAATCTAATTAAAAACATTTCCATTGAAATATGTTGGTTAGAAACCACATCAAGTTCCTCTAGTGTTTTAATACTGAACTGCCAAAATAATATTAAAGTTTCATTATTAAGGTTTTTCGAAATTTCTTTAATTCTGTTAAATTCTTCATCATTTAGTGAAAAATTTGTGCCATCTATATTTAAAGATTCTATATTCTTAAAATAATAAAGAAGTTCTAAAAAATCATTTATAAAAGTTTTTGGCTCAACACCTTGATTATATATCTCTCTATAAATATTTAAAACCTCTTTTTCTTTTCCTTCAAATATGAGTTTAAATAAGCTAATTAATTGAGACCTATCAAAGTAACCAAATATTTTTTGCGCTGAAGTTAGGTCTAATTCTTTATCTTTGTCCAATGTAAGTAATGCCCTATCAAGTAAAGATAAGGCATCTCTAACCGATCCCTCTGAAATTTTTACAATTAATTTAAGCGCATCATCAGATGCGTTGCCTTTCTCTTTATTCTTAATTTTTTTAATAAAATCAAATAACTCTAAAGACTTAATTCTAGATAAATCAAATCTTTGGCAACGTGATACTACTGTTATTGGAATCTTTTTTATTTCTGTGGTCGCAAAAATAAATTTTAGATATTCTGGTGGCTCTTCTAAGGTTTTTAACAATGCATTAAATGCCTGCTTACTAAGCATGTGAACTTCGTCTATAATGAATATTTTATATTTAGCGGTGGTTGGCCCGTATCTTGAAAATTCAATAAGATCTCTTACGTCATCAACACCAGTTTTGCTTGCTGCATCCATTTCTAAAACATCAATGTGATTGGAATTTGAAATTGCTATACAATTCTCACAAGGATCGTCCTTACAAAGGCCGTCTGTAATATTCGAACAATTTAAAGATTTAGCAACTATTCTTGCTGTAGTAGTTTTTCCAATTCCTCTGATCCCTGTAAAAAGATAGGCATTAGGGACTTTATTGGCTTTAATTGAATTAGATATCGTCTCAGCAACAACATCTTGGCCTATCAGATCATCAAATGTCTGTGGTCTATATTTTAAAGCTAAAACTTTTGTATTTTTGTTCATTTTTTTAAGGAGACTAAAACCTGAAAAACTGTCTCTACGACTGCTTCCGTTAAGATCTGGTCGGGTTAAAGCAGAATTCACCTCTAGCCTCCAAAGACTATTATAACAGTAATATTTTCTAATCTACAAGAAAAGTTTATTGGTTATTTTTCTCTAAATTTATCAGCCTCAAAAACACCTAGTACGTGAAAATCTTGACAATGAAGTCCTAATTCTTCCAAAGATTTTTGAACTTTTAGATCTTCTATGTGTCCATCTAGATCGCACAAGAAAAAATAAGACTCAAATGAATTTTGTTCTGGATAGCTTTGAAGCTTTGTTAGATTCACACCGTTAATCGCAAAACCTCCTAGGGATTGATAAAGTGCAGCAGGCTTACTTTTTAGTTTAAATAAAAAAGATGTTATATATTTCTTATTTCTAAAATCTGGTTGAGAAACTTTTTTACCCATAACTAAAAATCGAGTTGCATTACCCTTTTCATTTTCAATGTTAGGCGCTAATATTTTAAGTTTATAAATCTTTGCACTTAATGAAGAGGCAATTGCTCCTTCACTTTTACTTTTATTTTTTGAAATTGTTTCAGCTGAACCCGCTGTATCAGCGCGAATATGTTCAACTAAATTATTTTTTTTAATAAAATTTGAACATTGAGATAATGCTTGAGCATGTGAAAAAATATCTTTTATATCCTTTAAACTACTTCCCGCCCCTCCCAATAGATTATGTTCAATTTTTTGAAAGTGTTCTGCATAAATATTCAATCTATATTTAAAAATTAAATATTCTATTCCAATATTTCCTGTAATTCTATTTGACTCAGGTATTACTATTCTTGAGTTGATCTCTAACGATGCTTTTAAAAAGCATTCATCGAATGTTTTACACGGTATAATTTCTGCATTTGGTTGAATTTCAAGTGCTGCTAAGTGTGAATATGCACCAAAACTTCCTTGAAAATAAATTTTACTCATCTTTTAATTTATATTCCATAATTTTTTTTATAGCCAGGTAATCTTCTTGAGTGTCAACTCCTATGGAAGAAGATTTAGATAAAGCTACATTTATTTTTAACTTATTATCCAAAGCTCTTAATTGTTCTAATTTATTTATTTTTTCATTGTCTGTTTGCTCTAAATTCACAAATTTTTCTAACACACTTACTTTATATGAATAAATTCCTATGTGATGATAAATATTTTGATTGTTTATAGTTAAGTTGTCTCTAGTAAAATTTAATGCTGCTGGAAAATTATTTTTTTCTAATTTATTCTCTGTAATAACCTTCACAACATTTTTATTATTTAACATTCTATCATCTTGCATTCTGGCAGCTAGAGTCCCTAATTGAGCGTCATTATTAATCATAAAATTATTTAAATTAATGATATCGTCTTTATTAATGTCTGGCTCATCTCCTTGTAAGTTTAATATATAATCGACATTTTTTATATCTAATTTCTTATAAGCTTCAAAAATTCTATCTGTACCAGTATTATGATTGTTGTTTGTTAAAATTGCCCTTCCTCCATTTTTGAGAACATCCGCAAGTATCTCTTGATCTTCTGTTGCAACTACTACTTCGCCAATATTAGCTTCTTCTGCCCTTTTAAACACATGAGAAATTATGGATAAATTATTAATTTTGAGAAGTGGTTTCCCTGGTAGCCTGGTTGCAGCCATTCTTGAAGGGATTAATATTAATGTTTTTATCATTATAAAATTACCAGCTTTATGCGTCTAACAGACGCAAATTTATAAAATTAAAAATTAAGTATTTTTTTAATTATCATGTTATATGTCCAAAATAATTAAAATTAAATGGATTCGTTCGAACTAAATAAAATTATTGCTGCAGTATTGATGGTTGTTCTGCTTGTAATTGGCTTGGGGAAAATTGCAGATAGCGTTTTTCATGTAAACACACCCAAAAACTCTGGGTATCAAATTGAAATGGAAAGCCAATTAACCTCGAATACGTCTCAATCAGCTTCAGTGGTGGAAAAAATTGATATAACTGCCGTAATGGCATTGGGTGATGCGGTAAACGGAGAAAAAATTTTTAAAAAGTGTGCGGCATGTCATTCAATTAACAAAGGTGGGGTAAATAAAATTGGTCCAGCACTATACAACGTTGTTGGAAGAGCGGTCGGTGGTGTGGATGATTATAAATACTCTAAAACTCTAGCTTCATATGATAAAGAATGGACATTTGAGGAATTAAACGGCTTCTTAACAAAACCTTCCTCTTATTTGAAAGGAACTAAAATGTCTTATGCTGGTTTAAGAAAAGAGAAAGACAGAGCTTCTGTAATAAAATACTTAAACCAAAACAGCGACAGTCCCAAGCCGCTACCTTAATTTTCCAAAACAATATAATAAAATGCTTTTTTGAACATGTACTCTATTGAGTGCCTGTAGCCAAACTTTTGAATTTTTTCCTAAGAAGACTTCATTTGAGACTTCCAGGCCCCTTGGTAGGCAATGTAAAAAAGTTGCGTCCTTTTTAGCAAAACTCATAATTTCAGAATTAATTTTAAAATTCTTAAAATCTTTAGTCTTTTTAGTTTTATTAACTTTATCATTTAACGAAATAACTTTATCTGAAAAGATAACATCTGCATTCTTAGCAGCTTTTTTAGCATCATTATAAATATGGATTTTTCTTTCATTCTTTTCTGCCCAGTCTAGTACAAATTTTTTAGGTTCATAATTTTTAGGACAACCAATGTTTAATTTAAATGAAAACTTAACAGATGCTGCAATTAAACTATTAAGAACATTATTTGAATCTCCAATCCAACAAATATTTAGTTTTGAAATAGGTTTTTTTTTAATTTCTTCAACTGTAAAAATATCTGATAAAACTTGTGTTGGGTGTGATGACGGGCTCAATCCGTTGATAATGGGTATAGTTAAATATTTGCTAAATTCCTCTATCTTTTTATCACTATCGGTTCTCAACATAAAACCATCACCATAAGTTGATAAAATTTTTGCTGTGTCAGCTAAACTTTCTCCTCCCTTTTCAAGGTGCAGTTCATTTGCCCTAAGTGTTATGGTCCCACCTCCTAACTGCTTTATTGCAAGATAAAAACTTAGTCTAGTTCTAAGGCTAGATTTTTCAAACATTTGAATAAGTAGTTTTCCTTTTAAAGGGTTGTCCTTATCAACATCTAAGGTACTAAATTTTTTTCTTTTATTTTTCCTTTTTTTTGCATCATTCACTACTCTCCTAAGGTCTATCGCAGGTATATCTTTAAGATTAATAAAATGCTTCATTTTGAATTACAGTTTAAACAAACTTTTTTAATAATTTTTATAGCTAAATCAATTTCTTGTTTTTTAACATTAAGTGGAGGTAATATTCTTATAACGTTTTCACCTGCTCTAATTGTTAATAAATTGTTATCTATTAATTTTTGAATAAACTTTGTTTGATCGTAATGTAGTTGTAAACCTATTAACAAGCCAACCCCTCTTATTTCTTTAATCACCTTGGGGAATTCTTTCTTTAATTTATTTAACTCTATATGAAAATATTTTGATAATTTTTTAACATTATTAAGAAACCCTTTTTCAAATATTTGATCTAAAACTGCGTTACCTACAGACATTGCAAGAGGATTTCCACCAAATGTTGAGCCGTGAGTTCCAGCGGTCATTCCTGAAGCAACTCTCTTATTCATTAAAACTGCTCCAAGTGGGAAGCCCCCACCTATACCTTTGGCTATCGGGACAATATCAGGTTTAATTTTTGAGCTCTCAAAGGCAAAAAAATTCCCAGACCTTCCTATTCCACACTGTACTTCGTCTAAAATTAATAAAATTTTTTTCTTATCACAGATCTTTCTTAGTCCTTTTAAACACCAATCAGGGATAACTTTAATTCCACCTTCTCCCATCACAGTCTCAACCATAATGGCTGCTGTTTTATTAGTTATAGATTTTTTTAACGCTTCATGGTTTCCAAATTCAAAGTGATCAAATCCATCAACTTTTGGACCAAAACCTTCGGTCATCTTTTTTGACCCACTAGCATAAATTGTAGCTAATGTTCTTCCATGAAATGAATTTTTAACACAAAGAATTCTATTTTTTTTCGGCTTTCCTATTGTATAAAAATATCTTCTTGCAACCTTAATTGCTGCTTCTGTTGCTTCCGCTCCACTGTTTTGAAAAATTACATAATCTGCAAAAGTTTTTTTTGTTAATCTTTGAGCTAATTTTTCACCCTCAGGAATTATAAATGCATTTGATACATGCCAAAGTTTTTTTGATTGTTTAATAATCGCTTTTATCAAATGTGGATTTGCATGCCCCAGGGAGTTCACTGCAATACCTTGAACAAAGTCTAAATATTTTTTTCCACTAGTTGAGTATAAAAAAGATCCTTTTCCATTTTTAAATGAAATTTTTCTTCTATTATAGTTGTTTGCTAAAGCACTCATAGTTTATGATTTGATTTTATAACCTTTTTTATACAAATAAAAAGCAATGTACCACATTACAAAACTTAATATTGTTAAGTATATTAATCCAACACTTATTGAGCCATCAGATGTTCCCAAAAAACCATATCTAAAACCATCAATCATATAAAAAAATGGATTAAGATGACTTATTGTTTGAAAAAATTTGGGCAATTTATCTATTGAATAAAATACACCAGACAAAAAACTTAAGGGCGTTATAATAAAATTAGTAACTGTAGCTGTGTGATCAAATTTTTCCGCCCAAAGACCAGTAATGAAACCTAAGCTTCCTAAAATGAAAGCACTTAAAAATCCAAAAACAAAAATATAAAAAATATTATTTATGTGTATTTCTACTATTAAAGAAAAGACAACTATTGAAATTATCGCAATTAAAAAGCTTCTTGATAGAGCTGCCAATATAATTGCCATTGAAACCTCCATTGCGGATAAAGGGGCGTAAAGCATATCAACAATGTTTCCTTGTATTTTTCCTATCATTAGTGAGGATACAGAATGACTGAATGATTGGGTTAATATACTCATTGCAATCAATCCTGGTGCTAAGAAACTTATAAAAGAGTATCCAAGTACATCCCCCCTACTATTTCCTAATGCTAAAGATAAAACAGATAGAAATAATAAGCTCGATACAAGTGGAGATAGTAATGTTTGCTGCCAAACAGCCATAAATCTATTACACTCTTTAAGCCATAAACTTTTAAAACCAATCCAGTTTACTAAACCAAAATTTCTTACTTTTATTTGATATTTTTTATTTAATTCAACCATAAGTAATCATTTATAAATTTTTTTAATTATTTGTGAACAAAACTAAATTATGTGTTGTTTTTATTTTAAACCTGTGTGATCTGTATATAGTTATAAAAATTAATTAACACACTAAATATAGATTATGAGCTGGAACGAAGAAAAAGTCGCTAAATTAAAAGAGCTTTGGGGCAAAGGAAGTACCGCTAGTCAAATTGCTGAAATTATTGGAGGTCTTAGCAGAAATGCAGTTATTGGGAAGGCAAATAGATTGAACTTATCTTCAAAAATTAAAACGAGAAATCTTGCATCAAATCAAAGCCTTCGAAGCAACGTAGAAAGCGGTGATTCGAAACAAAGACAAGGTAGAAAAAGTAAATTTAAATCTTTAATTATTGAAAATAATTTTGAACCTGAAAGCCCAAAAAAACTAGAAGAACTAGATGAAAGTTCATGCAAATGGCCTGTTGGACATCCGGAAGAGGAGGCATTCTATTTTTGTGGAAGATCTTCTTTAAAAGATTTTTCATATTGCAAACTTCATTTACTCTATGCTTACCAGCCAAAAGGAAAGAAAGAAGAGCCTTCTGACAAAGATGAGGAAGCTACGCAGTATATTGATAAAAAAATTAATACTGCCTAAGAATATTTTTTCAAAACTTATTTTTTTTACTTTTTTTTCCATCAATACCTCTTATGATAGATTTGACAATCAAATATACCAAAAGTGTAAAAATTGAAAATATTAAAATATAAATAATATTAACTACCATAAAATAAATTATATAATTTTAGTTTATACTTTCTTTTCGGAATTAGCTTGATTATATTTTTTTGTTGAAAACTTTCCACCTTCTCGCCACATGTAGCAATATTTTTCAACTTCCTGATCAAAAATTCTTGTGCTTGGGACTCCTATGTCAGAATTGGTTTGATATTTATTTGAACGAATATTGTCATATTTTAAAAGAATGAGCTGATCTACTGTTAGTAATGGTTTCGAAAATAATTGAAATAACTGAGCTGACATTTTGGCCATAAAATAAGGAAAAGGAATTAAAATTCTATTCTTGCTAATGAGCTTTAATAATATTTTTAATATTTTCTTCAGTGAAATAATTTCTGGTCCTACACACTCTATTATTTTTGAGTGTATGTTATTTAAAACAACATGCTGAATAACATCAGTTAAATCAGAACAGTGAATTGGAGAAAATTTTGTATTTCCATTATAATAAAGTGGGAAAATTGGAAGTCTACTCAATAAAGTCATAAAATTTGTAGTGAAATTATCATCTACGGAATAAACTACTGATGGTCTTAATATTGTGGCCAAAGGAAAATTTTTTTGAATATTTATCTCACCCTCTAACTTACTTTTTGCATAATTAGAATCTATTGCATCATTAATACCAAGTGCTGATAAATGAATAAACTGTTGAACCTTATACTCCTTACAAAGTTTAGCTAAAATAGATGGAAAAATAGAATGAATATTTTTAAAAGTATTACCTTTTCCTGTTTCATATAAAATACCAATTAAATTAATGCAGATATCCGTTTTAGAGAAAAGTTTTCTAATCTTTGCCTCGTCAAAAATATTGGCTTCTACAACATCAATGTAACCTGCATTGGCTTGTGTTTTAATTATGTAGCCTCTTTGATGAAGATTTCTGGTAACTACGGTGACTTTGTAATTATTTTTTGTTAACTTTCTGATTAAATGACGACCAATTTGGCCACTGCCTCCAAAAATTAGACAATTTTTTGCTTTCATATATATATAATTAAAAATGAATATTGATATTAAACTTCACAAGTATGATTTACCAGAAGATTTGGATTTAGGCAATATTATTGCAGTTGATGGAGAGTTTATGGGATTGAACGTTAAGAGAGATCCTTTATGTCTTATCCAAATATCTACTGGAAAATCAGATGCTCATATTATTCAGTTGGATCGATCAAATTATAATGCTCCAAATTTAAATAAAGTTCTATCGAATGAAAAGGTAACTAAAATATTTCACTATGGTAGAGCTGATATGGCTCATATTAAATACTATTTAAAAACAGAAACTAAAAATATTTTAGATACTAAAATTGCCTCTAAGTTAGCTAGGTCTTATTCTGACAGTCATTCCCTTAAAACTTTGATCAAAGAATTTATTAATATTGATGTAAGTAAACAATTTCAAAGTTCAGATTTTGGTGGCGAATTATCACCTGCACAACTTAAGTATTGTGCTAATGATGTTGTTTATTTGCACAAAATACACGAGGAATTAAGTAACATACTTATTAGAGAAAAGAGAATTGATTTGTACAATGATTGTTTAAAATTTTTAAAAACTAGAGTCGACCTTGATTTAGCTTCATTTAAAGATGATGTCTGGGCTCATTAAATGAAAAAAAAAGACTATAAAAAAATTGCAAAAAATGTAATTGATTTAGAGATAAGAGCCCTAAAAGAATTAAAAAATTCTATAAGTAATTCTTTCAATGCAGCTGTTGAGGCAATAGTAAAATGTCAATCGAAAGTAATTTTATGTGGGGTTGGAAAAAGTGGTCTTATAGCAGCTAAAATTTCTGCAACCTTATCTTCGGTTGGTACACCTTCATTTTCTCTTTCTGCCAATGATTGTTCTCATGGCGATTTAGGTAGTATTTCAAAAAAAGATGTATTGATTTTGATAAGCTACTCAGGGTCTACTGAGGAATTAAAAAATATTATTAAGTATGCTAATAGAAATAAAATAACATTGATTGGCATTATGTCCAAAAAAAATTCAGTATTATATAAAGCATCTGATATTAAACTTTTTATACCAGCGGTTACAGAGGCAGGTCTAGGAATAGTTCCAACTTCCAGCACAATCACTCAACTAAGCATTGGGGATGCACTTGCTGTTGCTGCATTAAATAAAAAAAATATAAGTAAAAAAGATTTTAAAAAATTTCATCCTTCAGGAAACTTGGGTGCTGAACTCAAAACTGTAGAAGACTTAATGTCAGTAAAAGAAAAGATACCTTTTATAAACGAAGAATCTTCAATGAAAATTGCCTTAAAGATTATTACATTAAAAAAACTTGGCACTTTAATAGTTAGAAATAAACATGGTAAAACTACTGGAATAATTACAGATGGCCAAATACGACGTATAATTCAGAAAAATGATAGCTTATATAATTTAAAAGTTAAAAATGTCATGACTAAAAATCCTATCAAAATCAATAAAGATATGCTTGCTATAAAAGCTCTTGCTATTATGAATGAAAAAAAAATTACATCTCTGTGCGTATGTAGCTTACAAAATAAAAATAAAACTATTGGGATCATTCATATTCACAATATTCTTGAAGTTGGTATTGGCTAACTATAGATGAATCGAAAAATAATTATACAGCTCTCTTTGCTTTTAATTGTCCCTGTTACCAGCTTAATTTTTTATGCATTATTTTTGAAAGACCCAAATATAAAAACAGAAGGCATAGAAAAAGATGCACAGGAAAGTGAGATCTTAGTAAAAAAAGAAACGAATCAAATAAAAGACATCGTTTACAACTCAAATTATTCAGATAATAATAGGTATATTATCAAGGCAGAATTTGGTGAATTTGACAATGATGACTCTGACGTGATGTTGCTAACAAATGTTACGGGTACAATATATCTTGAAAATTCTGGATCAATTAAAATTTCCTCAACAGAAGCCATATATAACAGTGTGAATTATAATACTAAATTTTATCAAAATGTATCAATTGTTTTTGATGATCACAAAATTTATTCAGATAACTTCGAGCTATTTTTTGATAAAAAGATTAGCACAATGTATGGTAATGTAGTTTATAAAAACTTAATTACCACACTACATGCAGATAAAATTGATATTGATTTAATTACAAAAGACTCAAAAATTTATATGCTTAACAAATCTAAAAAAATAATTGTTAAAAATTTGAACTAATGGAAATAATAAAAAAATTTAGAATAAAATCATTTAAACATGATAAACCGATCATAAAATTAGAAAAACTATCTTTATCATTTGGAAAAATGAAAATTTTAGACAATATAAACTTTTCTATTAATGAAGGTCAAATTCTTGGCCTTTTGGGACCTAATGGAGTCGGTAAATCAACTATATTTAACTTGATAACTGGATTAATAAAACCTGACTATGGTTCAGTTATTATCAACTCAACAAAAGTAAACGAATATCCTATATATTTAAGAACGACAAAATTTAAGATAGGCTATGTTCCACAACACGGTGGATATTTTCAGGATTTAACACTCTTACAAAATCTAACTGCTATAGGAGAAATTTTAGTTAAGGACAAAACAATCAGAAATGAAAAAATAGATTCATTAATAACAAAATTTGAGCTAGGTTCTTTGTGTGATATTAAAGCATCCTATTTATCTGGAGGTCAAAAAAAAAGACTAGTAATAGCTTTGTCGTTATTAGGTAATCCTAAAATTTTGCTTCTTGATGAGCCATTTGCGGCATTAGATGTATTAACAATTAAGATGTTGCAAAAAATAATTGTTAATTTGCAAAATGAACATAACATTTCAATAATATTATGCGATCACCAGGCTAGGGATTTACTTAATTGTGTGGATAACGCCATTGTTCTCTCAAATAGCAAAATAATTGCCCACGGCACTCCCTCTCAATTAATAAATGATGCCAAAGCAAAAAAAGCTTATTTTGGTGAATCTTTTAGGATGGGTTAATATTAAATTCATATGAATACCTTATTAAGAATAAATAAAAAAATTCAATCTTTTAATCAGAAAATTGATGTAGATGGTGATAAAAGTTTATCAATAAGATGGGTGCTGCTCGCATCTCAGGCGACCGGAAAATCCAAAGCATATAACCTTCTAATGTCTGAAGATGTATTGGCTGCAATGGAATCTATAAAAAAACTAGGCATCAACTTTAAAATATATAAAGATTATTGTGAAATTGATGGAAATGGAATTAATGGCTTTAAATATAAAAAAAACCTGACAATTGATGCAAGAAACTCTGGCACTCTAGGTAGGTTAATACTTGGTCTATTAATCAAGACGCCTCAAAAAATAAGATTAATTGGAGATAAAAGCTTATCTAAAAGAGATTTTTCAAGAGTAACAACACCCTTAAAAAATTTTGGAGTTAAATTTTATTATAAGAAAAAAAATAAGCTACCTTTGTCAATTCTTGGTACTCAGTTTGCACAGGGTATTAAATATTTAGAGAATAAAGGTTCCGCCCAGTGCAAAAGTAGTGTGATGTTTGCGGCGCTTAATGCATCTGGAACAACAAGCATTAAAGCAAAAAAATCAAGAAATCATTCAGAATTACTTTTTAAATATTTAAAAATACCCATTAAAATAAAAAAAACTAAAAAATATGATTTTATAAATATTAAACAGCCAAAAAAAATTAAAGCTTTTGATTATCAGATTCCTGGAGATATAAGTTCTAGTGCTTTTTTTATGGTACTTACAACTCTTACAAATAATTCAAAACTTTTGATTAAGGATGTAAACATTAACCCCTCAAGAACAGGTGTGATTACCATATTAAAAAAGATGGGAGCTAAAATACTATTAAAAAATCAAAGAAATTATAGGGGTGAAAAAATATCTAACATTTTTATAGAAAGTTCAAATAACCTTCGTGCTATAAAGTGCCCATCAGAACTGAACAGTAGTGCCATAGATGAATTTTTAGTTATTTTTTTAGCGGCCGCAAAAGCAAAAGGAATATCTTATTTTAAAGATATTTCTGAACTAAACCAAAAAGAAAGTCCAAGATTAAACTGGGGGTCTAAAATTTTGAACATGATGGGTGTCAAAACAGAACTAACCAAAGATTCCATTAAGATTTATGGTCAACCTAACTTAGAAATTACAAAATCCATTACAATTAAAAATTATTTAAAAGATCATAGGATTTTTATGATGAGTACAATTGCTGCTTTAACTTTTGGGGGGCAATGGAAAATTCATGATAAAGATTGTATAAATACTTCATTTCCTTCTTTCCTTAAAATAATTAACAACATTAAAAATAAGCAAATATGAAAAAATATAAAAAAAATAAATTTCAAGTTGCTATTGATTCGCCCGCAGCTGCTGGGGCTGGAACGCAGGCAAAGCTAATCTCTAAACATTATAAGCTTTTGTATCTTGATTCTGGAAAAATTTACCGTCTGCTAGCTTATTTAAAAATAAAAAATCCAAAAAATTTTAGTTACTCTTTTATTTCAAAAAAGATGAGGATTTTAAAAATGTCTGACTTACAAAGTAAAAAGTTGCTATCTGATAGCGTTGGGAATATGGCCTCTATAATTGCAAAAGATGTTCAAATCAGAAAGCTAGCCCATAACTTTCAAATGGAATGTGCGTACAATCCACCAAAAAAATATAATGGATCAATCATTGATGGAAGAGACATTACCTACAAGATCATGCCGGAGGCTGATTTTAAATTTTTTATCACCGCAAGTGTTAAAACTCGCGCGCTTAGAAGATATAGGGAGCTAAAAGGATTAAATAAAAAAATATCTCTTAATGAAGTGCTAAAAAGCATCAAAAAACGTGATAAAAGTGACTATAATAGAAAAGTTTCGCCTCTGAAAAGAACAAAAGATCAATACTTGATATCTTCTGAAAATGAATCTAAAAGATCATGCTTTTTAAAAATAAAACAAATAATAGATAAAAAAATTAACGCTTAATGGAAATATACAATAACCTAGACACCGCTGCCTCAAAAGAATTCGAACAACTTTTAAATTCCCAGTTTACAAAAACAGCAAACCTTGAAGAGGGAAAAATTATCACAGGAGTAGTAAATAAAGTTACTGACAACTTTGTTTTTCTTGAAGTACCCGGTTTAAAATCAGAGCCTATCTTAGACATCAATGAATTAAAAAGTATGGGGATGCTTGATAAAGCAAAAGTAGGTGAAACAATTTCAGTTCTTCTTGAAAGACTGGAGGATAAAAAAGGTGAAGTACTAGTTTCAGCTTCTAAAGCACAAAAAATTCAAGGATGGGATAAGTTAGTTGAAGCTTATGAAAAAAATGAGCCTATCATGGGTAAAATTACTGGGCGTGTTAAAGGTGGGTGTATTGTAGAGCACATCGATACTGGTTCATTAATGTTTTTACCTGGATCGCAAATTTCAGATAAGCCTTTAAAAGATATTACTCATTTAATGAATGAACCTCAAAAATTTGCTCTTATTAAATTAGATAAAGTTAGAGGGAATGCTTGTGTTTCTAGAAGAGAAATTATTTCATCATTTAAAAAAGAAGATAAAATTAAGATTGTAGAAAAATTTAAAGTTGGAGATATAATTAAAGGTGCTGAAGTAAAAGGTTATAGTTCATTTGGTTGTTTCTTTAGTGTCAATGGTGAACTTGATGTCTTAGTGCACCTTCAAGAAATATCGTATTCAAGAGTTAATCACCCTGATGAAGTTTTCACAATTGGTGACAAACATGATCTTTTAGTAATCACAGTTGATAAAGAAAAATTACAAGTTGGCTGTTCACTAAAACAGCTCTCTCCTGACCCTTTTGAGAATATTACAAATTATGAATTAAATAAAATCTATAAAGTTAAAGTAGTTAAACTAATGGATTTTGGTGCATTTTGTGAACTAGAAAAAGGATTATCGACTTTATTACACTCAAGCGAACTAAGTTGGACTAAGAAAAATGTATCAGCTAAAAAACTTTTTAAAGTTGGTGATGAAATCGATTGTATAATCACAGAAATTGATAAAGAAAAAAGAAGAGTAGCTATATCGCATCGTCTAACAACTGAAAACCCTTTTGAAACTTTCGAAAAAAAATACCCAATCGGATCTGAAGTTGAGGGTGAAGTGGTTAGTAAAAATGAATATTCGCTTTTCTTGAAAATTGATGGTTTAGATATTGATGCATTCTTACACTGTAATGATCTTACTTACCTTACAAATGCCGAAGAAGAATTGGCCAAATATAAAGTTACTGATAAATTAAAAGTAAAAGTTTTAGAAGTTAAAGCAACTGAACAAAAAGTTAGAGTAGGTTTACGTCAGACTCAGCCCGATCCTTTTGACTGGTTCAAAGATAAAAAAATTAAGGAAACGATCACCGTTAAAATTATTTCGACTGATAACAAAGGTTTGGTGGTTAGGCCCGAAGGTTGTGAAATGGATCTTATTATCAAAAAATCTGCTATTGCTATCAATCTGGCAGATGCTAGACCCGCAAGATTTACTGGTGGAGAAAGAATTGACTGTGCTATAGCTGAATTGGACCTTGTTAAAAGAAAAGCCACACTAAGTATTAAGTTATTAGAAGAAATGGATAGAAAACAGGCTCTAGATAAGTATGGTTCTGAAGGTTCTGGAAAGAATTTACCTTTCTCTTCTCTGTCTGAAGATTTACAAAAAAAGAAAAAAGAAGACGAATAAAAATTGGCAATTGTTAAATCAAAACTTCTAAAACAATTAGCCAACAACTACCCAAATTTTTTAAAAAAAGATCTTGAAAAATTCACCAATATTATTTTGGATGAAATTAAACAGGCTCTAAAAAGAGGTGATCGGGTTGAATTAAGAGGTTTTGGTATGTTTTCAACAAATGTTCAAAAAGCTAGAATTTCCCGAAACCCAAAAACAGGTGAGAAAGTAAATACACCAGAAAAAAAAACTATACAGTGGAAAATGTCTAAAGAAATGTTTAAAAAATTAAACAATGACCAATAAAAATATTTTTGTAGCCTGTGACGTATCAAGCCAAAAAGAAATATTAGATTTATTAGAATTAATTCATGAAGATATTTCAGGAATTAAAATTGGATTACAATATATTACTCAAAGAAGTCCTGAGGAAATTAGAGAACTTTCTAAGTTTAAAAAACCAATCTTCTATGATGGAAAATTTTTTGATATTAAAAACACCTTAGTTGAATCAATAAAGTCACTTAAGAATTTAAATATAAGCTATGCAACAGTTCATCTTTTGAATGGATTGGATGCTCTTAAAGCTGCAAATCAAGCTGCGCAAGAAATTAATTTAAATTTATTGGGTGTTTCTGTTTTAACAAGCTTTAATGATAAAGATTTAGAAAGCTTAGGTTTTAATAACAATATTGAGGGGCAAGTTAAAAAGTTAATTAAAATTGCGGTGGAATCGAATTTGCATGGAATTATTTGTTCTCCTCTTGAAATTAAGATGATTAAAGAAATTGCACCAAATCTTAAATGTTTTACACCAGGGATTAGAATGCAAGGCGCAAAAGATGATCAAAAAAGAACTATGAATGCCAATGAAGCGACTAAAGAAGGTAGTGATTACCTTATAATTGGCAGACCTATTACCGAGGGCAATCCAAAAGAAAATATTAAAAATATTCTTTCATCAATAGACTAGATGGAGTCAAAAATTTGCGGCATCTCAGATTCTGAAACTTTAAAATATTTAACAGGGCATCCTAATCCACCTCAGTATATTGGCTTTATTGTCAATTACCCCAAATCAAAAAGATTTGTTAAACATAACCAGCTTAAAAATCTTTTGAAAATAGATAAAAAAAATTCAAAATATGTTGCAGTATTGGTTCGGCCTGATAAAAATATTCTTGAGGAAATAAAAAATTTATCTTTTGATTATTACCAAATTTATGGCTGCACTCCAGCTGAGATAAAATCTATAATAGAAAAATATAATAGAAAAATTATAGTTGCTATCACTGTCAAAGATCAAAATGATGTTGTCAAATATATGGAGTTCAATGAGGTTGCTAACATAATATTATTTGACAGCAAAGGTTATGAAAAAAGTATATCTTTTGACCACCAATTAATTACAAATCTTAAGATAAATAAAGAATTAATGTTAGCAGGAAATATCCAGATAGAAAATAATCTTGAAAATTTCAAAGAAATAGCAGACATTATAGATATTTCTGGTGGCCTAGAAACATCTGGATTAAAAGATATTTCAAAGATTGATATTTTTTTAAAAAAAATTAAGCAAATTAATGATGAAACTTAAAAAAAGAATTCCTTTAATTGACCAACATGATAAAAGTGGTTTTTGGGGTGGCAAGTTTGGTGGTAATTTTATTCCTGAGACCTTAAAAAAACCTGTTGAGGATTTAACTATTCTTTTTGAAAAGCTTAGATACAATAAAAAATTTCTGGAACAACGTGACTATTATTTTAAAAACTACGTAGGTTCACCTACTTCTTTTATAAAGCTTCAAAACCTTTCTACTCATCTATGTGGTGCCCAAATATATGCCAAAATGGTGTCTGAGGCTAACGGAGGTGCTCATAAAATCTACAATGCGACCGTTCATTGTCTTATTGCCAAAAAAGCAGGTAAAAAGTATGTTGTAGGTGATACGGGCGCTGGGTATGCTGGAAAAATGTTAAGTATGGCTGCTAAGAAATTCGGCCTTAAGTGTAAAATATTCATGGGAGCAAAAGATATTAAAAGGCAAAAACCAAATGTTGATGCAATGAAAAAAAATGGGGCTCAAGTTGTGCCTGTTTACTCTGGTAGTCAAACGCTTGTAGATGCTGTTAGTGAGTGTATGAGATACTGGGTTTCTAACTGCGATAACACTCATATGTGCGTTGGTTCAACTGTGGGTCCCAATATATTTGTTAAGATTTGTGGTTGGAGTACAGCACAAATTTCAAAAGAATTAAAGCTACAAATTCAGTCTACATTTAAAAAGGTTCCCAAAAAAATTAAGCTTATTAACTGTGTGGGAGGTGGGAGTTCAGCTTATGGTTTTTGGAGTGAGTTTATGGATTATGATAAAAAACAAATTGAGTTGATTGGAGTTGAGGCTGGTGGACCAAAAAATTCTAAACTTCATGCGGCCCCTTTAACAAATAACGCCAAACTTGGAATTTTACATGGAGCTGCAGCTTATGTTTGTCAAAATAGTGAAGGACAAATTAATGATACTGCTTCTATTTCTGCTGGATTAGATTATCCAGGCGTATCTCCTATTCACTGTTTATTAAAAGATACCAAAAGAGCAAGATATACCTCTGCAACAGACGAAAGTGCTTTAAATGCTTATAAGCTTGTTACACAACTTGAAAAAATAAATCCAAGTTTAGAACCATGTCATGCTTTTGCTGAAGCAATCAAAATTGCTCCTAATTTAAGTAAAGATACAATTATCATAGTGAACTCTTGTGGTGACGCAAAAAAAGATAAAGATATTTTAAAAGCAAGATTGGGGAAATATAACTAGGATGTCTTTAATTAATTTAGCTTTTAAAAAAACTAAAAATGAGAAAAGACCTGCATTACTCACCTACACCGTTGCGGGTGATAATAGCAAAAAGAAATCACTAGAAATATTAAAATCTATTGCTATGTATGCTGATATTTGTGAAATAGGCTTTCCTCATAACACTCCTATTGCTGATGGTGGCCAAATTCAATCAAGTGCATACAGAGCTTTAAAGAATGGTATTAAAATTAAAGATGTTTTTTCAATTGTAAAAAAATTTAAAAAATCAAAACAAGCAAGGCCTTTAATATTGATGGGATATTACAATATGGTTTATCAGTATGGAGAAAATAGCTTTATTGCCATGTGTAGAAAAGTCGGTGTTGATGGCTTGATTGTAGTTGATTTACCTTATCCTGAAAACAAAGTGTTTGCTAAAAAGTGTAAAAAAATGAATATTAATTTTATTCAATTAGTGTCCCCTACAACTTCCTCAAAAAGAATGAGGAATATTGTTAAAGATTCACATGATATGATTTATTATATATCGATGTTATCGACGACAGGAGGTAAACTGAAAGTTTCACCTAAAAAAATTCTTGATAGATACAATAAAATCAAAAATTTAAATAAAAATAAAAATATAGTTATTGGGTTTGGTATTACAGAAAAGACAATAGCTTCATTAAAAAAAGCTGATGGATTAGTAGTAGGTAGCGCTTTATGCAAGGAAATCTCTAAATCAATCAAAAATAGACAAAATCCTGTCACAAATGTGACAAATATTGTAAAAAGATTAAAAAATAAAATTACATGAACTGGATTAAAAAAACATTACGCTTTGGTGAAAAAATAAAAAAGATTATTAGGACAAGAGCAACCAAAGCTGACATTGCAAGTAGTGACTGGACATCTTGTTGTAAAGGACCCATTCTTAAAAAGGATCTAGAAGAAAATCTATGGGTGTGTCCATCTTGTAACAAACATCATCGAATAAGTCCACGTCATAGATTTGATATAATTTTTGGAAAAAATAATTATGAAGTTTTAAAAACACCCATTCCTCAAGATGATCCTTTAGATTGGACTGACTCTAAATCTTACAAGGATAGATTAAAAGCTGCTCGAAAAAAAACAGGCATGAATTGTGGAATAATGGTGATTAACAGCAATATTAAAAATATAAAACTTACCGCTATTGCATCGGACTTTGATTTTATAGGTGGCTCAATTGGTGCTGCTGAAGGTGAAGCTTTCTTATCTGGCATACAACATTCTATTGAAAATCAACAACCTTTTGTAGTCTTCACGTCAGGTGGTGGAATGAGAATGATGGAATCGTTAATTTCATTATCACAAATGACAAGAACAACTTTAGCAATCAATGAACTTAAAAAAAATAATCTGCCTTATCTTGTTGTGCTAACTGATCCGACGGCTGGTGGAATCACAGCATCATACGCAATGTTAGGTGACATCCATTTAGCAGAACCAGGGGCTTTAATAGCCTTTGCGGGCGCAAGAGTTATTCAAGGGACTGTTCGAGAAGAACTACCTGAGGGATTTCAGAGAAGTGAATATGTTGAAAAAACCGGTTTTGTAGATTTAATTGTTGAAAGAAAAGATTTAAGAGAAAAAATTGGTACATTATTATCAATATTGCTAAAGAAAGATTTTGCTATAGATTCATCAGAAAATGAAACTTCAAAAAATAGTAGAACGCTTACAAGGGCTGCATCCTAAAGAGATTGATCTAAGCTTAGATCGAACTAAAGACCTTTGTCAAAAATTAGGAGACCCACAAAATAAAATTAATTGTATTTCAGTTGTTGGTACAAATGGAAAATATTCAACTATTCAAGCTCTTTTTTCAATTCTAAAAGAGGCTAACTATAAATGTAATATCTATACAAGTCCTCATATACAAAAAATTAACGAAAGATTTGTCTTTAATAATAAGCCTTTAACTGATGATGAGTTGGTAAATTTATTATCTGAAATAGAAGAGGTTAATAATGGAACGCAGATTACTTTCTTCGAAATATTGACAGTAGCTTATTTTCATCATGCTCAAAAATATCCTACAAATATTAACTTAATTGAGTCTGGTTTGTTCCATAGATTTGATGCAACGAATATCTTAAAGAAGAATTTAGCAAGCGTTGTAACAGCTATTGGGCTTGATCATTTAGATTGGCTACCAAAAGAAGAACAAAAAATTGAAAAAATTATTTTTGAGAAAACTTCAACACTACTAAATTCAAAAATCATTATTGCAAAACAAACCTCTAATGAGATTAGTAATTGCATTAAAAAAACTATTAAAAATAATACTTCTAAAAAATTAATCTATAACAAAAACTATAATTTTGTTTTAAAGGAAAATAATTTTTTTTATTTTGAAGATGAGTTTGGTGGAATAAAACTTCCTAAACCTAACCTACTTGGTGAGTTTCAATTAGAAAATGTTTCTACTGCTATCGCTACTGTTAGGCAATTAACAGGTTATAAGATAACAGACGAGCATATAAAAGTTGGTATTACTAAAATTGAAAGTATCGCTCGTCTTCAAGAAATTAAATCAGGTAAACTAAAAAATTTAGTTAAAAATAATCAATTATTCGTAGATGGTTCACACAATCCCCTCGGTGCAAAAGTGTTAAATCAACACCTACAAAGTTTAAATTGTAAAAAACATATTATTTTAGGAATGATGGCTAATAAAGATCATGATGAGTATATAAGTTACTTTAAAAATATTGAAACTTTAACTACAATTGATATTCCAAACCAGCCAAATGCAATTAAAGGAATTGAACTTAAGAAAAAAATCAGTAACTTTTCAAATATTAATTATATGACCTCCATAGAAAGTGCCCTATCCACAATTGAGCTTCAATCAAGTGATATTATTCTTATTACAGGATCTTTGTATCTCGCAGGAGAGGTCTTAAACTCAAATTAGATATTTTCTTTTATCCAAGAAACAATATCTGACTTTGGTGTTGAGCCAACTTTGGTTGATTTCAACTCTCCATCTTTAAACAATAACATTGTAGGAATTCCTCTAACTCCATATTTTGTAGGAGTATTAGGTTCGTTATCAATATTATGCTTTGCAATTATAACTTGGTCTACCATTTCATTGGAAATTTCTTCTAATGTTGGTCCTATTTGCTTACAAGGTCCGCACCACTCAGCCCAAAAATCAACTACGATTGGTTTTGAAGATTTTAATACTTCAGTATCAAAATTATCGTCTGTTACGTTTATTGTTGCCATAATAGTTTCTATATATTTGATTCAAATAATTATTCAATGTGTAAAAAGGTATTTTTTTAATTAATTAACAAAGAATTAGGCTTGTTCGTATTTTTTTTGAATTCTTTCAACAAACTCATTAATTTCATCTAAAAACTTAAGTTTTTTATCATCTTTTTCATCAGTATACCTGTTTCTTAAATTATCACACTCAAAGTAAAATTCTTTACATGTCCACCATTTCTCTTTTTCATCACTTAGTATTCTCTCAGCTATTCCTCTTTTTATAGTTTTGAACATATCAGCTGGTAAAGTTTCTGGTGATTCTTGATAAATTATTTTTTTTCCAAAACTTACCATTCTTTCATCTTCGAATTTATCCAGTAAGATTAATTTATCTTTCCAAGACGCCGCATGCCATTTGGGAAATAACGCTGTGTCTTTTTGAGGTGTGAATTTTTTATAAATTGTTTCTTCAGCCAGTAGGTCAACCTGTGAATCAAATTGCGCTTTATCTTCAGCTGTTTCTCTTAATGCGGTTAAAACATTTTGAGAAAATTTCTCATTACTATTTACTAATTTTGCACGCTTTTTGATTAAATCAAGATCAAGATTACAATATGGTTCAGTTTGTAACCCATAACTTGCATCTAAAATTATAGGAGCTTTGTTTGATCGTATAGTTCTTAAAAATTTTAATTTTTTAATAGCGCTTTTAAGTTCTGAAATTGACATATCAAATAATGGGGTTGGATCAATTTTAAGGTCAAAAGCTTGGCCCCATTGATAAATTGGATGAATACAATATTTTGGGTGTAGAGGTGCAACTACAAATCTATAGTTTTTACCAAAATGGTATTCAGCTAATGTAAACATTTTTTCTGTTTTAAATATTGTTTCAGTATCACTTTTATTTGCTGTCCTTAAAAATGTATCCCATGTTTGAGGTTGATTTTTTTTAATCAAACCTAAAACTTTAACAGTTAATTCTGCGTCAAATAAAGCTGAGTGAGCTCCGGAAGACTCAAAGCCATTCATTCTAGCTAAAGATTCTAATTTCATAACTGCATTACCTTTTGCATTTATTTCTGTTTTTACAACACTCTCATCAACAGCATGAGCCCCTCTTGCTATATTTAGTCCATCATGTCTTTTATTTGGTGTAGCATTTGTAATATAAGGGTATCTAATTCCCCTAAAAAATTCATTTCTTATCATCTCATCATCAAAACCAATATTTGACCAACCCATAAATATTGCTGGACTCCATTTTTTAAATACCGCTTCTAACTGAGATAGCATTTGATAATGACTTAAATTTCCCTTGGTTAATAAATCAACACTAGTTTTATTGACTATTAAGGCCATTGCTTGGGGTACTTCTCCTTCAGGTAACCTACATCTAAAATTAAATCTGTCTAATTCTTTAAAGTTTGCATCAACTAAGACACCACCTACTTCAATGATACTTCCCCATGAAGTATTTGCACTGCTAGATTCTATATCCCATATTGCTAAATTCATATTAATTTATATTCCTTTGGTGATAAAATTGTTCAACTTTTTCTAAAAACTTATTTTGATATTCTTCTAATTTTTTACCTTGAATTCTAAAGTCTTGGAATAAATTATCTACAGTACAAAGTAAAACAATTCCTTGAGTTATTTTTGAATTGTGAACAACGTTATGAGCTAATGAATAGGCCCCTAATTGAAGATAATAATCCTCAATCCATTCTTCTTTTTTAGGTTTATTTGATTGTTTAAAATCTATAATAGTTTCTTGCCCTTCATACACACCTACCGCGTCACATGTACCAGCATATTTTGAAGGGTAATATAAA
>Ga0307986_10000260_pt1 | contig 39548 bp, 29 predicted proteins | sample EllFjometageno82_FD_203170 | JGI IMG/M metagenome (GOLD analysis project Ga0307986, IMG submission 203170) | Marine microbial communities from Ellis Fjord, Antarctic Ocean - #82 | ecosystem: Environmental > Aquatic > Marine > Unclassified | place: Southern Ocean | collected 2014-10-09 | reverse complement strand
GAATTTGCCAACCCTATTAGTCCCTCTACCATGGATTCTTGGCTAACAGTTCCAGAGGAAGAAAATAAAATCAAAAAAGATGTATACTCTTCCGATATCTCTGCAATAAGGTCCCCGTATGACCGTTGCCCAGTTAGTATATTTGAGAGAGGAGTGGTTACTTTATTAGTCTTGCTATCGTATAATCCAACTCCATCAGAAACCGGTCCGGTGGCGCTGAATTCACCTCTGCCCCTTTCTGGAGAATTAACAATTGATTCATATAGCTCAAAAACTTTATTTTGAGATGTTTCTAGTATTTTAGAAGATTTTTTAAGGAATTCATAAGCAGGATCGTATACTACTATATCAATCCCATATTGGAATCTCACAATATCGCTAGCTTTGAAATGATCGGCGTATGAATCATACCCTTCAAATAGTTCTACCCCTGTGGATGATTCTGCTAGAAAAATATCAGTGGCTGACGATAATCCTGGGTTTCCTACAAACTCTTCTGGCGTTCTCAAGTTATCTTTCGCTACAATACTCTTCCCGATGGTAAGATGCCCAGGAAGACCTATATACCCCTCAAAGTCCATTCTGCGCTTCATCATCTTCATCGACAACAGGTCTACACTCTCGCTAGGGTCCAGGACATACCCTCCATTAATAAGTTCTAGAGCAGTCGAATCATTCCGATATAACATGGGAAAAACACTATTTTTTTCTAGAAAGAACCTTTTATCAAAAGCGAAGCAATACCGGGCGCTGTCAGTGTTATCCTTAGATATCCATAAAGGCGAAAGATAATGAGTATCTTTTACCTCGTCTAAGGTCTCCCCTTGAAGCCCGGCGCTTTCCAACAGTGCTCTGGTAGTTTCGTATATTGCAGTATTGACCGGAGGAGCCTGTAGGTTAGTCGCTTGACGTAGATCTTGCAATACGTTCCTATTTTTGGCGGGAACCTCGCTAAAATTCGCAGAATTATTAGGAGTGGTATCGGTTTCTTGAAGAGAGAATTTTGCTTGGCTGCCGGCAAATATTCCCGGATTTAAAAATCCTAGCCCGGCAGTAAGTCCGCTAGTATCCATTTCTACATCATCTGAATTAAGATCTAAAGATTCTAAGAAAAGATCATAATCAAAATAAATATAGGCATAGGTGCTAAGTTGATCAGACAAAAAGTAATCTTGTGCAGGAGAGGATTCTAATCCTCTAGGCACTGGAGCGTCCGGTCCAATGCGAATGACTACAGGTGCTAAAAAACTTTTTTCCATAAGGTAAGTTCTTTCGCTTAGGTTACCGTCAGGTTGGCTTCTCTGGGGCAATACCTGGTTACTTATCTGTCTTATCGGGCGTCCATAATTTGGGTTTGTCTCTTCTGATCCCTGAGTGTCCATTACCATCAAATTAATTACCGGAGTATCATAAACAACAACATTGTGAACTTCGTTTGGAGATTGAATGTCCGATAAAAGAGGGAAGAAATGTGTTCTATTACTACTATTTTTTAAGGTTCTAGTAAAATTTTGAGTATCTAATGGTCCCATGGGGAGTAAGAGTCTCGTAACTTTCTCTCCTAGAGTTTGATTGGATCGTCTTCCGTCTGGGAATTCCTTCCCGAATGAAGCCTCTTTAAAACTTTCTAAGAACTCACTAGCGCCGTTTGCTCCCTGAGTGTTCATGAGCCCTGCTGAGTATTCATTGAATCTTTGACTAGTAAAATCCAATGCCTGGGAGAACGGTTTATTAAAACACCCGATAACTCGTAACCGAAGATATTGAGTATAATTTGCATCGTCATACCAGCGGGCGGCCTCTTCTCCGACAACCCCCTCCACAAAGCTTAAGTTAATGATAAGATCTACAGTTTCTCTAATTTCTTCAGTTTCGATGTCTTCATCTACAGAAATAGTTTCCAAAGTCAAAGACTCATAAGAAACAGAAGGAATGATGTTGCTGATCAGTCTAGCACCCTGAGCTAGTGCTAAGTTATCGTCACCTTCGGCAGGGTTAATTTGACAGGGATTGGGATTATTTTCAGGCATGTTGTTTTCTCCTTATCAAATACTTTAGCTAGGACTGCAAATATCATCCGGGAAGTTTATTCTTCCGGATTTATACAGATTCTCGCCGGGCTTGGCCGTGATATCCTCGATTTCCTGGTCAACCCTTACGGATAAAAAATACTCTACATAAGATGGATCTAATTTAGGAAAGTTTCCGTCAATAGTAACTTCATCACCAGACAAGGTGCTATTAAATGTCTCAGGGGATTTTTGGGCTGCTAAAAATTCCCCCCCGCTAGTGCCAATATTAATAAACCCCAATTGTTCTAAGTTTTTTGAGTTTTCGTCTCTTTCCCTAAAGACCTCAATATCATAATTTCCACTAGCTTTAAAAATAGTGTTAAGCTCTAAAACATCAATTAAAATTCTATCGTCTCGGGATAAGTCGTAGTGAGTATACTCGACCTGTTCTCCTTCGTTCTCTTCGGGTGTCCCGATTGACTGGACCACGGTTCTTTCATATACCAGGTCGAGAGAGCCGGTCAAAGTAGGTATTGCTAAGTTAGTCGCATAAGTAGCATTTCCATGAAAGTTGACGCTATTCTGGAGAATTGATATGTTCCAACTCGGGGCATAATCAGAAAATGGACTACTCGATCCGAGGGGCTGCATAAATTTTAAATTAGCCTCCGAAATATTTATGAATTCGGCTTTACCCACATTGGTCGTTGACCTGGTGCTCCCTACGCTGGAGGTATAATTTGTCTGAACTCCCAATCTTTGAGTGTCCTTGATTCGGCTTACAATGGAGTTTTGCTCCTCTTGTTGATCGGACTTAGTAATCCCATAGTGACTATCGTAAAGAATGTCGTCGTCGTAAAAAGAATAGTAGGTAGGCTTTAGTAACCCCTTGGAAAACATATGTTTTCCGTAGGGAGTTAACTCTAACTCAATAACCTGTTCCTTCTTGTTAATAAATTTGCTCATGCTTTAAGTATCTTTTATCCTAAATATTTTTATTTTTTTCGATTAATATTAAACAAACCAGGCACACGCCTTACGCCGAAATCTCTCTTTTTAGCTTGTGAAACATTATTAATTTTTTGTTGTGATATATTCCGTTTAAGTTGAAAAACTTGTTTCCGATTATTGTCCGGAGACGATTTCGGTTTTAAAGTATAACTAAAGTTTTTTGCTCTAGCCGTCGAAGAAACCTGATTATCGAGAATCGGTGCTATCTGCTGAAGTGGCGCAGGCTTGACAACAGAAGTAAGTGGCTGTGGAGCCTTAACTGGTCGTTCAAGATTTAGAAGCTGGGGGGCTGATCGTTTAATGCCATCAGACCGACTAGATAATGAGATAAGACTGCTTAGGTTACTCTTCCCCCCTACAACAGGACCTTCAAAGGGAGGGGGTCCTGGTGGTATATCGATCGGGTCGCCCAGGTCTAGATCTGGACGGAAAGTTGTTTTTGTAGATATCTTGCCTAACTCGATCAAGGAACAATAGTCGTAAGGCCAGTTGTAGGTATTCCTACCCGATCCTATCTCATCTGAATTATAAAGATTTTTAGTATATTGATTTTTATTCCTCTCTAAAACTTTCCGTGCCCCTGGAGGGAGATCTTCGGCTAAATACCCGAACAAGGTGTTAAAGTTTTCTGTAGATTTTCCGTCATTTATTTCCTGCATAATCATCGAGGTATAGTTTGTCGGACCTCTCTGTTTAACTCGAAATACCATCCATTTAATTTCAGGAACAAACCCGTTCCAGTCCTTGATAACAGTAGTATCTAACAAGTCTACTCTTGGAATCCCCGTCTGAGGTATACCTAAATCTAACTGCTTTTCTAAAATTTCAGGGAAAATAGCTGTTGAGTTTTCTGAGGCCATCCCAGGCATGTAGTGGTCTATCGAGCTTATACTAATTTCCATTTTACTGGAGATGTTTGGCATTATTCCTTGCCAAATGTCTCCCAGATCCTGTCGAGATAAGTTAGCAGTATGCTCCATCAAATACACCACTGGGACAGAGATAAGGTTGGCTGGTGAAAGAATTTCATCATAATCATCGCCACCAAATGGATTAATGAAATCAGGAACCGCCGGATAATCCGGAGGGAGTAAGGAGGTCAATTCATTGCGTAATGCCGGAGGGAGTGAGTATTTTGTAAACGCTCGGCGGAACTCTTTAATTTTTGGACCCAAGGCGACGGAAGAAGCCCTCAAGGTCATTGACCTAATATCACCAGTTTTTGGATCAAGATAATAAGGCATAGCTATAATAGCTTCGGAAATAGTTTTTTCATTATCGGGGGATAACTGCCCAACTGGTTTAGCCCGCTCTGGCAGCCACTGATTAGCCGGCATAATTTCTTCCTTTTTAAACCCAACCAAGTTAGCCATAGATCCTATACTGCGGCTAGACTCTATTACATATATGGGGGCTTTTCGAACGCTCTGCACTAGCCCTCCCTCACCGCTAGGACCGAGTCCACACAACCTAAACTCTGAGGATTTGGCATCCACATCCGAGATATAAAGATGTAATCCCTCACCCTCACTAGGCATTGTTCCGTATTGGTGCCACATCCCCTGTGTCCAGTTTAGCTGGTTGGAATTATTAACAAATGCGCCTGTAACGGATGAAGAGAAGTTATAAGGAGTTGTGTAAGCTGAATAGACAGGCACTTTCAACATAGTGGCAGGGGTGTTAACTCCTGGGTTAATCGCCGAGCCGGTGAAGTTTATAGCCTGCTTGACCGTAGAAACCACTGTTAAAGGATTGCTGAACGTCTCTATCTCTAGGATGGGCAGGTTGCCATTCACTCTCGCATCATTGAGACTAATAGCTGTCGCACGGGAAAAATCTAAAGTGCTGTCAGTCGCATCCGATAGCCCGATAACGTATCTATTAGAGTTTGCTATTGTTGTGTTACTATCAATAGTAGCTTCGTATATCTGATTGGATAGTTCTAGTCGAAGAGTCGCTCCTGATAAATCAGCGGGAGTAAAATAGGAGCTACTAGGACTATAAGGAGTTTCTAATTGTGTTCCGTCCCTGGGGAAGTCTAATACAGGACATTCCCATTTAGGCATAACTACCCATTTATTAGAATCAAACGGTTTTATTTTTCCGCCCATCTCGGTGGGAAACAGATTATCAATAACAACTGAAGCGTCTAAATCCATCCGGTTTACCCACGCCCTATTCCATAGGTAGTTCGGTGTTCCCTCTCCTTTAATGATCGCAGAAGAACTTAAGGAGGAATATGACCCAGAAGCAAAGTCGAAATAACGTCCATTCGAATTTACAAAATCCACAAAGATCTCATCACTATTTAGAATCTCGGTAAGAGTTACATCTTTATCAGTTCGGGGCATATAAGTTATACGAGCTAGGCTTGGTCCATAATAATAAGGAGGAGTAAACGGAGCAAATTCTCCTCGATGTAAAGGCCAGTCTAATCCTTCTGGGTAGTCCCCACGAGATGCGGTAGTAGCTAGCGGGCTGCCCCAGTTACTTGAGCCAGTTGCCGTGGCGGGTCCAAAAGCATAAGGATTACTATACATGTTAAAATTTTCAGATTTCTGAAGTCCTATTTCCATCATATATGCGGTGTTAGAGGTAACACTTACTGTCCTAGGGTCTGTTTGTGGGGCTGCCGCAACACCCAGTGGATCCGTTGTTGAATTCTTCTGTGGTATTTTTGCCACGAACTTTGTCATGTGCCCGCCATCTGGTTTTTCTGATAGGAAAAACTCTGGGACCGTGGCTAAAAAGTTGGAAATTGCCGATCGATATAAATTATCTTTTATTGATCCGGTTGTGAGAGCAGAGGCAGATATATGAATCATCATATCTGTATTAAAATCGTTAGACATCAAAGCGGGTTTCAAGTCAGATATTTCTTCCATAGGTTTCAATAAAGCTTCAAATGGGACCCTATCTGACCAGAAAAAATCGGATGCAGCTTCAGCGGTAAAATCAAAGTCAGTGCTCCCGTTAATCTGACGTCGTCGGCGACCTCCCGGTATTTCTCCTGAGTTTATTCCTGGAGTTCCAGGCATTTCGACTGTCCAACTAGCAGTGAGCGGTCCCTGGAGAGGATCAAAGTTAGAGCCCGTGCTATTCCAGGCGACGGTCTGACCGGCTCTTCGGACGGGATAATCAACTGCAATTCCAGATTTTATTGAGTTATAAAGAATCCCCGGAGAGAAGAAGGGGTCCAAAATCGGACGGAAACGCTCTGGTCGGTTCGCCTGCCCTATAGCACCAGCCCCGTCGGGTCCGCTATAACTAATATGGGAAGAGTAAGATTCGGAAAATAAGGAAGCGATCTCTAGAGTCCGAAGCTGTGGATAGAACCCTTCGTAGGGCAAAAGTTTTATCGTAGCTTCAGAATTAATTTCAAATTGTCGAGGCTGTTTATTAAACTGAAGATCTTTAGTCCCATAGCCCATGAAGGATTGAAGATACTCGTGGAAATCTGTAGTAGTATATCGGCTAAAGAATTGTGGCTGTGCAGAACTTGTCAGCCCTTCTGACGCCCCTGTCAACGAAAGGGTTCCCGAAAAAGCTTGCAACATATTAGTTTGATCCTGGTATGATCTCATGTGCTCGCTGATCCGAAACTCTGGGATAAGAGTGGAATCTTTGGACTTTGCCCTTATATCTTCAGCAAAGGCTTCGTATGATCTGTAAAAGGGATACCGTGTATCTATAAATATTGGATCATTCAGGTTCGGCTGTATATTTTTTCGTTTTCTTCCTACATCCCAGGTTGGACGAGTCGGGGTGCCTCCGATTCGATAGGGGTCTACTTGTGGGGTTCCAGCGGCGTCAGCCAGGCGAAATAATGTAGGCACAGAATAGACATATTGAGCGGCAACTATACTTGAAGTATTGTAGTAAGTGCTGCCAGTAGGTGATGGGTCGGGGCCGCCGAAACCTCTCTCGTCGATCACTTGCCCATACCTAGAGGACATAAGTTCCCCAGAAGCCATCTGGGCTGCTGCTGCGGGAAATATATCGATAGGTGAATCAAAGCCACCACTAGAAGCAATTTGGGTGGCAAAGCGGCTTACCAAGTTAGAATACATATAGGAATCCATGGGCCAAATGGATCCAGTGCCAGGAAAATTTATTGAAGCAAGTGTGTCACCGGTGGAACGATACCATGGCCACTGTTCCGCATTGCGAAGAACATATCCCTGAGAGCTTGTAAAAGGGCTTTCTAACCGGTTAAAAGTAAAAACATTTTGTTGTACAAGGGCAGGTTCATATAGATTAGGAACTTTAGAAAAAGAAGTTGAACTAGCATCGACATAAGTTAGATGATCGGGTTTCCAGAAGTTTGCTACAAAGGATTCTCGGGCTCTGGTTCCCGAAAGGTAAGTATATATTTCTTTAGGGTAAATGGTCTCTGAATAGGTTAATCCTTCTATTTTGTCAACACCGGTCACGCCACGAGAAACATTTGATAAATATTGTTGGCGGAGAACCTCATAAGGTCTTTTGATTTCCCCTTCGGCATAGGAAGTTGGATTTCCTAGATTATAAGTTAAAGCCCTATTGGCAAAAGCTTGGAGGTCATTTCCGTAAGAATATTCCATACCAACTGTCATCTTTTGATTATATTCGGTCTGTGCCGGGGTTCCCCGGTATGTCTTAATAGTATGGATCAAGGGTTTATAACGAGATGTTATAGGAGGCTCAACCAACTGCTCCAAGAAGCTCGATGTAACACTATTACCGGCTCGATCCTGGAGAATTGAAGTTCCGGTTCCATCCACGAACCTTTTTGTGTCTTTGTTAAGGTTTACAACCCCAGGAAGAAGTTGAAATAAGTTATTTCTTCTAAGATACCTGGCCTGCCAATAATTTCCAGCTTGGAGTTGGGTTGCGGGATAAAAACCTGCCTCAGTATCCCAGATATACTTGATGTTATTGTCTGATCCCGTGACTACCGACCTATCAAAAGTTCTCTGAGTAGGGGCGGCGATGGCATTCACACCCCCGGCGAAGGAAACAGTAGACCCTACAGCAGGTGAGTCAGCCAAGTCGCTAGAAATTGTTGTATTCCCGTCAGCACCAGCCACAGTCTGTGTTATCTGTATGCCTACACTACCCCCCGAACTGTATTCCTCGCTACTAAACGGAATGCTATCAGCGGATGCGGCTGCTTGAGTAACAGCATTTTCTATTGATGCAATTATATCATCAAGACTCGTCGCACTTGCCACCCCATAAGAATAGTCGTTGGCACCATTGCGTATATAATAATTTAAAGCGTAGGATGAATTGGCTAGAAAGGTGCTTGCCTGACCCGTTGTATCTACAATCTCAAACTCTTTGAGGTTCCAGCTAGAATCGCTATAAGACGTTATCAAGACCAAGCCCGAAGCGGCGATGGCAGGGATTGTCGAATTCTCTCCCAGAGTTCCAGATAAGGAGGAGGTTGTAGGGGTTATCCCTAAAGGATATCGTGATCCAGATAAAATATAATTATCATAGTTTTCTCTGCCAGTATCGTCGGCTCCAGACATAGCCAAAAACCACTGAGATCTATCTGCTTGTGGGATAGGACGAGTTACAAAAGAATTGTCCGTCACGCTTCCGGTTATGAATGTATTAGTCTGCCCTAAATCTTTTATACGAAAAGTAGTATTTCTCTGAGTCTTATGGAAAGGAGAAGCCATGCCAGCCTGAGAAGGTCCAGCGATAATGTTAGCGGCGCTTGCGCCGCCGTTAATGGTGGTCCAGGTGGTCGGGGTGACGCCGGCATTGAAAATTGTATCCAGAGAATGTCGTAGACAAATCCACCCCAATTAGAGGTATTAGATAAGAATCCTTTCAATCCGCCGCCGGACATGAATTCTCCAACTTTAGCCCCTACCCTCTTAACTCTCATATTTCGGAAGGGTAACGCATTGTTGGGCGATATTTGGTCCGAAGGGATATCTCGGTATTGTTGCTTGGAATCTTCCTTACTCCCTGGAGAGGAGAACTGTTGGACTATAATGGCTTTGTTTGTTCTTACAGACCCAGTCTGGCGAGGAGAAAGATAATCCACAGACCCAGTGCGACCTAGGGCACGGCGGGACGGGGTTGTCAAAAATGCAGTCGGCATCGAGCCAGTATAATAATTGCTATTGTTGAACACAAAATCAATGTTTGTAAGAGAACGATCATTGCTTTGGAAAATTTCATATGTTTGACGGTAGTTGCCTATTGGCATTACGCCGCTCATAGGACCTATGGACCCCGTATAAGTTTTAATATTTCTTATGTTTACCGGAGATTTTGGACCTGCGCCACGTAAATATTTGCCCTGTGGGATAGAGCCGGTGACGATCACGGCTATATTACCTGAAAAAAGTGTGCCGCCCGTAAGCTGTTTTACTATTTCAAGCAAGACCTCTGGGGCTGAGGAAGTCCATGTAGCATTGTAACTAGGTCCGTAATCGATTGCAGTAAAGGTTAATGTGTTGGAAGACCTTTCAACTGTTACTGGTAAGGTATCTTCTGTAATAGATAAGCCAACACTGTTGGCTATCGCCTCTGCCACCTCTTGCCCGCCAGTAGCATCCGCAACCCCAATGACTGTTTTGGTGCTATCCGCTTTGTTAATAGAATCGTTAAAAGCTGCACTGTAAACAACCCCGTTTATAGTTATAGCTAAGGTCTCTCCATCTAAATCTGACGGGAACATTGCCATGGCGAGTTCGATGGTAGAGGTTGCCTTGGTATTACTATCTACGTTAAGTAGAAATTGTTCGGCTCGTGATGTTAATCCTGAAGAGTCATGTCGTGAGAGCAGGTTTTGATGACGAGCTTCGACCCCTCCTACAAATCTTTCTGTAAAAGGACCTTGAAGTGGACGAGACATACCATCATAAATAACATTATCTTGATGCATGTTAGTAAAGTCAACATCAGGACCCAGCCGGGATTGATATCCGGTAGTCACGCTAGATGACACTGCCACAAACGGGGCGAGTAGTCTTCCTTCGAAGTTATCTCCGTCAAGAGTCGCTCGAAACCCTACTCTTCGTTTAATAGTTGGCAAGAGGGGAGACAAAAGCTCAGGAAGCGCCTGGAAATCACTGAAAGTGAAGTCACTAGCGGGTGCCCTGCGTGACCTAAACTGTTGCTGGATAATTATTTCTTCTTCCTCGTTGACGCCAAGTCCAGCGGCTATATAGGGTTGCTGACTACTTGTATATTCAGCTTGCACCGCAGCTAAGATAGAGGCTCTATCGCTATTTAGTCCTGTGTCTAAAACAGCATCAATAGAACGGGAAAGAGGATAAGAAGTTCTTTCTGCTCTTATTTTCCACCAGAATCCGTTAGTATCCTGAGAGAGTGGGATTGGTGCATGATTATAGCGCCAGCCACGAGATTGGGGATTATTAGAATAACCAGCCGACCGGACAACCCCGTCGCCTATCGGTCCAGGATAGTTATTAAGTTTTTTATTACCCAAGAAATGGTATTGATATTTGGGTCTCTCCAGCATATGGCTTTCCACCACTGTGCGGATATCTTCGCTATGACGAGATGAAGCTGGGAAAAGTTCTTGGACCATTTCTCCCATCGAAGAATCTATCCACCGATAGTAATCAATGTATTTCTCAAGATCTGGAACGTTTCCTACTTTACGGAAGAATATTTCTCGTAACTTCTCCATGGACTTATAATTGGGGCGGTATTTATTGACCGGCTCGCCTATTAAATTATTCATATCGTCGATAGAAGCAAACATCTGCAACATTCGTTTAGAAATGCTGCGATACATACTCTTTTCTAAAGCGAAGTAATAATTAGTAGGGCGATGATTTGGTTTAAATACTTCTACGTCATGGTCTAATATGTTAACCATATCGCTGCTAGCAATATATTCGGGTAATTGAGTCTGTTCTGTATAGAGATACTGTTTCTGCGCAGGCGTTGAGCCGGTGGCGAAGAAGCGTCCACGACCGGTATGTTGCCCCATAGTGATGTTGTTAAAGGGGGATCCCTCATACACTGCTTCATATCCGGAAGAGCCTGTCATACTTCTATTAAATGAACCAGAGGAGTAATCAGAAACTAAGAACTGTCCAAGTAAATTACTTCCTGTTACATTTGCAAAATCCCAGTTTAAAACTAAAGTTTCTATGGCCGGAATATAAGTTTTTGCTGATCCAGTTTGGAACCCATAGGCATATTGATAAGGGTGGAGTCGTCCAAAGTTGTCTGCATCTCGGGAATGCTGGTCTACTGTCCCTGTTGGAATATAATCGTTCCAGTATAATAGACTTGAAGCACGCACATCGGTATAAGACAGGACTGTCCCGGTGAAGTTGGTTCTATGGGAGCCCATAAATAATTTCTTGTTAGTTCCAATTATAGCAGAACCACTAGCAGAAGTCAAGGAAGAAGTCAAGCGGAAACTATTTTCTTTTTCGCCGGATTCGTAGTTGACACCGTAAAATTCGAGTTCGTATTGTCCGTCTGAAGAATTGATCTCTGTGCCGTCTAAATCATTAGCAAAAGGATATTTAGTAGGACGTACGCTCAGTGAGAAATTCCATTTTTTATTTTCATATACATTCTGAAAAACCGAACTGCTCAGAACAAGAGACCCGGCTCTATCATAAAGGGCGAAAGCTACATCTTTACAGGCGGACAGAGGATTAACAACCTCAGACAAAGCCGATGCAGACTTAATTGCTTGGACTCTTAGCCCGTGGTCGTTGATATAAGATGCCCAAGTAGTATCGCTAGCAGTTAGACTAGCGGTTAAAGGACTATGAAACCCAAAAAGTGATACTGTTTCAATTCCCGGAGGCTCGTAAGGAAGATATTTTGCGGCGCTGCGGTCAGGGAATAGAAATTCTCCTTCTACCGTAAATGCATATTGCCCCATATCCGTGCTTCCGGTGATGATACTTACTGAATCAGGATTGCCGGCGTCAAAATCTTGATAAACCGACCCTTCACAACTTTGAGCTTCAGTGAGTCCAGAAAAGTCTATATACTTTTTGGTAGAGACACTAGCCTTATATTCAGTGCTTAGGTCATAATCTTCGTTGCTTGCGTAAGTGTTTAACGAAATTATTTCGTCGCCGACGCCAAAGCAACGTATCAAATTTCGAATTGCTTTTTCGCTGCCTTTTGATTTTAGAATGTAGGTTAAGTTATTATAAATATTCTTATAAATTGTATTTTTAATATCAGGTAGTGCCTGGTCGAAGTCCATATCATCACTTCGCTGAAGGAACTGTTCCATCACTGTAGCATTCTGGAATATTTCCGGGGCTGCAAAGCCCATCCCCTCTAATAGTCTATCATTATATGGGAATTGTCCCATACTTCCGGTAGAACTTCCGCTAAGATAGTTTAGGTTTTTAATCTTTGCAAGAGCCCCGATTTGTGCGTATAAGGTATCAAAATAGCTGGCGACGATCTGAGTTATGTTCTGAAGTTCTTTATTGGATTTTTCGTCTTCTTCATAAATCCAGGCTGGGAATGTGTTGATCACCTGGGCAGTGTTCGTATAGTCGTATTCTCGTCCAATAGCAGCTTGCGCTTCTTTTGAGCTAGTCAGTAAAGGGTTGTCTCCCCGGATGATTGGTCCGCCAGTTTCGTGGAATGGCAAGGAAGAAGAAAGAGCTATAGCGTTTATGGCAGACCCAGTATGTCGATTTTCTGCGGCATAATTAAGGTATAGTCCGTTTGAAATGCGCCCAGAATAATCCAAAACAACATTGTCAATCCCGTTATTTCCAGTTATTCCCTCGTTAAAAGTGTAATAAACTCCCAAGTCTACGTTGGATAGGTATTTATCTGACCCCCCATATACCTCAGAGAACCAATACCGACCAATTTCTTGTGGGTTTCGGGCTGATTTCCAAAACCTAAACTCGTCGATGGAACCCGAGAGTTTTCCCCAGCCAAGCATTGACGGGTATGATTCTGTCCCTATTCCCTCGGGGGCTTCACGTAATCCGCCTATATTACTGACAAGAGATCCGGTTACTGTATTAATATCGCTGGCGTTTATTATCTCGGAACCTACACAAGAGCCACTTTGGTAGAGACTTATATTAGTTGTTGATCCGCTGGTATCCAGAACAAAAGAAAACTGATTCCAGTTATCGTCGCCGACAACAATACCACCAGTTGTAGGAACAGGGAGATCATAGAACCCGGTAGATCCGGAATACATCGTGACAAAAAACCTGTCTTGATATTCGGAGTTCAAAGAAATCGTCATTCTTCCATAATCATGCGATGATGATAGGTTTCCGTTTGATACATCAAATATTACTTCTCGGGAGGAAGTAAGTTGAGATACATTCCAGTCTTTCTTGAGATAAAATTCTACGGTTGATCCCGAGGGTCCACCAAACTCTAGATTATTAGTCCGGTTATCTGCGTAGTTGTATATAGTGTTGAGGTGAGGACCACCGTGAGTTTGGATATAGGAAACAGAAGAAGAATAAAATCCAGAAGAGTCGCTAACCGGTGTAGAATAGTCCGCTGTTCCAAACACTGCATAACCCGTCGCTCGGGGATATTGGTTGTCCAATATATATTTTGCCAGAGGATTGAGTTCATTGTAAAAAACAGTTTTTTCAAGGGAGGATCCGTCGTAAGGATAACTTCCCGAGATATAATCATAAGCATCTGTATAATACTTTTCAGCCGAGGCAAATTTTACAAAATTCTCGGGTATAGAATAATCAAGAGGCGGCAGAAAGAATTGGGACTTTTTAATACTCTCGCTCAAATGAGCGGCAGATTCAATTCCGTCCCCTAGAGAACCGGGGGCACTTTTCTTAAGATATTTATTAACCCGGTCGGTTTGCTTGTTTTTTTCAAATAACTTTTTTATACTCATTATTTTTCATCGACTCTAAACTTAAATGTTTCAGGCTGTTGACGATATTGCCCGTGTAATAAATAGACTAGTTGAATCCCATAAGAATATCCAGCTTCCAAGAAGGAGGTGTCTATCTCAAAGTAGTTTCCGCTTACATCATATGACATTTGGGTTTGTTGATAGCTTCCAGTGCCAAAAGATATAATTTCCATATCGTCGATTGTTCTAAACAGGCGGTAATAGGCCGAGTCTATTATTTCCGGAACAATATCCGCAGTTGCTACATTATAAATATTTGGTTGCCAATTTTTCTTACGAGCGAAAAGCCTTAAGCGAGGTTTCTGTCCCTGTAAATAAGAACTTTCTAAGTTAGTAATATCACTAATATACTTTTCATTATAGATAACTGCGCTAGCAGATAAGGATTCAGGGTCGATTGTCCCCGTGAAATATTGAATAGTCCCAGAATGCCAAACATCGTGCAATGTTTCAAATGAACTAGTAGAGGCAAATGAGGCAGAATAGGTACCACTTATGTTTATACCGTTCTCAATCAGCAATCCCCCCGTTATATTAGTAACAGATTGACCGCTAGAATTAACGAGTTGCAAAGCAGATCCAGTTGGGAATCCGGAACTGCCGCTGTATAAACTGACTAATATGTTCTGAGGGGCTCCCTCTAATCCGGGGATATCCTTTAAAGCTCCCCTTACATTATTATAGAGGTAGACCGCATTAAGATTATCAGGACCAGAAGCCAAGCTGCTAGAAAGGAAGAAGTTTCCTCTATTATCTTTCCGGGCCGAGTCCCAAGCCGCTTCGATAACTGGCCTATTAAAATAAAATTCGCTGTTTCTTCCAAAAAACCTTTTAGTATAGTAAGACCCCAGTGATCCAGAAATGACTATATCTTCATGGCGAAGTAGAAGCCCGTAGTTATTGACCTCTCCTGATCGCCAGCGATCCATAGCAAAAGTTGTTATGTCTAGGTCAAGATTTTCTAATCCGCCAGAAAAATGATAACTTGATGAATAGTCTGAAGCTGTGTAGTAATCACTACCGGTATTATCCCAAGTTGTAGTGGTTGTAGCATATACCCAGTTAGATTCGCCCTGATCAGTATAATTTTCCATACTTAGTCCGGTGCCCTCACTCCAAGACTTAGAAGGCATATATACCCCTAGGCTATAGCTGATCGGTGTGGTATTTCCATGAGGAGCGTTATACATCTTCAGACGGTATTCGACGCTAGAAGATGGAATTACTCCGGTGCTAATATCACTCAAAATATCCTGGATGTCAAAGCGTAATAAAATTCGAGACTGCTCTGCATTTTGTGCGTTAATAGATGCGGAAGTCTGCCCATGGATCACGAAAGCTTCTAGAATATCTGATGCGCCCATATTTGACCCGGTTCCCCGAGTTATAAGATCATTTTTGAAGGCATTAGTTATCGTATTGTCCTGGATCGCAAAGTATCTTTTGATAGCCATTATTTAACTACCCCCAAAATATCTTCATTTGGGAACAATACTTCAGCCGCACTGTTCTGAGGGATTTTAAGATATCTACCATCATCTGACAAGTTCTCATCTATATCATAATAATAACTGCTATAGAGCCCACCTGTCTTTGAAATTAATTCTACGTTCAAAGTATCGTTAACTCCAGGGACACTATTAAGTAGTTTATAAATTTCGGTAATATAGATTGCTTCACCCAGTTGGCTCTTGACCTTAAGCATTTTTTCTTGGAGTTTTGTCACACATAGGTCCAAGATATCAAATTTATTTGCGTCTGAATCAACGGAAACTTCAAACTCAATACCATAGTTAATTATCCTTCCGTCTAATATGTCCACGGTATCGTTGATCATCCGATAGGAGTTTAACCACTTTTTTAGATTAGTTTTTAATGTCTGATTAGCGGTAATAAAATTTCCTTCTCTATTCTCCGACAAAATATATAAATTTAGATTTCTGCGCACAGAATCGGTATCCTGCATCACATTGACTCTCTTTATGCGTCCGAACTTTGAAGGCATTCGGTAACTCAAGGCCATATAATCACTCCGGGTGACTGCTCTATTTTGTGCAGTATAAGAGGAAAAAGCCATTTCTTTAATTTCGTCTGCCAAGAGGGTGCTAGTATCTCCAGTAAGAGGGGAGCTATTCTCTACCTCCAAAGACTGGATAATTGTGCTCCTCGTTGTTGCGGAGAGAGACGCCTGATTTTTAAAAATCATCTGCGGGTTTATAATCTGGGTAAGACCGCCAGTTTTAACATTTACACTCTCCTGAGTGTTTGATCTATAAGATATTGTTAATATAGTATCTACTGGTGTAACGCCAAATTTATCTGAGCTAATTAGGTTAGTAGGGTCGAAGCTCTGATCACTAATGTATCTACGCCCCACTACGTCCAGCACTACGTCGGCTGGATCTGCGATAACATCGCCAGTTAAATTATCTGCCGATCCATAACCAAATTGTAAGAAAACACTTCCGTCAGCGGTAAACTCCGTGACAAAACGCCGAGGAACTGGTTTTGTCTTCATAACATATGGAACGACAGTGCGATCTGAGTTGTAGTTAGGAACTTCTGAGACTACTACATCTTGGGAAAGGTATTCTACCTCATAATATTCGTTGCCTTGGGCATCAGTAACTTTAATAATCTCGCTAACATTTTCAGCATCAACTTCTAATCGTAAAAACCTTTGATAGTCTCCTATCTCGATGGTGGTTTCAGATTCTTGTCCTGATACAACTTGCCCAAACGCTCTAATCGCATACCAAGTAGGGACACCTGTCGCCGAGTTGACTCGGGCTACAGTGACTTCATTATCTGAGTCTGTAAAGTCTACATCCTCATTGAGTGTAAATACCCCGCCGCCAGATGATCCTAACGATCCACCTCGTTTTAAAATAGGAAAATAATCCAAATCGGGACCTCCGGTTGAGGCTGCGGCAGGAACTATAACATAAAAAGTTGCAATGCCAGTAGAGGAAGCAGCCCCCGGCATTTTAAATCCAAGCTGTTGAGAGAGCCTAATGACATTGTTATATTCAATTGCACTATCGAGAAAACTCTCGTTGGCTTGATAATCTGCATAAAAAGAAAGCTGATCACCTAAATAGGCTGTCATGTCAAGCATTAAAGAACCAAAAGACGCTTCGTTGAAGTCCTTAAAAGTAGATGGATAATACTGTTTAGCTTGGTTGACCAAAGAGTTTTTGATTGTTTCAAAATCTCTGCTAGTGTATGATATAGGTCTTTTTGGCATTTATGGTCCTCAGATTATGTTAATAAATAGGTGTTCACTTAAGTTATTTTTAAAGTGTCACTAGTGTCTATAGATCCAAAATTATATAAAATTTCGACTGCTAGTTCGTTTAAGCCTAAATCAGAATTTGATTCATAGCTGACAAAGTTAATTGACTCGATTACGATGAAAGGAAGATAAGTGTTGGCTTGTCGTTTGATCTGCCCTCTGATAGACTCTTGAAGGGATGGATTGAACCCTTCAAATAAGAGCCGACGTAAGCCGCAGCCAAATTCAGGAATCATAATCCTTTCCCCAGGGGAAGTGAGTAAGAGATTTTTAAAATTTTGTTTGATTGCCTCACCTAATGTTTTAGTAAGTTGATACGGCCCGTCTACAGAGCTATAAATAAGTGGCAGTTTTGGGGATATTCCTTGCATTCCAGACATTCTTTTGTTCTCCTCGTAAAATAATTACACTTTACTCATCAAATTGGTATTGATTAATTGCATTTTCTATTCTCTCTATATCGCCTAGAGTTCTAGTTTTCCGAGAAGAATAAGGAAATTGTCCAGTGAGGGTGATTCCCGAGTTTCTAATATCGTCAAAAACATCTTGGATATCATCTACTACATCAAAAAGTGCCCTTTCTCCATAATAGTCTCCCCGAAGGGTGTAATCTTGGAAGCCATACCGAACTGATTGCTGTCTTGCTCTTGTTCCTACTAACCTATTTTTTAATCTTAAAACTTGAGTCTTGGCTGCGCCAGTCAAATCCGATCCGATATCGAGGTATCCATAGATTGAGATGGCTGCCATATCCTCAATCCACTCGATAATCTGGTCCTCAATACGATCCTCTATGTCTATGCTTAGATTGATCCCGATGGATTGGAGGAAATTAGTGTTAAACTCCCCCACACCATCGATCATTGATTGGAGAGCCTGACTGCTGCTAGAACCATTTGTAGCAAAGGATGTATACCGTTGCATCATCCAAGAACCAAAACTAATTGCCTGTAGTCCTTGTCCCGCAGCAGCTTCGGCTGCTGCTTCATGGATCTCCGCATTGCTTATCCAGCGATCCCTCTCCTCAAAATAACTTTCAAGGCTCTCGATGCTTCTATAGAGTAAAGAAGATTTTATACGTTCTAGTTTTTGTTCTAGCTCTTCAACACTGAAGAAGGCAATCTGCTCATCCTCTATTTCAACATAGACTGGGAAAGAACTCCTAGGATCGAGGTCGGCGGCTATATAATCTTTAAGCTCGTTTATCTCGTTGTTCGGATCTTTAGGGTTGACTAGTGATTTAAAAGATCTAGTCTTATTAGACAACTCAAAATATAGGTGATTAATCGCTATTTTTTCTAAAGTATTCTCGTGTGCTGGGATAGCTTTAGCGCAGGTATATAGATCCTCGACAACGCTAAGGTCTCGATATATCGTCTCTCCACGGTATCGAATGGGAATATTTTTTACGTCTCTCACATACCTCAAGGAATCAGATTCATCAGGATCTCGGTAAACATCACTGGCGAATATATTTTCAAACAGATTGATGAAGACGTCAAGCCAAGCGCCGACAACATACCCTACTCCTAAAAATATAACCGCAGTTCCAGAAAGGATTGATTGCCCAACACCATCCCATTCCAGATCTGTTATAACTTCCCCGAAATATCGGCTTAAGGGGCTTATATCGAGTTGTCCTGGTATCCAAGTATTTTTGGATAACGTGATCTTACGGTATAGGGCAAGAAGTTTTCTCGATTTTGCATTTACTAACTCTGGCTTATCTCGAAGCGTGAGGAATACTCCCAGCAAACTTTCGTCAGGATCGTTCGGAGCCCATCCTAATAATCGAGCACGCTCATACCAAGCCCAAGGGGATACAAGCATGGACCCTTGTTGGGCTTGGGGATTTCCCATCGCTGTCGCCAGATTATCGTAATTGGACATAAAGTTATGTTCTAGCGCTGTTTTTATCAGTTCTTTCTGAGATTCCACGGTAGGATATAAACGACGGAAGTTTTCCCAAACTGCCGACTGGGAGTAAACATGATTCATTGAATCTTTAAATTGAGTCACGCTTTGTTCAAGGCGTATAACTTGATTATTATCGTTTCGTATAGGACGTCCAAACTCATTAGCTTCCCTCTGAAAGTAAACCTCAAGCGCATAATTATTTTCTAATGTTCCCATGGGTCCGAACATTCTCTCAAGACCAAAAATTCTTTCTCGGACTTTTTCTAAAAAGGCAATACGCTTCTGAACTCCCTCTTTAGAATAATAAACATTTCCCCGAATGACTGCTGGATATCCATCGTATGGGTTACTAAACACATTATAATTCTGGTCGTTTATGGTGCTTATTAGAGCATCATCAGCCAAAGCCACTCTTTGTCCAGCAAAAAAGTTAAAAGACGGAAACTTATGCAAAAAGTCAACTGCCTTATCATAGAATATTAAGTTAGCTCCGATAAGAAGAGGCACTGGAACATATTTTAGGAATATATCGTTATTCCATACGGTCCCGTTCACCGCTGGGTTAGTAGCGCCTTCTGACAAGTTAAGTGTGGAAAAAGAGTCTATACTCTTGTTATATTTATTGTAGGCTGACTGATCACCGTCAAGGCGTCGAAGGGGCTCGTAGATTCCTAGACGGCAATAATCTGCCAAAGAATCATACCAGTTTTTTAAAAGAGTATCTTGAAATATATTCTTGTCCATATATTTTGGACCTTTGGACTTATTGATTCTTCCAAAGATCTGTTTTAAACACTGTTGAATAATATATTCAAATTTACTCTTGGTTCCTATAACCTCCCCCACATTAAAAGAGATATCCGGAGATTCCGCCCTATCTTCTGGAAAAACAATTCCATCTTGCGGCGGGTTGGGCATATAAGTTTCCAGATAGGGAAGGGCACTAACGTAAATATCGTATATCCCCTTCTCCCTCATCTCGACCTCGAACTTATTCGCCAAATAAGAAGAAATCATATTAATAGTATCCGGGGTATACCATCCCGGATGGACTCGGTGGAGAGGACCGATATTGAGAACGAAATTAGTAATACGATTTTGAATTCCGGAAAGTGCAGCCCTTGCAATATCTTGTTCTTTGGGATCTGGGCATGTCGGGTCTGGAGCCACTGAGAAACAAGGCTCTACCAGTGACTCTGTAATACGCCGGAATGTAACCTTGGCTTTTCCTGTTAGATAAAAGTTTTGTAATTGTTTGGGTATATCTTCCGATGTGTTCTGAGCTAATAATCCGAATTTATAAGGATCAGGATTTGCCGGAGATAGCCCGTCTAAGGCCATTGACATAGCAGAGTCGAGCATCGTGGCGATAGATTGATCAGTTCCATCGGTGCCTACTGCTGGATATCCCCAGTTAGCAAGTTGCAGATTTGGTCGTCCAGCCGTAGAGGAGAGGCGGTAAGGAGTGTTATCATTCCCCGGATTATTAGAACTAGCTAAGTCGAAACTTCCAATAAAATCGTGATTATTAATATTCCCTGGGGGGGAATAGTATAGTCCGACCTCGTTATTCCCGAGGAAGATAAAAGAAACAATTCCAAGATTCGAGTCGCCGATATACCATTCGGTATGACGGGGCTCTTCGCCCAAGGGTTGTATAAAGGTTGATTGTCGGATTTTGACTTTATGTTTAGTATTGCCAAAAAACTGGGTGGCAGCCTGAAAAAGCTCTGTGTCTTCCGGCGCAATAGCGGCTTGGTTTGAAGCTGGCGCTGATGACTGCTGTAGGAGAGCTTCTGAAGCGGCTTTAGCAGCAGCATTGCTAAATTTCTTTATCAATGCTAGAAATTTTGTATAAAATGCTGGTGGACCCAGGGAGGCAGAAAAGTTATCTATGTCATTCTGAAAAGAGAAATTTCCGCCGAGAAGATCGCACAAAGACTTAATTTGGTCTATCTTAGAATTAATTTGGTTGTCCAATTGTGATTCTATCTGGTATTGGGTTAACCCGACCTCAAGAGGACGAGGAACATAAGGGTCCAGCATTCGACAATAAGCTGAATTAGGATCTAGCGGGGACAAAAGTCCGTCCACTTCTCCCTCTAATCGTTTTCCCAAAGCAGTATAATACTTCTCAATTATCTGTGGAGATATCCCCAGAGTAGCATACCGAATATCCCCCGGTCCTAAAGAATCCTGGAATTCACTCACTTTAAGGGGATCTAGTTTCTCGGTGTCTGTCAGGCTGCTAAGATTAGCCGGACCACGGTTCACCATCTCGTCTATACGACCAACAATATTAGTCCCAGCATTCCCCTTTAATAAGGCTACGGTTTCACCGTCTAACAAAATGTCCGAGGTATCTTGGTTGAATTGCCTTACCTGTTCTAAGGTAGGAGGTTGCTCCTCTATCGCCTTCTCTTCATTCTCATTAGTTCTCGAAAGTTTATTCAGTAAACCAATGTCTAAAGCTAGTCGAGGTAAATCAATGCCTCCTACCTTATCAACTAAATCATTTATTTGTATTTTTCCATAAGTGGCTGTCTGGAGAGATTCTTTCAAATCAGGCGTTGGTTTATCGCTGGCCTCGTCAGGACCACAGCCAAGCGCTGCGGATAACAGGTCGGTGAAAATTCCTAGAATAAGCTGTTGGATATAGTTAACTAATAATTGTTTTACTTTTTTTCGCCAAGGCTTGAAAAAGTCTCGGGTAGGGGATTTAGAAAAACGAATTCCCTTACTTGGCTTAAAGCTTTCTTTAACCAATCGGCGCTGAGAGGGAGGTAGTCCTATTGGTGATAAAATCTGAGCGTCTATGGCGTCGCCGAGGAGACCTAAAATACAAGACAGTTCCTCATTAATCTCTTTTTCGATTATCCTGATAACTTGGTCTGGGTTATCCGCATAAAATTGCGCTTGTCCAATAGCAAATTTTGCCTGTTTGTCGGAAATAAGCGAGTCTCTAATTATTGTTACAGCCCCCTGGACTAAATCTCTCGTTCTAGTCTTTTTAGAGATGAGTTTATAGACCTTTAATCCATTCCGTAAGAATTCGGCTTGCCCAGTATCACAATTGCCAGATGATGCTGCAACTGCTGATCTAATAGTGTTGTAAAGAGGCTTGTCTTGGTTCATGCGCTTGCTGAACTGTTGCACTGACTGTTGCACAGTAACCCAAGTGCTTTTAGACGCCATATCTTTCTTAGGATTATTTTTCCAAGAGACTCTCTGAGAAGCTCCTATTTCTTTTGGATAGATAATTACTGTGGGGTAAGTGAAGTTTTGAACAAATTTTATCCATGATATTGATTGAGAACCGTCCCTCCAAGGGGTTAGTTTTACAATGTGTGGGGAAAAGAAGAAGTAACCGAATGTCGTTTGGCTTACATCTAAAAACGCATTTTCCTGAGGTTTCGGAGTGGGGGCGTCTTCGACTTGGGGTGAAGATGGGACTGGCATATTACCAGTTCCTTTAACATATATAATTCCATTAACTACTACGCTTAATAGCTTAAATTTAGCATCAAATTTAAAATCAAGAAGGGTATTAGAGTCGGGCGTTATTTTATTAAGAATATAAAACCGGTCAACAGCGGCACTAAAAGAACTTAAGCGGCGTGCCTCGTCGGCTAAGTCCAATCCATCCATATTCTCAGGAGGCGTTGAACTTTTTTGAACTTCTCTGTCATAATATTCTAGGACCTTGACTGCTCTCTTGACCATCGTCCTCATACTACTATCTGTAAACGATGCTTGGCGTTCAGCCTTAAAGGAATCCAGTGTTAACCGAGTCATTTGTAATTGACTAAGCCCCTCGTCCTCGGCGGCGCTAGTTCCCGGTGCAGCTAGGTTATCAGTGATTGCCTTAGGCAAGCTGGCGGATAAAATCCAACGGCGGGGGGGAGGGCGAGGTGTTCTTTGAGCCTCACTTCCGGCGGGGTGATCCTGAGGAGGCGTGTTTTGAGGAACAGGCATCTGAGGGTCACCATACTGGCTTTTAAAAACTATTTCTCTTAAAAGATTTTCAGAACTAACATTAGAGGCAGAGTATCTTCCGGCAGCTTCCAATATATGTTGTAAGGCTCTCCTCTTAAACTCATTAATTTTCTCTAATACATCTTCTGGTGCTTCGTTTACTCCGCTCTGCCTATAATCATCGATGCCCAAACTGTTAGTTCTCTCTACGAAATACCAGTTTTTGTCACTAATGGACCAGTAGACAGGAGGATGAGGATTTGATGCAGTAGCATGCACGAAAGGATCAATTCCAGGTTTTATATTTTTAGGAGCGGCGGCAGTAGACTCGACAACCTCGGGATCAGGCGAGACAGGAGGAGAAGATATCCCGAAAGAGTGCAAAATATCTATACGGCGCTGTTGCGAAATAGGAGGGTTAAGAGTGGCTAGTTGTGTCCAATCCGACAGAACAGGGGATGTAGAACTGATTGAAGATTGATTTTCTGGGTGTATCGCCTGAGGGGTGGCCGGGGAGAGTAAGGCTAGAGCGTTGGGGCGAGACATTATTGCGCTCATAACCATTACCAGAGCAGAAGTTTGTTCACCGGCAGTGACGCCCTCCAGGGTCATCGGACCACCGGCTTCGACATCGGGCGGATTGGCAGGGGAAACGTCAGGGACCAGAACAGGAGTTACTGCACGAGACCTAATGACTTTTGAGGTTTGTGGACGCAGGGCAGAAAAAGCTAAAGCGTCGCTGCGGGTAATAATATTGTTAGGAAAATCGTCTACAGAACCGGTAAGTGGTCCGGACGCTTCCAGAACACGACCAATTTCTGGGAAGCTTCCGTATTTCTGATGATAAAGAGAAATCCCGTCCATTACCCATCTTCCACGAGGAGAATTATATGGGTAGGGTTGTCCGAATGGTCGTCCACTCGCATTAACGGTGTCTATCGTTTCGGGGAACGGGTTAACCATGGTCAGAAGACTGACCGTTTTTATAGGAAGGTTTGGGTTATCGGCAGTCATATTATAGTATAGAACCTTGTTCTTTAGTTTGTATTATTATAGTCACTTAGGATATGCCCTTCGCCCCAGTCCCACAAATAGTTTTGTTCTACATTAATACAATTTGTTTGGTGGGATACTAAATCTGTGAGTGTCGGAGTTGATTTAAATAAGAATTCGTTGACACAGGCAGTGGCCAAGTCAAGAGAAGGGCTAGTAGGATTTCCAGGTGCGGTAGAGACATGAGTATGAACTGCAAGAAAATTCAACATCTTGTTATAATTTGCTAGTTGTGTTAGCATTATACCGTTGAGATCGGCTACTAATTCAATTATTTCTCGAAGAGCAAATTTTAGATTATATCCTTTAACCATAGGCTGTAGGTCCGTATCATCGTTTCCAGCGATTAGGTCGATTCCCATTATGCCATCGACTTTCATACACGCCGAGTTATAGGTATCGGTTCCCGTGACTAATTTGATTCCTTCACGTCCAATTATCCTTACCCCATCGGCTTTGATAGCAATACCTGAGCGGGTATCCATTCTGCCTATGGACCCCGCCGGGAGACTAAAGTTTTTGTCAATGTCTGTTCTCTGGCTAATATAAATACGTGCGGCATCAAGTTCCGGGCTTTTGTTCGTTAAGAGTTTCTCACCTTTTTTATTTTCTGTTCGGGCAAAGCGTCCGGACATTCCAGCGATGATGTCAATACAAGAGGATTGGGTATCACCTTTTCCCCCATAGCCACTGCACGGATCACGGGGTCGATCTCGTCCTACAATTATCCAATTGTTAAACTTACCGCCAGCCAAATCATGTTCGAAATCTGTTGGCTTGTTGTAGTTTGGGCGTGGCTCTTGGACATATTGCTGACATTCTCCTCCGTTATTAGCGGCGAAATCAGATATCGTTTGAGCATTTTCTAAAACTCCGGGGGGTAAGTTTCTTTTATCTACAGCGGGTATTTTTGCCATGTTATGAGGACCTAGTGGTCTTTATGTCTAAAGGAGAAGGTTCGAGAGTAGACATTTTCTCGTATCCTTTATATACTGCCTTGCGGGATGGATTATTAGGGTCGTTTACGAATCCTGGCCAGCCGCCGGACCTGCCAGTGAACCCATTCGCCTGGTTATGGGTTACCTCTATCCTTACAAAGGTGCCTTGTTTTTTAGCGTCTTGCGGATGGTATTCCCAATGCCAAGTTTCCCCCTTTACGGTCCTAATAAAACCATACTTTACGGCATGGTAGGTTAGCCAGAGATATGCTTTGTTGGCGCCGCCGCCGCTAGAAATGTCTATAGCAATGCCTTTTTGGTGATTGGACTTTCCAGGCCGGGCAACCCTTGCAGTATTAGGGTCTGCTGCCCATAACTCTTTTTGCTGAGACATCGTTCTAAAAATACTAGTTGGGACCAATTCAACCCCAGCGTCTCTTGCATGGGATTGCATTCTTTCAAAATATTGGGCAAACGGTATCCCCTCGTGAGTTTTAGTAACGATGGGGAACAGATTTTTCTTAGGGCCAAACCCTAAAGCTGGTCTCCTGGTAGACGGACGTCCCTCAATAAATTTAATCTCAACTTTTCCTAGTTTGGCACCATAGTCATAGGCTACGAAGTCACCTCTGGTTTCCATAGCTTTTAATAGTTCTTGAGGGGCGCAGATGGATTGTCTTCTCTTGTTTTGGGAAACAAAAGCTTCGGTTGTTCTCCAAGCACTAGGATCAGGTCCTTGGAGAGAGGGAGCGTCAGTAGCACCGTTTATCTTCCTGGGGGCAGCTTTTAGGCTTAAGTTCTGTCCCACAATAGGTTCACCTTTGCCTGGCTCCATATTTGAACTTGCGTCTTCTCCTTCGCATGTCCATGATAAACTACCAAACCCAGCAGCGAAAGGCTCGGATCTATTTAATACTTCTAGAATTCTTCCGTTTTCATACCTTAGTGAAGTTTGAGAAGGATCTAGGTGATTTACCCGGATGATACCACCAATGGAAGTCCCCTGTTTGTCGGGATCAGGATTTTCAGCGATATACTCTGGATACAGATCAATTATTCGAGCATCTGTTTGGCTACGGGGTATGGGAAGATGAGAGTGTAGCTCGGGGACTTTTGCTCGAACTATTATCGGGTCGCCTAACCCCATGCTTGTATTAAGCTCGGAAGTTCTTAGCACCACTGCGTTATACTCTGTTTTTCCGCCTTGAAGATCTGTCTGATAGGATTTAACAGCCCCGTTAAGAAGGACGTCCATTATGCTCTCGTTAATATCGAGACCTCTAAAGATATTGGACTTCAAGCGATTTGGGTTACTCTCAAGTTTTTTATCTATAACTATTTTTTGGTTAGATTTATCGGCCATTATTTTTCGTTGATTAGATCAAACAACTCACGTTTATCGTCGTCGCTTAACTCAGTGCTCGGCTGATCTGCATCTCTCCTGTGGACTAAGGTTGCTAGTTTAACCAATTGCTCGTTACTGCGCTGTAATGTTTCTACAAATTTAGCAGCAGTAGATCCAGAATCTGCATATCGCTCACGAGATATGCTCATATATTCTTTAAGCTCTGAAAGTAGTCCTTCAGCGATTTGCCTATCATTCTTAATGTTATCGAGAGCTTGCTCAATAAGGGCATCAAGATTTCTTTTCACAATAGTAATCTCCTGTATAGGTGTATTATAAATAGGAGGCTAAACAATTTCTCCGTTATCCCATTTTTCCTTAAAACCACGGTAACGGGTTCGCATCTTATTTAGACAACTTACAATTTGTTTAGTATTAAGTCCGGTGATTTCTCGCATATAGAGATAAACTGCCTTTTTGTTAAATATTTCTATGGATTCAATATTATTCATCAAGGTTAAAACAGCATCTAAGACTTTCTTTTCATTTTCTTTTACGGCCAAATGTTGCCATCCTTTTACTTCCCCGAGTAAGAAGCCCCAGAATTCTTGTTCGATTTGATCGGCTACGAAACCAGGAGCCCGGTTAACGTCCGAGACCTCAATCTCTCGTATCATGCTGTCATAATGAATTTCTCTTTTGTTTTTCAGAGTTTGCTTTTTAGCTTTGTGGGTAAACCAGTTCTTGGTCACTACTGAGAAATAAGAAAATGCCTTAGTCCCCTTGGCAGGATTAAATTTTCCTAGGATTGTGGTGAGCCATATTTTACACTCGTCCCTCAGAGGGTCGATATTTTCTAATGAAGTAAATTTATAAGTATAAACAATTTTATTTACTAACTCGTCAAAAGCTGGTTGGATATGTTTTATATAAAGGAATGTGCGGATTTTTTGGTCCTCAGTCGCACAATACTCTATTATCGCAGCTTCGGTGTCAGAAGTGAAATAATACTTTTTAACATCACTCTTCTTCTTCTTCTTCTTCATTCTCATCCTCTATACCTTCTTTTATGTTTTCTTCTAACACAAAAAATTCTCTATATTTCTTAATATGAGTTCTCAAGTCACTAACATGTTCCAGAAGACCCGATAAAGTAGCGTCGCCAAAAAACCTGTCTAGATCATAAACGGTTTTTAGGTGTCCCTCAAATCTTTTAAGATCTTTTAAAATGTTATTTGTTAGCTGCCCAAGATCTCGGTGATTTATCAAAACTTGACGGATATACCATAAGAATAAAATATTCATGGAAAGGCTGACAGCAAGACAAGTATAAAATATCATTTTTTAGTCCTCTTCTTTAAATCTCTTTGAGTCTTTTTAATATCAACCTTGGCTGCGCCGATAGCTTTCTTTACTTCCTCTCCTGTTATAATTGCTTTAACGGGAGATTTTAAAGAAGGTATAGGTGAAGATAAATCTTTTACTAAAGAATTTTCAGAACCGCAAAGGCGACATTTCGTTATGACGGATTTATAAGAATGATTCTCTTCCATCTTTTTGTTGCAAGTACCACACTTATAAGAATAACGTGGCATTTATTCTACATCAAACTTAACTGAGTTATCTTGAATCGTGAATTTAGGTGTATCGGGTTCAGTTGTTGGGACCTCGTAAGATGGTGGATTATTTACTACAATCTCATCATCGACAACTTCTAAATCCCAGCTAGATAATAGCTCGGTAATGTCGATCTGTTCTGCTAAACACTTTTGTAGTGTCATCAATAGGCTGCCGATTGCTTGGTTGGATAGTTTCATGTCTATTCTCCTTCGTATTAATGATATGACAAGTTCAAGTAAATGTTAATAAGGGTTATGCCTCTTTATATATATCTGCAATATATTGTGAGGATTTACCATTGCCATAGGGACATTTAAGTCCCTCAAGGTTGGTATTAGAAGCCCACTCCAAACTCTTTTCTATATCGCTGGGTTCTTTGCACAAAATAGAAAAAGTTCCTAGACCTTCTGCCCTCTCTGTGAAGTCTCGGCATACGATACAAGGTTTCCCAAGAAAAGCTGCTTCCTCTTGGATACCTCCACTGTCAGTTATAACATACCGGCAGGCTGCGAGGCGTCTAATAAATTCGGGATGTTCCAGGGGAGGATAAACTATAATGGAGGTAAGAAGTTTCTCATATTTCTTTACTACCGGATTAGGATGAATGGGGAAAATAAAGTTTAGATGCTTATTTTTTTTAGCAAGATCATTGATAGCTATAAACCATTCCTTAATTTGAGAATGCTTTTCTCTACGATGGAGAGTCACAATGACAGTGTTTGTATCAGAGATTTCTATGGAAGATAAATTATCCAAAACAGTATTGCCGACTTGATGTATATTTTTACTAAAGCCCTCTTGTCTTAGATTTTTAGCTGCCACTTCGGTAGGAACAAGATGAACATCAGCCAAGGCGGAGATAGCTCTGCGGTTAAACTCTTCAGGGTAGGGACTATACTTATCATAAGTTCTTAGCCCGGCCTCTAAATGAGTTACCGGGATTTTTCGGTGGAATGCAGACAAAGCAGTAGCAAAAGCCGAAGTTGTGTCTCCCTGCACCATCACAGAAGTAATGTCCTCAAAAATTTCCTCTTTATTCAGAATGGTTTGAACAATAGTGTCTAGCCGGTTACCTTTCTCTGGTATTTCGATTTGATGGTCAGGCTTTAGAGCATTCTCTAGTAAGCTAGTATGCTGTCCTGTGAAAAAAGTTTTATAAGGATATCCTCGGATATCAAATTCCTTCATCACTGGCAAGACCTTAATATATTCTGGACGAGTTCCGAATGTTATAAGAAGCATATCTCTTCACCACCTAAAATTTTGTTGATAAAAGGCAACAATATCTTTTATCTCGTTACTGAACACTTTCTTAGGCTCCCAGCCTAGAGATCGTATTTTATTATCATTTACTGAATATCTTACGTCTTGTCCTTCTCTTTTGTGTCCGAGGTCTACGAAGTCTTCCCAATTAACATTCTCAGAAAAGTAACTCGTAATAATCTGTTTTACTGTTTCCTTGTTTGTTTGCTCAAAGCCACCAGAAATATTATACACTTCATTTGGAGACCCATTTTCGATAACAGACAGAACAGCTTCGGCGGTATCCTCGGCATGGAGCCAAGTTCTAATAGGATCACCTTGGTCGTGGAGCCTAATCTTTCTATTTCTCTGTAAACATCTCACACAGATAGGAATAAGCTTTTCGTGGTATTGATATTTTCCATAGTTATTTGCGGGACGAAGAATATTATACTCTATGTTATAAGTTCTCGCCCAAGCTAAAATCAACATATCGGCAGAAGCTTTGGCCGCAGAGTATGGATTACTAGGGTGTAGCAAATCACTTTCTAAATGTTGTCCCGATACAATATCACCGTAAACCTCATCTGTGCTGAACTGGATAAACCTAGGGCGCTTGTTTACATTGCTTGGCTTATGCCTTAGGAGTTCCAGAAGATTTTGGGTTCCAACGATATTGCTTCTTATAAAATCATCGCTGTTGATAATACTGTTTCCAACATGAGATTCGGCGGCCAAGTTAACAATAAAGTCGCACTCGGGAAGATATTTTAAAGAAGCTATGTCAGACTCAACAAAAGTAAAATTAGGATTATTTTTAAATTCTCCTATCAATTCTTTATTGGCAGCATAGGTGCATTTGTCTACTCCGTAAACCTTCCACCCTTTCTCTAAACATTTCCGAGTGACGTAGGATCCAATAAACCCCAGACACCCTGTGATCATAATAAGATTCATTTAGTCGCCTTTAATAATTCGGTAAGAATCTTCATCAAAATGCTCAGTAGAAAATTCAAATAGCTCAGAATCTTCCAGGGCGACCATCTGGTGGATCAGCCCTTGGGGAATATGAAAATTCATTCCGGGCAGCAGTTCTATCTCGTCACATTTTTGAATATCTTCGTTCATACTATACTTTACCAAAAGTTTACCGGATTGTAAATAGAATACTTCATCTTTAATTTTGTGGAAGTGCCACGAGCATCTTTTTCCTTTTTTAAAAAATAGTAGTTTTCCGCAATATTCCTCTTTATTGACGATCCACTTTTCATATCCCCAGCCTTTGTCTACATGTGTAATCTCGAATGGTCCGCTCATATTTCTTCTATCCTTTTAGTTTTATCACATATTAGTAAATCATAGGATGGCTTCTCGTTCATAATGAGTTGGTGGTGTTTGGCACCCCACTCGTGGAGTTGTTTCTGAGTAAGGTCTGTCCAATCTAGTCCCGTATTTCCGCCCCTCGCTGTCCAGTATATTATTGTATTTCCTTCCTCGTAAAGCTTATTAATCTTCTCGATATTCTCTACTATCGGTTTAGCGGTAGGATAGCTACGAGGAACTCCATGAGAACATATAGTATCATCAATGTCAACATATATTTTCATTTTTTATCTATGATCGCAGTTGTAGAATAACCTTTTATCCTATCAAAGAACCTAACCTCTCCGGCATGTTCTGAACCAACTACTTTTTTCCCTCTCCAATCTCCTCCTACTACAAGATATCTTGGCTGGAGTTCTCTAATATTTTCAGACAATTCTTCTGGGGAATTAAATATAATAACCTTGTTGATACACCCTAGAGATTCTAATAAAAACTTTCGGTCTTCTTGACAGTGGATGGGTCGTTTGGTGCCCTTGTCTCGTTTTACTTTGGAATCTGAATCTATCCCTACAACCAATTTATGTCCAAGGGATGCCGCATATTGCAACATCTCTATGTGCCCTCGATGCAAGATATCAAAACAGCCGTTAGTCCAGACGATACTCATTAGTAATTTCCATACCAAGGACTGTCGATAATAGAGTAAACATTAAGAAGCTGCCTAATCCCGTCATCTAGATCATATAGACATTCGAATCCCTTATCATAGAATTTTTGGCTACTAACTTCGTAGTCTCGGACATCCGGATCTGAATTAAATTCGGCTTTGATAATCTCCAAGGGGGTATATTCTCTTACCTTTTCTGCAAGCTGAAGTTTATTCATATTAAGTTTATCATTGCCGACGTTGTAAGTTTCATTCTTGCATTCTTCCCAGTTTTCCAAGACAAACATAAAAGCTCGGCACACGTCATGGATATGAACATAATTTCTCATAAATTCACATTCATATAGGACAAGAACTCGGTCTTTGAGAGCACGCCAAACAAAGTTGTTTACTAGGAGATCGGCACGCATTCTAGACGAGGGTCCGTATACGGTAGCCAATCTAAAAGTTACATGGTTATCTACTCGTCTAAACGCCTTCTCAGCCTCTACCTTAGTCACTCCATAAAGCGAAACTGGGTTTAGTGGGGAATCTTCTGTGCATACTCCCCCGTCACTGGTTCCATACCCGGAGTTAGTGCAGGGATATATAACCTTTTGGTCGGGGCGCTTATTTTGTGCTATCCACTCGTTGATTTCAAGATTAATTTCTTTAGCATCTCGGGGAAACTCATCACACAGTGGAAACCCGACCAGGGCGGCCAAGGGTATAATCACATCAGCCTTTTCCATATGAGATTTAAGAATTTCCTTATCTCGAATATCGGCTTTCTTAAAAGAAAAGTTTTCATTCCCGGCATAACGTAACAAAGAGACACGGTCATACATTAAACTATCTACGATGTCTACCTTGTGACCAGCATCCAATAAATATTGGGTTAGTTCACTACCAATATATCCTGCACCGCCTGTTATTAGAATTCTCATTTATTATATTTTCCTTTAAAGTTATTAGGTAATCCGACTGCTCGGTGTTGCACTACTTCAGTTGCGCACTTATTGGCAAAAATAATTGCTTTCTTTATATCTTTTGAGTGAGTATATTCGGCCACGAGGCCAGAAAGAAATGTGTCTCCTGCCCCGCACAAATCCTTTATCTCTACTTTTTCTACCAGATAGTTTTCATTCATATAAGTGCAACCCTTGCTTCCACGGGTAACAATTAATTTCTTATCCATCCATTCACCACAAGCGTCTAAAAGATGTTTGGTATTGGCATATTCATAATCGTTTATTTTTATAAAGTCACAATCTTTACACCACTTCCCTAAAAGCTTTTTAGTATCTATAAAAACTAAAGGGTGATTTTTCCCTAAATATTGAATGTCTTCTTTTAGAAGAAACCCCTTGTTATAATCAGATATTATTACAGCCTGATAATCTTTTAAATTAATGTCTCGTAAATTCTTTATGCGATCAACCAGTAGTTCTCCGGAGTCTACCCGGATTATCATTTGATTAGTCTTCTTTTCAACATATCTAGTTTTAGATATCTTCTCGCTATTAGTTAAAAAATCACACTCAATGCCCAAAGTTTGAAGATTTTGGTAGACGTTTCCTGCCATACCATCATTGTTCGTAGATGTGGTGGGGACAAAAACTGGGACGGGAGCAGCGGGACAGAGACGGTCGCACTGTCCATAAATATATATATCTTGACAACTATCCCCGATAAGAAGTAATTTCATCTTAATCCCAGCTAATTTCCCAATCTTTAAAATCAGCAGCCAAACAGTCTATCTTATAATCTTTACGCCCGCCAGCTACTTCTTGAATTTTATTTTTTGCTGTATTCCGGATCCCGTTAAGACCGTGAGTTAGCTCCAAGTCATTTCCGTCTTTGATTCCCTTGCGGTAATTAGACTCATTATGCCAAATATGTAAATTCATTTGAGATAAGACCACAATTGCTCGGACGATTTCGGAATTGATGGATTCTTCTGATTCATCTAGGCACATTTGAATATCATGGGTAATCTGTTGTATCTCTTCAGCATATTCCCCCTTGTGGTCTGCAATAAATACTTCTTTAAGTTGAGCGATAGATAGTCGGTCAATAAGCTCTGATAAAGTTGGAAGATATTTTCTTTGTTTCATATTAGGATCCTAACCTCTGTTGAATATCACTATACACCTTTTTTAGTCCTTCGTCAAATGTGGTCTTTGCTTCCCACCCAAGTTCCTTATATATCTTTTGACAATCGGACCATTGTCCCCATATTAAAGTTTCCTTATCTGTATCATACTCGACAGTAATATCCTTTCCGGAAATCTTTATTATCTTCTCGGCGATGTCGCTTATAGATATTCTTTCTTGCTTCCCAACATTATAGGGTCCGACTAAAGATGTGTCATCTAATTTTTGTATCATTAGCTTCATTGCATCGATGGCATCATCAATATAGCAATAAGATCGGGTCTCAACTCCTGTCCCCCATATTTTGAATGGAACATCAGGATATTTTATGGCCCTATAAGAAAATACTGGGATTACACTCCCTGTATCTAGCCCAAATTCCTGTCCGGGTCCGTATATTCCTATAAACCGGGCGATGGCGCAATTAAAATCATTCTTTTCTTTTATCCTATAAATAATATTTTTTTCTGAAACCAATTTGGCAAATCCATAGGATAGCTCAGGGTTTGCTGGGAAATCCTGGTCTTCTCGGATTGGCGGAGAATCGATGTCTAGTTGAAGTTCTATAGGATAAATATGAGAGCTACTAGCATAAAAATAGTTTTTGATTCCCGCATCTATAACTGCGTTAAATACATTATTATCAATATCCATCATAGTATTAAATACTTGCCACGGTCTTGAAGTATAAACTCCAATACCACCGACGACGGAAGCCAGATGAACAACTATATCACAGGGCTTAAATATTTCTGTTATAGCGGATAGTGATGCTCTTTGGGAAAGATCAATTTCCTCCAATCGGATATCAAGTCCTTTTAGATTATCCTTGGACCCTCTGGATAGGTTATCTAATACTACAACTTGAGCACCGAGGGTGGAAATATCTTTAATGAAAGCCGAACCTATGAGTCCTGCTCCTCCGGTAACTGCTACTTTTTTATTAAGCCAAAAATTAGAAGACATAATATTAACCAGAAATATTTTCTTTATACCAGGCGATAGTTCTACGGACGCCTGCTCTTACAGTGGTATTTGGAATGTTTCCTATTTTGTTCTGATATTGTGTCATATCATAGAACCTTCTTTTTTGCCCATCAGGCTTAGTTGTATCCCATACAATTTCACCACGGAACCCAGATTCTTCTTTGATAATTTCTACTAGTTCTTTGATGGTAGTTTCCACTCCAGTCCCCAAGTTTAAAGGGGAAGATTCATTATATTTTTCACATACGTCCAAAATAGCATTTGCTGTGTCTTCTATATACAGGAATTCACGAGAAGCGTTTCCTGTGCCCCAGACTACTACCTCTGAAGAGTTTTGTTCCTCTCCTTCAATAAACTTTCTTACTAAAGCCGGCAAGACATGAGAACTAGTCAGATCAAAATTGTCACAAGGACCGTAAAGATTTGCCGGTAGCAGGATGCAAGAGTTAAAATCATACTGTTCTCTATAAGCTTCAGATTGAATAATTAAATTCTTTTTGGCCATAGAATAGCCTCTAGTGTTCATATCCGGAAGTCCAGACCAAAAGTCCTCTTCTTTGAACGGAACGGTAAGATGTTGTGGGTATCCGCATCCCGCTGCCAAGGATACAACCTTTTCTACTCCATTTAGACGGGCATGTTCCATAACCAAAGTGCCCATCATGATGTTTTCAAAGAAGAAGTCCCCACAGTAGTCCCTATTGGCTAAAATGCCCCCTACCTTGCCAGCTAAATGAATAACCAAGTTGGGTTTGTGGACAGAGAACATTTGGGATACTTCTTTAGGATCTGTTAAATCATATTCTGAGCTACGAAAAGAAAGAATGTCTTCACACCCTCTCTCTTTTAGGTGTGGAAGGAGATTGCTCCCAACAAACCCAGACGCTCCAGTTACTAATACCTTTTTATTTTTCCAGAAATTCATGTTATTCCTTAATAAATGCCCAGCTAGATTGATCTCCGTCATACTCGCCCGAATCTCCAGTGTGAGACTCTATGGCATTTCCAACAGTTCCGGTGATCAAAGCAAGTATGTCGATTTCTTCGCTGAACTCTTCTACCGCAGTAAAAATTCCTGGCCAATCTTGAAGGCTATAATCATGCCCAGCTAGAACACCGCCAACTTTAAGTTTAGGATACCAAGCTTCCATATCAGCTTTGACCGCAGTATAATTATGAAGAGCATCGATATACACAAAGTCTAAACTATCGTCTTCAAAATTCTCAGCGCAAGACGGGCTATACTCAGCTAGCATTTTACATCTCTCACCATAAGGTTCTAGCCGAACTTGACATTCTTTAAAGAAGTCTTTGGCGTTAGAAAGTTCCGCATTATCTTCCCATGGGTCAATCGCCACTACTTCCATATTGGTATGGTCTAGGATATACTTGCTAAACCATCCACTTCTTACCCCCACCTCAACAGCCTTTTCAAATGTTTTGTCAAGTGATTCAACCAGGGTGCGCCGGTTGGTAAGATTTAAATTCATCAGGATTCTCCTAGGTAGGTTTCTTTATACCATTTAATAGTTTTTAATATTCCTTCTTCTAAGGGAAGTAGGGAAGGAGTCTGTGTCCAACCATAGACCTCTTTAGCAAGATCTATATTTAATACTTTTCTCTTGACTCCAACAAAACGATCAGTATTATAGAATACTTCTCCCGTATATTCAGATAACCGTCCGATAGTTTCTGCCAGATCTTTAATACTAGTTTCAATCCCTGTTCCGATATTTATTAAATCCCCATCGTATTCACAAGTAGCGAGAAGCCCCTGGATTTGATCTTCAATGAAAATTAACTCTCGGGTCTGTGACCCATCGCCCCAAATCTCTACCTGGGGGTGTCCATATTCTTTTGCATCACAAAATTTCTTTATCAGAGCAGAAACAACATGGCTTTTATCAAGATCAAATTCGTCGTGAGGTCCAAATAGAGTAGCGAATACTACAGTGGTCCCCCTTAGTTTATATTGTTTCTTATAAGCCTCAATTCCCTTCTGAAGAACACATTTAGTGAGCCCATATGTCTCAACGGATTTGTGAAGAGGACCAGTAAAATAATCGCTTTCGTGAAGAACGGTCAAATTTCCAGGGTAAGAGCAGGTGCTTCCTATTCCCACAAAACGAGCCTGTGGTTGGAACTGTTTCCAGCAATCTAAAGCGTGGGTGTGGATAAGATTATTTTTATTAAACTGATCCGCTGGATACTTTAACGGGAAATCACCGGCGCCCTGAAAGGCAGCGGCGTGGATAATCAGATCAAACTTGTCTCCACCTTTGGTAAATAACTCTTTAGCTTTTTCATAAGAAGTAAGATCGTAATTACGACCAGTAGCAGTGACAGTTGCGCCTGATTTTCTTAACAATGGAACAATATTCTTACCTAAAAATCCAGTCCCCCCCGTGATCAAAATATTTTTATTATTAACGTTATACATTAGGTGTCCATTCCTTCCCGGAATTGATTATATCGAATAGAGGCTTAGATGTATACTGTAAAGATTTTTTATAAGCACTTTCTATCATTTCCTCATAGTTTTCAAAATTATTAGATATATCCTCGATCTTATCTTCTAGATCATTTAGATCGTCCCAATAAATAAAATCTTTATCGGGAGTAAAATAATGTTCTACGATGTTCCAAGGATCCCTCTTCATAAGAATAACACTTTTACAAAAAGCGGCCTCTGCCACACGACATTTGTATTGAGGGGCGATATATTGATCCACATGGGAAAATGCCTCGTTCTCTTCCCACCTATCATACTGTTTGATATAATGAATATGTGAATCTTCTAAAGGGAGAGTATTACAACATATACTTGCTTTTGTTTGTGCTATAATATCTAGCTTCTCGTTTATAGGAATATTATAGTGAGTAATATCATTTCTCTTAGGTCCTGAGCCGGCTAGGCACATAAGACGGTAATTGAAATTTTTCATAACTTCTACGAACTCGGCATGGGCCGGGCTGAGTATACCCCCGAAATAACATACATCGGCAGTCTTCTTAAAATTTGTAGGAGCATAGTCCCCGACGAAAGGATGAAAAATATAATGATGTTTGGTATCACCGTGAACCTCTTTTAGCCATTTATTTGTATAAGGACAGATAGAATATATTTTATCAAAATATTCAGTTTGATCTAAAGCATTATGTTTCAGTATAGACCCTTGATTTAAATATTCACAAGGAGCCCATAAATTCAACAAGATTTTGTTTGGAGAATCTTTAAAAATTTGATGAATCGGTGCGTTTTCAACGCTGTTAAAACCATAGAATAATATAGATCCATCACTTATTATTTTATTATTCAGAATCTGAAATTCTGTATCCCTAGCCTTGTTCCATTTATCTGGGGAGACGGAACTATACTGGGACAGATTTAAATTTCCGGGTATTCCCAGGGCATAATCACCGCTTAATGCAGGAACTACAAACATTTTATATTCTCCTATTATTATCGAGCAAATAACATACCATAGTTTATTCGTCTAGATGGTTGTATAAAGTCTTCAGTGGTTATATCTTCCCAACTATAGAAATCTTTGGGCTCATAATTATATGTGTCCCCGTTATTATCATAATTAAGTTTCTCAAACACATTACCTTCTTCAAAGTGTCCACTAATGTGAAACTCTTTAAATCCTATTTTTTTCAAATGTTGAACTGATTTCTCTACATCTTCAAACATCTCCTCATGCCACTCAAAATGTAGCATATCAACCTTTTGAGATAAACCAGAAACAACTTCATATTCGTGCCCTTCAACATCTATCTTGATAATATCTGGATGTCCATGCTCTTTAATGAGTTCGTCTAAAGTAGTAGTTTTAACTTGGATAGGAGTAGGCACCCAACCTCCCGAATTAGGTGGCAGATTTTTGCTTCCTTTCGCAAATCGAGATTCCTTCATGAATTCTCTGGAAGCAGTAGATATCCCGGTTTGCTCATAATCAATAAAAAAATCTTTTGTTCCCTCAGAGGTTGCCGTCACTAGTTTATTGACAAAAGAAATTCTTGTCTGTGCCCTTGAAATAATTTCATAAGAGAAGTTAAAATTATGATTTGCATCAACGCAGACTATATGACATTCCGGGTCTCTTCGAAGCCAGGATTGTGTATATTCCCCTTTATTGCAGCCTATATCAAAAATTAACATTTATACTAACCTCCAGTTTTCTGGGTAAAATAATTCTCGATGGGTATACTGAGGCATATCAGGATGGTAACAAATGGGGGCAACTACCTGGGCGTTTTTATTTAAATTTAGATGGGCAGCCCACCACCCAAAACTACTGATATGGGATATGATATTATGATCACAGTTCATAATATTAGTAAAGTCTCCTAAAGTGTTGTTACCCTCGGAGAATAAATATTCTTCCCCTTTAAAATTTGATCTGCACCATTCCAGATCTGTTAAATTACTGTTACCCCGATTACGAGATCCCCCAGAAAATATAAGGAATTTACACTTATGATTTTTAAAAACTTCTTTAGCATTGGTTAAATATTTATAATAAAAACTATGTGGTTGAAGGTTTCCGTTATTTCCGTAAACCAAAGAAAGGGCTGAGTTGGGGTTACTCCAATCAGTATTATCGCCTCGGCGTAAGTGTAATGAAACGATCTCATATCCAGGATTATCTTTTTTAATCCGTAGTATCTGTTCTTGGGATTTTTCTAGAATATTGCTACTAGGCATAAGGTCTTTTTTAATTTGATCCATGTGGTTTTTGAAGTAATAAGTGCTTTGGAAAAATCCTGAAAGATTTGTGTTATCTGGTATTTCAAAAAACTTTTGATCTATTGACATTGGATCAGATTCTACATAGGAATATTTAATCTTTTCTAGATCATTTTCTGCCAGGAAATCACATTCAATAGACAGTTTGTTTAATAGGCACTCTTGCCCATGCCAAATTTTGCTAGCGGGATTTGGAATTTTTAGATCATATCCGTTAGTGAGAGATAACGATCGAAGGGCTGCATATTGGAATAACTGATTTCCTAGTCTTCCCAGGCTCCCCAACTCATTAAAAGTAATCATTTTATCACCCTACATTTCTTAAAAATAGAAAATTCGGTGAGGTCTCGATAAGGAGGGTCTTCAGGTATATCAGGCATATTCTCAGGGTA
>Ga0307986_10000258_pt1 | contig 39908 bp, 45 predicted proteins | sample EllFjometageno82_FD_203170 | JGI IMG/M metagenome (GOLD analysis project Ga0307986, IMG submission 203170) | Marine microbial communities from Ellis Fjord, Antarctic Ocean - #82 | ecosystem: Environmental > Aquatic > Marine > Unclassified | place: Southern Ocean | collected 2014-10-09 | reverse complement strand
ACAATTTTTAGTAAAAAAAAAAAAAAAAAAAACTTTGATTTTATATCCTAAAAATGAATATGAGAAATTTATAGACAGAAAAATTAAATTACTTAAATTAAAAAATGTTGAAATTTTTAAATACAATTCAGATCCTAGAATTCTTACTGGAGAAATAGAAAAACTTACCAATTATGGCCAGAGAAAAAGAAACTTGGAGACAAGAAAAAATACTTTAAAAAAACAAGATAATCTCCAGGCACAGAATGAATTAAAAATTCTTAATAGACTTTATACTTTAGGTTCTGTTAATTTTGACTCTATTATAATTATAGATTTTGGAAATAGTCTAAAAAGTGTTCTTGCATCACTTGTTTTTTCAGACGTTGATGATGAAACTATAACTTTTATAACGGTAAATCAGTGGTTTGATGAAAGTATCTTTCGAGAAAATTCAGTAAAAAATTTATATTTCCCTTCAGTTAATATCGGTCAATTTAAAAAATATAATAAAAAATATTATAAAACTTTTTTAATGAAACCAAATGAAATTACAATTTTATCCTATGACGCGTTAGGATTAATTTATTATGTTTGGAATAAAAATAATGGCATCAATACGATCAATGATTTTTTTCTTAAGAATAAGATTAAAGGGAAAATCGGGACTTTTGAATTTAAAGATGGTAAGGTGTCACAATTACTTAAGATGTACAAAACTGAAAATAATAAATTTAAAGAATATTAGTTTTTCTTTTTAGTTTCTTAAAAGCTAGGTATCGATGATCTATAAGCATTTTTTTTCTTTTCCCCATCTGGCCAAAAGTGAATTTATATCCTGTTGGAATAAAAATAGAATCATAACCAAAACCATTTTTGCCTAATATCTTGCTTGAAATATTTCCGTTTATCTCACCTATTGTTGTAATTTTTTTTTTGTAGTCTATGTGAATTGTTAAACTGCAGACAAATTTTGCTTTTGTATTTTGTACTTTTTTATTTTTATTTTCATTTTTTACTAGCTCAATAATTCTTGACATAGCTTGCTTGAAACCACCATATTTTTTTGCCCATCTAGCTGAATAAATTCCTGGTTTATTATTGAGACATTGAATACAAAGACCTGAATCATCTGATATTGTGGGAATTTTTGATTTTTTATAAAAATATCTAGCTTTTAATTCTGAGTTTGATTTAAAACTTTTTCCATTTTCAACTGGACTTTTAATTTTTAGCTCAAATGGAGATATTTTCTTTATTTTTTTATTTAATAAATAACTAATTTCTTTAATTTTTCCTTTATTGTGTGTTCCAATTAATATTTTTTTTATTTTTTTCATTTCACACTAGTAATTTAGCTTTAAAACCCTATATACCAAATATGGAAAAAGTGATCGATAAAAATAATATAGAAAATTTAACCTCAGAACCTGTTTTCAGAGAAGAGACAAAAAAACATAGTGAAGAAATAAGTAAAGCTACCCTTGAAGAAAAACTAAAAGAAACGCATGATAAACTATTACGTGCTTTAGCTGATTCTGAAAATCAAAGGCGTAGATCTGAAAAAGAAACTAAAGAAGCTTTTGAATATGGTGGATTTAATTTTGCTAAAGAAACTTTGTCGTTACTCGACAATTTACAAAGAGCACATTTATCAATCAAAAATGATGAAGGTTTGAAGGAAAACAAAGACTTAAATAAGTTTTTAGAAAATATTCAAATAATTGAAAAAGATTTAACAACTATATTTGAAAAAAATAATATTAAAAAAATAGATTGTCTTAATAAAAAATTTGATCCGAACAATCATCAAGCTATGCTTGAAATGGAGGACGAAAATGCTGAACCTGGAATGGTGCTTCAAGAAATTCAAGCTGGATACTTTTTTAAAGATAGGTTGTTAAGACCATCTTTTGTAGCCATAGCAAAGAAAAAAGAGGTTAAAAATGAAGAAAAAAACAAAATAAATAATGATTCAACACTTGAAGAGAAATAAAAGACACCCATATACCTAATAATTAAAAATAAAGGATTTATATAATGAGTAGAATAATTGGAATAGACCTTGGAACAACAAATTCGTGTGTAGCAATCATGGACGGTTCGCAAGCTAAAGTTTTAGAAAATGCAGAAGGAGCAAGAACTACTCCGTCTATTGTAGCATTTTTAGAAAATAATGAAAAATTAGTTGGCCAGCCAGCAAAAAGGCAGGCTGTTACAAATGCGCAAGATACAATTTTTGCCTCTAAAAGACTAATTGGTAGAAGCTTTGAAGATGAATCAGTAAAAAAAGATTTGAATAAAGTTCCTTATAAAATTGTAAAATCGAATAAAGGTGAGGCTTGGATTGAAGCAAAAGGTGAAAAATATTCTCCTGCTCAAATTTCAGCTTTTATTTTACAGAAAATGAAAGAGACAGCTGAGAAATATTTAGGCCAAGCTGTTACAAAAGCAGTTATAACAGTTCCAGCTTATTTTAATGATGCTCAAAGACAAGCTACAAAAGATGCGGGGAAAATTGCTGGACTTGAAGTTTTAAGAATTATTAACGAGCCAACTGCTGCTTCACTAGCATATGGTTTAGATAAAAAAGGTGGACAAAAAATAGCTGTATACGATTTAGGTGGTGGTACTTTTGATGTTTCTATCCTTGAAATTGGAGATGGAGTTTTTGAAGTAAAATCTACTAATGGAGATACATTTTTAGGTGGTGAAGACTTTGACGATGAAATAGTTAATTACTTAATTGATGAATTTAAAAAAGATAACGGTATTGACTTAAGAACAGATAAACTTGCTTTACAGAGATTAAAAGAAGCCGCAGAAAAGGCAAAAATTGAATTATCGTCGGCTACACAAACAGAAATAAATCTTCCGTTTATTACCGCAGATAAAACAGGTCCTAAACATGTAAACTTAAAATTTACCAGAGCTAAGTTGGAAGCATTGGTCGGTAAATTAATAGAAAGAACCTTAACTCCTTGTAAAACTGCGCTAAAAGATTCTGGTTTCTCTGCAGCTGAAATTAATGAAGTTGTTTTGGTTGGAGGCATGACAAGAATGCCAAAAGTTATTGAAGCAGTAAAAACCTTCTTTGGCAAAGAGCCGAATAAAAGTGTTAATCCTGATGAAGTAGTTGCTATGGGTGCTGCCATTCAAGCTGGTGTGCTTCAAGGTGATGTTAAAGATGTTTTGTTATTAGACGTAACACCTTTATCGCTAGGCATAGAAACACTAGGCGGAGTTTCAACCAAATTAATTGAAAAAAACACAACAATTCCAACAAAAAAAAGTCAGGTTTTTTCAACTGCTGAAGATAATCAACCAGCTGTTTCAATAAGAGTACTTCAGGGTGAGCGAGAAATGGCAACAGACAATAAATCTCTTGGAAATTTTGAACTTGTTGGCATTCCACCAGCACCAAGAGGAACTCCACAAATAGAAGTTACATTTGATATTGATGCTAACGGAATTGTCAGTGTTTCTGCAAAGGATAAAGGAACTGGAAAAGAACAAAAAATTCAAATTCAAGCTTCAGGCGGTTTAACAGACGATGAAATTCAAAAGATGGTAAAAGAAGCCGAAGTCAACAAAGAAGAAGATAAAAAGAAAAGAGAAACTATAGATGCAAGAAATCAAGCTGATAGTATTATTTTTTCTACAGAGAAAAGTTTAAAAGAACATGGTGATAAAGTAACAGAAGACGAGAAGAAAGCTATAGAAGTTGGAATTTCGGATTTAAAAAAATCTCTTGAAAACACTGATACTGATACCGAAGAAGTTAAAAAGAAAACTCAAGATTTAATTCAAGTTTCTATGAAACTTGGTGAAGCAGTTTATAAAAGTCAGCAAAAAGATTCTTCAACTAAATCTGAAGATCAACAAAATGAAAAAGCAAACAAAGATAAAGAAGACGTTGTTGATGCAGACTTTGAAGATGTAAAAGACGTTAAAGACGTTAAAGACGATAAAGACGATAAAGAAAAAAGCGCCTAGGATATATTAAAAAAGGGAGCAACTTTTTGTGGCTAAGAGAGACTACTACGATATCTTGGGAGTAAATAAATCTGCTTCTAAAGAAGAAATAAAAAAAGCATATCGTTCTACAGCTTTTAAACATCATCCTGACAAAAACCCAGGCAATAAAGCTGCTGAAGATAAATTTAAAGAAGCAAGTGAAGCTTATAGTATTCTTTCAGATGACAGTAAAAAAACAAATTATGATCAATTTGGTCACGCAGCCTTTGAAGGTGGCGGAGGTGGCGGGCAAGGTTTTAGTGGTTTTGATACATCTTCTTTTTCTGACATTTTTGAAGACTTCTTTGGGGATTTTTCAGATGGATCTAGTGGATCAGGTAGAAGGTCCTCTGGCAGCAGAGGTAACGACCTAAGATATGATCTAAGTATAAACTTAGAAGATGCATACAAGGGTCTGGAGAGAAAAATAGATTACACAACATATAAGAAATGCAACGGTTGTAATGGAAATGGTGCAGAACCAGGATCTAAACCAATAAAATGTGACTACTGCAAAGGTAGTGGTAAAATTAGATCTAGCCAAGGGTTTTTTACTGTTCAACAAACTTGTCCTAAATGTCATGGAAATGGAGAGACTATTGGAAAGGCATGTAAAAAATGTAGTGGTGGTGGAAAAGTTCAAAGCGATGAATCTGTTTCAGTAAAAATTCCAAAAGGTGTAGATGATGGAACGAGAATAAGACTTTCAGGCAAAGGAGAAACAGGGATCAAAGGCGGTGCTACTGGAGATTTATACCTATTTATATCAGTGCAAAATCATAGTCTTTTTAAAAGATCGGAAGAAAATTTATTTTTTGAATTACCTATTACTTATGCAGATGCAGCATTAGGGGCAACTATAGAAGTTCCATGTATTAATGGAAGTAAAGTGAATGTTAAAATTCCAGCAGGCACGCAATATGGAAAACAGTTAAGATTAAAAGATAAAGGTATGCCAATCTTGAAGAGAAATTCATATGGAGACTTATACATTAGAATTATTCCTGAGGTTCCTGTATCATTGTCTAAAAGACAAAAAGAGCTTTTAGAAGAATTTAAAGAGTTGGAAAAAATTAAACTAAGTCCGACTATAAAAAGTTTTTTTGAAAAAGCTAAGAGATTTTGGGGAACAAAATAATGAAAAAAATTAAATTAGCAATCTCTGGCTGTATGGGAAGAATGGGACAACAACTTATAAAATCTTCTAGGAAAGATAAAAATTTTCTACTTACAGTGCTTACAGAGAATAGAGTAATTAATAAAAAAATAAGTGGTGTTGAGCTTGGTTTAAATAACGAGCATACTTTTAAAAAAGCAGATGTAATAATAGACTTTACCGTTCCGAAATGCACGCTAGAAATCCTTAAAATTGCAACTAAACTTAAGAAGAAGGTTGTTATCGGTACAACAGGTTTTACCAAAAAAGAAGACGACTTGATTAAAAATTATTCTAAAAAAATTACAATTCTAAAAGCTGGAAATATGAGTTTAGGAATTAATCTTCTTATGTATTTAACAGAAATTGCATCTAAATCTTTAAATAATAAATTTTTAAGCAAAGTTTTTGAGATACATCATAAACATAAGAAAGATCACCCATCAGGCACAGCTTTAATGCTTGGTAAAGGTATTGCTGACGGTCAAAATAAAACTCTTAATGAATTAATTGGTAAAAAATTTTTAAATAAAAAGTCTTTTCCTTATGGAAAAAAAATAAATTTTAATTCATTAAGAAAAGGAGAAGTTATTGGTGAGCATGAAGTTAAGTTTTCTAGTGGTAAAGAAATAATTACTTTAAATCACGAGGCATTTGACAGAGCACTTTACTCTGAGGGAGCTTTAACAGCTGCAAAATGGTTAATAAATAAAAAGCCAGGCTTGTATTCAATGAGAAACGTTTTAAATTTTGAATAAATTTAAAACAATGAATGAAAATCAACGAGCTAAATCAATTTTAAAAATACTAAATAAAATATACCCAACAACACCTATTCCTCTTACTCATAGTAGTAAATTTACTTTGCTAGTTTCTGTACTTCTGTCTGCTCAGTGTACGGACATAAATGTAAATAATGTGACTAAAGACATATATCCAAAATATAATAAACCTGAACATTTTGTTAAATTAGGAAGAAAGAAAATTGAAACACTTATTAAAAGAATAGGCATCTTTAGGATAAAAGCAAAAAGTATATATTTAATGTCAAAACAATTAATAGCAAATCATAATGGTCGCGTTCCCAAAAGCTTTGAAGAATTAGAAAAATTACCTGGTGTTGGTCATAAGACTGCTAGTGTAGTTATGTCTCAAGGTTTCGGCCAGCCAGCTTTCCCTGTTGATACGCATATTCATAGATTGGCTCAAAGATGGGGATTAACGAACGGCAAGAATGTAGTACAGACTGAAAAAGATTTAAAAAGACTATTTCCTGAGAAATATTGGAATAAACTTCATCTTCAAATTATTTTCTACGGACGTCAATATTGCAAAGCCAGAGAATGTTATGGTATGAGTTGCAAAATTTGCAGTACTTGTTATCCCAGTAGAAAAAAACCATTTAAAAATATAAAAGCTTAATAAAAGTTATGAAAATTTTAGGAATAGGAAATGCAATCGTAGATGTCATTTGTAAAGTTGACGAAAACTTTTTAATAAAAAATAACTTAACTAAAAGTACTATGAAGCTAGTAGATGAAAAAATGTTTAAACAATTACTATCTAGTCTAAAAATAGAAAGAACTATAGCTGGCGGATCTGTTGCTAACTCTATTGTAGGACTGGCACAACTTGGGAATCAAGTCTCTTTTCTAGGAAAAGTCAGTGAGGATAAACTGGGAAATGACTATGAAAAAAGTTTGACTGATGAAAATGTTAAGTATTGTTATAATAAAAAGACAGAAAGTACTCCAACAGGTACTTGTTTAATCTTAATTACCCCAGATTCTGAAAGAACTATGTGTACTTTTCTTGGAATAGCAGGAAAAATTACACCTGGTGATATTGATGAAAATTTTATTAAACGAAGTGAGTTAGTTTTTTTAGAAGGATACTTGTGGGATGAGGGCGAGCCTAAAGCAGCTTTTGATAAAGCTTTAGCTCTTGCAAGTAAGTCAGCTATGTCTTTGTCTGATAAATTTTGCGTAGATCGACACAAGAAAAGTTTTTACGATTTAGTTAAAAATAAACTTGATATTATATTTGCTAACGAACAAGAAATAATGGAGTTAATTGATACAAAGTTATTTCACGATGTAATTGAATTTGGTAAAAATTTAAATAAAAAATTAGTGATAACAAGATCAGATAAAGGAAGCATTGCAATCAGTGGGCCTGAAGTTGTGGAATATGAAGGTCAAAAAAATCTTAAAATAATAGATTTAACAGGAGCAGGAGATTTATTTGCCGCTGGTTTTTTACATGGATATATCAATACAATGACAACAAAAGAAAGCTTACAAAAAGGTACTGAAATGGCATCTAAAATAATTCAAAAGATTGGTGCTCGATTAGATTAATAACGAAGAGAATTTAAATTAACTTTTTTTCCTTTTAAAACTGCCCTTACCTTTTTTCGATTTAACGACACGTTTACGATATTTTTTAGAAAATAAATCTATAGCTATTTTGTTTCTTTTTTTCAAATTGAATAGCCTGCTTGAGAGTTCGTTATAAAATTTTCGTCATTAAACTTATTTAATATTTTCTTTCTAAGGCGATAAATATGTGTCTCTATAGTATGGGTATCTGCGTCGTCGGAATATTTCCATACTCTTTTTAAAATAAAATTTTTGGACAATGGTTTTTTTTCATTAAACAGTAATTCAATAAGCTGTATTTCTCTCTCGGTAATAGTGATCGAAGAGTTGTTTCTCTTTAACTTTCTTTCATTTTTATCAATTATATATTCGTTAATCATAAGTGAGGAGTTGCTATTAAATTTACTAGATGTGATTAATTTTGTAATCTTAGTTAAAAATTCTGATAGTCTTAATGGCAATAAACTCATTTCGGTATAAACAAGTTTGCTATTAATAGCGGACTTATGTTTAACTAAATATAAAATAGGCTTATTTTTTATTTTATTGATTAGAGCTAATATTTCTAAATCATTACATACATCGTCATCAATCAGGATCAGGTTAATTGATGAAATTGATAAATCAGAAAATGTATTTTTATTATAAAACACCAATGAAAAATTTAAATATTCTTTAATTTCATTTAAAGAATTGTTAAAGTTTTTAGAACCAAAAATAAGTAAGTTATTTTGCATAATTATATGAATATAAGATTAATAAAAAAATTTTTATACTTTGGCAAGTATAGAATGAAATGCGCTATAGGTAAAAGAGGAATTACGTCAAAAAAAATTGAAGGGGATCAAAAAACCCCAAAAGGGACTTTTCGGTTTAGATCAATATTTTACAGAAAAGATAGAATTTATAAAATTAAAACAATATTAAAAAAATATGTAATAAAGAATAAAATGGGGTGGTGTGATGATGTTAGATCCAAACATTATAATAAAAATATTATGTTTCCTTTTGATGGCAGCGCAGAAAAACTTTGGTTAAAAGAAAATATTTATGATCTGATAGTCGTAATTAATTATAACTTAAAACCAGTAGTAAGAAATAAAGGAAGTGCAATTTTTTTACATGTGGCACGAAGAAATTATAAACCAACAAGAGGATGTATTGCGGTGACAAAAAAAGACTTGATTTTATTAGTTAGCAAAATAAATAATAAAACAAAATTAATAATTTACTAATCTCTTTTACCAAATATAGAACTACCTATTCTTACAAAAGAAGTTTCATAATTTAAAGCTACTTTGAAATCAGAAGACATGCCCATGCTTAATTCTTTTAAAGCTAATAGCTTATTTAATTCCATTAATTTTTTAAAATAAATATTCTCACGACCATCGTTGGGTGGTATGACCATTAATCCAATAATATTAATTTTTAACTCCCTGGTGCAGTAATAATAAAAATCGTCTAATAGATTTATACCTATTCCTGATTTCTGCTTTTCATTATCAATATTAACTTGAATAAAATATTTAAGTTTTTTATTAATATTATCTTCTTGTTTTGCTAAATTTGCTGCTAGTTTTTGACTATCAAGTGAGTGTATATAATCGAATAATCGCACTGCATCTTTTGCTTTGTTTGATTGCAACCTACCAATCATATGTAGATTGATGTGTGGGTTGTTTTTTTTAGCTTCCGTCCATTTAGATACTGCTTCTTGAACTTTATTTTCTCCAAAATGTAAATGCCCATGATCTACTAGTGGTCTAATTACATCATAAGAAAATGTTTTCGAAACAGCAACAATCTTTACGTTGCTATTATTAATAAGAGATTTTATATTTTCAAATCTATTAATTATTGGATTCATAAATGTTTATTATAAAGAGTAATTATTACTTATACATAGAAAACACTCTATCTATAAATCTTAATGTTTTAAAAAAGAATAAAAAAATTATAATTATTTATCGAAATAATGGAGCTCAAGAAGACTTCAAGAAATTAGATGTGTTCAGGAGGAAATGCAAAACGAAAAATTTTAAATTTTATATAGCTAATAATTCAATATTAGCTAAGAAATGTAAAGCAGACGGTTTATACATATCTTCATATAATAAGAAAATTTATTCTAAATATAACCCTAGTTTAATAGGGTCTGCTCACAACTTTAAAGAAATATATGAAAAAATAAAGCAAGGTTGTTCGACAGTTGTTTTATCTAGACTGTTTAAAACATTCTATAATGATAAAAAAGGCTATCTGGGATTAGTTAAATTTAATTTGATAAGAAAGAATTATTTGATTGATTTAATACCACTAGGAGGAATTAATGATGATAATTTACTTAAATTAAATTTAGTCAAGTCTAAAGGATTGTGTTTGTTGTCCGAGATAAAAAAAAAGCCGGCTATTTCTAACCGGCTTTTCTAATTTTAAATTTTTACTAACTAAAACGCCATCGCAACACCTAAAATGTGCGATTTAGCATTAACGCCAGATGTGTAATTTACGTTATCATATGATTGAGATGAAAGAGAAACAGTCATACCACCCATAGTATAAGCAGCGGCCATTTGTGTTACCTTCATTTCAACATCAGCAGTTGTCGCTAACATGTGTGAAGTTTCTGATTTCTCTTCAGTGTAAGAAACAGAAAGATCATCATTGATAGTGTAACCAATACCCATTTTTTGACCTAACATAGAGTCATAAAGAGTAGCTGTTTTTCTTGTAGCGTAAGATACATAACTTCTTCCATAAGCAACTTCTAATGGACCAGTTTCGTATTTAGCATACCATGAACCAGCTTCTGGACTAGTTGCTACAAGAGCATCTTTCATATCGTAATCAGAATAAGACGCACCAACAGCTAAACCAGTAATTGGTTCAGCTTTAACTTGGTAAGAACTCATTGATCTACCCATGTTTGCAGTCTGAGTTACAACACCTGTATCTGTTGTAGCTGTGAAAGGGTTATAACCCGCTCCACCTGCTGTGTTAGTTGATCTGTTTGAACCCGACGCAGTACTTGGAGCGTGAGCAGCTTTGAACATTATACCATATGGAAGTAGATCAGCAGGTGTATGATATTGTATGTTTGTCATATCACCAATTGAAAATTCTTCTGCCATACCCTCAGCGAAAGCTGAGTCTGAACCTCTGTCACCTGAAGCAGATATTGCTGCAGCTTTAGAAAGTTCTAAACCACCGTCAGAAACGTTAACCGCAAGCGCACCATAAGGTGTACTTAAAGATAAACCACCATCATCTTGTACTGTCGCATTATCGATGTCGATGAAGTATTTCCATGTCCAACCGTTATCTAATTCTCCGTTTGCACCTAATGTGAACTCATTAGAAACACCTAAGCCTTTTCCTGCTTCAACAGCTGCTGTACTTGAATCACTTGAAGTAATAACGTATGACGCTTTCGCGCTACCTGTTACTGAAAGTTCTCCTGCATTTGCAGATGTGAAACATACAACGCTTAGCATAACTAATGCTATTTTCATTATATTTTTCATATTTTTCCTTTGTTTGTTAACTAATTATTAATAATTACTTATTGATTTTATAATTTATTTTTCACTGAAATACCTTTAGTTCCTCAAAATATGCCTTTTTTTATCTATTTTGTTGTATTTATACAACAAAATAACAGTCAATCTCCTATGTTTTTTGTATACGGTCTTTATAAGTAGAATTATAAGATTATTTTATAAAGTCATCATAATATTAACATAGAATTTTATTAATTAAATTTATGAGTTTTTTGCTACATTTTAAAAAATATATTTCAATAATATCAATTTTTTTATTCCTTACTTCTTGTGGAGTATTTAAACCAGTAAGTACTTCTAGAGTTCCTGTAGATGGTAAAGAAAGAGCAAAAAAAAATATTGCAGAAGGAAGAGGTGTTTCAATTAAAAGTTTAAAAAAAGGTATGAGCGGAGGAGGACAATACGAATTTAGTACTTCAAATCCAATGTGGAGAGCTTCTCTAGATGTTTTAGACTTCATGCCATTAACAACAATTGACTATTCCGGGGGCATGATAATTTCTGATTGGTACCAAGACACAAATGACACAAAAAATTCTTTAAAAATTACAGTTCGATTCTTATCAAACCAAGTTGCAGCAAATAGTTTAAAAGTAATTGTTCACCAAAGAACGTGTGTGAATTTAAATAATTGTACTACTGGTGTTTTAAAAAATTCAAAAATAAATGAAGAACTGTCAGTTTCAATAATAAAAAAAGCCGCTATTATTGAAAAAGAACAGAAAAAATAAAATTACAATTAAGCCAGTGGAAAGATATAATTTTCAAATAATTGAGAAAAAATGGCAATATTTTTTTGAACAAAATAAAACCTACAGAGAGAAAAAAAATCTAAAATTTTATTGTTTAGAAATGTTTCCCTATCCATCTGGGAAGATCCACATGGGACATGTTAGAAACTATACAATCGGGGATGTTATAGCGCGCTTTAAATACATGAACGGTTATAATGTTTTGCACCCGATGGGCTGGGACTCTTTTGGGCTGCCTGCTGAAAACGCAGCAAGAGAAAATGGGCTTCACCCTAAAGAATGGACTAAAAAAAATATTTTAGTGATGAAAAAACAACTTAAAATGTTGGGTCTATCTATTGACTGGGATCTTGAAGTCTCAACCAGTGATGAAAATTATTACAAACATCAACAAGAGCTATTTATTGATTTATACAATGAGGGTCTTGTATCGAGAAAAGAAAGTTATGTTAATTGGGACCCTATTGAGCAAACGGTATTGGCAAATGAGCAGGTAATTGATGGTAAGGGATGGCGCTCCGGGGCGGTAGTTCAAAGGAAAAAATTATCTCAATGGGTTTTTAATATTACAAAATTTGCAGATGAACTCTTAAATGATCTTGAGTTACTAAAAGATTGGCCAGAAAAAGTTAAATTAATGCAAAAAAACTGGATTGGAAAGTCTACAGGTTGCGAAATAGATTTTGAGGTGTCGCATCAAAAAGAAAAGGTAAAAGTTTTTACTACTAGACCTGATACAATTTTTGGTGCTAGTTTTTTAGCAGTCTCAATAGACCATCCAATTTGCAAAATATTGGAAGCAAAGAAAGAATTTTTAGTGTTTAGAGATGAATGTTTAAAAACAGGCACAACAGAAGAGTCATTGGCAAATGCAGAAAAAAGGGGGTTTCAAACTAAATTATTTGCAAACCACCCTTTTATTAAAGAAAAGAAAATTCCAATTTTTGTAGCAAATTTCGTTTTAATGGATTACGGAACGGGAGCTGTTTTTGGGTGTCCTGCTCATGATCAACGCGATTTAGATTTTGCTAAAAAATATAATTTAGAAATTATAGAAGTTGTAACAGATGATAAAGATAAACCTAAAAATTTTGATAAATTAGAAAATGCTTACACTTCCGATGGTAATTTAATAAATTCTCATTTTTTGAATGGCTTAGATGTAAGTTCTGCTAAAGAAAAAATAATTCAAATAATTGAAGAAAAAAATATTGGGAAAAGAAAAATATCTTTTAGATTGAAGGATTGGGGTGTTTCAAGGCAGAGATATTGGGGCTGCCCTATACCAATGATTTATTTGGAAGATGGCAGTGTTGTTCCTGTCGATAAAACTGAACTCCCTATTAAACTGCCTGAAGATGTAGATTTAAAAAAAAGTGGTAACCCCCTCAAAAATCACCCTACATGGAAAAATACGATTCACAAAAAAACAGGTAAATCTGCAACTAGAGAGACTGATACCCTTGATACATTTGTCGATTCGTCTTGGTATTTTATGAGATTTTGTTCGCCTAAAGAGAAAGATAAACCATTTAAAGTAGAAGATCTAAATTATTGGATGCCAGTTGATCAATATATTGGTGGTGTGGAGCACGCTATTTTACATCTACTTTACTCAAGATTTTTTATGCGTGCAATCAAGAAAAGTAAAAATAAAATTAATGACATAGAACCTTTTAAAGGCTTGTTTACTCAGGGAATGGTTTGTCACGAAACTTACAAAGATAATAATGGTAGGTGGTTAAATCCCAAAGAAATAGAAAAAAATAGTGATAACAGTTACGTAAAGATTACAGACAGAACTAATGTCGTTGTGGGACCATCTGAGTCAATGTCTAAATCTAAAAAAAATGTTATTGACCCTGAGGGTATGATTGAATCTTATGGAGCAGATGCTGTTAGGTGGTTTATCTTATCAGATAGTCCGCCAGAAAAAGATGTTCAATGGTCTAACCAAGGCGTAAATGCGGCTTATAAATTTCTTCAAAAAATTTATAATTTGAATAATTTAATTGTTATTCGTAAAGAGAGAAAATCTACAAATGATAAGGAATTTGACATTAAATTTAATAACTATATTTTGAAAATTACAAATTTGATTTCCAGCTTTCAATTAAATGTTGTTGTGGCAAATGTTTATAGTATTTACAGTATGTTTACTAACAATCTTGAAAAAGAAATTAGTAATGATTGTATTAAAAAAAATTTTTCTAATTTAATGAAAATTCTTATTCCTTTTACGCCACATCTTGCGCATGAATGCCTTGAACAGTTAGGAGAAAAAGAAGCAAATAAATGGCCAGAAATTAGCAGCAAATTAACAGGTAATGAAAAACTCAAGATTGCCGTACAAATAAATGGTAAAACAAAGGAAATTATTGAGGTAATAAAAGATTTAGATGAAAAAAATGTTATAGAAGAATGTAAAAAAAATAAAAAAATTAAAGATAATTTAAAAAATAAAAAAATTATAAAAATTATATTTGTAAAAAATAGAATAATTAATTATCTTATCAAATAAACATTTTATGTCTAAAAACAATAAAATTGCATACATTTTTATTCTTTCTTTTTTTTTAGTGTCTTGTGGCTTTAAAAAAATTAATCAAGATAAATCTGACATTTACTTACAAAACATAAACATTATTGGAGAAAATCGTCTCGCCTATTTATTGAAAAATAATATTCTTTTAATTTCAGATGAAAATGCAAAAAATATTTATGATATAGATTTAAAACTCATAGAAACAATAACTAATAAACTCAAAGATGAGACTGGTAAAGTTAAGAGGTATAACACTAATATTGATGCAAAATTAGTTCTGAAAAATAATGCCAGCCAAGAAATTATTAAAAAATCCTTTTCTGTTAATGCAGATTACAAAGTCGCTGAAAGTCATTCTGAAACTATTAATAACAAAAAGAATGCATCAAAAAATATTGTTAAACAACTAACGAATGAGATAACAACTTTTATACAACTCACTTCAAAAATTAAGTGATACTTAAAAGCTATATTGTCGAGCAAAATATTAACATCTTAAATCAATATCAATCTGTACTACTGTACGGTGTAAATGATGGTATTAAAGAAGATGTTATATCTAAATTAAAGTTTAACAACAAAGGAGCAGAAATAATAAATTTTTTTGAAAGTGAAATTATAAAAAATAAAAATATCCTACATGATAGCATTATAAATGAATCTCTTTTCAGCGAAAAAAAAATTATTTTTATAAAATATGCCACTGACAAAATATTAAGTGAAATTATAGATGCTTTAGAAAAAAATAATGAAAACATAAAAATTTATATTTTGTGCGATAATCTAGATAAAAAATCAAAATTGAGAAATTTATTTGAAAAAGATAAAAAAATTGCAATATTCCCATGTTATGAGGACGACGACAGAACTTTAATTAATTACATATCTAAGGAACTTTATCTGTTTAAAGGTCTTACAGGTGAATTAATTAATCTTATAATTACAAATTCAAATTCCAATAGGAAGGTTATACAAAGCGAACTAATAAAAATAAAAAATTATTTTATTCAAAAAACAATCAATAAAAATCAACTTTTAGAAATTCTTAATATTAAAAATAATGTCAACTTTGAGGAAATAAGAGACAGCGCATTGGCTGGTAAAAAAAATAAAATTAATAACCTACTTTCAGAGATTAATATTTTAGACGAAGATTGCTTCTTTTATTTAAACAACTTAAATTACAGAGTTCATAAGCTTATAGAAATACAAAAAAATAAAGATAAATTTTCTAGTTATGAAAAAATATTAGAATCTCTTAAACCTCCAATTTTTTGGAAAGATAAACCTCTATACTTAGAACAACTTAAAAAATGGGATTTAAAAAAATTAAACAAAATAGCTTCTCAAATTGGAGAAGCAGAAATTCTATTGAAGAAGAACTCACTAGTTAAAAATGTTGTGGTAGTTAAAGAGCTTATAGTCTCATTGTCTAAAGAAGCTTTTACTTCTCCCTGAGTAGCTTAGAAAGCATTTCAAATTGATCAGAATTGCTATATTCAATTATCAATTTACCCGAATTATTTTTTTTGGTGACCACTTTAACATCCAGGCCAAGATGTTCCTGGATTTTTCTTTGAGCTAATAAAATATTTGGGTCTGTTCTTTTATGCGGCTTTAATTTAACTTCTTCTCTTTCTTTTGCATTCTTAACTAAGTTTTCAATTGATCTAGCATTCAGCTTATCTTTAATAATAGATTTAGCAATTTCTAAGGCATTAAACCTGCCGATCAGTGGTCTCACCTGGCCTGCTGTTAATTCACCTTTTTCTACCATCTCCAGTATTTCTTTTGGCAAAGATAAAAGTCTCAAAGTGTTACTGATATGACTTCTGCTTTTACCCATAAATTCTGAAAGTTTTTCATGGTCATAATTAAATTCTTGCATAAGTTTGCTGTATCCTTTTGCTTCTTCGATAGAATTAAGATCTTCTCTTTGTATGTTTTCAATTATAGCTACTTCTAAAGATTGAGTATCATTTAGATTTAATACTACTACCGGTACCTCATGTAGCCCTGCTTTTTGTGCAGCGATCCACCTTCGCTCTCCAGCAATAATTTCATATTTATTATCTTTATTTTTTCTAACTGCTATAGGTTGAATTAGTCCATTTTTTCTTATAGATTGAGCTAACTCTTCTATTTTGCTTTCATTAAAATATGTTCTTGGTTGGTACCTACTTCTGTTCAAATCGCTTATGGATAATAGTAAATAAGAGCTATTAGGATCTACTTTTTTTAGTTTTTTGGCTTCAATTGATATCGGTTCTGCTTGATCTCCAAACAACGACATTAGTCCCCTGCCTAAACCTTTTTTATTTTTAACTTCAACCATTAGATTATTTTATTACTTTCTTGTTCTATAAACTCTTTAGCTAAACTTATATAAGACTGGCTACCTAGACATGCTTTGTCATAAACAATACATGGCACTCCATGTGACGGCGCTTCCGACAATCTTACATTTCTTGGTATAACGGTTTTATAAACTTTTTCTTTAAAATATTTTCTGGCCTCGTCATCTACCTGTGTTGATAATTTATTTCTTTTGTCAAACATGGTTAGAAGAATTCCCCTAATTTCAAGTGTAGGATTTAAATTAATTTTAATTCTTTCAATCGTTTTTATTAGTTGAGAGATTCCCTCCAAAGCAAAAAACTCTGTTTGGAGAGGAACTAATAATTCGTCAGCAACAACTAACGACATAACTGTAAGCAAACTTAATGACGGAGGGCAATCAATAAATATGTTTTCGTACTTGTTAAATAAATCCTTATTTTTTTCTTTCAAAATCTCTTTTAAAAGAAATGCTCTATTTGGATCGTTGGCAGTTTCTACTTCGAGCCCAGATAAGTTAACGTTTGAGCCAATAATATCAAGGTTTTTTACACAACTCTCTTTTATACTATTTTTTAGGTCAGATTGACCTATAATAACCTTATATATATTTTTGTCATCTTCATTGTTAGATTCACCAAGACCCGTTGTTGCGTTGCCTTGCGGATCCAAATCTATTACTAATATTTTTTTACCTAGTTGTGCTAAGGCTGTTGAAAGATTAACTACAGTTGTAGTTTTGCCAACACCACCTTTTTGATTTATTACAGAAATTATTTTTTTCATTTTATTTTTCAATTTTTACTATTATTATCTTCGAGTCTGGGCTTGTAATACTTTTTTCTAAACTATAACTATAATTAAAATCATTGTTAAGCTCTTTTATTTCATTTTCAGCGTTACGTCCTTTTAATATGATAAGTTTGTGACTAACTTCCACTATTTCACGTGAAATTCGAATATGTTCCTCAAGTTTCTTAAAAGCTCTTGAAATTACGTATTCGCTCCTGATATTGTGCGTACGATAGTCATTATCAAAAATATCGGCTTTAATATTTAGTTTTTCGCATACATTTCTTAAAAACTTCACTTTTACTCTAGATTTTTCATAAAGTTTCACGTGAAATTTTGGGTTTTTATTAAATATTGCAATAATTATGCCTGGAAAACCCGCACCTGTTCCTAAGTCTGAAAGGCTCGATCCATCGTTAAATTCCATTAATCTTACTAGCTGTGCTGAGTCTAGAATATGTCTATCCCATATATTTTTAATTGTTGATTTAGCTATCAAATTAAACTTTAGATTATATTCAAGAACTTCACTACAGAATGTATCTAACTTGTAAAGAGAATCTTGGCTAAAATTTAGTTTATTTAAAAGTACAGATTTGACTTCTTTTTCATTCATTAAGCAGATACTTTATATCTACTCTTTTTAATAAATCCTAAGAGAATAATCGCAGCAGCTGGAGTTACTCCATCAATTCTTAAAGCTTGACCAAGAGTTTTTGGTTTTATCAATTTCAACTTTGATTTAATTTCATTAGAAAGCCCACTAAAATCCTCATAATTAATATCAATGGGAATCAGTATTGCTTCATCTTTTTTAAAAGCTGCTATATCGTGCGATTGTCTTTTAAGATAACCAGAGTAATGGGCATCAATTTCAACTTGTTCATCTATATATTTTTCAAATTGGGGTACTTTGTCCCATATTGTTCTTAATTTTGCTAGTGTGACACCCTTTTGGGACAAGACCTCAACACCACTTCGTTTAACACCGTCCATAGCAATTTTAACAGAATGTTTTGCAGCGGCATTTGGAGATATTAATTTCGATTGAAGAGAATCATAGACCGACGTTAATTTTCTTTGCTTGTCTAAAAAACTTAGTTCTCTAGTTTTTTTAACCAAATTAATTTTTAGACCAAGCGGTGTTAGTCTTTGATCGGCGTTATCAGCACGCAAGGAAAGTCTGTACTCAGCTCTTGATGTAAACATACGGTAAGGTTCAGAAACACCTTTGGTGATAAGATCATCGATCATGACCCCAATATAAGATTCAGATCTATCTAGTATAAATTCTTTTTCATTTTTAATTTTTAATGCTGCATTGATACCTGCTATCAACCCTTGTGCGGCAGCTTCTTCATAGCCTGTTGTACCGTTAATTTGTCCTGCTAAGAATAATGATTTAATTTTTTTTGTTTCTAGGGTGGGGTTTAATTCTCTAGGGTCGACATAATCGTACTCAATCGCATAACCTGCTCTAATCATCTTTACATCGCATAAACCCTTGATTTTGGCTAACATTTGAAGCTGAATCTCTTCTGGAAGGGAAGTTGATATGCCATTTGGGTAAACAGTACTGACGTTTAATCCTTCTGGTTCAAGGAAAATTTGATGTTGCTCTTTCTCTTTAAATTTCACAATTTTGTCCTCAATAGACGGACAGTATCTTGGACCAACACCTTTAATGTTACCAGAATACATCGAGCTGAGATGTATGTTGTCATTTATTATTTTGTGAACTTCTGTATTTGTGTGAGTTATGCCGCATGATATTTGTTTGTTGTTAATTTTTTGTGTTAAGAAAGAAAAAAAATAGGGATCAGAGTCTGCTGCTTGCATTTCAATTTCATCATAGTTAATCGTTGACCCATCTAGACGTGGAGGTGTACCTGTCTTAAGTCTTCCCAGTTTAATATTATACTTTTCTAGTTGCTCACTTAGCCCTGTTGAAGGCTTTTCATCAAATCTTCCAGCTGGTATTTGTTTTTGACCGATATGTATTAGTCCGTTTAGAAAAGTTCCAGTTGTTAAAATTAGTTGTTGGCAAAAAACTTGTTTGTTACTTTCACAAACAAACCCTATTATTTTATCATTATTATTATCAAATAAAAACTTAGTAACCGGATCAGCTATTACAGTTAAGTTTTGGTAATTTAATAAAATTTTTTGCATGTGCTCTTTATAAAGAGATCTATCTGACTGTGTACGCGGACCTCTTACAGCAGGACCTCTACTTCTATTTAGTAGTCTAAATTGAATACCAGACTTATCAGTTACTATGCCCATTAAACCATCCAGAGCATCTATTTCTCTAACTAGATGACCTTTTCCGAGACCTCCTATAGCTGGATTACAAGACATTTCACCTATAGTTTCTATTTTGTGTGTAAAAAGAGCAGTATTCACGCCTAATCTAGCAGATGCAGCTGCTGCCTCACATCCTGCATGACCACCTCCAATAACTACTACATCATAGCTCACATTTATCATAAACTAAATGTATTACTCTAAAATAATTTTACAAGATGTTATTTTGGCTATTTACCTATGCAGAAATCTTTAAATATTGAGTCGAGTATTTCTTCTACGTCAACTTTTCCTACTATAGCACCTAGATGTCTTGTTGCTAACCTTAGATCTTCTGCAGCCATTTCAATATCTTTGTTTTGATCTTTTTTAAGAAAATTATCTATTTCTTTTAAGCATGCATCTAATTTATTTCTGTGCCGCTCTCTTGTTACTAAAACATTTTTTGATGATATAAATTTTTTACTTAACTTTTCCTTTATTTTTTTTGTCAATTGCATAATATTTTTATTATATTTAACGGATACCAATACGACCTCATTTCCGCTAAAATTATAATTTTGATTGCTATCAACATCTGATTTATTTAAAACAACTATACAATCCTCATTAATCAGGTTAACAATTTTCGGATCAATTTTTTTTGAAGAGTTGTCAATCATTACTAAACTCAAATCAGATTCTTTTGCTTTTTTAATTGCTAATGAAATTCCTTTTTTTTCAATTTCATTTCTAGAATCTCTTATTCCGGCCGTATCAGCTAATATAACCGGATAACCATCAACATTTAAATGTATCTCGATAATATCTCTGGTAGTTCCTTTTTCTTCAGAAACAATAGCTGCTTCTCTTTTTGATAATAAATTTAATAATGATGATTTACCGGCATTTACATCTCCTACTATAGATACTCTAAAACCGTCTCTAATTTTTTCTCCTACTTTATTGTCTTCTAGAATATTTTTAATATCTGAATGCACCTCTTTAATTGATTTTTGCACCTCTTTTAGGACACTTTTTGGTAAATCATCCTCAGCAAAGTCAATTTTTGCCTCAATATATGCCAATGATTTAATAAGTTTTTCCCTCAAATCGTTATAGTGACTTGATGCATTACCTTGTACCAATTTTACGGCCTGCTGTCTTTGTAGCTCGGTTTCCGAATGAATTAAATCACCTATACTCTCTGCTTCAACGAGATCAATTTTATTGTTCTGAAAAGCTACTTTAGTAAATTCACCCGGTTCAGCTAACCTGCAATTTTTCTGCTCGGACAAAACTTTGAGAAAATATGAAATAACTGCATTACTGCCATGTATATGAAATTCAACTAAATCATCACCTGTGAAACTATTGGGGCTAACAAATGATAATAATATTCCTTCATCGATCAATGTGTTATTTGATGGATTGTAAAACTTACAAAGATTTGTATTTAGATCACTTGAGTTTTTTTTTTTACATATTAAATCTGAGATATTTAATGCGTCTTTGCCAGACAATCTTATTATTGCAATGCCAGAAGGTCCTCTACCTGATGAGAGTGCATAAATATTCATAACTAATTTATTAATAACACAAATAGTGCGTGTAAAAATCTAAAAAAAATTAGCTACTTTTATTCATGGATTCAAAGAAATCCGCGTTGTTTTTTGTATTCTTTAGTTTTGAAATTAAAAATTCTATTCCGTCCATTGTACCCATTGGACTAATAATTCTTCTAAGAACGTTCATTTTTGATAAATCATCTTTTTCAAAAAGAAGCTCTTCTCTTCTAGTTCCTGACCTAGTAATATCTAATGCAGGATAGATACGTTTATCTGCAACTTTTCTATCTAGGATTAATTCACAATTTCCAGTTCCCTTAAATTCTTCAAAGATTACTTCATCCATCCTAGAGCCAGTGTCAACTAAAGCGGTTGATATAATTGTTAATGATCCACCCTCTTCGATATTTCTAGCAGCACCAAAAAATCTTTTTGGTCTTTGTAGTGCATTTGCATCAACACCCCCCGTCAGTACTTTTCCTGAACTAGGAATAACCGCATTATAAGCTCTTCCTAATCTTGTTATTGAGTCTAATAGAATGACAACATCTTTTTTATGTTCGACTAATCTTTTTGCCTTTTCTATTACCATTTCTGCAACAGCAACATGTCGAGAAGCCGGTTCATCAAATGTTGAACTAACAACTTCACCTTTTACGGATCTTTGCATATCTGTAACTTCTTCTGGTCTTTCATCAATTAGCAACACCATCAAATAACACTCAGGGTGATTTGTAGTAATCGACTGAGCAATATTTTGCAGAATTATAGTTTTACCCGCACGTGGAGGTGAAACAATTAAAGCTCTCTGTCCTTTTCCAATTGGACTTACAAGGTCAATTAATCTTGCTGTGTTGTCTGGTTTCTTTTCAGTTTTGTTAGTTTCAACTTCTAAGGTAATTTTTTGGTCTGGGTAAAGTGGAGTTAAATTGTCAAAAGCAATTTTATTTCTTGCTTTGTCTGGTTCTTCAAAATTAATTTTGCTTACCTGCAGTAATGCAAAATACCTTTCAGCATCTTTTGGTGATCTTATTTCCCCTTCTACTGTATCTCCGGTTCTTAAGCCAAATCTTCGAACCTGGCTAGGACTTACATATATATCATCTGGACCAGGTAAATAATTTGACTCCATAGCTCTCAAAAAACCAAACCCGTCTGGTAAAAGTTCTAATACACCCGCACCTGTAATTTTTTCATTTTTTTCTGCTAATTTTTTTAATATGGCAAAAAGAATTTCTTGTTTTCTTAGTGTGCTAGGATTTTCAATGCCAAGTTTTTCAGCTTGAGTAATAAGATCCGCTGGGTTTTGTTTTTTTAATTCTTGTAGGTTCATATGTGAAATTAAGATTGAAGAGGTAAGTGATTTAAATATAGGCCTTTTCCAAAAAAATTCAAGCCCTATAATGGTTTGAAAACGACGACAAAAATAATACTTATCAAGAGAATAGTGGGAACTTCATTTATAATTCTGTAAAATTTAGAAGGATATTTATTATGACCTGAGCTAAGACTTTTGAGGCAGAGAAAAAGGAAATAATGATAAAACGATAATAACAAGACCAGGACAATTTTTAACTGAAGCCAAAGATAAGCAAAACTTTCAAATCCGATTGAATGTATTAATAAGATTCCAAACAACCAAGAAAAAAACATGGCAGGATTCATAATGTATAAATAAAGTCTTTTTTCCATTAACTTAAAGGTTTCTTTTTTTTCTTCATTATTGACCGTTTCAGCGTGGTAAACAAATAATCTGGGCAGATAAAGTAATCCTGCCATCCAAGAAATTATTGAGATTAAATGTAGGGATTTAAATAGAAGATAATAGTTCATTTTAAAAATTTTTTAATCTTGGGCATTTAGTAAATTTTTCTGCACATTTGATTGAAGAAGTAAATCTTTCACCACTACTTGCTTGTAAAATATTAAATTTTAGGGAATTAATAAAGTCTTGACTTGCTCGAACTGTAGGAATGCGAATATATTCCTTAGAACCATTTACTTCTGCTAATTTTCTATATTCTATATCAAGTTCAACTAACGTTTCTGAATGCTCTGATACAAAGGCTACAGGAACAACAACTATTATCTTTTGTTTTTTTGCTTCGTCTTTAATAACATTTTCAGTTGATGGACCAATCCATTTTAATGGTCCAACTCGGCTTTGATAACTTAATATATAATTTAAATTTTTAATTGATAATTTTTTGACAAGTTCTTTAACCGATTGTTCAACTTGCCATTGATAAGGGTCCCCTTGTTTAATTTTATTTTCTGGCAATCCATGCGCTGAAAATATTAATACTGTGTTGTTTAGTTTTTTTAAATCAATTCTTTCTTTAATTAGGTTTGTGTAAGATGAAATAAAATTTTTTTCGGTCGGATAACAACAAATCACTTTAGTTTCCACGGTTAGATCTTCTTTTTTACAAACATCTAACCACTCTTTTATGGACGAACCCGATGTAGCGTTGGAGTATTGAGGATATAGCGGTAGTAAAATTATCTGATCAGGATTAAATTTCTTTACTTTTTTTATAGTTTCTGTTGCCCGTGGATTCCAGCATCTCATAACTATAAAGGACTTGTATTCGTCATTTTCATTTTGTAAACTTTTCTCTATTGCGTTGGCTTGCACTTGAGTTTCTTCTAGGATTGGTGATTTACCGCCCATTTCGGCATAAATAGCTTTTGCAACAGGTGTCCTTCTTTTTGAAATAAACTTAGCCAACGGGTACCTGAGTATAGTCGGCAAACTAATAATTGCTGGGTCATTAAACAAATTGAATAAAAAAGGTTCTACGGCGCTTGGGCTATCGGGTCCACCGAGGTTAAATAAAATAACAGCTTTTTTCATTTAAAATTTATAACTCTTTCGATAACTTTTTTTAAAATATCAGGATTTGTTTCTGGAAGTAAACCATGACCGAGATTAAAAATATATGGTTTATCTTGAAAAATTGTTAGGTATTTATCGACTTCATGAAATATCTCATTTTCTTCTTTAAATAAAATTTTTGGATCCATACCTCCCTGCAAACAGAAATTTTTTAAATTTTCTTTAGCCCAAATTGGATCAATCTGGTAATCAAGATTTAAGCAATCTGGCATGACTATCTCAGCAAAATTTTTGTAATTTTCTTTTATACCTCTTGGAAAACAAATAACTGGGATTTTTTTCCTCTTACACAATTCAACAATTCTTTGATTTGGAATGTAGCAATATTCATATAGATTTTCATTTGGTATTAATCCAGCCCATGAATCGAAAATTTGAACTACATCTGCCCCTGCATTAATTTGATTTTCTAAATGGATACATAGATATTCACTAATTTTATTTATAATAATTTCAAGTTCTTTTTTTTTGCTATTTAATTTATTAAAACTTATTTCATTTTTATTCATTTTTAATCCGAGCATATAAATTGCTAATGTCCAAGGTGCCCCAACAAATGCTATTAGAGATTTTTTTTTATCTAATCTTTCCCTAGTTTTTTTTATTGCTTCATAAACAGAATTTAGTTTTTTTGTAAAATTTATTTTGTTATTATTTAAAAAAACATTTAAATTGAATTCAGATAATATTGGACCTTTATTCTTTTTGAATTTAACATCTTGTCCCAAACTATAAGGTACCATTAAAATATCCGAGAAGATGATAGCGGCATCGAGATTGAAACGATCTAAAGGTTGTAATGAAATTTCAGAACTTAAATTGCTATTTAAGCAAAGTTTAATAAAATCTTTATTTTGAGATCTAATTTTTCTAAATTCGGGAAGGTATCGACCTGCTTGTCTCATAAACCAAACTGGAGTGCAAGACGTATCTTTGTTTAGTATACAATTTTTTAATTTACTCATTAATATTATAATATATTTAAAAGTATATTATTTGATATAGGTCATGTTAGTTACTGGAATAACTATTTATACATCTTTTTAAACAGTTTATTCCACAATTAGACCAGGAAAAAAACTTGTAAACTATAATAAATCTGAAAATTAACAAGAGAAAGCGTTAACAGTCTTTAAACCATCAACAAGGGATAAAGTGTTGAAAAAGTAATAAGCTTTGTGAAGAATTTTTTTATTTAATATCAATAAATGTATAACAACAAGTTATAATAATTTTACTAACACAATTACCTATGGGACATAAATACCAAATTCACTTAATTTCAGATTCTACCGGAGAAACTCTAGACAGAATTTTCGTTGCACTTAAATCCCAATTTTTAAACTTTGATTATGAAAAAAAAGAACATATTTTTATTAGAACTGAAAGTCAAATTGATAAAATAATAGAAGAAAGCAAAAAAAAAAATTCTATAATTTTATATACAATTGTAGAAACAAAATTAGCTAAATACATTTCTCATAGATGTGATGAAAAAAAAATACCAAATTTTAGTATCTTAGGTAACCTAATGTTAAATTTTTCAAAGCTATTAAACAAAAGAGCAACGCACACACCAAGTGCACAGCATGTTCTAGATGAAGATTATTATAAAAGAATCGAAGCAATTCAATTTTCTATTACACACGATGATGGGATGAGAGTAGAAAATATTAAAGAAGCTGATATTATTTTATTAGGTGTAAGTAGAACTAGTAAAACGCCTACATCAATTTATTTAGCAAACAGGGGATATAAAACATTAAACATTCCTCTAATCGAAAACCAAAAAATTCCAAAGATTCTTATGGAAAAACCGAATGATTATTGTGTGGTAGGGCTAAATGTAGAGGCGCAGCGACTGTGCGATATTAGGACCAATAGACTAGAGACAATGAATGAAGACAGGATAGCTAATTACTCCGACTTAGATTTTATCCAAAATGAAATTGCCAATTCAAAAAAATTATTTAAAAAGTATAATTGGCCAGTTATTGACGTAACAAGAAAATCTGTAGAAGAAACAGCTGCTTCAGTTATTAGAATTTTTGATATAAAAAAAGAGAAAAAAAAATGAAATTAATTTTAGCTTCGAAAAGTGGCGTAAGAGCAGAAATATTAAAGAAATATAATATTGATTACATGGCCGTACCTTCAAATGTTGATGAAGATCTAGTTAAGGATTCTTTATTAGCAGCTGGGGCAAACCCATTATCAATTTCAAAAAATTTAGCAGAATTAAAATCAATAAAAATTAGTAGCAAATACCCAAACCAACTAGTTTTAGGAGCTGACAGCGTTATAAGTTTAAATAATGAGCTAATCAACAAACCAAAGTCAAGAGAAGAAGGTTTAAAAATATTGAAAAAACTTAATGGTTCCACACATTATTTAATTACCTCAGTTTGTATTTCAAAAAACGGATCTATGGTTTGGAATTTTACTGATAAATCAGAATTGAAAATGAAAAATCTTTCAAACAAACAATTAATTGTTTATTTAACAAAAATTAAAACAGAAATTTTGTTAGCATATGGTGTTTATCAGATAGAAGCAGGAGGTCTAGAGCTTTTTGATACTGTCAATGGTGACATTGACTCAATCATGGGCTTGCCTATTAAACAGGTAATCGATTATATTAAGCTAGCATCATGAGAGAGAAAAAATTTGGTATTATAGGCAAACCATTATCACATTCGTTATCACCAGCACTGCACAATTTCTGGATAAAAAAAAATAAAGTTTCTGCAAATTATTCTCTTATTGAAGTCGAACTAAGTGAAATTGGAGAGGTAATTAAAAAAATTAAAAATCATGAATTGCAAGGAATCAATGTTACAGTTCCTTATAAGCAAGCCGTGATACCCTTTCTTGACTCAATAATAGGTGACGCGAAAGAAACGTTATCTGTAAACACAATAAACTTAAATAATGAAGGAAAAGTAATCGGAAATAACACAGATGTCTATGGTCTGGAGAAAAGCTTTACAAATAAATTAAGTGATAAAAATTTAGATCAAAATAAAGTTCTTATTTTAGGAGCGGGTGGCGTTACCCCATCAGTGATATATGCATTATCAAAAAAAGGAATTAAAAAAATATTTATAAGCAATAGAACTATAAAAAAAGCTGAAATTATCAAAGAAAGATTCCCTTTCATTGAGATTATAGAGTGGAAAAGTATCGAAACAGCCGCAGAAAATATGAACATAATCATTAATGCCACGAGTCTTGGTTTAGTAAATGGGAATAATTTTGAACAAGATTTTAAAACAATAAAACCGAGTTTGATTTATTACGATATAATCTACAACCCAGAAGAAACAATGATGATAAAAAAATTTAAAAAAAGAGGGATCAAAACCTTTAATGGTTTAGAAATGTTTATGTATCAAGCACAAAAGTCTTTTTCTTTGTGGAATAAAATTATCCCAATGGTCGACGAAGAAGTAAAACAAACAATGACATTAAGAATAAAATGACAATTATTGGCATTACAGGATCTGTTGCTTCAGGCAAATCAACAGTTACTAAGTTTATTGCAAAAAAAAAATATCCACTATTTAGTGCGGATAAAATTGTTTTGAATTTATATAAAAATAAAAAGTTTATTAATTTACTTATTAAAAAGTTTAATCTAAATAGTAAATTAAAAATTAAAAATGAGATAAGATCAATCATCAAAAAAGATAAAAAAAAACTTAAAATATTAGAAAAGATCATTCACCCTATCGTAAAACAAAAAATGAATATTTTTTTAACAACTAGAAGCAAAATAATAGTTCTGGAAATACCTTTACTAATAGAAAATAAGTTAAATAAATATTTTGACATTATAATTTTTGTTAACGCAAAAAAAAAATTACGGTTAAAAAGGTATCTTAAACGTAACAATGACAAAAAAACATTTGAAATTTTAAATAAGAGGCAAATATCACCTGTTATAAAAAAAAAGGTTTCTGATTTCACAATTAATAATAATTATTCATTAACAATTTTAAAAAAAAATGTTAAAAAAATTATAGCAAATTATGAATGAAATATTTCTAGACACAGAAACAACAGGCTTATCTCCTAACGACAAACATAAAATAGTAGAGATCGCCTGTATAGAAACAATTGACTTAATATCAACAAAGAGAATTTTTCATAAAATAATAAACCCTCAGAGAGATGTGCCAGAAGGGGCCTATAAAATACACGGTTTTTCAACCGAATCCTTAAAAGACAAAGAAACTTTTGATAAAGTAGCCGAAGAATTCCTTAATTTCATTAAAGATAAAAAAATTATAATTCACAATGCGTCTTTTGATCTTGGTTTTTTGAATCATGAATTAAAACTAATTCGGAAAAATGAAATTAAGAAAGAAAATATTATTGATAGTTTAGAAGTTGCGCGTGGAAAATTTCCTGGATCACCAAATTCTCTTGATGCTCTCTGTAGAAGATTTGGAATAGATCTATCAAGAAGAACAAAACACAACGCTCTATTAGACTGCGAACTATTAAGAGAAGTGTACATTAATTTGTTGGACGCTAAGGAACCAAAACTCATGTTTTCTAATGAAAACTTAGAAACTAATATAAAAAACAGAACAAATATAAACGAAAATTACTGCAAAACAATAGTTGAGCCAACTTTAGATGAAATAAAATTACATAGTAATTTTTTAAAGAAAGAATTAAAAAAAAACTATTATTGAATAACTCTTTTTAAATACAATTCGTTAAAGTCAATTTTTTCTTCAATTTTAATTTTATTAAAACCAGATTTTTCAAACAATAAAACGAACAATGATCTAATTTCAGGATAAATTTCATTAGGAACTTTAATTAAGATAATCTCTTCTAGTGATTTTTTTTCTGTTAGCACTCCATCAATTTCAATAATTGTCGAAAAAACAATTTTAGTATTAATTTTATTTTCAATAGTAGTGATTGGGTTTAAAGAAAGAGTAATTATAACTTCAACTATTTTGTCTTTATAGCGATGACTTTTGATATCAATATTTATTTTATAATTTGAAATATTTTTTTCTAATAAAAAAAAAGTTTTTGGATCTGGTATCTCAAACTTTAAGTCTTTAATGTATTTACCTATTATTTTATATTTCATCTTTATCTTTTTTTTTATCTATTATTTCAGCGTCTATTACTTCTTCGGTATTTCCCTTATTTCTTTGATATTTATTCTTTAACCAAAAGCTAATAATTATTTTTCTTGAAAAAGGAATAATTAATAAAAAACCAATTGTATCAGAAATAAATCCAGGTAAAATTAAAAGAATAGCAGCGATCGCTATAGATGCACCTGAAACTATTTCATAAAAAGGAATTTTGTTTTTATATAAATTAGTCATACCTAACTTAATAGTATTTATACCTTCGATTTTTGCGTAATAAATTCCTACAATTGCTGTAAAAAAAATTATTAAAATTGTTTTAAACACCCCAATTTGTTGACCAATTTTAATCATGACTGCAATTTCTAAAATTGGTAATGCAATAATTATTAGTAAAAGTGTGTTCATTTGCTTCTTACAAAATTATATTATTAATGTATATTTATCAAATAATGAGCAACAATTTTGGTTTTATTGATATAATTTTATTAGCGATGATTGCAGGATTCATTATTTTGAGATTAAGGAATATTCTAGGTAGAAGAACTGGTCATGAAGGAAAGAATCCAGCTGTTTTCGATGACAAAAAATATAGTCAGTTTAAGCCAGAGAATAAAAATAAACCCATATTAAAAGATATTCTTGAGGATGATGAAAAAAAAGAATTTTTAAAAGGTGCTGAAATCGCCTATGAAAATATTATAACTTCTTTTGCTAAAAGCGAAAAAGAAAAACTTAAACCGCTACTAACAAAAGAGATCTATACTAATTTTGAGCAAGCAATTGACAGTAGAAATAAAGAGGGAATCAAATCAGAACTTACATTCGTTGGGGTAAAAACTTCCAATGTTGAAAAATTTGAAAAAAAAAGTAATGAATTTGTAGCAACTGTTAAAATTATTTGTGAAATAATATCAGTTAAAAAAGACAAAAATGAAATTATTATCGAAGGCGACCCCGACAAGATTAAAACAGTCACAGATTATTGGAAGTTTTCAAAAAGTGTTTTAAGTAAAAATCCTAATTGGTTCTTGGCTGAAATTATTAGTAAGTGAAAAAAAAAGAAGATATCTCTAAGTCAGATAAAGCTCAGTGGGAAGAATATCTTAAGGATCCTAAAGATATTTTTGATAAAGAGCAAAAACATAAAAAATCAACAAATGTAAATGAAAGATTTAAATTTGATCTGCACGGTTTTACATTACATGAAGCAAATCAAAAAGTTCGGGAATTAATAATTGATTGCGTAGAAAAAGGATTTAGAGAAATATTATTGATTACAGGCAAAGGCTTACACTCAAATACAGATCAGAACGCTTATGTTTCTATGGATTTAAGTAAACTAAAATTTTCCGTTCCAGAATATATAAATACAAACAAGGATTTATCAGACAAAATTCACAATATAGAAGAGGCATCTATTGTTGACGGAGGTGAGGGTGCTATTATTATAAAATTAAAAAAATTATAATATAAATTTACTTAAATCAGTATCTTTTGTTAATTCACCAAGATTTTTTTCAATATATTTTTTGTCAATTACAATTTTTTCACCTGATCGATCTGAGGCTGTAAAGCTAATATCATCTAAAACTTTTTCTAATAAAGTATGTAGTCGTCTAGCGCCAATGTTTTCCACAGATGCATTTACTTCTGCAGACACTTTTGCCAAAATATCAATCCCATCATCGGTAAATTCCAAATGAACATTTTCTGTTTTTAGTAAAGCAACATATTGTTTAATTAAACTATTATCTGGTTCTTTTAGAATTCTTTTAAAGTCATTTTCTGTTAAGGCATTTAACTCTACTCTTATTGGTAAACGCCCCTGAAGTTCAGGTAATAAGTCTGATGGTTTTGCTAACTGAAAGGCACCCGAAGCAATGAATAATATATGATCAGTTTTAATGGGTCCATGTTTTGTATTAACTGTTGTACCCTCGATCAAAGGTAATAAATCTCTTTGAACACCTTCTCTCGAAACGTCGCCACCGGTACGATCCCCACGTGCTGATATTTTATCAATTTCATCTAAAAATACTATACCATTGTCTTCTGTTGCTTTTTTAGCCTCACTTATAATTTTATCTTGTTCAATTAATTTATCCGACTCTTGCGCGATCAAAATATTATGAGAATCTTTTACATTAATTTTCTTTTTTTTTGCTTTTTGACCCATTGATTTTCCAAGCATTTCAGAAACATTAATCATTCCAATATTGGCACCAGACATACCCGGTATCTCAAAACCCTGCATATTAGAAGGGCTTTCATTTATCTCTATCTCTATTTCATTATTATCTAAATCTCCGCTTCTAAGTCTTTTTCTAAAACTTTCTTTAGTAGCTATACTGGCTTTGTTTCCTACTAAGGCATCTAAAACTTTTTCTTCTGCTAACAATTGGGCCTTAACATGAACTTCTTTTCTTTTTTTTTCTTTTTCTAAAGCTATAGCTATTTCAATTAGGTCTCTAATAATTTGTTCTACATCTCTGCCAACATAACCAACTTCTGTAAATCTCGTTGCTTCAACTTTGATAAAAGGAGCTTCAGCTAATTTTGATAATCTTCTAGAAATTTCTGTTTTCCCAACTCCAGTTGGCCCAATCATTAAAATATTTTTTGGCAATACTTCTTCGCGCATTTGTTCATCAAGAGCTTGTCTTCTCCATCTATTACGCAGTGCGACAGCAACGGCTTTCTTTGCATTTGTTTGGCCAATAACGTATCGATCAAGTTCAGAAACGATTTCTCTGGGCGATAAAGCGCTTACTGTAGAACTTTCTTTTTTTTTAGTTTCTTTAACTAAATTTAAATTAGTGATTTTAGTTGTATCTGCCATTTTAAACCTTCTCTATAGTAATATTATTATTCGTAAATACACAAATTTCTGAAGCTATTTTTATAGCTTGGCGCGCGATCTCTTCTGCAGAAAGGTCATTCTTAATTAAAACTTTTGCTGCGGCTAAAGCATAGTTACCGCCAGAGCCTATTGCTATAATATTATCTTCCGGCTCCAAGACATCACCTGTTCCAGAGATAATAAAACTATTTTCTTTATCGGCAACGGCCATCAGGGCTTCCAATCTTCTTAAATATTTGTCTGTTCTCCAATCTTTCGCTAGCTCTACTGCTGCACGTGGAAGATTGCCCGCATGTTTCTCAAGCTTAGCCTCTAGTCTTTCAAACAAAGTCAGTGCATCTGAGGTAGATCCAGCAAAACCTGCTATCACACCTCGTTTTTCGATTTTTCTAACTTTTTTAGCATTGCTCTTTAATACTGTGTTACCAAGGCTAACTTGGCCATCACCCGCAACTACAGTTTCATTATTTTTTCTCAGTAAAACAATAGTAGTTCCGTGCCATTTTTCATTAGTATTCATACAATGTAAGTGGCTATTAATTTTATATCTTCAATAGATAACGAGTGTTTATTGATAAAATCTAAATTTCGCTATATATCATTGAATTCACTATTAATTTATGAATAGAAAAGCAAAGATTTCAAGAAAAACCAAAGAAACAAGTATTGCTGTTGAAGTAAATATTGACGGTAAAGGTAAATATAAAATTGATACTGGAATTGGTTTCTTAAACCACATGCTAGAGCAACTCTCCAAACACTCTTTAATGGATATCTCTGTAAAAGCTAAAGGTGACACCCATATCGATTTACACCATACAACGGAAGATACAGGTATAGCTATAGGTGAGGCCATCAGTAAAGCAGCTGGTAATCGTAAAGGAATAAAAAGATATGCACACGCACTAATACCAATGGATGAAACACTAACGCGTGTCGCTATAGATGTTTCCAACAGACCTTATTTAATTTGGAAAGTTGATTTAAAAGTAGAAAAATTAGGTGAAATGGACACTGAACTTTTCAAGGAATGGTTTCAAGCCTTTTCCCAATCAGCAGGAATAACGCTACACATAGAAAATGTATACGGTGAAAATAGTCATCATAAAATCGAATCTTGCTTCAAGGGTCTGGCCAGGTCTTTAAAAGATGCTTTCGAAATAGACAAAAGAATCAAATCATCTATACCTTCAACAAAAGGCAAACTTTAAAATAAATGTTACTTACGGTTGTTGATTATGGCGTTGGCAATTTGCGATCAATAGCTAAATCAATAGAAAGAGCGAATTCAGAAAACAAACTTAACTATTCTGTTAAAATAAGTTCAGATATTGTGGATATAAAAAGAGCAGACAAACTAGTTTTGCCTGGGCAAGGTTCCTTCAAAGCATGTCGAGAAGGAATTGACAACGTTAAGGGTTTAAATGAAGAACTAAACGAAAGTGTAATGAATAAAAAAAAACCAATTTATGGAATTTGTGCAGGTATGCAGCTATTTGGGACTACTGGGTTTGAAGAAAAAGCAACATCTGGGCTTAATTGGATCGAAGGGGATGTTGTTAAAATAAAGCCTAATTCAGTTGATTTAAAGATACCACACATGGGTTGGAATGAATTGAAAGTAAAAAATTTTTCTAAAGTTTTTGAAGATGTTGATGATAGAAGTCATGCTTATTTTATCCATAGTTATAAATTTATACCAAAAGACAAAGAAGTAGTTTCTTTATCAGCCGATTATGGTGAAGAAATAGTCGCTGCCGTATGCTGTGAAAATATCTATGGATCTCAATTTCATCCAGAAAAAAGTCAAGCCACAGGCCTCAAAATACTTACTAATTTCCTAAAAATATGAAAATTCTGCCTGCAATTGATTTAAAAAATGGTAAGTGCGTAAGACTTACTAGAGGAGACTTTAAAAGTGAAAAAATTTATAATGAAAACCCTATTGACCAAGCAGAAATTTTTAGCGGTGCAGGCTTTAAGTATTTACATATTATTGATTTAGATGGAGCATTAGAAGGAAATCTAGTTAATCAAAAAGTCATAGAAGAAATTGTAAAGAAATTTAATTTTAAGGTAGAAATTGGTGGTGGCATACGATCTGAAGATAGTATTGCTAGATTATTAGATATTGGATCTGACAAAATTATCTTAGGTACAGCAGCAATTAGAGATAAATTCTTTTTAGAAAATTGCTGTAAAAAATATTCTGGAAAGATTGCGCTTTCACTAGATGCAAGAAGAAACAACCTAGCAACATCTGGATGGAAGGTTCAAACTGATATAAATATTTTCGATTTTTTGAATACGGTTAAAGATTATGGTATTTCTAGATTAATTTATACAGATATTGATAAAGATGGGACTAACACGGGTCCAAATTTTGAAAATAGCTATAAAATAGCTGACAGATTTAATATACCAGTAATAGTATCTGGGGGAATAAGTTCCATGAACGATATTAATAAAATTGTTAAAGAGAATAAAAAAATTGAAGGAATAATAGTGGGCAAAGCAATATATGAAAATAAAATAAAATTAGAAGAGTTAAGTAAAATCAATTAATGTTAAAAAATAGAATTATTCCCTGTCTAGATGTTAGCAATGGAAGAGTTGTTAAAGGAATAAATTTTATTGACTTAAGAGATGCAGGAGATCCTGTGGAGCAAGCAGAATATTACGATAAATGTGGAGCTGACGAAATCTGTTTTTTGGATATTACCGCAACTCATGAAAAGAGAAATACAATTATAGACATAGTTAATAAAACTGCCGAAAAGTGTTTTGTACCTTTAACAGTTGGTGGTGGCATAAAATCAATTCAAAATATAAGAGATTTACTTTTAGCTGGTGCAGACAAGGTATCAATAAATTCTGCGGCAGTTAATGATATTAGCTTTGTGAAGGAAGCTTCAAGAAAATTTGGAACACAATGCATGGTTGTAGCTGTTGATGCGAAAAAAGTTTCAGAAAATAAATGGGAAATTTATACTCATGGAGGAAGAAATAAAACTGGGATAGATGCGATAGACTTTGCAATCCAAGCGGAGAAAAACGGTGCCGGAGAGATCCTTTTAACTTCCATGGATAAAGATGGTACAAAAAGTGGTTACGATATAGATTTATTGAAAACAGTGACGAGTAAAATTCGTATTCCCGTTATAGCATCAGGCGGCGTAGGGAGTCTAAAACATCTATACGAGGGGATAAATAAAGGCGGTGCAAGTGCTGTTCTAGCTGCATCCATATTTCATTATGGAGAATTTACCATTCAAGAGGCAAAAGAATATTTGGCATCTAAAGATGTAGCGGTTAGGATTAAATAATGAGTAATTTTTTATTAGAATTAGCCAACACTATCAAATCTAGAAAAGAGGAAAGTATAGAAAAATCATATACTGCTCTTTTGTTATCAAAAGGTTTTAGTGAATGCTTAAGTAGATTCCAAGAAGAAAGTAAAGAATTCTCAGAATCAATAAAAAATAATAGTAATATTATTCATGAATCTGCAGATGTAGTTTATCATTTTCTAGTTACGCTTGAGTCAAGAGGGGTTAAGCTTATTGATGTTATTACGGAATTAGAAAAAAGAAAAAAACAATCTGGTCATGAAGAAAAGAAGAACCGAAAAAAATGAAATACGACAAGAATAATATTTTTGCTAAGATTTTAAGAGGGGAGATATCTTGTAATAAGGTATATGAAAATGATTATGTTTTATCTTTTTACGACACAAATCCACAAAAAAAATTGCATGTTTTAGTAATACCAAAGGGAGAGTACATTGATTTAGATCATTTCAATACAGAGGCTTCAGAAAAGGAAATAATAGAGTTTAGTAAATCTATTACTCATGTTTCTAAGTTGTTAAAAATTTCTAATAGTGAAAAAGGTTACCGAGTTCTCAGCAATACAGGACAAAATGGCGGACAAGAAGTGCCCCATCTCCACTTTCATATATTTGGCGGTGAGCCAATCGGCAAGATGATTATTTAATTTTATAAAATGCCTAAAATTAGAAGATTTTTTCTAGAATTAAAAAAAAACACAAAAAAAATTAAAACTCTTACTTTTCCAAAAAATCTTAAAATTTTACCAGAAGTAAAAAAAGATATTAATATTAATAAATTTTTTTATCGCCACGTTGGTAAAGATCATTTTTGGAGAGATAGACTTTTGTGGCCAGACAAAAAATGGAAAAAATATATAGACAACAAAAATCTAGAAACGGGTGTTGTAAAAATAAATGATGAGTTAGTTGGTTTTTATGAGCAAGAATTTCATGAAGACAAAAATGAAATAGAACTAATACAAATGGGAATATTAAAAGAGCATCAAGGAAAAAAAATAGGATCTTTTTTATTAAAATACATCATTCAAAATGCGTTCCAACGTAACATCGAAAGAATGTGGGTTCACACATGTACTCTAGATCATAAGTATGCTTTAAATAATTATTTATCAAAAGGATTAAGTATTTTTAAAGAAGAGGAAATAAATTTTATTCTTTAATCGACCGCTGGAATTTTAAAAATTGCATTATCTAATTCACTATTTATATATTTAATATTTAAAGAAAAATTAACCACATTTTGTAATTGGTCAGCTATTTTCCATCCAATAAGATTATAGTTTTGTTTATCAAAAAAAATAAAGTTTTTCTTTTCATTTTCATCTACATATAATAGTTCAATGTTTTTACTCAATTTATAATTTGATTTTTGAATTAGACTTACTAAACTATCTTTATTCAAAATTTTTACAAACAAAGAATTAGAAATAGGATAAAAATAAGTTTTGTTATATCTTTTTTGATTAACAACTAATTTGTTCCCATTAATAAGAACTTCTTTTCCTGCTGAATTATTATAATTACATTTAAGTTTATTATTAAAAACAATAACACACGTTCCTGATTCTACTTTTTTATTTATAGTTTGCTCAAAATCAAAAGTAAAATTGTCTATATCCATTAATCGGTCAATGATTAATTGCTTCTCATTTGCTTCTAGATGTATGTGAAAACTAATAAATACAAATAAGACTATTAGAAATTTATTAAACAATATTTATAAGACCTCTCTTTTCCCTACGTGATTTGCTTTGCTAACTAAACCTTTTTCTTCCATCATATCTATAATTCTAGCTGCTCTATTGTAACCAATTTGTAATTTTCGTTGTAAAAAACTCGTTGATGCTTTACCTTCCGATTTTATAATATCTAGTGCTTGTTGATATAGCTCATCCTTTTCACCCTCTAAAGCTGATATACTACTTTCATTCTTATCACCTATAGTTATTTCATCAATGTAATCAGGTTTGCCCTGAGCACGAAGTACATTTGTAATTTTTTCTATTTCTTTTTCAGAAACATAAGGGCCATGTATGCGTACTATTCTATTCGCAGAAGACATAAAAAGCATATCACCATTACCTAAGAGTTGTTCTGATCCCTGCTCTCCCAATATAGTTCTGCTGTCTATTTTTGAGCTGACCCTAAACGATATTCTTGTCGGAAAATTTGCTTTAATTGTGCCAGTAATTACATCTACGCTTGGTCTTTGGGTCGCCATTATTATATGTATACCGGCAGCTCTGGCCATTTGTGAAAGCTTTTGAATATAATTTTCTATTTCTTTACTAGCAACAAGCATCAAATCAGACATCTCATCAACAACAACAACAATATATGGCATTTTAAGTTTATGTTTAGCGTTGTAACCGTCTATGTTTCTAACACCTTCTTGGCTCATTAATTTGTATCTGTTGTTCATTTCTTTCACAGTCCATCCCAATGCAGAAGCAGCTTTCTTAGAATCCGTAATAACAGGGCTTAATAAATGAGGAATACCTTCATAGGCAGACAGCTCTAACATTTTAGGATCAATTAAAATAAATTTACATAAATTTGGAGTTAACCTGTAAAGAAGTGAAACTATAATTGTATTAATGCAAACAGATTTACCAGAACCCGTTGTACCAGCTATTAATAAATGTGGCATTGACGCCAAGTCTCCTACAATTGGCAAACCTGAAATACTCTTTCCTAAAGATATTGGAAGTTTGATTTCTTTATTATGAAATCTTTCACTCGAAACTATTTCTTTTAAGTAAACACTCTCTCTAGACTCATTTGGAATTTCAATACCAACTGTATTTTTACCAGGTATAATCGAAACCCTAGCTGATGTAGAACTAGTATTTCTAGCTAAATCATCTGATAAGTTAATAATTTTGGAAACTTTTACACCCGGAGCAGGTTCAAATTCATATAAACTTACCACAGGTCCATTATTAATTTTCGTTATTTTACCATCGATACCAAAATCTAGTAATATTTGTTCAATAAATTTGCCTGCAGGCCTATTTTTAGACTGATCAAGTAAATTAATTTTAGAAATATTCTTTTCTAATAAATCTACCGATGGTAGTTTAAAATTTTCGATGTCTGTATTTTTTTTATTTAAATCAAGAGATTCTTTAATATTTTCAAAAGCAAAAGTTTGTTGTGGGGCATCACTAAAATTATTATTAGCTATTAAACCATCGGTTCGTTGTTCGCCAACATCTAATTTGTACACCGCATCATTATTTTTAAAAATCTTAAAAATTTTATTAACTAATATCCAAAAATAAATTATATTAATATTGGAAGATAGAAAAAAAAAAATTAAACTCAAAACAATAGAAACAAAAACTATATATTTGCTATCTACATTTCGTAGGACATCTGAAATCCAATCATATAAAATCTGTCCTATAAATCCTGAGTTACCGTTATCTATTAACCAGAAAGAATTATTAAATGTGATAAATATAAAAATACAAGTAAATAGTAAACTTAAAATTAGATATAAAATTTTAAGTTGTATTTGTTTAATTTGTTTTTTCACAATTAAGCTAATACCCCAAATTGAAATTGTAATTAGAAATAAAAAAGCAGCTAAACCAAAACTTTGTAATAAAAAATCAGCAACTAATCCTCCATAAATACCTAATAAATTATTAATAGCTAAATCCTCAACTCCATAAATAAGCGTCGGATCACTCGCCGAGTAAGAAAAAAATGAGATAGCGAGCAACAAAGCAAAGGAAATTAGGGTTAAACCAGCCAATTCAATAGCTCGTTTTTTCAAAAAATATTTAATATTTCTATAAATCATCATTCATTTTACGAATCATTTAGTCTACTTTGTATCATTTTTATTAAATTGACAAAAATTTAAAACATGAACAAACAGAAAATTTGTATTATTGGCGATGGTTTAGCTGGTCTTTCAACTGCTATAATCTTAAGCAACGAAAATATTCAAATAGATTTATATTCAGGAAGTAGTAAAAAAAATAAACTAAAAATTGACACACGTACAACAGCAATATCAGAAAGCAGCTATCAGTTCATTAAACAAAAGTTTAATATAAAAAGTCAAAATATTTTTTGGGCCTGTAAAGAAATTAATTTATTTTTTGAAGATAATAAAAAAATTAAACATTTTTTAAATTTTAAAGAAAAAAATAAAAACCTTATGTATGTATTTAAAAATAAAGAATTAAAAAAAAAAATAAACATACAAATATTAAAAAAAAAAAATATTAAAGTAATAGAAAAAGATATTACAAATATTAATTGCAAAGAGGGATTAATAT
>Ga0307986_10000257_pt1 | contig 39917 bp, 40 predicted proteins | sample EllFjometageno82_FD_203170 | JGI IMG/M metagenome (GOLD analysis project Ga0307986, IMG submission 203170) | Marine microbial communities from Ellis Fjord, Antarctic Ocean - #82 | ecosystem: Environmental > Aquatic > Marine > Unclassified | place: Southern Ocean | collected 2014-10-09 | reverse complement strand
TATTTTTAATAAGCGAAATTGCAACTGCATAACCATTATTATTGAACTGATAAAAAAATTTTTTTTTTGATTTATAAATTTTTTTTACAACTATGTAAATTGGATATAAATCATTCTTTTGCAAAAAATTGATAAGTAATTTCATATTTTTTATAAAGTCATTTTTAATCATTAGCTCATAATCAATTAAACCACCCCTACAAACTAATGGGACCATATGTTTGTACTTAGAAGAGTAATGGTAATTATGTATATCCTGCACATACTCCTTGTTATTATTTTTAATAAAAAAAATTTTATAAAATATTTTCCAAGTTATTTTATTTACAAAAAAAGATGATAGTTTAAAAAATAATTTTTCAAAAAAATTTGTTTTAAGGTTTACATTTTTAAAATTATTCTTAGAGCTTTTTGTGGAATTTGCTGTAAAAGATATTGCAAAATTACTAGATCTAAAAAATGGGTCAATTTGAATGTATTTGTAATCTGCTTTATGATTAAGCTCAATTTGAATTTCTTTAAGATTGTTTAAAATCTTTGTGTTAACTTTAACATTAGATGAAGAAATCTTTTTTACCTTTATTCCTGCTCGAACAATTAGTCCAGATAATCCAAACGCGCCAATATATTTATTTAGTTCCTTAGAATTTTTTTTAATTATTTTTACTTTTCCTTTTTCATCCAATATTTCCAAATAACGAATTGCGTCTCCAAAACAAGCTATGCTTTTTGACGAGTCTTTACCAATTACATTAGCTGAAATTGCTCCACCAATTGATATTTTCTCTCCACCAGGAACAGAGTATAGAGAAAGATTTTTCAATTTTAAGTATTTTACCAAATCGCAAATCATTACGCCTGCATCTACATTTATATAGTTATCCTTTTTATTTACTTTATTTATTCTGTTGAATTTTTTGAGTGATATTAAGATTGACTTTTGATCACTATTAATTGACTTGCTGTCATATGAACAATCGCCTGTCTTTATTAAAAAATGTTTTTTTTCATGTTTGAGTTTATCAAAAATTATTCTAATTTCTTTTAAGTTTCGAGGAAAAAGAGTAATAGCCTTTTTACTATAAGTATTGTTCCAAGAATTAATAATAGATGTTTTTCTCTCGATATTATTCGTCAATCTCATTTTTATGATTTTGATTTTAAGAAATTAAAAATTACCTCTAATGATTTTAAATTTAAATTAGTTTGCAACACTTTTTCTAAGCTATTAAAAAAATATTCCACATTTTCTTCATTAATAATAAGAGAAGGAGAAACGCATAAATGATTAGAACCAGCAGCATCATTTATCGATGTTAAAATTCCATATTTTTCATATAATTCACATGAAATTGCTGTAGCTGTTAATTTTTTTAAAAAGTAACTTTTATCTTTTATGAATTTCAAAGGTATCGTTTCAACTAATTTTGCTAAAGCGGTTGAATAAGATTTAAATATTATTCCATTTAATATTCCATTTCCTTTAATAATTTCTATTTTATTTGGATACTTATCTTTTAATTCAATCAATTTTTTTGATAAAAGAGAAGATAAAAGTTCTACTTGATTTTTAAACTTTACTTCAGAAATTATATTTAACGATTCCAAAGCTGTTACACTTTCTTCTCCAAACCCATTGTATGTAGTTGTATGTAAAAAAGTATCACTTAGCCCACCGTACGCCTCTGAATAAGTTTCATCATCAATGACAAGACATGAAATAGAAGATTTTCCACCTCCCAATGTTTTTGACAAACATATTATGTCCGGACTAATATTGTCAAAATTTTGATAATAAAACATCTTTTTTGATTTAAAAAAACCCGTAAAAACTTCATCAAAAATTATTTTAAAATTATATTTTTTTTTCAACACAAATAGTTTTTTTATAAATTTATCTGAGCAAGACTCAAGAAGACTAGCGCTATAGGGCTCAATAATAATGGCATATACACCACCATCTTTATGATAATTTTCTACTTTTTTTTCAAGGTCATCTGCATTATTAAACTCAAAGTCAAAACAATTATTCATTGATGGAAATTGATTATTAATTTTATAGGATCCAGAAACAGATCCACTTCCAATTAATTTTCCATGATAAGATTTATTAGAATATAATATGTTCTTTTTTTCTCCATCGAATGATTTATAAGAAACTTTAATAGCTGCCTCAACCGCTTCAGCACCTGAATTTAAAAAAAAAGATTTAGTAAGATTTTCAGAAAGTAGTGAAGATATACTACTTGATAATGCAGCCATATATTTTGAAAAAATAATTTTATGAACTTCTATTTTATTTTTTTGTTGAAAAGCTAATCTTGCATTAATTATTCTTGGATGATTATGACCTAAACCAAGAACACCTAGTCCTCCAGTAAAATCTAAAATTTTTTTTCCTTCTGAGGTGTAAATAAAAACACCTTCAGCCCTATCAAAAATATCATTACCAAAAGGAAGAGAAGCATAAATTTTTGTCTGATTAGGGTTTATGAATTCTCTGTAGAGATTTTGAACCTCTTTTATAGACAAATTACTTGCCTCATCTACTGTATATAATTTTTTTTTCAACATTTAATTAATATTTAAAATTTTATTTAGAAGTAAAGTTAAATTTCTTATAAATCAATTAACAATATAGCAATTATAAGCTAATAATCCATTATGAATAAAATATTTACCAATAGTCAGTATTGGAAGATAACCACACTTATTTTATTCTCTTTTTTTGTAAATTTTTATTATGCAAATATTGGAGTTTTCGCCATTGATACTTTCGCTTTTTTTGATACTGCGTATAATATTTTATTAAACAGGCATCCTTTTAGAGATATTTGGATTACTACAGGGCCTTTAGTAGATTATCTACAAGCAATATCTTTCAAATTTTTTGGACTTAATTGGACAAGTTATGTAATTCATGGCTCAATTTTAAATGTTTTAATAACAATCACTTTTTATTTTACACTCTTAAAATTTGGCCTTAATCAATACTTGAGTTTTATATATTCAATTTGTTTAGCAACACTCTGCTACACAATATCGGCCACACCATTTGCCTATATTCATTCTTATGTTTTTTCACTTATTTCTATGATGCTTTTTTTTATTGCAATAAAAAATAAGTCTAAATTATCGTTTTTTATTTTACCAATATTTATGTTTCTATCTTTTTTTTGTATGCAGACACCATCAACTTATGTGAATATAATTATTTTAATTTCTTTATTTATTTATTTTTTCCATAAATTTAATGTAAATCTTATTTTTTATTTTTCCGTAGGTAGTTTTTTTACATTGTCTGTATTTATATTTTACTTATATTTTTTTGAAATACCTTTTATAAAAATAATACAGCAATATATATTATTCCCTCTCTCAATGGGCGAATATCGTTTGCTAGGAAATGAAATAGCTCACATTTCATTTTTAGAAAGATTTACTTTTAGAAATGTAATAGGTCATTTTAAATTTATTAATATATTAATTTTTCTTATTTTTAGTTTTACACTAATGGACTTATTAAAAAAAAAAATAAATAAAATTTCTATAGAAGATTTAATTATAAATTTTTCAATTATTTTTTTAGGTCTTACTTTAATTTTTAATCAACTTATAACATCTAATCAGACATATATTTTTTCTTTAATACCTTTTATGAGTGCATTTTTTCAAATATATTTGAAGAATAGACATTCAAATTTAAAATTAATTAATTATTTTGTAGTTTTATTGGCATTATTTTCAACAATTAAGTACCACGAGGTTTACAACACAAAAAGAAAATTTATGGATTTGCAACAAGTAGATTTAAATAAATCTATAAATGCTATTTATCTTGACAAAAAACTTAAAAATTTAAAATGGATAACGCCAACTTTTTCTGAAGATCCCAAAAAGGAAATTAATCTCCTTAGGGAAACATTAAATGAGATTAAAAAAGATAAAAGTATAAAAATGGTGATGACGCACTATCAGTTTTTTTCTCTTTTGACAGAAGAAAATCTTAATATACCTAATAGGTGGTATACTCACGATAATAATAGTTATCCTTTAAAAAATCACAAATACTTTGAATTTTATCGAAAGCATTTATCAGAAAATATATCAAAGAACGATGTAGAAGTTATTTACACTATTGGTGATCCAAATTTTGAAGATTACATTGTGTATTTAAAAAATATTTGTTTTGATAAAACAAATTTAAACACTATTACAGATATTTATAAAATTAAAAGTTGTACCTAGTTGTTTTTAGGTCTCAAAATGACGGCGTATCTTAATTTATTTAAATCGTGAAGATTAGATATGTATTTAATATTGTATCTTTTTTTAAGATAACTAAAATATTTTTTATCATAAGTGAAGTAATTCATACTTTTATATTTTTTAGAAAATATTAATGTCACAACAAAAAAAAATCGCTTTATGTTAAAAAACGGCAATAACAAAAATTCAATAAATTTTGGTAAAAAGGGGACATCAGAAACTACAATTAATGTTTTCTTATTCTTCGTTAGTTTCTGCAATAGCTTTTTGAAATTAACATGAGGGATATATTGAATAACTGAAGAAAATACTATGACATTATATTCTTTATTTTTTAAAATTTTATTTAAATCAAAATTTACCTGAAACTTTTTGCTATTATATTTTTGTTTTAATAAAGGAAATAAGCTGGGCTCATTATCATACAAAATAATTTTGTTGATCTTCTTTATTGTTTTTATTTTATTTGGCCACAACCCTTTTCCACACCCAAAATCAAGAATATTTAATTTTTTGTAATCAGTAAGGCTAATTAGTCTTTTAATATTAATTTGATAATTATAGTGAAAAATCATAAAACTATTTAATAATTTATAGTATTTAAATCAATTTATAAATTCATTGATTTTTATAAAAAACCTAATATTAATATATTATTTAATCAGTTCTTATGAATATTCACGAACACCAAGCAAAAGAAGTACTCAAAAAATTTGGAGCCCCTGTCTCACGGGGAGTAGTAATTTTTTCTTTATCTGAAATTGAAGATAAAATTAAAAAACTTAAAAGTGAAAAATTTGTATTAAAAGCACAAATTCACGCTGGAGGAAGAGGTAAAGCTGGAGGTGTTAAATTAATAAATAACACAAAAGAATTAGAAGAAGAAGCTAAAAAAATGTTTGGTAAAGTTCTTGTTACTCATCAAACCGGGCCAGAAGGAAAAGAAGTCAAAAGACTTTATGTCGAAGAAGCCTCGGATATTTACAAAGAATTTTATTTATCATGTCTAGTTGATAGAGAGAGTTCAAAAATAGCATTTATAAGCAGTACAGAAGGAGGAATGGACATTGAAAAAGTCGCTTCTGAAACGCCAGAAAAAATTATAACGACAAAAATTGATTTAGATACAAATATAAAAGATAGTGATGTAGATAAAATAATCAGCATATTTAATTTTGATAAGACTCAAGCTATTGAAGCTAAAAAACTAATTCAATCTTTGTATAAAATTTTGCTGGAAAAAGATGCAAATTTGATAGAAATAAATCCACTTATTATTGCCAAAGATAAAAAGCTTGTGTGCTTAGATGCCAAAATGAATTTCGACGACAACGCGATGTTTAGAAGACCTGATATTCTTGAATTACGTGATTTAAATGAAGAGAATCCTGCTGAGATCGAGGCAAGCAAACATGATTTAGCTTATATTAAACTAAACGGTTCAATTGGATGTATGGTTAATGGAGCTGGATTAGCAATGGCTACCATGGATATAATAAAATTATATGGAAAAGAACCGGCTAACTTTTTAGATGTAGGTGGCGGAGCCTCAAAAGAGAAAGTTGCTGCTGCTTTCAAATTAATACTTTCAGATGAGAATGTTAAAGGTATTTTGATTAATATTTTTGGTGGAATTATGAGATGTGATGTTCTTGCTCAAGGTGTTGTAGATGCAGCAAAAGAAACAAATCTAAATGTACCTCTAGTCGTAAGGTTAGCAGGAACAAATTTTAAAGAAGGAAAAGATATTTTAGATCAATCGGGGTTAAAAATTTTATCTGCTACTGATCTAAATGATGCAGCAAAAAAAATAGTTGAGGCAATTAAATAACAATGTCTGTTTTAGTTAATAAAAAAACAAAACTAATTTGCCAAGGGTTTACTGGTAAACACGGAACTTTTCATTCTGAGCAAGCTATAAAGTATGGGACTAATCTTGTTGGTGGTGTAACTCCAAAAAAAGGAGGGCAAACTCATTTGGATTTACCAGTTTTTAATTCAGTAGAGGATGCAAAAAAAACAACAGGTGCAGATGCTACAATGATATATGTCCCTCCTAAATTTGCGGCTGATGCAATTTTAGAGGCCGTAGATGCAAAAATAGAGTTGATAGTTTGTATAACTGAGGGCATCCCTGTTATGGACATGATTAAAGTCAAACAAGAGTTGAATAAAAAAAATAATAGTCGTTTAATTGGCCCAAACTGTCCTGGAATAATCACACCTGATGAATGTAAAATAGGAATTATGCCTGGAAATATTCACAAAAGGGGGACGGTGGGTATTGTTTCTAGGTCTGGAACTTTAACATATGAAGCAGTTGCTCAAACTACTGCAAGTGGAATGGGACAATCTACGTGTATAGGAATTGGTGGCGATCCAATTAATGGAACAAACTTCATTGATTGCTTAGATTTATTTTTAAAAGATGAAGAAACAAAATCTATTGTTATGATAGGTGAGATTGGAGGCTCTGCTGAAGAGGAAGCTGCTGAGTTTTTAAAGAAATCTAAAATAAAAAAACCTATGGTAGGTTTTATAGCAGGATTAACTGCACCACCAGGAAGAAGAATGGGACACGCTGGTGCTATAATATCAGGTGGAAAAGGTGGAGCTAATGACAAAATAGAGGCCATGAAATCCGCGGGAATTACTATTTCGAAGTCACCAGCTGATATTGGAAAAACACTTCTACAAAAACTAAATGGGTAAATTTTGATAATTCATGTTAAAATAAATTATTAAATGTCTTCATCAAAGAATAATACAAATTATAAAAAAACCTCTTTTTTAGCAGGAACCAACGCCGAATTCATTAATGAATTTTATGCAGACTATCTTTCAGATCCTAAGTCTTTACCTGAAAGTTGGAGGCAATTTTTTGAAGGCTTGAGTGATGAACAAAAATTAATTTATAATGACTTGAAAGGCCCAAGTTGGTCGCCGGAAAGAAAAAATAAAAAAATAGTTTTAGAATCACTAGAAAGCGTGAAAGAGGAAAAATCTCAGGAAATTAATTTAGAAGAAGGGGCCAAGCAGGCAACAAAAGATTCTGTTAGAGCCATTATGTTAATTAGAGCGTATAGAATTAGAGGACATTTAATAGCAAGTCTGGATCCTTTATCATTACTAGAAAAAGAAGAACATCCTGAGTTAAGACCGGAAACATATGGTTTTACAAAAAAAGACTATAATAGAAAAATATTTTTAGATGGAGTTCTTGGCATACAAAATGGAAGTTTGAATGAGATATTAAATATACTTAAAAAAACTTATTGTTCAAATATCGGCTATGAATTTATGCACATGGGAGATCCAGATGAGAAAACATGGATTAGAAATAGAATTGAAGGACCAGAAAAAGATATAAAATTTACTGAGAATGGAAAAAAAGCTATTTTAAATAAGATTATAGAAGCCGAAGGGTTTGAAAAATACTTGCATGTAAAATTTGTAGGAACAAAAAGATTTGGTTTAGATGGAGGCGAATCATTAATTCCAGCTTTAGAACAAATTATTAAGCGAGGAGGAAATTTAGGAGCTAAAGAGATTAAAATTGGAATGCCCCATAGAGGAAGATTAAATGTTTTAACAAATGTAATGGGAAAACCATACAAATCTGTATTTAGTGAATTCTTTGGAAAGAGTGTGACGCAAAAAAAAAATTTTGAAGGTGATGTTAAATATCATTTAGGAGCTTCATCTAACAGAGAGTTTGATGGTAACTCTGTGCATATTAGTTTAACGGACAATCCTTCACATTTAGAAGCAGTTAATCCTGTTGTTTTAGGACAAGTAAGAGCAAAACAATTTTTTCACAAAGACATTCATAGAAAAAAAGTCATACCTGTTTTATTACATGGGGATGCAGCATTCGCAGGCCAAGGTATAGTAGCAGAGTGTTTTGCAATGTCGGGGTTACCCGGCCATAATATTGGTGGAACAATTCACATAATAGTGAATAACCAGATAGGTTTTACTACAGCTCCAAGATTTGCAAGATCTTCTCCATACCCCTCTGACGTAGCAAAAATCGCTCAAGCTCCAATTTTTCATGTTAATGGCGATGACCCAGAAGCAGTAGTACACTGTGCTAAAATTGCGACTGAATACAGACAAAAATTTAATAGAGATGTAGTTATAGATATGTTTTGTTATAGACGTTTTGGACATAACGAAGGTGATGAGCCGTCTTTTACCCAGCCCATAATGTATAAAAAAATTAAAACACACCCATCTACGTTAAAAATTTACGGAAATAGACTTGCCAAAGAAGGTTTGACCTCTTTAGAAGAAATAGAGAAACAAAAAAATAATTATAAAAAAATTCTGGAAAAGGAATTTGAAACATCTAAAACATACAAATCTGAATTGAAATGGTTTGAAGGTGCATGGTCAAGGTTTAAACCTGGCTTAGGTAAAGATAGAAGAGGTGAAAGTGGAGTAAGCAAAGATAAATTAATTAAAATTGGGAAAAAAATTTCAACTATACCAAATAATCTTAATGCTCATAAAACACTAAAAAAAATTTTTAACTTGAGATACCAAATTTTTGAAAAAAACAAACCTGTAGATTGGTCTACAGCGGAAAATCTAGCATTTGGGACTTTGTTAACCGAGGGGTTTTCAGTGAGATTATCAGGGCAAGACTCTGGTCGCGGTACATTTAGTCAAAGACACGCAGTTTTGAGAAATCAAGATAACCATGATAGATTTATACCATTAAATAATATCGATAGTTCCCAAAAAAAATTTGAAATAATTGATACTTTATTATCAGAGTTTGCGGTTTTAGGTTTTGAATTTGGGTATTCTGTATCGGAACCAGAAACCTTAGTTTTGTGGGAAGCTCAGTTTGGTGATTTTGCTAATGGCGCGCAAGTAATCATTGATCAATTTATAACATCTGGGGAGTCAAAATGGGGAAGAGCAAGTGGTCTTGTAATGTTATTGCCGCATGGTTATGAAGGCCAGGGACCAGAACACTCATCTGCCAGACTAGAAAGATTTTTACAATTATGCGCTGGAGAGAATATACAAGTAGTTAATTGTACAACACCATCAAATTATTTTCATGCATTAAGAAGACAAATGCATAGAGATTTTAGAAAACCATTAATTATAATGACGCCTAAGTCTTTATTAAGACATAAAAGATGTACTTCAAACTTAACAGAATTTACAACAAAAAATACATTCCATAGAGTTTTAGACGATGATGCATATTCTAAAGACAGCGGTTTAATCAAATTAAAAAAGGATAAAGAAATAAAGAAAGTTGTTATGTGTTCAGGAAAAATCTATTATGATCTAATCGAAGCTAGAGAAAATATAAAAAATAATGAAGTAGTGTTTATTCGTATTGAACAACTGTACCCTTTTCCTGCAAAAACTTTAGCAAATTTATTGAAAAAATATGAAAAAGCTGAATTCATTTGGTGTCAAGAGGAGCCAAAAAATATGGGAGCTTGGAATACTGTAAGAAATTACATAGATAGAACACTAGAAATAATATATTTTACTAAAGATAAGGTTAAATATGTGGGAAGAAAAGCCTCCTCTTCAACTGCGACTGGAAATCTTAATAAACATCTTGCACAACAAAAAGAAATATTAGAAAAGGTACTTATAAAGTAAATGTCAGATAAAATTATAGTTCCAACTTTAGGCGAGTCAGTAACAGAGGCTACAGTTTCAAAATGGTTAAAAAACCAGGGAGAAGCAGTCTCTATGGATGAACCAGTGGTAGAATTAGAAACTGATAAAGTTAATGTTGAAGTTCCTGCGCCATCAAACGGAATTTTAGAAAATATATCAGTTAAAGAGGGTGAAACAGTAAATGTCGGAGCCTTACTTGGCGTGATTAACGGGTCTACAAAAAATATTTCAGAAAGTGTCAAAGAGGTAAAAGATTATTCTCCACCAAAAAAACAAACACAAACTTTAAAAAACTTTGAAAAAGAAGTTGAAAAAAAACCTAAAGTTTTTAAAGAAGAAAAAGAAGTAGAACCATTGATACTAAATGATTTTCTTGAAGAAAAAAAAGAGCAAGAGCAAGAAAAAGCACAAATACAAAAACAGATATCACCACTTTCTCCTGCTGCGAGAAAAATGGCAACAGAGGCTAAAATAGATTTAGATAATATTAAGGGATCAGGTAAACACGGCGTAGTTTTAAAAGAAGACATTATGAGTTTAATGGGATCTAAACCACCTCCTTCAGAGAGAAAGATCAAACATGGCCCTGAGGAAAGAATTAAAATGACCAGGTTAAGATTAACGATAGCTAGAAGGTTAAAAGAAGCCCAAGAAAACGCAGCAATGTTAACAACATTTAATGAAGTAGATATGAGTGAAGTAATTTCTATGAGAAATCAACATAAAGAGGATTTTCAAAACAAGTACGGAGTAAAACTTGGCTTCATGTCATTTTTTGCCAAGTCTTGTGTTATAGGTTTAAAAAATTTCCCATCCATAAATGCTGAAATCCAAGGCGACGAAATAGTATATAAAAATTATTATAATATTAGTATTGCAGTTGGAACAGACAGAGGGTTAGTAGTGCCAGTTTTAAGAGAAACAGACGAAATGTCGTTCGCAGACATTGAAAAGAGTATTGGTGAATTAGGAGAAAAAGCAAGAAAAGGAAAAATCACTATAGATGACTTACAAGGTGGAACTTTTACAATAACAAACGGTGGAATATATGGGTCCATGCTATCTACACCAATATTAAATCCACCTCAATCAGCAGTTTTAGGAATGCATAATATAGTTCAAAGACCTGTTGTTGTTAACGGCAATGTCGAGATAAGACCTATTATGTATTTGGCTTTATCATATGATCATAGAATAATAGATGGAAAAGAGGCCGTTTCATTTTTAAAAATAATTAAAGATTCTTTAGAGCAACCAAAAAGACTTTTTCTTAATATTTAATGGTAGAAAATAATTTTGATGTCGTTGTAATAGGTGGGGGGCCGGGAGGATATGTTTGTGCTATCAGGGCAGCACAACTAGGACTTAAAACAGCCTGTATAGAGTCAAGAGGTACATTAGGAGGCACGTGTTTAAATGTAGGCTGCATACCTTCAAAAAGCTTATTAAATCTTTCAGAAAATTACAAAAAAGCAAAAAAAGATTTTAATAATCAAGGCATAGAAATTTCTGATATCAAATTAAATGTAAATAAAATGATGTCTAATAAAGACAAATCAGTTCAAGTTTTAACTAAGGGAGTAGAATTTTTATTTAAAAAAAACAAAGTAACATATTTTAAAGGTAAAGGAGTTATTTTTTCAGAAAACGATGTAGTAGTTTACGAAAGCGACATTAAGAGATCTAACATTAAAGCCAAAAATATTGTTATAGCAACAGGATCCTCGCCGACGTCTTTACCCGGAATAGAAATAGATGAAAAAAATATTGTATCATCGACAGGGGCGCTATCTTTTCCTGAAGTCCCTAAAGATCTAATCGTTATCGGCGGAGGATACATAGGGCTTGAAATGGGATCAGTTTGGTCAAGACTAGGATCAAATGTAACTGTAGTAGAATATTTAGATTTTATAACTCCTGGAATGGATAGAGAGGTTTCAAATGAGTTTAAAAAAATCTTAACTAAACAAGGAATAAAATTTAAACTAAATAATAAAGTAACAGCAGCAACAAATATAAAAAATAAAGTTGTTGTCGATTATACAAATAATACAACAGCAGTTAGAGAAAGAGTAGAGTGTGATAAAGTATTAATTTCAGTAGGTAGAAAACCCTACACGGAGGGACTTAATTTATCAAAGATTGGAATTAAAAAAGACAGCAAGGGAAGAATTGAAGTTAATGAAAAATTACAAACGTCATTAAAAAATATTTACGCAATTGGTGATGTTATTAAAGGACCGATGTTAGCACATAAGGCTGAAGATGAGGGCATAGCTGTTGCAGAAATAATAGCTGGTCAAGCAGGACACGTTAATTATGATGTAATTCCTAGTGTTGTTTATACTTCACCAGAAGTTGCTTCAGTTGGTAAAACTGAAGAACAACTTAAATCTGAAAAAAAAGATTACAAAGTTGGAAAGTTTCCTTTCCTTGCAAACTCAAGAGCTAAGATTAATAATGAAACCGAGGGATTTGTTAAGATACTAGCTGATAGCAATACTGATAAAGTTTTAGGAGCTCATATTATCGGACCCCACAGTGGAGATATGATTGCTGAGATCGTATTGGCTATGGAATTTGGCGCTAGCGCAGAAGACATAGCCCGTACATGTCATGCTCATCCCACTCATACAGAAGCAATCAAAGAAGCTGCTTTGGCTGTTGATAAAAGACCAATTCATTTTTAATTAAAAAAATTTCATCTACTATTCTGCTATGAAATTACAAGTTTTACTGCCTAAAGTATTTAATTTTACTTTCACTTATTTTCACGATCCAAAAAAAAATTACAAAATAGGTGATATCGTAGAAGTTCCTTTTGGGTCAAAAAAGGAGATAGGAGTTATCTGGACAGGTAACAGTACAGCGGGAAAAAAAATCAAAATCAAAGAAATTAAAAAAAAAATTGAAAATTATTGTTTAGATAAAAAATTAATTAACTTTATCGAATGGTTTTCAATGTACAACATGGTTCCCAGAGGACTAGTTTTAAAAATGTGTATTGGAGGAAGTGAAAACTATTTTAAAAAAAAAGAAGAAAATATAAAAATTAAAGTTATAAATTGTAAAAGATATAAATTAAATAAAGAACAGCAAAATGCGTTAAATTACTTAGAAAAAAACAGTCTTAATTTTGATGTTTCAGTTTTACAAGGAACAACTGGATCGGGAAAAACGCTTGTTTATTTTGAAAGAGTAAAAAAAATTATTTCAAATAATAAACAAGCGTTAGTTTTGCTGCCAGAAATATTTCTAACAAATCAATTTAAAGCAAGATTTGAAGAATTTTTTGGATTTGAACCAGCAGTATGGCACTCAAAAATTACACCTAAAAATAAAAGAATAATTTGGCAAGGATTAGCAAATAAAAAAATTAAACTGGTAATAGGGGCGAGATCAGCTTTATTACTTCCGTTTAAAAAATTAGGCATAATTATTGTAGATGAAGAGCATGACTCTTCTTATAAACAAGACGAAGGAACGATTTACAATGCAAGAGATATGGCAATATCACGGGCTTCATTTGAAAATATACCAATTCATTTAATCACTTCAATACCCTCAATTGAAACTTATAATAACATTAAAAATAAAAAATATAAGCATACTAAAATAATCAAAAGATATAATAATTATCCTTTGCCTGAAGCAAAAATTATTAATTTAAATTTAAATAAAGTTAAGAATAAATATATAGCCAGTGAGACTATTAATATAGTTAAAGATTTTTTAAGAAAAAAAGAGCAAATATTATTTTTTATAAATCGACGTGGATATGCTCCATATATAATATGTAAAATTTGTGGATATAAACACGTATGTCCAGACTGTTCGATCTATTTAACATTTCACAATTTAACAAAAAAAGCAGTTTGTCACCATTGTGGTTACAAAAAAAATATTCAAAGAAAATGTAAACTAGATAAGTTTTGCAATTTTTTAATGTATGGACCTGGTGTTGAAAAAATTTTTGATGAAATTAAAGAAGCTTTTCCAACAAATGAAATAAGAATTTTTTCTAGTGATTTTATGAAAAATAAAAAAAAAACAGATATTCTTTTTAATAAAATTAGTAAAAATGAAATTGATATATTGGTGGGAACACAGATGATTTCAAAAGGTTTTAATTTTCCAAAACTAAATTGTATTGTAGTTGTGGACGCAGATTTTTCAGGAAGAGGTTATGATTTAAGAACAACTGAAAAAAATATTCAACTTTATCATCAGCTAAGTGGTAGAGCTGGAAGGTTTAGCGATAAGTCTTTAGTTATATATCAAACACTTACGCCAGAGGACGTGACATTAAATAATTTGATTAAAAATAATGCAGAAAAATTTCTTGAAAATGAATTGGTGTTAAGAAGAAAAAATAAACTTCCCCCATTTTCTAGACTAATTGCAATTATAATTTCATCGACAAAAAAGGAATTAAGCTTTCGAGGAGCCCAAGAAATTAAAAATAAATTAAATATATTTGATGAATTAGAAGTAATGGGACCTGTTGAGTCTCCAATTTCAAAAGTAAAAAGAAAATTTAGGTCCAGATTATTGCTCAGGTTCAAAAATTCCGAATTATTACAAAAAAAAATTGCAAATCTCCTTAATAATCTTAAAATTTCATCCAAAATTAAACTCACGGTTGATGTGGATCCAGTTAATTTTACATAAATTATAAATTGGTAACTTGATCATGATATTTTCTTATGATACGAGAACTCTTTATTTTACTTCAATTTCATGAGCACAAACAAATCATTTTCAACCGAAACCTCAAAAAGGTATGCTCGCGCACTTTTTGAAGTAGCTAACGAAAGTTCAGAACTTGTTAAGACTGAAAATAGTCTAATTGAATTTCTCAATATTTATGACTCTAGCTTTGAACTTGTAAATTTTTTAAAAAATCCGACACAGTCAAATAAAAATCAATTAGAAGCAATTAATATCATCTCTAACAAACTTACTTTTTCAAAAAATTTGAACAATTTTATGTCTTTATTAGTTAAAAAAAAAAGAATTTTTTTTGTAAAAAAAATAATTCAAAATTTTTTAAAGCTATGTTCTGAAAAAAGAAATGAGTTAAAAGCCTCCTTAGTTTCTTCTAAAACTTTATCTGAAGAGGAATTAAACGAAATAAGTTCACAATTTTCTCAGTCAATAGGTTCAAAAATTAAATTTGAATATAGAGTAGATGAAAGTTTAATTGGTGGAGTAAAGATTCAACTCGGTAGTTTAATGGTTGACACCTCCATTAAAAATAAATTAAATAAATATAAAAAATTAATGTTAGAAAGCTAAAATGTCTATTAATCCCTCAGAAGTAACAAAACTTTTAAAAGATCAAATAAAAAATTTTGGAGATAAAGCTGAAGTTTCAGAAATCGGAAAAGTGCTATCTGTTGGAGATGGTATTGCACGAGTATATGGCCTAGACAACGTTCAAGCAGGTGAAATGGTAGAATTTGAAGATGGATCAAAAGGCATGGCTTTAAATTTAGAAAATGACAATGTTGGAGTTGTTATTTTTGGTGATGATAGAAAAATTAAAGAAGGTGATACTGTTAAAAGAACTAATTCAATTGTAGACGCTCCAGTTGGAAAAGAATTACTTGGAAGAGTTGTCGATGGACTTGGTAACCCTATTGATGGCAAGGGTTCGTTATCATCAAAAGTACAAAGAAAAAGAGTTGAAGTAAAAGCACCCGGCATTATTCCAAGACAATCAGTTAGCGAGCCAATGCAAACTGGATTAAAATCAATCGATACACTTATTCCAATTGGTAGAGGACAAAGAGAATTAATAATTGGAGACAGACAAACAGGAAAGACAGCTGTTGCAATAGATGCAATAATTAATCAAAAAAAAATTAATGAGTCTGATGATGAGAAGAAAAAATTATATTGTGTCTATGTAGCAATTGGACAGAAACGATCTACTGTTGCTCAAATTACAAAAACTTTAGAAGAGGCGGGAGCTTTAAAATACACTACAATAGTAGCTGCCACAGCCTCTGACGCAGCACCTTTGCAGTTTTTGGCTCCATATACAGGATGTACAATCGGAGAGTATTTTAGAGACAATGGTATGCACGCCTTAATTATTTATGATGACTTATCAAAACAAGCTGTAGCTTACAGACAAATGTCACTATTGCTGAGAAGACCTCCTGGACGTGAAGCATATCCTGGAGATGTATTTTATTTACACAGCAGGTTGCTTGAAAGAGCAGCTAAATTAAGTGATAAAAATGGTGGAGGTTCTTTAACAGCTTTACCAATAATTGAAACACAAGCTGGTGATGTATCGGCTTATATACCAACCAATGTAATATCTATTACTGACGGTCAAATTTTTTTAGAAACAGAACTATTTAATCAAGGAATAAGACCAGCGGTAAACGTAGGTTTATCAGTTTCTAGAGTAGGCTCAGCGGCTCAAACTAAAGCAATGAAAAAAGTGGCGGGTTCAATTAAGTTAGAGCTTGCTCAATATAGGGAAATGGCTGCATTTGCTCAATTTGGATCTGATCTTGACGCTTCAACGCAACAACTTTTGAATAGAGGAGCAAAATTAACAGAGCTATTAAAACAAGATCAATATTCTCCTATGACAGTAGCAGAGCAAGTAATTTCAGTTTTTACTGGAGTAAAGGGTTTTTTAGACAATGTGAGTTTAAACAAAATTAAAAAATTTGAAAAAGATATAATTGATAAAATTAAAACAGATAAACCTGAAATTATAGAATCAATTCAATCATCTGGAAAATTAGAAGAAGATGCAGAAAAAAATTTAATTAAAATAATCGAAGAATATAAAAACGAAAATAAATAATTATGCCAACTTTAGATGATCTAAAAAAAAGAATTAAAAGTGTCAAATCAACGCAAAAAATTACTAAAGCTATGAAAATGGTTGCAGCAGCTAAATTAAGAAAAGCACAAGAAAACGCCGAAAGAGGAAGGCCTTACAGTCAGAAAATGCAAAATATAGTTTTGAATTTAACTAAGTCAATAAATGATCCAGAAAATGCACCAAAACTAATGGTCGGAACAGGTCAAGATAAAGTTTATTTGTGCGTTGTATTAACTGCAGATCGCGGTTTATGCGGAGGCTTTAATTCAAATATATGTAGATTGGCAAAAAATAATTTCAAAAAATTAATAAATGAAGGAAAAGAGTTAAAGATAATTACAGTGGGCTCAAAAGGATTGGATCAAATTAAAAGAGAATATGAAAAATATATTATTAAAAAAATTAGTTTTAAAGAAAAAAAAGTTATAAGTTTTAAAGAAGCAGAAATTGTGGGTAAAGAAATTATAGATTTATTTAACAAAAAAGAGTTTGATAAATGCATTCTTTTTTATAGTAATTTTAAGAATATAATAACCCAAATACCACAAGCACAGCAAATAATTCCAACTGATAAAAAAGAATCAGCTAGTAAGACCGAAGAAGAAATTTATTATGAGTTTGAACCAGATGAGGATGAAATTTTAGAAGATTTATTACCAAAAAATATATCAACTCAAGTTTTCAAGGCTTTTCTCGAAAACTCAGCAAGTGAACAAGGCTCAAGAATGACAGCTATGGATAATGCGACTAGAAATGCAGGAGATTTAGTTGATAAGCTTACTATTAATTACAACAGAAGCAGACAAGCATCTATAACAAAAGAATTAATTGAAATTATATCTGGAGCAGAAAGTCTATAATTATGAACACACAAGGTAAGATAACTCAAATTATTGGAGCAGTAGTTGATGTAAGTTTTGAAAATGATCTTCCAGAAATTTATACAGCATTAGAGGTGAATAACGGTGGAAATAAACTTATTTTAGAAGTAGCCCAGCACCTTGGAGAAAATGCTGTAAGAACAATAGCTATGGATGCTACAGAAGGTTTAAAAAGAGGAGATGAGGTTGCAAATACCGGAGCCCCAATAAGTGTTCCTGTTGGCCCAGAAACATTAGGAAGAATAATGAATGTAATTGGCGAACCTATTGATGAAAAAGGAGAAGTAAAAACAAAAGAAAAGTGGCCTATACACAGACAGGCACCAAAATTTACAGACCAATCTACAGAAACTGAACAATTGGTTACAGGAATTAAAGTCATAGATTTATTAGCACCTTATGCAAAAGGAGGGAAAATAGGACTCTTTGGTGGAGCAGGCGTAGGTAAAACCGTTACCATAATGGAACTAATTAATAACATTGCTAAGGCGCATGGAGGCTTCTCCGTATTTGCTGGCGTTGGTGAAAGAACAAGAGAAGGAAATGATCTGTATCATGAAATGATAGAGTCTGGAGTAATAAAGACTGAGGGAAAAGGTTCAAAAGCTGCATTGGTTTATGGACAAATGAACGAACCTCCTGGAGCGAGAGCAAGAGTTGCTTTAACAGGGCTAACAGTTGCAGAATATTTTAGAGATAAAGAAGGTCAAGACGTACTTTTTTTTGTTGATAATATTTTTAGATTTACTCAAGCAGGATCGGAAGTATCAGCACTATTAGGAAGAATTCCTTCAGCAGTAGGATACCAACCAACATTAGCAACAGACATGGGAAATCTTCAAGAAAGAATTACCTCTACAGACAAAGGTTCAATTACATCTGTGCAAGCAATTTATGTTCCTGCGGATGACTTAACAGACCCAGCTCCCGCAACTTCCTTTGCTCACTTAGATGCAACAACTGTGTTATCGAGACAAATAGCAGAAATAGGAATTTACCCTGCTGTAGATCCTCTAGACTCTACATCTAGAATTTTAGATCCTAGAGTAGTTGGAGAAGAGCACTATAGAGTAGCAAGAGAAGTTCAAAAAATTCTACAGGCTTACAAATCTTTACAAGACATTATTGCTATTCTTGGAATGGACGAACTTTCAGAAGAAGATAAATTGACAGTAGCACGAGCCAGAAGAATTCAAAGATTCTTATCCCAACCATTCTTTGTTGCAGAAGTATTTACTGGTTCACCTGGGAAATTAGTTGATTTAGACTCAACTATAAAAGGATTTGATGCAATTTGTAAAGGTGAGTACGATCATCTACCGGAAGCAGCTTTTTATATGGTTGGTGGCATAGAAGAAGTTTTAGAGAAAGCAGAAAAAATATCTAAAGATACTAAAGAATAATGAAAGAAAATTTTGTAGTTGAAATCATTAGCCCTGATAAATCAATTTTGAAATCAGAAACAACAGAAGTAACAATTCCATCGTACGAAGGTGAAATGGGAATATTAAAAGACCATATACCTTTAATTACATTTTTAAGACCTGGTTTAATAACCATTAAGAATAGCAACGAAGATAAAGTTTTCTTTGCCGAAGAAGGTACGGTAGAATTTATAAACAACAATTTATTAATATTATCTTCAACAGTAATGGCATTAGAACAGTTAGAAAAAAATTACATAGATAAAATTTTAGAAAGTTCTCAAGAAAAAATTATTAATGATAAAATTAGTGATAAAGAAAAATATTTGCTATCTTATAAAATTGAAACACTTAAAGAAATTAATCAATAAAATTTTTAAGTTCTACCACTATCCTTTCATACATATTTTTTTTAAAATCAACAATCACTTTGGGAAGTTCATCAATTGTTATCCATTTCCATTCAATAAATTCAGGAATTTTAGTTTTTAAGTTAATCTCGTTTTCATTTCCACTAAATTTAACTATGAACCACTTTTGTTTTTGTCCTCTGAATTTACCTTTCCAAATAATACCTAAAAGATTCTCAGGTAGTTCATATTCAAACCAACCATCTAATTCTTTTAAAATTTTGATATTTTTGATACTGGTTTCTTCTTCTAGTTCTCTTTTCATGGCAGTTAAAAAATTTTCATTTTTATCTACGCCACCTTGTGGCATTTGCCATTTATCAACTGGATTGTCTTTTCTTTTCCCAACAAAAATTTCATTTTTATCGTTTAAAACGATGACCCCAACCCCTATTCTTAGAGGAAGTTTTTTTTCAGTCATTATCAAGAGTTAAAAAGTTTTAGAGCGTAACTTAATTGATTGTCATTTTCAGAATTTATCTTAAAATTAGAATCTGCTTCTTCAACAAATATATCTGGAGTAACCCCAACCTCTGATATTGATTTACCTGACGGCAAATAGTATTTTGAAATTGTTAGCCTCATTCCTCCTCCATTACGCAAAGGAATAATAGACTGAACAGATCCTTTGCCATATGAATTCTCACCTAAAATAATTGCTCTTTTATGATCCTTGAGAGCACCAGCAAATATCTCTGAGGCTGAGGCTGAACCGTTGTTTATTAAAACTATTAATGGTTTACCTTTTATTGCGTCACCTTTTTTAGCAAAAAATTTTCTTGTCTCGGATGCCTTACGCCCTTTAGTTGAAACTATTTCTCCATCATCTAAAAAAAAACCTGTAATATTAATAGCTTGTGTTAACAATCCCCCAGGATTATTTCTTAAATCCAAAATATAACCTTTCACTTTTTCATTTTTTTCAAATGTTTTAATAATTTCTAAGAATTGTTTGTCACTATTTTGATTAAAAGATTTAAGCCTTATATATCCTAAATTTTTATTATTACCCAAAATTTTAGAACTAACTGATTTTACTTCTATAATTTTTCTTGTAATTTTAAACACCAAGGGTTTTTTTACATTTTTTCTTCTTATAGTTAATTCAATAGAGGTCCCGATTGGCCCCCGCATTAGCTTGACTGCCTCCATTAAAGATTTTCCCTGTACTTGATCATTTCCAATTTTTACAATGTAATCACCTGCTTTTATTCCTGCTTGCTCTGCAGGCGTGTCGTCTATAGGCGATATAACCTTCACAACCCCAGCCTCCATTCCAATTTCAATTCCTAGACCTCCAAATTCACCACGAGTGTCAGTTTGCATTTCTTTAAATAATTCAGGGCTCATATATGCAGAATAAGGATCAAGAGATTGAAGTACTCCATTAATTGCAGAGTCCATCATTTTTGACTGATTAACATCATCTACATAATCTTTTTTAATTTTTTCTAGTACCTCTCCAAAAAGATCTATTTTATTATAAAGTTCATTATTTGAATAGGAGTAATTAAAATTTAAATTAAAAAATAAAAAACTTAAAAAAATAATTTTCTTCATATTGCTGCTTTTTCTTTAGGAATTTCTTCAGACCACATTTTTTCTAAGTCGTAAAATTCTCTTTTTTCAGGATTAAAAATATGTATTATAATATCAATTGCATCAACCAACTTCCAGTCAGTGCTTTCTCTACCTTCAATACGACAATCGTTTAAACCAATCTTTTTTAGCTCCATCACTAAAATTTCTGATAAAGCTTGTAAATGTCTAGAAGATGTTCCAGAAGCTATTATCATATAATCTGCAATGTAAGATTTATTTCTTAAATTTATAGTAGAAATATTCTGAGCTTTATTATCATCTAAAATTTTTTCAATATTATTTTTTATTTCAATTATTTTCATTTAATTTTTTTTTTAATATTTGATGATGACACATTGATTAATTTGTTGTTTATAAAAATTATATTTTTTTTATTTATATATTTCACCACAAGAGATTCTTTACCTTGTTTATCATATCCCTTTCTAGAAAAAACAACTAATTTTGTTAATTTGACTATATTTTTCCAATTTTTCCACTTATGAAAGTTTAACAAATTATCTGAGCCTAAAATTAAATACAAATTTTTTTGATTTCTAGTAACTCTAAAATAATTAATTATATTAATCATGCGAGATGATTTAATTTTATCATCTAGATATAATACATTCATATCTTTGAATTTTTTTAAAGACTTTGTGGATTTTTCCATTCTTTCTTTTAGAGAAAAAAAAGCTTTATTTTTAAATGGATTTTTTTTTGTAATTACCCAGTAAATTTTTTTAAGATTTAATTTTTTTAAACTTATTTTAGAAATTTCAACATGTCCTTTATGGGGAGGATCAAAACTGCCACCAAATACACCTATTGCTTTTTTTTTGAGCTTTAACATCAATTATAATCTTGTAATTCCTTTGCCATAAACAAGATATTTGTATGAAGTTAATTGATTGATTCCTACCGGCCCTCTTGGCGGAAGCTTATTTGTAGAAATTCCAATTTCTCCACCAAAACCAAATTCTCCTCCATCTGCAAATTGAGTTGAAACATTATGCATAGCTATTGAGCTATTAACACCGTTTAAGAAAGTTTGAGCATTTTTAGAATTGTTAGTAATAATACTATCAGTATGCATAGTCCCATATTTCAATATATGTTCAATACTCTCATTAACATTTTTAACAGTTTTGACAGATATAATTGCATCTAAATATTCAGTTTTCCAATCCTTCTCTTTTGCAGCCTTTAATTTATTTTTAAAAAGTCTGTTAATTTTATTATCAACTCTTACTTCACAACCAGAGCTAATTAATGAATTAATAATTTCTTTTGCATGAGTATTGAGAGCTTTCTCATCTATTAAAAGCGTTTCGACAGCCCCACAAATACTTGTTCTTCTCATCTTAGCATTAATGATAATTTTTTTTGCCATGTTTAAGTTTGCACTTCTATCAATAAATATATGGCACAAACCTTCAAGGTGACCAATTACATGAATGTTTGAAAATTTTTGAACTTTAGCCACTAATCCTTTGCCACCTCTTGGTACTATTACATCAATGTATTTGCCCATCTTTGACAGTAAATTATCTACAATCTTTCTATCTTTATTCTCTATAAATTGAACGCAATTTTTGTTCATTTTATTTTTTTGTAAAACTTCTCTGAAAAGATTAGCTAGTATCTTATTAGAATTTATTGCTTCAGATCCTCCTCTAAGAATAGAGCAATTTCCTGATTTTAAGCACAGCGCAGCAACATCCGCCGTAACATTTGGTCTACTTTCGTAAATCACACCAATGACACCAATCGGAGTAGAAACTTTTTTAATACTTAGTTTATTTGGTCTTTTCCAAGTTTCTAAAATTTGACCCACCGGATTTTTAAATTTTGCAATTTCATTAATAGAATATCGAATTGCTTCTATTCGTTTTTCATTTAAGATCAGCCTATCAACAAGATGTTTTCTTTTAACATTTTTTACATCTTTATAATTTTCTTTTATAATTTTTCGCTTATTTTTTTGTAAAGATTTATTATAGTTTTCTAAAACTTTTTTAATTTTACTATGTTTTACTGCTTTTAAATCCTCAAAAGCTTTTTTTGCATTTTTACCAATATTTTCTAAATAACTCATTTATAACATTACCATATCATTTTTATGAATAATCTCAGACTTACTCAGGTACCCTAAAATTCTTTCTATTTCTTTACTTTGTTTACCCTTAATTTTATCAATTTCTTTAGAATTAAAAGAAGCTAAACCTCTAGCCAAATGTTTTTCATTTTGATCTACTATCAATACATTCTCTCCTTTATTAAAAATTCCTGTAATTTTAGTTATTCCAGCTGCCAATAAACTTTTACCATTATTTAGGGCACGTGAGGCTCCTTGATCAATATAAATGACCCCTGAAGAATTTAGAGATCCGATTATCCATTTCTTTTTAGCATCCAAACTTGAAATTTTTGGAGTAAAATGAGTATAGATTTTATTTTTAATCATATTTTTTATAGGATTATCTTTTTTACCACTTGCTAAAAACATGTGACATCCAGAATTCATACAAATTTTTGCTGCATCTAATTTTGTCGAGATTCCACCTGAACCATAATTATTTTTTTTGTTTTCAATTAAAGAGTTTATTTTGTCATCAATTTTATTAACAGTTGAAACAATTTTTTTTTTTTTAGATTTATCGTATAGTCCATCAACATCAGAGAATATAACGAGAGTATCAGCACCAATTATTTGAGCTACCCTTGCTGCTAATCTATCATTATCTCCATATTTAATTTCTGCTGTAGCCGTAGTATCATTTTCATTTACTATCGGAATTGCATTAAGCTTGAATAAATTATCAAATGTACGTCTTACATTTAAAGCCCTTCTTCTTTGTTCTGTATCATCTGGACTAATTAGTATTTGTCCTGTTTTTATTTTATATTTTTCAAATAGTTTTTGAAATTCACTAGCTAAATGAATTTGACCAACAGCAGCAATAGCTTGACTCATTTCTAACTTGATTTTTTTTTTATTTATTCTTAGATATTTTTGACCCAAAGCGATTGCACCAGAAGATACAATAACAAAGTTTTTTTTCTTTCCATAACTGTTAATGTCTTTGATTAAAGAGGTTACCCATTTCTTTTTAAATTTTCCTTTGCTATCGACAACTGTTGAAGAGCCTAATTTAAGAACAATTATTTTTGAGTTTTCAACTAACATGTTTAATTAACAATTTTTTTACTTTCAGTAAGTCTTTATTTGAAAATACAGAGATAATTTCATATTTAGACTTAACCTTTTTTTTAAATTCACCAAGTTTTTTTGTAATTTCTTCATTTTCAAGCAAATCAGATTTATTAAAAAAAATTATTTCCTTCTTTTTAACTAATTTTTTATCATAAGTTGACAACTCTAACTTTATCTTTTTATAGGAATCTAAAAGGTCAGTTTCTGTTAAGTCTATTAAATGTAGTAAAACTTTGCATCTTTCAATGTGTCTTAGAAATTTATCTCCTAGCCCAACACCTTTGTGGGCTCCTTCGACTAACCCAGGTATATCAGCTAAAGTTACTTCTTTACCATCATAGTAAGTTACACCTAAATTAGGATTAATAGTTGTAAATGGATAATTAGCTATTTTTGGTTTAGCTTTAGTTAAAGCAGCTAACAAGCTAGATTTACCTGCATTAGGTTTTCCAATAATTCCAATGTCTGCGATTACTTTTAACTGAAACCAAATCCAAAATTCTTCTCCAAGTTTTCCACCGGTCTTTTTTTTGGGAGCTCTATTTGTTGAACTTTTAAACCTAACATTTCCTAAACCACGCTTTCCACCTGCGGCTACTAAATATTTTTCTTTATTTTTAGTAAAATCATAAATCAGTGTGTTATTATCTTCCTCATAGACTTGAGTTCCAACTGGAACTTTTAAAACAGTATCTTTTCCATTGGCCCCAGTTCTATTTCTTTTACTGCCTGCTTGCCCATGCTCTGCTCTAAAATGTTGTGCATATCTAAAATCTATTAAAGTATTTAAATTACGGTCTGCTTCGACAATAATTGAACCACCATCACCACCATCACCACCATCTGGTCCTCCGTATTCAACAAATTTCTCTCTTCTAAAGTGAGCTGAACCAGAGCCACCATTGCCTGCTTTAATATAAATTTTTGCTTGATCTAAAAATTTCATCTTGGGTATATTACAAATAACTAAAGTTATTTGTAGATCTAATTGGGGATCACAGACACAAACGTTCTGTTTAATTTTGATTTTTTAAATTTAACTTTTCCTTTTATTACAGAAAAAATTGTATGGTCTTTACCCATTCCAACGTTATCTCCAGGATGGATTTTAGTTCCTCTTTGTCTAACTATTATATTTCCAGGTATAACTATTTGATCGCCATATTTTTTTACACCTAGACGTCTACCTTTACTGTCTCGGCCGTTTTTGGATGATCCACCTGCTTTTTTTGTTGCCATTTAAATTTCCTATTTTTTTTTACTTTCTTTTAGATCTTTTTTTACAACTTTTTTAGGTTCAGATGCTTTAGCCTCATCTATAGTTTTCCCATCCTTAGACAATATTTTTGTAATTTGTATTTTCGAGTGTCTTTGTCTATGTCCATTTTTTTTTCTGGAATGTTTTCTTCTTCTTTTGTGAAAAATTAAAACTGTTCTATCCTTAACATTATCTAACAGCTTTGCTTCTACGACCGCACCTTCAATGTTAGGACTACCCACTTCAGTACTTTTATCGTCATTTAAAAGTAAAACATTTTTAAATTTAATCGTTTTACCTTTTTCAGCATCCAGTTTTTCAACTTCCAGTATTTTACTTGCAGAAACTTTATACTGTTTTCCACCTGTTTCTATAATTGCAAATGACATAATAAATAATCCTTTAAATTTAAGGCAATATAGCTTGCAGAACTACCAAGTCAAGATTTATGAAGTTAAAAAGTATCTTTTAAATTACGCAATTTGACAAAAATTTCTAGATCTGAGGAATTATTTAAATTTAAAGCATTTTTAATCGATGGTTCGTTACATCTTAAAAATATGTTAGTTTTAAGCTCCTCTCCAATAGACGAGGGTATAGTAGTAGTATTTAAATTTACCCAATCACCTTTTTTTTGCAAGACCTTATTGTTCTTATCATATGCTAGACAAAAATCTAAATTTTTCTTTGTATATTCATGACCGCAATATACTTTTGTATCTGGAGGTAATTTTTTAAATTCATTTAGAGAATTAAACATCTGCTCATTAGTCCCCTCAAAAACTCTGCCACACCCTAAAGAAAAAAGAGCGTCTCCTGTAAAAATAATCTTTTCACTTTTTGAATAAAAAGCTACATGTCCATTGGTATGTCCAGGAACAAAAATTACCAAAAAACTTAAATTTCCTATTTTAAAATTTTGATTATTATTTAAAAATTTATCTATTAAGGGAATACGTTCTTTATCACCTTCAAAACCCAAAATAGTTGAACCATATTTTTTTTTAAGTTTTTCATTTCCTCCCACATGATCATAGTGATGATGTGTATTTAATATGTAATCTAATTTTTTATATTTATTTTTAATTACTTCATCACATGGCTCAAACTCTGATGGATCAACTATAGCAACCGTATTAGTTTTTTCTTCGTGAAATAAGTAACTATAATTATCATTTAAACATGGAATAATTTCAATATTCATTTTATCCAATTAAAAAAATTCCTAGTTTAGAAAAAAAATTTTTTAATTCTAAATTACCTTTATTAATTAACGAAGTGTTGTCTTCATTTACTCCAATAACTTTTTTAATACTTATATTTTGATTATCACAATAACTAAAAAGATCTTTAATACTGCACATATGTAAATTTGGTGTATTGTACCATTTATTAGGTAAAGTTTTGGTTACAGGCATTTTGCCAAAAAATAATAGGCTCGTTCGTACTTTCCAGTAGCCAAAATTCGGAATAGAAATAACTACAGATTTTCCAATTCGTAAAAGTTCTTTTAAAACTTTATCAGGATTATAGAACGCTTGAAGAGTTTGGCTAAGAACAACATAATCAAAAGATTTATCAGGAAATTGGTAAAGCTCAGTTTCTGCATTTCCTTGAATTACAGGCAATCCTTTATAAATACATTCTTGGACATTTTGTTTTTCAAGTTCTAGTCCACGAACTTCAATATTTTTCTCTTTTACAAGAAGGTTCATTAAAGATCCATCTCCACAGCCTACGTCTAATACTCTAGTATTATTAGGCAACAAATCTGCAATTACTTTAAATTCTTTTTTCATTTTTAAATTTTTCGTACATTGAATCTATAAAGCCTTTTAAAGTTTTTAAAAACTCTGGTTCGTCAACCAAAAAGGAGTCGTGGCCTTTATCTGTTGAAATTTCTGAATAAGAGACATCTGCACCCGAAGCATTGAGAGCAATAACAATGTCTTTATTTTCTTTTGTTGTATAGAGCCAATCAGATGAAAATGAAATTACTAAAAACTTTGTTTTTTGATTTTTAAAAGCATCGATAAGACCCCCTTTAAATTGTTTAGATAAGTCAAAATAGTCCATTGCTCTTGTAATATATAAAATTGAATTAGCATCAAATCTTTCCACAAAAGAATTACCCTGATGTCTCAAATAACTTTCTACTTGAAAATCAGCATCAAAACTAAATTCATAATCTGCTTTTTCTTGAAGTTTTCTACCAAATCTTTCTTGCATACCCTGTTCTGACAAATAACTAATATGACCAACCATTCTTGCTACAGCTAGTCCATTTTTTGGTTGCGTGCCTTTAAGAAAATATTTTCCATTATCCCAAACCGGATCAGCCATAATTGCTTGTCTAGCCAATTCATTTAAAGCAATATTTTGAGCGCTGTGACTGGCACTACAAGCGATAGGTATCGCGGAAAAAGATTTATCTGGAAATGTTGCACAAAATTGTAATAATTGCATTCCACCCATTGATCCACCAGTAGCACATAAAAGTTTTTTAATACCAAGGTGCTCCAAAAGAGATTCTTGCGCTCTCACTATATCTTTAATAGTTATAACAGGAAAATCTAAACCAAATGATTGATTTGTTTCTTTGTTTTTATCACTTGGCCCCCAAGAACCCATACATCCTCCAATAACATTTGCGCATATCACAAAGTATTTGTTTGTATCAATTGCTTTACCAGACCCAACAGCAGTAGCCCACCACCCTTCTTTATTTGTAATAGGATTAGTTCCAGCCACGAATTGATCGCCGGTTAAAGCATGAAAAACTAAAATAGCATTATCTTTATTCTCGTTAAGTTTTCCATATGTTTCATAAGCTAGAGGAAAATCCTTAACTGTCTTGCCGCAATCAAGCTTAAGCGGTTTTGAAACATTTATTTTTTTTATATCTTCAATTTTTCTATTCATCCAAAAAAAAAGCCCAGCTAAACTGGGCGTCTCCCTTTTTAGCTAAATTTATTATGCGCTTGCAATATGGTTAAATCAGCGCAAATAATGTTTACTAAATCATCATAAACTTGTCAATTTTATATAAGATAAAGACTTATAGAAAAACGCTTATAATTTAGATATTACAATAAAATGAGACTTCCAAAATCAAATAAAATTATAGCCATGAAATATTCTGTAGGCTTGAGTCAATTTAAGGACAAGGTGGCAAAAGTTAAATTATCCGCTAATGAGTCTGCGCTAGGTCCTAGTCCAAAAGCGATTAGTGAATATTTAAAGATGTCAAAAAATTTTAAAAGATACCCAGATAGCGATGGTGTAAATTTAAGAAAAACGTTAGCAAAAAAATTTAAATTAGATCTAAATAAAATTATATTAGGCTCAGGATCAGATCAAATTTTAGAATTAATTTGCAAAGCTTTTTTAAGAAAAGGTGACGATGTTATTGTGCCTAAATATAGTTTTTTAATTTACAGGCTTTATAGCAGAATTAATGGTGCAAATGTTTTATACTCAAATGAAAAAAATTTTACAGTATCCATAGAAGATATTTTAAAAAAGGTTACTAAAAAAACAAAAATTGTTTTTATTGCTAATCCAAACAATCCTACAGGCACGTATATAGGTAAAAAAAAATTACTCTTATTAAGAAAAAAACTTCGAAGCAATATTTTGCTTGTAATAGATGATGCATATTTTGAGTACGTAAAACAAAAAGATTATTCATCTGGTTTAAGATTATTTTCTAACTTTAAAAATGTTCTTATAACAAGAACGTTTTCTAAAATTTACGGTTTAGCAGGATTAAGAGTAGGGTGGGGCTATGGTTCTAAAGAGATAATAAATTCTTTAAACCTAATTAGGCCTCCGTTTAATATAAATAGTCCAGCTTTGTCAGCAGCTGAAGCTGCAATTAAAGATAACGCTTGGCTAAATAAAGAAATAAAACACGTAAATAAATGGAACGATAAACTTTATAAAGAGTTTAAAAAATTGAATATTGGTACTAATAAAAGTTTTACTAATTTTTTATTAATTAATTTTGATAAAATTAAAAAAAACTCTAATAAAGTTTTCAAGTTACTAGCTAACAAAGGTATATTGGTAAGAAAAATGAATAGTTATGGGATTAAAAATTCTTTAAGAGTTACAATAGGAAAAAACTATGAGAATAAAAAATTGATTTTAAAAATAAAGAAAGCTATTAATGTTTAATAAAATTTGTGTTCTAGGTTGTGGGTTAATTGGCTCCTCGTTATTAAGGGCTATTAGTAAGAAAAAGCTAGCTAAGGAAATAAATGCTTTCGACAAATCAAAAGAAGTTTCTTCGTACCTAGAAAAAAATTTCTCTTTTAAAGTAACTAAAAATATTGATGAAGCGGTAAAAGAATCTGATTTAGTAATTATTTCATCTCCATTAAGCAGCTATAAAGAAATCTTACTTGCAATAAAATCAAGCTTGAAGAAGAATGTAATTTTAACAGATACAGGTTCTGCAAAGAAAGAGGTAAACAAAATAATTAATAACTCAAATTTAGATAACGTGAATTGGATATCTTCACACCCGATAGCTGGAACTGAATTTAGCGGACCAGAATCTGGCTTTGCTGAGTTGTTCGAAAACCGTTGGTGCATTATATCGGCTGACAAAGATACTTCTAATGAAGAGATTAAAAAAATTGAAAAATTCTGGATAGAGTTAGGGAGTAAAGTAAAATTAATGTCTTTTGAGCAGCACGATTACGTATTATCATTAACAAGTCATTTGCCCCATGTAGTCGCTTATAGCATTGTTAAAACAGCTATTAACGATGACGAAAAATTTAAAAATGATATCATACAATACAGTGCCGGAGGGTTGAGAGACTTTACAAGAATTGCAGCATCAGACCCCTTGATGTGGAAGGATATTTTTATAGATAACAGTGAAAATATTTTAAAAGTACTAGATAACTATTCTAAAAATTTGGATGAAATTAAAGCAGCCATTAAAAGTAAAAATGGAGAAAAATTAATGAAAATTTTTTCTTCAACAAAGAAAATTAGAAAAGAAATTATTAAAGCAGGTCAAGATACAAACAAACCGGATTTTGGAAGAAAATAGATTAGATAAATTTTTTTGTCTCAGAATAAATTTTTTCCTCTATTTCCTTCATAAAATCATTTTTACCTTTTCCAGGCATAATAGGCTCCAAAAAAGATATATGAATATCACCAGAATTTTTTATAAAACTACTTTTCGGCCAAACTTTACCTGTATTTAAAGCTACAGGGATACAAGGTAAATTTAATGAATTATAAATTCTTCCAACACCTTTTTTAAAAGTAGGTTGTTCATCAAATTTTACTCTAGTTCCTTGAGGAAATATAAGAAGAGGGCGTTTTTGCTTTTCTATTCTACTTTTTATTTTATCATAAAAGTCTAAGTTTTCTTTAGTAGTTGTCTCTCTGACAATATCAATTGAACCAATCTTTTTTAAATACCAGCCAAAAAGAGGAATCTTAAGTAATTCTTTTTTTAAAATAAAAATTGGTGAGTCTAAAGGAATTTGTAGCGCAAAAGTTTCAAACATAGATTGATGAGCAGAGGCAACAAAGTAATGGTCAACTTTTTTCAAATTTTCTAATCCATGAAACACTACTTTTGTATTAAGAATTTTTTTTAATAAAAAAACTATATATCTTGCAGAAAGTCTTCCAAAGAATAAAACAAATTTATCAGGCAGGAATAATGTTGGAATTGCTAAAATAAATATAACAATAAGACCTGTATATAAAAAAATATTAAAAATTAATGATTTTGAAAATTGCATTAAGAATTAATTAATTTAAGCAAGTTTTGTTTCTTTCTAATGTATTTTAACTTATTTTTATTAACTAAAATCTCAGCTATTAATGGTCTAGTATTATAATTAGAAGATAAAGAAGATCCATAAGCACCCACGTTAGTAATAGCTATATATTCATTTTCTTTAATTTTTTGGTAATTTTTATAAGTTCCAAATTTACAAGTGCTTTCACATATGGGTCCTACAAACTCTATTAATCCTTCAATTTTAGACTTTACTTTTGATACTGGTATTATTTTATGTTTGGCATCATATAACGCTGGTCTCATAAAATCATTCATACCAGCATCTAAAATTATAAAGCTCTTATTAGAACCTTTTTTGATGTATTGAATTTTACTTAAAAGCACCCCTGTATCTCCAACAATAGATCTACCTGGCTCAAAGATAATTCCACATTTTAATTTTTTTGAAAAACTATTAACTAAATTGGAATATTTATTTAGATTAATTATCTTTTCTTTTCCGCTATAGTTAATTCCAAAGCCACCCCCTAAATCTACAAATTTTAATTTAAGATTTAACTGTTTAATTAGCTTGTACATTACACTTAAAGTTTTTTTATACGGCGCGTCTGTTAAAATTTGACTACCAATATGTACACTTAAGGCATCTAATCTAATATTTTTATATGTTGAGATATCTTTTAAAAAAGATTTAAAATTTCTAATAGACAGTCCAAATTTATTTTCCGCTTTACCTGTAGAAATTTTTTTGTGAGTTTTTGCGTCAACATTTGGGTTTAGTCTAAAGCCAATAGAGATTTTTTTTCTCAATTTTTTTGCTATTTTATCTACTAGTATTGCCTCACTTTCAGACTCACAGTTGATAAGTAAGATTTTCTTGTTTATTGCAATTTTTAACTCTTCCTCAGTTTTGCCCACACCTGAGAAAACTATTTTATTTGATTTAATTCCTGCTTTTAAAGCCTTTAACAATTCTCCACCAGAAACAACATCGGCACCAGCACCCAATTTACCTAAGATTTTAAGTATTGCAACGTTGCTATTGGATTTAGCCGCAAAGCAAACTATTGGATTTGTCTTTTTGAAAGTTTTCGTAAATTTTAAGTAATTATGGATAATTTGATTTTCTGAATAAAGGTAAAAAGGTGTTTTACATTTTTTCAAAATATTAACTATTGATAATTTTTCAAGAAATAAATTTTTACCTACATATCTTAAATTTTGCATTTGATTATAAAATTATTTTTATTTGAACTAGTTTACCCTGGTATTTAGGTTCAGATTTTCTTCCACAGCTTGTTAAAACAAGAATTATTATACAAAAGGAAACCAAAAACCTCATTTAGCTTCCTTCTTATATTTTTTAATCATTAATTTAACGTTTACTTCTGATGTTGCTCCATAAGATTTTTTCATATTCATTGAATTTTTTACATTAAATACTTTTAAAACATCTTTATCTAAATCTTTATATATTTTTCTTACTTCTTCTAAAGATAGTTCAGATAATTTTTTTTTATTTTTCTCAGCAAAATTAACTAATTTCGCAGAAACAGCATAAGACTCTCTAAAAGATAATTTTTTTTCTTTAACAAGATAGTCTGCAAAATCTGTAGCCGTTGTATATCCTTTGTTAGCCATACTTAACATATTAATTTTTATAGGTTTCACTGCGTTAATTAGTTCAGCACTCATAGTTAAAGTATCTTTTAAAGTATCGTATCCATCAAAAACTAATTCTTTATCATCTTGAAGATCCTTAAAGTAAGACATTGGCAGACCTTTCATTATCGTAAGCATAGAATTTAATTTTCCATAACTAATTCCAACTCTACCTCTAATAAGCTCTGCAGGATCTGGATTTTTTTTTTGAGGCATAATAGAAGATCCTGTTAACATATTGTCATTAAATGAAATTAAAGCAAAAGCATCTGAGTTATAAATTATAAAATCTTCTGCTAATCTTGATAGATGCATTGCACAAACAGCAGATGCATACAAAAAATCAATTGCAAAATCTCTATCAGAAACAGAGTCAATTGAATTATCTGTTGGTTTTTTAAAACCAAGTTTCTTTGCAGTATAATTTCTGTCAATCTTATATGATGTTCCAGATAGTGCCGCAGACCCTAATGGACATTCATCTAATAATTTTATATTATTTTCAAATCTCTTTTGATCTCTTTTAAGCATTTCATAATAAGATAAAAGGTAGTGAGCAAAAGAAATGGGCTGAGCATTTTTTAGATGAGTTAAGCCCGGCATAACCGTATCAGTATTTTTTTCTGCTTTTTTAATTAAATTTTTCATTACTAAAGAAATATCTTTTAAAATTTCCTTAGTTGATTTTTTAATCCATAATTTAAAATCTGTAACAACTTGGTCATTTCTTGATCTAGCGGTATGAAGATGTCCTGCTGCAGGTCCAATTATTTCAAATAATTTTTTTTCAATATTTAAGTGGATATCTTCAAACTTTTCTTGAAAATTAAATTGCCCTTTATCAATTTGAGTTTTAATTTTTTTAAGACCATTAATAATTTTATTACCATGATCATTTTTAATGATTTTTTGTTTGATTAGCATTTGTGTATGTACAATAGAAGCCAATATATCTTGTTCATAAAGTCTTTTATCAACATTAATTGAAGACCCGATCTTTTGAAAAGATAGAGATATTTTGCCCTTAAATCTGTTGGACCAAATTGTTTTATTTTTATTTTTCATTTTACTGTGTTAATTCTAATTTAAATTAATATGAAAATTAGTAAATCTTTTAAAATCTATATTCACATAATATGTGTATTGTTAATCAGCAAAAGCCTTTTAGCTGCTGAAGATTTTTCAAAAAATATAGTCATCCATGAAAAACCACTAAATATTAAGGAACTTAAGTTTAAAGATTTTAATCTTCAGGATGTTGATTTAACCAATAAAAAAGGCAATATCATGATAATTAATTTTTGGGCTTCTTGGTGTTTACCTTGTAAAAGAGAAATGCCTTCATTGGCAAATTTAGCCCAAAAGTTTCCAGAAATAAAAGTTTATGCAATTAATATGGAAAAACCTAACAAACTTAGGGCGGGAGATTTTTTTAAAAACATAGGCATAACAAGTTTAGACATCTATTTTGATCCTGATTTCAAATTAGTTAAAACTTTTAAAATGAGAGGCCTACCTACGAGCATATTAATAGACAAAAATGGAAAAGAATTTGGAAGAGTAGTTGGTGAGGTAGATTTTAATAGTGAAGAATTTATTCGCCTCTTAAAAAAATATATTTAGTTTTTAAAAAAATAAGCCATTAAAACTAAAACTATAACTGCAATAAACTGAAGAAGTACTCGTAATTGCATTAATTTATTTGAATATTTTTTACTAGTACTTCCACCTTTAAATAAAGTATAAATGCCTATAACTAAAACTATGGCTACAGCACCTATTAAAGTAAAACCAATAAAATTAAATAAAAATTCAGACATTTTTACTGTCTAACTACCATGAACTATTCATTAAATACAATTATTTTAGAACCATTAACAAAAGGAAAAGCTAAAAATGCTGTAATACTTTGCCACGGTTATGGAGGTGATGGAAAAGATATTTCTATTCTTGCAAGTTATTGGAGAGCTCATTTGCCAGAAACAATATTTATTTGCCCTGATGCTCCAGAAAAATGCGTGGCAAGCCCAACAGGATTTCAATGGTTTGATTTAACTGACCAAACCCCTGAGCAAATTTTATCAAAATCTTTAGTTGCTGAAAATAAATTAAATAAACTTATTGATGAAGTTAAAGATAAAAATAACTTACTAGCAAATCAAATCGTAATCGGGGGATTCAGCCAGGGCTGCATGATTAGTTTGCAGACAGGAATAAAACGAAAAGACACAATTAATTCAATAATAGGATATTCTGGCCGAATTATTGACACAGAACATTTAGGAAAAAATATTGTTTCAAAACCTAATATTATTTTAATGCATGGGGATATTGACCAAATAGTGCCTGTAGACTCATTATTAGAAGCTAAAGATTTTTTTAGCAAAAACGATTACAAAATAGAATCAAAAATTTTTAATAACTGTGAGCATCGTATACCGACTGAAGGATCAAGTTTAGGCTTACAATTTATCAAAAAATATCTGTCTTAGTTTTTTAGCATCTGCAACACAATTATAACTTGATATAATTTTCTGTTTCAGTTAACTTTTGGTATGATAATTTCTTCAGTAGATAAAGTGCCATTAGAAAAATGTCCAGCACTAGTGCTTAACGCTGACTTTAGGCCTTTGAGTTATTACCCTCTTTCAATTTGGTGTTGGCAGGATGCAGTAAAATCTGTTTTCTTAAACAGAGTAAGCATTGTCTCAAATTATAAAAGAAAAATTAGAAGCCCATCGTTTGAAATGAATTTACCCAGTGTTATTGCGTTGAAAAGTTTTATTCAACCTTCAAAAAATCCAAACTTTACAAGATTTAATGTTTTTTTGAGAGATAAGTTTGCTTGCCAATACTGTGGGGACAGGAAAGATTTAACATTCGATCACTTATTACCTAAATCAAAAGGTGGCCTCACAGATTGGAATAACGTAATTACAGCTTGTTCGAGCTGTAATGTAAGAAAAGGTGGAAAACTTTATGAGAATTGTGATCTTAAATTAGTCAACAAGCCTTATGCCCCAACAGTCGAGGATCTTCATAAAAATGGAAGAAATTTCCCTCCTAATTTTCTTCATGTGAGTTGGATGGATTACTTGTATTGGGATATAGAATTAGAGCCTTAGTTAAATCTTCTCAGAAATTGTAATAGCAATTCGTGAAGAAGTTTTGATTACTTTATCCAACAAACTATATAATCCTTTTTTTGTTGCACCGTTATTGTATGCAATATCTTTGTGATGTAATTCATCCTCTCTAAATTTAATTATTTTCTCTTTAAGTTCTTTTTCATCTTCTTTGAGTTTATAAGTCTGATTTTTATAGTGATCACCAATAACCTCCTCAACAGATGCTGTACAAAGCATAGCCGCTTTCTCTCCCAGCATTGCTGTACCAAAACCAAGTGTAACCCCCATTAAGTCCCAAAGTGGTAAAAATTTTGTAGGTGCGATGTTTCTTTTTTTAATTTCACTATTAAAAAAATCATAATGTTCGTTCTCATGTTCTTTCATTTCTTCAATTGTTTTCTTTAGATATTCATTTTGTTTAAATGTTTTAAGCGCCAATAGTTGGCCTTCATAAATCTTAATAGCACCTCTTTCTCCAGCGTGATCGACTCTAATGATCTCTTCTAATGTTTTTTTATTTGTTTTTTTCATAATTGATTACAATTTTAAACATTATAACACTTATAATGGTAGATATAATTGTATTAAATGTAGCAAGAGAAAGCCCTAATAGTCTGAAAGTTACATCTTTACAGCTTACTACTTCTTTTTCCAATTGTTTCAAAAGATCTTTTGTAGATACTGCTGTTTTATTGACATCAAGATCACAGACTAGAGATTCGTTAAAAAAACCCTGTTCTATTCCAAAGTGATAAAAGGAAACAACTGCACCAAAAACAAAGAATAACCCTACGACTAAAGAAATAAGCTTTTCATGTTTATTGAGAAAAAAAATTAAAGAAGTAAGAATGACTGCAGCAAAATAGGGCACGCGTTCAATTAAACACAAATTACATGGCTCATGACCTAAAAAATATTGAATAAAATAAGCAGTAATTAACGCAAATACACTAAATATTAATAATGCGTTTAGAATAAATTTATTTTTAATAGAAGGCATTATTTAAATAGTAGATATAAAATTGTTGCTACTATTACAATTACTATTCCACCAATCGTAAACCATAACGCACCCTTTTTTTCTATAAATTCACCAAATTTATTTCCAAATAAAGAAGTAAAATAAGCTACAAGGAAAAATCTTAATCCACGTGTAAAAAGACAAATGAAGAAAAATATAACAATATTAAAACCTATAATTCCACTTGTGATCGTAAACACTTTAAAAGGCAAAGGGGTAAAACCAGCTAAGAACATTATACCCAACCAAAGAAAAAAACCTCCTTTCGAGGACATTTTATCTTGAACTTCGAATACTTTTTCTTCGTAACCATAAAATTCAATTACCACCATAGACATATCAAGAAAAAATACGCCAAGCATATATCCAAATAATCCACCGAGAACAGAAAATATTGTAGCAATAAAAAATATTTTTAAATAATCTTCTTTTTTTGCAACCACCATTGGTATGATCATTAAATCTGGTGGCACTGGAAAAAAGAAACTTTCAATAAATGCAACAAAACCTAATAATGGCTTTGAAAATTTATGTCTAGCAAGCTCTACACATTTATCGTATAAATTTTTTAACATTATGAATTTAAAATGCACAATACTTAAGTACCTGGCAAGTTTAATATTATCCCCAATAGCAATTTATGCTGTTTTAATATTAGCTAAAATATTTGGTGCTAATTACGAGTTTACTCATGGTGAAACATTTATTATTTGGCTTTTAATGGCAATTTTAATTTCTCAAAGTGTGACTTGGAAAAATAATTAATGGGCGACCCGATAGACATAAAGACTAAAAAAGTTTTTTTTAAAGAAACTCATAGAGATAAATTCGATAAAGACTTAGTGCTTGATGTGATGGAAAAGAATATTGTCGCCAATTGGGATACTTGGGGAAGATTTCAACAAATATGGACAAATCAAGCCTACAATACTTTTAAAGATTTTGATAAATATCTTGTCTTGATTTATTTAATCCGCGATTACTTTCAGCAACATGCTAATAAATTTAGCTATCAATCATATGAAGAGTTCTATGCATTTGATTTTCTTACTATCGATAAATTGAACTTAATCAAAATTTCAAATGAATTAAATATTCCTAAAGAAACTATAAGAAGAAAAGTAAACGAACTACAAAAAGAGGAAATTCTTAAACGAGATGGAAAAAGTATTATTTTGAAAAGAAAATTCGCAGGTTATCAAAAACCCGAAAAATCATTGGACGCTCTTGCATCTTTAATTAGCAAGAAATCAAAATATATTAAAGGACAAACTTGGTTTGGGGATGCATTAGAAACAAAAGAAATTAAAGAATATATTAAAAAATATTTTTCTATTATGTGGTTAGTTTTTCTAAAACTTCAAATTCCTTTTTTAATAAGACATAGAAAAAATTTTGGAGATTTAGAAACATGGATAATTTGGGGAAATGTTGCTCTTCATCATCAAAAAAGTTTAAATAAAGAAATAGAGAAATCTGTAACTAATGAAGTTGATTATAAAAACTACTATCAAAAAATTTCTAATTTAAAAATTGATCGAGGGGTTAATGCCTCATCAATTGCTGATATCTCAGGCATCCCTAGAGCTACAGTGATTAGAAAATTAAGATGGTTAACTAAAAATAAAACGATTTTTAAAAATAAAAAATTAGAATACGTGATGGCACGTAAAGGCCTGTTGAATAAAAAAATTGAAGAAAACTTTAGATTTAATCAAATAGAAGTAGCTAAATTTTTAACCACTTTTTTTGATTATTATAAAAATTCTAATTTAAAACCTTGATCATTTTATAGAATTAATAACTTTAATATTTTATGGAAATAGCAACTAAAATAGCCCCAATTTGCTTAGCCGTAATAATGTTTGGTCTTGGTCTTGGATTAACAACAAAAGACTTTTTAAGAGTAATAAAAACACCTAGAGATTTTATAATTGGATTTTTATCTCAAGTAATTCTTTTACCCATTATTGCTTTTGGACTAATTTTAATTATTCCAATGCCTATTGAGATAGCTATGGGTGTTATGATTATTGCAGCCGCTCCTGGTGGAGTGACCTCTAATGTCTTAACTAAATTTGCTAATGGTGATGTTGCTTTATCTGTTAGTTTAACAGCAGTTACGAGCTTATTAGCTGTTTTTATTGTTCCGCTGATTATATTTAATTCTGCAAATTTTATAGGTGTTGAAATTACTAAGGAAATTTCAATATTAAATATGGTAATTAAAATGTTTTTTATAGTAACTGTGCCTGTACTTTTTGGCATGATTGTAAGAAGTCTACTTACAGATTTTGTAATATCAAAAACTTTGATGATTCAAAGATTATCAATAATTTTATTTTTAATAGTTTTTGTATCTATATGGTTAGAGGAGTGGGATAAGATAGCAAGTTTCATAGCTAGAGCTGGTTTAATAACTGGGATTTTAAATCTTACTATGATTTTTGTCGGTTATTATGTTGCAAAAACGTTTGCATCGGGAGCTCCACAAAGAAAATGTATTTCACTTGAATGCGGATTACAAAATGGGACTTTAGCCGTATTTGTAACCACTCAATTGTTTGATGAAATGGTATTTATGGTTCCAACGGCTGCTTATGCGCTAATAATGTTTGTAACATCTATATTTTTTGTTCTCATAGTAAGAAAAATCAATTAGATTATTTAAATAAATAAGGGCGAATGGTGGAACTGGTAGACGCGCCGGACTCAAAATCCGGTGGTAGCAATACCTTGAGAGTTCGAGTCTCTCTTCGCCCACCAAGTTATGGAA
>Ga0307986_10000256_pt1 | contig 40001 bp, 37 predicted proteins | sample EllFjometageno82_FD_203170 | JGI IMG/M metagenome (GOLD analysis project Ga0307986, IMG submission 203170) | Marine microbial communities from Ellis Fjord, Antarctic Ocean - #82 | ecosystem: Environmental > Aquatic > Marine > Unclassified | place: Southern Ocean | collected 2014-10-09 | reverse complement strand
CTAAGAGGCTATGCTTCAATTAATGCTCAAACTGGGGAAGCATTAGACACACATTCATTTGCAACACTCATAGGTGTTGGGGCTACAACAGTTAATCCTTATTTAGCATTGGATAGCTTATACCAGAGGTTTGAAAAGAAATTATTTGGAAATTTTGGGTACGATGAGTGCATAGAGAGATATGTACAGTCAGTAAATTATGGTCTTTTAAAAATAATGTCAAAAATGGGAATTTCAGTCATAAGCTCTTATAGAGGTGGATGTAATTTTGAAACAGTTGGCTTAAGTAGAACGGTAGCATCAGAATATTTTCCAGGAATTTTATCAAAAATTTCAGGTATAGGTTTAAATGGAATAGAAAAAAAACTAAGAACTATACACAAAGAAGCATTTGAAGGCACAGACACAGTTTTACCAATTGGAGGAATTTATAGGTACAGAAAAAATGGTGAAGTACATCAATACCAAGGTAAGCTTATTCATCTTTTGCAGAGTGCAGTTTCATCAAATTCTTTTGAAGCTTATAAAAAATATGCAAAAGGTATTTATGACCTTCCACCCATACATCTTAGAGATTTGATTGGATTTAGAGAGAAAAATTTAAATCCTTCTTTAGATATTACAGAAGTAGAGCCAATTGAAAATATTTTAACAAGGTTTGGAAGTGGAAGTATGTCTCATGGTGCATTGTCGAAAGAAGCACACGAAACTTTAGCTATAGGAATGAATAGAATTAAAGGAGCCTCTTGTAGTGGTGAAGGTGGTGAAGATGAAAAAAGATTTACCAAGATGAAAAATGGAGACAATGCTAATTCTAGAGTTAAACAAATAGCTTCAGCCAGATTTGGAGTAACACTTAAATACCTTAATAACTGTAACGAAATAGAGATTAAAATTGCACAAGGAGCAAAACCTGGTGAAGGAGGACAGTTACCAGGGTTTAAAGTTACAGAAGAAATTGCTAAGTTAAGACATTCAACTCCAGGTGTAACTCTAATCTCACCACCTCCTCACCATGATATTTATTCCATTGAGGATTTGGCACAATTAATTTACGATCTTAAGCAAGCAAATCCAAAAGCAAGAGTCGGGGTAAAATTAGTAGCATCATCTGGTATAGGAACAATTGCAGCTGGTGTGGCTAAAGCTAAAGCAGATATAATTCTTATTTCTGGACATAATGGAGGAACAGGAGCAACACCACAAACAAGTGTTAAATATGTTGGGATACCTTGGGAGATGGGCTTGACTGAAGCTAATCAAGTTTTAACTTTAAATAATTTGAGACATAAAATTACCCTAAGAACAGATGGAGGAATTAAAACAGGAAGAGATGTTATTATTGCAGCCATGATGGGTGCAGAGGAATATGGGGTAGCAACGACTGCACTAGTGGCCATGGGATGTATAATGGTTAGACAGTGTCATTCAAACACGTGCCCAGTCGGAGTTTGCACTCAAGATGAAAAATTAAGAGAAAAATTTTCTGGTACTCCAGAAAAAGTAGTTAACTTATTTAAATTTATTGCAGAAGAAGTGAGAGAAATTCTAGCTCACATAGGTTTTAAATCTATGAATGAGATAATTGGTAGAACTGATTTATTAAGACAAGTGAGTAAAGCTTCACCAAACTTGGATGATTTAGATTTAAACCCTTTATTTGTTCAAACAGATCCTGGAGAAAATACAAGATACTGTAAAGTTCCGGAAATAAATTCTGTTCCAGATACTTTAGATCAAGAAATTCTACCTGAAATCCATGATCAAATTGGAAAAGTAAAAATAATTGAAAAGGAGTATATTATTAAAAATACTCATAGAACTGTTGGTACAAGAATTTCTAATCACCTTTATGAGAAATATGGTTCTGAAAAACTAGAAGATAACTTTTTATCTCTAAAATTTAAAGGGTCAGCAGGACAGTCTTTTGGGGCATTTGGAATAAAAGGCTTAAAACTTATTTTAAAAGGTGATGCTAATGATTATGTTGGTAAAGGGTTGTCAGGTGCAACAGTGGTAGTTAAACTTCCAGATGAAAGTAATTTAATTTCACAAGAAAATACAATAATTGGAAATACAGTTTTATACGGAGCAACATCTGGAAAGTTATTTGCAGCAGGTCAAGCTGGAGAAAGGTATGCAGTGAGAAATTCAGGATCAATTTCAGTTATCGAAGGCTGTGACTCAAATGCTTGTGAATATATGACTGGTGGTACAGTTGTAGTGTTAGGTGACGTAGGAGATAATTTTGGAGCTGGAATGACAGGTGGAATGGCGTTTATTTATGACATAAACAAGAAATTCGACAAAAAAGTAAACCCAGAAACTGTAGTATGGCAAACGCCAGAAACAGATTACTGGATAACTTTTTTAAAAAATCTAGTCCAAGAACACTACGATGAGACAAATTCAGACTTATCTAAAAAAATAATAGAAAATTTTGATAAAGAAATTTCTAATTTTATTCAAGTTTGTCCAAAAGAAATGATTGATAAGCTAAAAGAACCCATAAATTTAAGATCAGTCATAAAAGAAGTTAGTTAAAATGAAGGACATAGATATTTTTTGTTTTGGTTTTGGCCAAGTAGCAAAAAATTTTATAAAGAAACTTAGTATTGAAAAATATAATATTAATTTATCAACAACATCTAGAAACGAATCTTCAAAAGAAATTTTTAATGATATTAATTATAATAGTTATTTATTTAATAGTGAAAAATTTGATCAAAACCTAGTAGTTAAATTAAAAGAAGCAGATCATATTTTAGTTTCAATACCACCAGAAAAACAAGAAGACCTAGTTATAAAAAATTTTTCTAAATTTTTAGAAAATTCTAAAATAAAGTGGATAACTTATTTATCTGCTACCAGTGTTTATGGAGATCATAAGGGTGAATGGGTTAATGAAAATAGCAAGACAAACCCAACCTCAAATAAAGGTGTAGCAAGACTAAAAGCAGAAAGATCTTGGATTTCTTTAGAAAAAAATAACAAGTTACCAGTTCAGATATTTAGATTGTCTGGGATTTATTCAAATGAAAAAAATATTTTATTTCGTCTAAAATCAGGTGATGTAAAACTGATTAACAAAAAAGATCATTACTTTTCAAGGATTCATGTAGATGATATTGCAAATGTACTATTTAAATCTTTATCGAAATTTAAATCAGGAGAAATATACAATCTTTCTGATGATAAACCCTCCTCATCTACAGAGATTACTTTATTTGGAGCAAAAATGTTAAATATTGAAAATATTGAAAAAATTGAAGTTAATGAAATTAAAAGTGAGATGTTAAAAAATTTCTACAATGAATCCAAGAAAGTTAGTAACGAAAAAGTAAAAAATTATTTTAACTATAATTTGAAATTTCCTAGTTATATCGAAGGATTAAACTATATTAGAAATAATTTTATTTAGCTCTAAAACTATTCTTTTTAAACCTCGTTTGCTTGACAAGCTATGATCACCATTTTTTATTATTACTAATTTCTTGTTTGCTTTACTAAATATTTTTAGTACTTTTTTAGAGTAACTGAGTGGGACAACCTCGTCTTTACTGCCATGAATCATGGTAATATCAATACTTGATATAATTTTTTTATTTAATACCTTATTTTTTCTTCCATCTTTTATTAATTGATAAGTAATTGGATATTCATAATTTCCATATTTTAAATTATAAATTCCTTTTTTAATAGTTTCATCTTTCATTCTTTTCGTAAATTTTTTCCACATTAAATTTTGTAAAAATTCTGGAGCTGATCCAATTCCCAAAAACCCTTTTATCTGCTCTCTAAAATACTTAAATTGATTAAGAGATAACCATGCCCCCATACTTGAGCCCACTAGTATAAACTTATTTTTTTTAACAACTTTTTTAATTGTTATTTCTACTTCTTTAGACCATTTACTAATATTTCCATTTATAAATTTACCACTAGACTTTCCATGACCAGAATATTCAAGTGCAAGAAACCCAAGCTTATTCTTTTTTGCATACTCTAAAATAGCCTTAGGTTTTTCACCTTCAATATTTGACATAAAGCCATGTAAGAATACGATGTATAGGTTTTCTCGATAATTTTTATTTAAATATCGTATTTGCTTATTATTTGAGATTTTAAGGTATTTAAATTTATTCATATCAGTTTATTAGATTTAATTCTTAATATATAGTTCTATCAAATGTCTTCAAAATTAAAAGTTTTGCAAGTAATACCAAAAATGGGATATGGCGGTGCAGAAACAGGCTGTTATGATCTTGCCCACTACCTGTCAGAAAATAATTGCTACTCTTATATTGTTACCAGCGGAGGAGAGCTATTAAAATTTGTTAATCAAAAAAAAGTAAAATTAATCAAACTCCCAGTTCATAGTAAGAATCCAATTTTGATGCTCTTTAACTCAATAGCTCTTATTTTTATTATCTTATTTCATGATATTTCTATTGTTCATGCAAGAAGTCGAGCCCCCGCTTGGTCCTGTTTAATTGCAACAAAAATTACAAGAAGAAAATTTGTTACAACTTTTCATGGTACTTATAATTTTAAAAATTTAATTAAAAAATTTTATAATTCTGTAATGGTTAGATCTAATTTAGTAATAGCTGGATCAAATTTTATTTTTTCTCATATTAAAATTAATTATTCAAAATATTTAAATTTACAAAAAAAGTTTTTAGTAATTTTTAGAGGTATTAATGTTGATTATTTTGACCCATCAACAACATTAGAAGCTGAAGAAAATGATCTTCTTTCAAGCTGGGGACTGAATAGAGATAAAAAGTTAATTTTAATGCCAGGTCGATTGGCTGCATGGAAAGGACACGAGTTATTTATTGATGCACTAAACCTTGTTAATAAAGAATTAGGACACAAGGCTTTTTATGCTGTTATTCTAGGTAGTAATCAAGGTAGAGATGTTTATGCTAAAAAGATAAAAAGATTGTGTGAGCAATACAGACTAACAGCCCAGCTAAAATTTGTAGATCATTGTAAGAATATGCCTCTAGCTTACAAAATTTCTGATTTAGTTGTTTCAGCTTCCACAGAACCAGAAGCTTTTGGAAGGGTTGTAATTGAGGCACAATCAATGGAAAAACCAATAATAGCAAGTGATATTGGAGGGTCCAATGAAACAATAATAAATAATGAGACTGGATTTTTATTTGAGTCGAGTAATTCTGTGTCTTTAAGCAAAAAAATAGTACAAGTTTTAAACTTAGATGAATCTAGATTGAAATCAATGGGCATCGAAGGTAGAAAAAATGTAATTAAGAAATTTAATGTTGAAAAAATGTGTTTTTCTACATATTCAGAGTACAAAAAATTATTAAATTAAATGCCATTAATTACACTACCAGATGGAAATAGTATTGAATTTCCAAACAAAATAACAGGGTTAGAAGTTGCTGAAAAGATTAGTAAATCTTTATCTAAGCAAGCAATAGTTATTAGTGTTGATGAAGTACTTAAAGATTTAAACTACGTCATAGATAAAGACTGTTCTGTTAAAATTTTTACCTCCAAGGATAAAGAAGGCCTAGAAACTATTCGTCATGATACAGCTCACATAACAGCAATGGCAGTACAAGAGCTTTTTCCAGGAACTCAAGTTACTATTGGTCCAATTATAGAAAACGGATTTTATTATGACTTTTCAAGAAAAGAACCTTTCACAGAAGAGGATCTAAAAAAAATTGAAAATAAAATGAAAGAAATTGTTGATAGAGATGTTCCAACCACAAGAGAAGTGTGGAATAGAGACAAAGCAATATCTCATTTTAAAAGTAAGGGAGAAATATATAAAGCTGAAATTATTGAGAGCATCCCACAGAAAGAAGATGTATCGATATATTTTCATGGTGATTGGCACGATTTATGCAAGGGACCACACTTATCTTCAACAGGAAAAATTGGTAAATATTTTAGATTAACAAAGGTATCAGGTGCTTATTGGAGAGGTGACTCAAATAATGAAATGTTGCAGAGAATTTATGGAACAAGTTGGGCTTCACAAAAAGATTTAGATGAGTATTTAAAAAGAATAGAAGAGGCTGAAAAAAGAGATCACAGAAAGCTCGGGAAAGAAATGAATTTATTTCATTTTAGAGAGGAAAGCCCAGGAGCAGTTTTTTGGCATGAAAAAGGTTGGAAATTATTTCAAAAATTAGTTGCTTATATGAGGGGTAGGCAGGAGAAAGCAGGTTATAAAGAAGTAAATACTCCTGAAATTTTAGATAGAGCTTTGTGGGAAAAGTCTGGCCACTGGGAAAAATATGGTGAGCATATGTATACCTCTCAAACACCTGACGAAAAAGTTTTTGCAGTTAAGCCAATGAATTGCCCAGGTCATGTTCAGGTGTTTAACCAAGGTTTAAAAAGTTATAGAGATCTGCCACTAAGAATTTCAGAATTTGGAAAAGTGCATAGATATGAACCTTCTGGAGCACTACACGGACTGTTAAGAGTTAGAGCTTTTACACAAGATGATGCTCATATTTTTTGTACAGAGGATCAAATTACAGAAGAGTGCTTAATTGTTACAAATTTGATTTTAGATATTTATAAAGATCTTGGGTTTGAAAATGTAATATTAAAATATTCGGATAGACCAGATTTAAGAGTCGGTGATGATAATATTTGGGATAAGGCAGAAAAAGCTTTATTAGATGCTGTTAAAATGTCAAAACTTGAATATACAATTAACAAAGGTGAGGGAGCCTTTTATGGTCCCAAAATTGAATTTGTTTTAAGAGACGCTATTGGCAGAGATTGGCAATGCGGAACCTTGCAGGTAGATTTAAATTTACCAGGAAGATTAGACGCAACTTTTGTTGATAATGATGGAACCAAAAAAGTTCCAGTAATGCTTCATAGAGCATTGTTTGGTTCACTCGAAAGGTTCATAGGAATACTTATAGAAAATTATGCAGGAAAATTTCCATTTTGGATTGCCCCTTTGCAGGTGGTCGTAATTCCAATTTCAGAAGAGTTTGATGAATACGCAAAAGAAGTTAATAAAAAAATTAATGACACTGGTATGAGCTCTGAAGTAGATTTAAAAAATCATAATTTGAATTATAAAATCAGAGAACATTCTTTATCTAAAATACCACTTTTGTTGATTTGTGGTAAAAAAGAAGTTGACAGTAACTCAGTAACGATTAGAAGATTAGATACTAACAAACAAGAAAATATGGAATTAAACTTTTTCTTAAAAAAATTCTCAGCTTTAAACAAAGCACCCTCAAACTAAGTGGCAGATTTTAAACAAAATTATTTTCAAAGAAGGTCTAAAGACAGAGGACCCAAGTCCAATAATAGGATCACAGCGCCAGAGGTTCAAGTTATTGGAAGTGATGGTGATAATATAGGAATACTAAATACTAATGAAGCAATATCAATGGCCAAAGAACAAGGCCTAGATTTAATTGAGATAGCTCCAAATGCAAAACCACCCGTATGTAAAATTATTGATATGGGTAAATTTAAATATGATGCTCAAAAAAAAGCAAATGTTGCAAAAAAGAAACAAAAAATTGTTTTATTAAAAGAAATTAAAATGAGACCGGTTACAGAAACTCATGATTATGATTTTAAAGTTAAAAATGCAAAAAAATTTATTGGAAAAGGTGATAAAGTAAAATTTACTATAAGGTTTAAAGGTAGAGAGCTACAGCACTCTCATTTAGGTAGAGAACTAATGGATAAAATAAAAATCGATATGCAAGATATTGGTAAAGTAGAATTGCACCCAAAATTTGATGGGAAACAAATGATTATGGTTATTCAGCCAATTTAGAGGTTAATAGAGGTTGTAAATCTATTCCAATATTTGTATAAGACCGCAGATTATGCCAAAATTAAAAACAAAAAGTTCAGCAAAAAAACGATTCAAGATTTCAGCTACAGGAAAAGTTATGATGGCTCAAGCTGGAAAAAGACACGGTATGATTAAGAGATCAAATAAACAAATTAGAAAATTAAGAGGCACAACTGCTATGTCAAAACAAGATGGCAAAATAGTTAAATCATATATGCCTTACAGTTTAAGAGGATAAAATGGCAAGAGTAAAAAGAGGCGTCACAAGTCACGCTAAGCATAAAAAAGTTTTAAAAGCTGTCAAAGGGCAATGGGGCAGAAGAAAAAATACGATTAGAGTTGCAAAGCAAGCTATGGAAAAAGCTATGCAATACGCTTACAGAGATCGTAGAACTAAAAAACGTGAATTTAAATCTCTATGGATTCAAAGAATTAATGCAGGTGTTAGATCTGAAGGTTTAACTTATTCAAAATTTATTAATGGCTTAACAAAGTGTGGAATTAAGCTAGATAGAAAAATATTAGCTGAAATAGCTTACGATAGCCCAGAAGCCTTTAAAACGATCGTTCAAAAAGCTCAATCGGCACTAAATTAATCTTCACTATTGTTTTTCTTCGTTGAAGAAATAATCTCTCGATATGTCTGATATTAAAAAAATAAAAGATGAATTTCTTTTAAAACTAAAAAGAAATTTAGATTTAAATCAAGTTAATCAAATCAAAACAGATTTATTTGGTAAAAATGGATTGATTAGTTCTCAATTTAGAGAACTTGGGAAAAAAGCAGAAGGAGAGAGAAAGAATTTTGCATCAGATCTAAATGCAGCAAAAGAGGATCTTCAAAATTTAATTGCTACAAAAATTGCCAATATTGAAATCAATGAAATTAATCTAAAATTAGAAAAAGAAAAAATAGACATAACTTTACCTGAGAGACCTTTTGTTCAAGGAAAAATTCATCCTGTATCTCAAGTTATAGATGAAGTTTCTTCAATTTTTTCGGAAATAGGATTTAGTGTAGAAGAAGGTCCTGATATTGAAAATGAATATAATAATTTTACAGCATTAAATACACCTGACAATCATCCAGCAAGAGATATGCACGACACATTTTATCTAGATGAAAAAAAGGAGTTACTATTAAGGACACACACTTCTCCAGTACAAATTAGAACTATGCTTAATGATAAACCACCTTTTAAAATAATTGCACCAGGTAGAACATATCGGTCAGATAGTGATCAAACACACACACCCATGTTCCACCAAGTTGAAGGATTGCATATTGATAAAGATATAAATATGGGTCATTTAAAGGGTTGTTTAAATTATTTTATTAAAGAGTTTTTTGAGATTGATAAGATTAAAATGAGATTTAGACCAAGTCATTTTCCATTTACCGAACCATCAGCCGAAGTTGATATTGGCTATGAAATTAAAGATGGAAAAATAATAATTGGTGAAGGAGATCAGTGGCTTGAAGTTTTGGGTTGTGGAATGGTTCATCCAAACGTTTTAAAAAATGTAAAAGTAAACCCTAATGAATTTCAGGGATATGCCTTTGGTATAGGAATAGATAGGCTGGCAATGCTTAAATATGGTATAAATGATTTAAGAGCGTTTTTTGATTGTGATTATAGATGGTTAAACCACTTTGGTTTTGATCCAATAGATGTACCCTCAAATTACAGGGGTTTAAGTAGATGAAAATTACAACAAGTTGGTTGAGAGATCATCTGGATAATAAGTTAAGTGAAAGTCAAATTATTAATAAACTTACTGATATTGGTCTCGAAGTAGAAGGTGTTGCTAGTCAATCAGGTGAGCTAGATAGTTTCGTAGTAGCCAAGATTTTAAAAGCAGAAAAACATCCTGACGCAGATAGACTTAGGGTTTGTGACGTAGATATTGGATCAATAAGCCCTGTTAAAGTTGTATGTGGCGCAGCCAATGCAAAAGAAGGGTTATTTACCATTTATGCTCCTCCCGGTGCAATAGTGCCAAAAAATCAAATGAAATTAGTAGTAAGTAAAATAAGAGGTGTTACCTCACATGGTATGCTTTGTTCAGAATCTGAACTAAATTTGTCAGATGAAAGTGATGGTATTACAGAACTTTCACCAGAAAAATATAATAAAAAAATAGGCACAAACTATTTTCCTAAAAAAAATATAAACATAATTGATATATCGATTACACCAAATAGAGCAGATTGTTTGGGTGTAAGAGGAATAGCGAGAGATTTAGCAGCAGCAGGCTTTGGTAAGCTAAAAAATATAAAAAAAGAAAAACTAGTTCAAAAAAATAAACAAAAGATAAATATAAAAATAATTAAAGAAAAAGAACAGGGATGTACAGTTTTTGGAAGTTGTTTAATTACAGGTGTAAAAAATACTGAAAGCCCCGATTGGTTGAAGAAAAAAATAATATCATTAGGGCAAAAACCTATCTCGGCAATAGTTGATATTACAAATTATATAATGTTTGATTTAAATAGACCCTTGCATGCTTATGATGCAGATAAAATAGATAAAGGAATAATAGTAAGAAATTCTAAAAAAGGTGAAAAATTCAAAGCATTAGATGATAAAAGTTATACTCTTGAAAACGACATGTGCGTTATCACAGACGCCTCAGGCGTATTAGGCTTGGGCGGTATAATTGGGGGGACGAGGTCTGGAACTGAAATAGACACAAAAAATATATTAATTGAGTCTGCTTATTTTAATCCAAGATCAATTAGAAAAACTTCTAAAATTTTGAATATAGATACAGACGCAAAGTTTAGATTTGAAAGAGGAATTGACCCGCTATCTATAGAACAAGGACTTCAACGAGCTGCTGAATTAATTAAAAAAGTTTGTGGAGGAGAAGTTAGTAAATTTGACATTCAAAAAACAGGGAATATCAAAAATAATTCAGTAAGATTTAAGACAGAGTTGTTTAAAAAAATAACAGGTTTTGATATTGAACAAAAGGAGATGATTAAAATATTAACTAATTTAGGATTTGAATTAAAAAAACAAAAAAAACTATTATTATTAAAAGTTCCATCTTGGCGACCTGATATTGAACAAGAAGTAGATATAATTGAAGAACTAGTAAGAATTAAAGGTTATGACCAAATTAAAATTATTGAACCTGAAAAAGTTAGAAAAAAAAAGACTTTAAACCAAGTACAAAGATTATTTCATTTTTTACAGCGAGCCATTGCATCCAAAGGATATCTTGAGGCAATTACTTGGTCGTTTACTGACAGTAAAGTCAATCAATTGTTTATGGAAAATAATAAAGAAATTAAAATAGTTAATCCTATAAGTTCAGATTTAGATGTATTGAGAAGTTCAATTTTTTCAAATTTAATAATTTATCTAAATAAAAATTTAGGAAGAGGGTTTAAGGATTTATCAATATTTGAAATAGGTCCAACTTTTTCAGGACCTCAACCAGGAGAGCAACAAACGGTAATTAGTGGATTAAGATCAGGAAAATTAGCTAGACATAGTTGGGCAGAACAAGAGAGACTAGTTGATATTTTTGATGTTAAAAGAGATGTTGTTCAAAGTTTAGTTGAAGCTGGGTACAATAAAGACAAATTCTATATTGACGATCAAGCACCAGGCTATTATCACCCAGGAAAATCTGGAAGAATATTTTTAAACAAAAGCAAAGAAAATGTAGTAGCTTTTTTTGGTGATATTCACCCAAATATATTAAAAAAACTAGATATTAAAACTGAAGCATTAGTAGGATTTGAAATATTTATAGACAATGTAATGCAACCAAAAAAATCATTAAAAGATCAAAAAACACAATACAAATATTCAGATTTTCAAAAGTCTGAAAGAGATTTTGCTTTTATTTTAGATAAAAATTTTAAAGTTCAAGAATTGATAGAAATAATTGCAAATATAGACAAAGATTTAATAAAATCAGTTAAAGTATTTGACGTTTATGAAGGAGAAAATATTCCTGAGGGTAAAAAATCGATTGCATTAAATGTTACAATTCAGTCTTTAGAAAAAACACTAAATGAAGAAGATTTAAATAAGATCAATCAACTTATTATTTCAACTGTAGAATTAAAAACAGATGCAAAGATCAGATCATAACCATGACAAAAATTGATCATATTAGAAACTTTGCAATTATTGCTCATATAGATCATGGTAAATCAACTATTGCAGATAGAATAATACATAGTTGCGGAGGCCTTACTGAAAGAGAAATGAAAGCTCAAGTTTTAGACTCTATGGATATTGAAAGAGAAAGAGGAATAACTATTAAGGCCCAAACTGTAAAACTTAAATACAAGGCAAAAGATGGTAAGGAATATATTTTAAACATCATTGACACTCCGGGACATGTAGATTTTAGTTATGAAGTTAGCAGATCATTATATGCATGTGAGGGGTCCATTTTGATTGTTGATAGTACTCAAGGAGTAGAAGCACAGACATTAGCTAATGTTTACCAAGCTTTGGATACTAAGCATGAAATAGTTCCTGTTTTAAATAAAGTTGACTTACCAGCTTCAGATTTAGAAAAAACAAAAAAACAAATAGAAGAAGTAATAGGTATTGATACTGAAAATGCTATAGCTTGTTCTGGAAAAACAGGCGAAGGTATAGAAGATATTTTAGAACAAATTATTGTGTCACTGCCAGCTCCAGATGGAGAGAAAGATGCAGATTTAAAATGTTTATTAGTTGATAGTTGGTATGACACTTATCTAGGAGTGGTTATCTTAGTCAGGGTTATTGATGGAAAAATTTCAAAAAATATGAAAATAAAAATGATGTCTAACAACCAAGAATATATTGTCGAAAAAGTTGGAGTATTCACTCCAAAAGCAACAGATGTTAATGAATTAAATGCTGGAGAAATTGGTTTTATAACAACGGGTATAAAAATTTTATCAGAAACAAAGGTTGGAGATACTATTTGTGATGCTAGCAAACCACCACAGGAAGCACTACCAGGCTTTAAACCCAGTAAACCAGTTGTATTTTGTGGACTGTTTCCAGTAGATAGCTCAGAATATCAAAAGTTAAAAGATGGTCTTGGTAAATTACAATTAAATGATGCTAGTTTTTCTTATGAAGCAGAATCGTCTTCAGCATTAGGTTTGGGTTTTAGATGTGGATTTTTAGGTTTACTGCATTTAGAAATTATTACAGAAAGATTAGAAAGGGAATTTGATATAAATTTATTAACAACAACACCTGGTGTCGTTTATAAAGTTCACATGAACAAAGGTGAAATAATAGAGCTACAAAACCCTTCAAGCTTACCAGAACCCACATTAATTAATTATATAGAAGAACCCTGGATTAAGGCAACGATCATTACCCCAGATCAATATCTAGGAGCGATTATAAAAGTTTGCCAAGACAAAAGGGGAGTGCAAACAAACTTAAATTATTCTGGAAATAGAGCGGTGTTAAATTATGAAATTCCGTTAAATGAGGTGGTTTTTGATTTTAACGATAGACTAAAATCAATGACTAGTGGTTATGCTAGTTTTGATTATGAAATTATAGATCATAGAGAAGGTGATTTAGTTAAACTTGGAATTTTAGTAAATGCGGAGCCCGTCGATGCACTATCAATGATGGTTCATAAAGATTTTGCACAATCGGTTGGAAGAGAGGTTTGTGAAAAACTAAAAGATTTAATCCCAAGACACAATTTCATGATTCCTGTTCAGGCCGCAATAGGAGGAAAAATTATAGCAAGAGAAACAATTAAGGGTTTTAAAAAAGATGTATTAACAAAAATTCATGGTGGTGGTGCTAGGGATAGAAAAAGAAAATTATTAGATAAACAAAAAAAAGGAAAAGCTAGAGGTAAACAATTTGGAAAAGTTGAAATTCCTCAGGAAGCATTTATTGGCGTTTTAAAAATTAAAAAGGAATAATATTGAAAACAGTAAATTGGGGAATTCTAGGTTTAGGTAATATAGGTTTTAAATTTTCAGATTCATTTAAAAATTTAAAAAATGCAAAACTTAAAGGAGCATCTAGCAGAAATAAAGAAAAACTTCTAAGGTTAGCGAAACAATACACAGTCGAAAAAGAATTTCTTTTTGAGGATTATCATGATTTATTAAAATGCAAAGATATAGATATAATTTATATAGCCCTACCAAATTCATTACATCATTACTGGATAAAAGAGTGTATTAAAAATAAAAAAAAGATTTTAGTTGAAAAACCATCAACAATGAATTTTAGCGAACTTAAAGATGTAGTTGAAAACTACTTTAATGAAAATGTTTTTTTTACAGAAGCATTTATGTATAGGTATCATCCCCAAATCGCAAGATTGATAGAATTATTAAATTCTAAAGTTATAGGAACCCCAATTTCAATGGAGTCAGTTTTTGGTATTGATCTGATAAATAAAAAAAAATTTTTCTTTTTTAATAAAAAAAAAAAAATAAATGAGGAAAGCAGATTATTTAAAAAAAGCCTTGGTGGTGGAGCAATATTAGATTTAGGAAGTTACCCAGTTTCATTCAGCACACTTATAGCTTCTTTAGTGTCAGAAATTGATTATGATAAAATAAAATTCAGTAACAAAAAAAAAGAAATTTGTTTTACTGGTGTAGAAATAGACGCATCATTAGAAATAGATTTTGGTAATAATTTTAAATCATCTGTAGCAGCATCATTTAATAAAAATTTAGGAAAATATAGTAAAATAACTGGAACAAAGGGTGAAATATTTATATCAAATACATGGGACCCACAATCATCCCAAATAGATATAACAGGAGAAAATGAACAAAGAATACTGATTGAATCTTTTGAAAATGTTTACACTCACCAGATAGCAAAAATAAGTAATAATATTCTAGAAAATAAAAACTATGTTGATTTTCCAGGGTTAACTATTTTTGATAGTTTAGAAAATATGAAAATTTTAGATAGTTGGAAAAACTAATATGAAAAGTAAAATTTATGACTGTGTAACTTTTTTTGATAATAATTTTATTTTTAATCTTAGATATAAAATACTTAAAGATTTTGTAGATTACTTTATAGTGTGTGAGTCAATGTTTGACCATAGAGGAAACCCTAAAAAATTAAATTTTCTTAAAAATCCAAGCCATGATGAAGAAAAAATAAGACACATTGTTTTAGAAAAACCATTCCCAAAGAACAATAACTTATGGAAAAATCAAGCTATACAGAGAGAATTTTTACTATCAAATTTAAGCAGTATTGATGATGATGATTATATTTTTTTTTCTGACCCAGATGAAATTCAAAGACCTGAACTTTTAATTAATTTTAAATTAAAAAAAAAATATGGAATATTCATGCAAAAAGCATTTAATTATAAGATTAACCTGTTTAATAAGTATGAAAGTCCATGGGAAGGAACAAGGGTATGTAAAAAAAAGAATTTAAAATCAATTAATTTTATGAGACAGAAAGTTAAGTCAAAGAACTTAAATTATAGTTTTCTTAGAATTGATAAAGAGAAAAGTATTGAAATATTTGAAGATGGGGGGTGGCATTTTAATAACATACTTAGTTCCGAAGAAATTTCTTTAAAATTAAAAACATTTGCACATACAGAATTTGCAGGAGAAGAATTCTCCTCAATTGATATTATAAAAGAAAAGATAGAAAAAAAAATAGATCTATTTAATAGAAACCATACTTATAAAGAAGTTGAAATAGACAGCACTTTTCCCAAATACCTTTTAGAAAATTTAAATGAATATGAAAAATTTATAATTAAAAAAACTATTGATCATAAAGATTAATATATTTTTTTTCCTTGGGGTAGCAAATTACATTTTCAGAAATAGTAAAAAATAAATAATCTTTATCAAGCAACTTAGCAACCAACTTTTCAAGAATTATATTATCTATATGTATAAATTCAAATATGATTATCGGCCTTAAATTTACTGTTGAAAAAAAATCAAAAACAATTTTACCGTCGTAGCCTTCACAATCCAAGAATAACAAATCTAATTTTTTTAAATCATACTTTTTTATTAAACTGTGTATTGTTATTGAGTTAACTTTTTCTGTAACAATATGTTTATTTCTAACGCCGTGGTTTATTAAATGCCTCTTATCAAAAGATTGAATTGCAGTTATATGTTTTCCATAATTTTTTTCATAAATAGAATCAACTTTATAAAGATGAGTTATTTCATCATTAATTGTAATGGCAGAATTTTCAAAATTTATAAAAGGGGACTCTTTGTAATTATCCTTTAATAGCAAAAAATTATTCTTAATTGGCTCTACTAGCAAACTTTTACATTTATATTTTTTTATATAGAAGTTTAACGGATCAAATGACAAGCCATCATTAGCACCAATTTGAATTAAATTATGGATATCATTATTAAGAAATATATGTTTTAAGAGCTTACTAATATTAAGCGAAGAGTTTTTTAATAATAATCTCTCATTTTTGACAACTCTTTTTTCTATTAATTTATACCCAAACAATCCTACAATTTTTTTTAAAAGCTTATTATTCATTTGTTAATTAAATCAATAGATTAAAATACATATAATTAAATGATTTTCTTTAAATTTAGTTTAATTATTTTATAAATCAATGTCATATATAATTATGTTAATATTTTATTTAAAATAAATTAGATTTGTAATCATTAAAATATGAATAATTTAAAAATATACTGTGTAACAGATAAAATTATAAATTCCCTTGATAATACATGTTACAATATTGGCTGGGTTGGAAAAGAGAATACTCCAAATAACTATATTGCTTGCAATGATAAAAACAATATTTTTTATAAAGAAAAATATTATTCAGAATTGACGTTTCATTATTGGTATTGGAAAAATCTATTAAATCTTAAAGACCATACTTGGGTTGGTTTTTGTCAAAAGAGAAGATATTGGATTAAAAAAGAGTCAATTAGCAAAGATATTAACCTATCAAATTATGATGACCATATTTTAAAAGATGTACCAAATGAATGGAATAGTTATGAATCAATTATATGCAATCCTATAAGTGTGAACAATGTAAAGAAAATAAAACTTTTAAAAAGAGGCTTTAAATCAATTATAAAAAGACCATCAATTTTTTTTAATAAAAATAAGCAGTCATTATTTTTGCACTTTGATATGCATCATGGTTATGGAAATTTACAAAAAGCAGTTGAGCAAATAGATGTAAAAGACAGGGATGGTTTTTTTAAATATTTAAATGAGTCAACATCATATAATCCTCATATAATGTTCATTACCAACCCAACAATAATTAATGAATGGTTTAACGTTCTATTTCCTTGGCTGCTCAGATGTGAGAAAATTTTTGGGTTTAATTTATTAAAAGGTTATGATACGCAGAGATTGTACGCTTATCTTGCTGAAAGATATATGTCATTTTGGTTTAAAAAAAATACACGTTATTTAAATTGGCCTTGGACAGTTTTATAAAAATAATAATATAAAGTTTATTTAAATTCATTAAATGAAAAATCAAAAAATCATATTACTTAGTTTCGCTACGAAAAATTTAGTCAGAAGCTCAAAACGTTTAAGAACGCAGGCTGAAAAATTAAAAATCTATGATGAAATTATCATACTGAATGAAGATGCAATTATTAGCAGTCAAAAAGAAATAATAGAATATAAAAGAATAGCAAAAAATAATAAAGGTTATGGTTTTTGGTTTTGGAAACCTTATTTAGTTTTAGATATTTTAAATAAATTACAAGAAGGAGATATTATCCATTATTTAGATGTAGGTTGTCATTTAAATGTAAGTGGTATAAAAAGATTTAAAGAATATATCGACATTATTAAAAATAGTGAAAAAGGTGTTCTTGCATTTCAATACAATCCAATAAATTACAAAAAAAATAAAAATATTATTTTTCCTTCAAGAGAAGAATTCAAATATACAAAAAGTGATCTTTTTGAATATTTCTCTGTTTTAAAGGATCAAGAAATAACGCACACACCTCAATTTTGGTCTGGATCCTTTTTTATAAAAAAAAATAAATTTTCATTAGACTTTTGTGAAGACTGGTTAGATGTCGTTATTTCTAGGTTTGATTTAATTAACGATTCAATTTCAATTAAAAAAAACTTTAGTGGTTTTATTGAAAATAGACACGAACAAAGTGTATTTTCAATAATGTGTAAAAAAAAACAGATTAAAAAAATTTCTGCGTATGAATGTGACTGGGCTTACTTAGATAATCAAAGAACATGGACTCACCTAGAAGACCAACCAATTGTTGCAAAAAGAGAATTAACGTACAACATTTTTAGAAGATTTGTAAATAGGCAAAAAAAAACCTTAAGAAGATTAAAATTAAAATTTGTTAATTGGAGAGATGGCCGAGCGGTTTAAGGTGCACGCTTGGAAAGTGTGTGTACTGTTAAAGGTACCCAGGGTTCGAATCCCTGTCTCTCCGCCATATTATTAAAATTTATGTTATACAGAATAATTAATTATTAAATATTAGAAAATGACAAATAAAATTTTAAACTCATATGAAGATAATGGATATGTGTTAATTAAAAATTTTATAAAAAGTGACGATTTTAATTTAATTTGTGAAAATTTTAAAAAAGACACTTTAATTGAATTTAATAAATTAGAAAAAAACATTGGTGGAAATCTGATGGGAAATCTAAATATTTACCCAGGTACCTATGGCAAAAATATATTTGACCTTTTAGACAAAAAAAAACTTTATGATTTAATCGAAAAAATAACAAAAAAAAAATTTCATGATTTTGATATCATAAGTGGAGGAAACCTTAATTTTCAATTTAAATTCAATCAACATTTTCATACGGATAGTAAATTTCATAATAGCTTTTTAATAATAAATATAGCCACTGAGAATGTAGATGAGAAAAATGGCCCATTAGAATTAGTTCCAGGAACTCACAAAACTAAATTACCCTATTGGAAATTTATTTTCAAAAAACCCAAAAAAAAAATTTCAATGGAAAGAGGTGATATTTTAATCAGAACTAGTAATTTATGGCACAGAGGTACAAAAAATAGCTCAAATGAATCAAGGTTATTATTAAATTTTATCTTAAAAGACAAAATAAGCGAAAGACCAAACTATGATTTTCTTAATAATAGCAAGCTACAGATTTTTAATAATTTATTTAAATCAAACATCTCAGGAAGTGTAAGAGAAAACTTTTATACGAGATTAAGTTATTTTTATGTCCTTTTTAGACTTGTAAGGTCTTTTTTTTCAGATAAGCACTTTCACTAGATAAAAAAAATTTTAGGCAATTTTATATTATTTCTATATCAGGAAGTGGAAAGATTAACTTCCCCCCTTCCATGAGAAATTTCTTCTCTTTTTTCACAATAAAGTTTTTAAAGTGCCAAGGTAAAACTAATAAATAATCAGGCTTTAAGACTCTCATTTTTTTTTCAGAGATAATTTTTATGTTTGATCCAGGGGTATATTTATTGAATTTGAATTTATTTACTTCACCAATATATTCGACAAGTTTTTCATCTATATTACAAAATTGTAATATGACATTACCCTTTGTAGAGGCGCCATATCCCAAAACTTTCTTCTTCATATCTTTAAGATTCTTTAAAAGATCTACTAATAATTTTTTTTGTTTAAGACATTCTTTGTAAAAATTCTTATGCGTTGCCAATTCATTATATTTCAATGTTTGTTCTTTTTCTAATAACCACTCAACAATTTTTTTATTTTCAATATAAATAGAACTTTTTTTCGCCACTGTTAAAGCAAAGCTACCACCATTAATATCATTAAATTCAATATCAATAATTTTAAAACCAACTGTATCAAGAATAAATTTTATTGATTTAAGAGAGTAGTATTCAAGATGTTCATGACAAATGGTATCATAAGAAAAATTTCTAATCATGGATGGCATATAGCTTTGTTCGAGATGCCAGACACCGTTTTTATCTAAACTATTGTAGATATCTTCAACAAATTTTATTGGATTAGGCAAATCATAAAACATAGAAATAGTTGTAATTAATTTAGCTTTTTTATTATTTAATTTATTTTTTAAAATATCGTAAGTAAAAAAATCTGGAATTTGCAGAATATCTTTTTTATAATATCTGGAGAATTTTTTTATAGTAGGATCCACACCTATCAGCTTAAATTTTTTATCAAAGAACGATAAAAAAGTTCCATCATTGCTACCAATATCAACAATAATATCGTTGAAACCTAATTGGACTTTTTTCTTAAGTTTAGGCACCTTGTTTCTTAGATGTTCAAACATAGATTGGTTAAGTGACGACATATAGCCATAATTCTCTCCATACATCTCATCAGGATCAAAAGAATGCTGTAATTGTAATAATGAACAATTATTACAAATAACCATAGATAAATGACCTTTAGTAACAGGCTCATTTTTATTTTTTGGAAATATACCTGTTAAAAACTGCTCACCCAAACTAAATGCTTGTTTAAGTTGTTTACTCTTACATGATCTACATTTATTAATTTTCATTTAATTAAATCATAATATGCTATTTTCATGAAAAAAAAAATAATTTTAACAGGGGGACTAGGTCAAGATGGTATTATTTTAAATAAACTGCTTATAAGAAAGAACTATTTAGTCTATTCAATTACAAATAAAAGAAAACCTTTTAAAAAATTTAAAGATACAGTTTACATAAATATTAATTTATCTAATTTTAACAAAATTAATAAACTTATTGAGGAGATTGAACCACATGCAATCATCCATTTAGCATCAAAAAATGTTTCATCAGAAAGTAAGAAGAGCATGAATCATAAAATTCATTATAAGGAAAATTTATTGATTACAAAAAATATTGTAAATTCGATTATTGAGAATAACAAAAAAATAAAATTTATTTTTTGTGGTTCTTCACAAATGTTTAAGAAAAAAAAGGGGATTGTTAATGAAAACTCAATATTTATGCCTGATTCATTTTATTCGAGATATAAAATAGATGCCCATAAATTCATTATAAAAAAAAAAAGAAAGCATACACTTAATGCTTCTACGGCAATATTATTTAACCATGATTCAAAACATAGAAATAAAAAATTCCTACTGCCAAGATTAGGACAATACTTATTTGAAAATAAAGTTTCCTTAATCGAAAAAATATATCAAGAGAATATATCTGGAGATTTTTCACACGCAGAAGATGTTTGTAATGGACTATATTTATTATTAAAATCAAATAAAAATCCAGATAAAATTATTTTCTCCTCAAATAAATTATCATTTATCAATAAACTAATTAGGATCGGATTAAAAAAAATAAAATTAGATATTAAAATAGAAAACAAGATAAAGAAAAAAAAAGTAAAAAAATTAATAGGAGATAATAGCTTTGCAAAGAAATTATTAAGTTGGAAAATTAAAAAAAACGTGTACCTAGCTTTTGAAGAAATTCTTAAAAAAAGTTAATGAATTATTATTTTTTTTCACAATATTATCATTAATAACAATCCATTCTTTAGAAGTTCCAATCCACTTATTTATATTTTTATTATAAAGATTAATAGAGTGATCTGCACCCCTCCCTTTATATAAATATAGTTTTGGCTTGTTTGTATTTAAAGTTTCTACGAGCTGTCTAAAGGAACTTTCCATCAGATGAAGTTCTTTTGCATTTTCTAAAATTAAACCATAGTCAAATATAGAGTATTTATAATCATTCCTAATAATTTTATATTTATGATTTACTTCCTTTTGATCAATAATTAAATTTCTCATTGGGTCATCATGTAAAAATACATAACTTTTATTATCACCAACTAATTCTTTGAAAACTTGTTTTTCTCTTTTTAAATCTCTTCTCCAATAACATTTATTGAATCTATATCTAAAAGGAACATTAAGCTGTTTATAAAATATTATATCACAAGGCCACATATTTTTTTTATCAAGATTAAGATTTGAAGTGGGTAGATAAAATTCGTGACCTATCTTAATTAATTCATAACTTTTTTTTTCTTTGTTTAAAATTTTATTTACTTCATTAATTTCATTTTTATTATTATTTATTGAAACCAAGTTTATTTTTTTTTCATCCCGGTACATAAACTTTATTGATTGGTAATGTATATTCTTACAAAATAAAAAAATTCTATCATTTTTACTTGTTAAACTTAATAAATGTCTAATTAAACCATTGCAGAGAATCATGTCTCCAAGACCTAAATGTTGGTGAATAAAAATTTTCATAGTGGAGTATATATTTTATAAATAAATTAACTCTTTCGACATAACTTTAGATTGGATGTTTAAAAATTCTTTTTTATTAAAATAGGCAGAAGTTTTATAGCTCAATTTTGGAGACAGTATTTCAAATTTGTGAGAGTATTTTTTATTTATAAAAAACGCATTTGTTCCAGAAGAATCTACAGCAATTAGTTCAAATTCTTTATTTTTAAATAAGTTTGTAAAAGCAGTTAACGAAGCACCAAAATAATGATTATTTTTATATTCAAATTTTTCATCATAAGGAATTGTAACAGCTTCTTTGTTACCAAAAAAAGGATTATATTCACAACAAATTACTTTTACTCTATCCAAGTTGAGACTCTTCATTACCCAGTAATCATTTCCATCTATATCTAATGAAAAAAAATCAATATCTATTTCGTTAATAATAGAATTTAAATTTTTAATACTAACAAATTCATTTATGATTTTAATATTTTTATCTAATAACGAATACTCTAAAAACTTGAACATCTTTTCACACTTAATTTTATTTGCATCAACAAGATGTCCACTCCATTTATTTTTTATTAGATTAAGAGAGTTACATTCCTCATATTCAAAGCCAACTTCAAAAAATTTTTTATTGTGTTCTATTTTAGAAAAAATATAATCAACTATTCCATCTTCTCCATTTTGTGATGTAATTTTAAACTCGTATGAATTTATCGTATCTGAAGAATTTGATGTTTCTAGTCTTATTAATTTCCTATATAATATTTTTCTAAAGTTTTTTTTTTCAATTTTTAATTTTAACTGATTATGCAAATTAGGAAAAAACTCACCAATTTTTATCAATAAAAAATTAAATAGTTTGTTTTTTTCTTTTTGAATTTTTTTTCCTATACCAAACATTAAAATTTATTAGAATTATAAAAATCTATATTTATGAATAACTTAATATTATTATTAAAGATAATATTCATTATAATATATCAAATAAAGTTGATTAAAATGAACTAATTCTCTTCAAATATTTCCAATTTGTTTAGATTATTATTGAGTTCAGGAGCCTAAATTAGATACTTAAAAATTCATTATAGAGATTTATGAAATAGCAAGAGCTATTTATTACAGTAATGATATAAATATAAAAATTATATCAAATATAAATAAAAATACCCATATTAATCAGATAACAAAAGCTACACAAATTATTAAAATTTAATCAAAATAATGATATAATGGTAATTTATTATGAACAAAAATTTAGAATATAAAGCAGATTCAATCAAAGTTTTAAAAGGTCTTGAGGCTGTTAGAAAAAGACCAGGAATGTACATCGGTGACACAGATGATGGAACTGGCCTGCATCACATGGTTTATGAGGTTGTAGATAACTCAATAGATGAAGCTTTAGCTGGACACTGCAAAAATATAGAAGTTAAGATTAATTCTGACGGAACCATTACAGTTAGAGATGATGGCAGAGGAATACCTACCGATATGCATAAGGGCGAAAAAATGTCTGCTGCTGAAGTGATTATGACACAACTTCACGCTGGTGGAAAATTTGATCATGATTCTTATAAGGTATCAGGTGGCTTACATGGTGTGGGAGTTTCAGTTGTAAATGCGTTGTCAGAAAAACTAAAATTAGAAATAGACAGAGATGGAAAACGATATTTTATGGAATTCAAAGATGGAGCATCAAAAGCGCCACTTAAAGTTATAGGAAAATCAAAGGAAACTGGAACGCAAATAACATTTTTGCCATCAAAAGAAATATTTTCTTCAATAAAATTTACTCCAAATATAATTATTAAAAGAATGCGTGAACTAGCATTCTTAAATAAAGGAATAAAGATAACAATTAATGATTTAAACCAAAAAAAAGAAAAGATAATAGTATTTAAGTTTGATGGTGGTGTTCTAGAGTTTGTCGATTTTTTAGATGAAAAAAGAGAAAAACTTATAAATAAAACTGGAAATGATTTATTTAAAAAACCAATTTATATTGAGGGTAAAAAAGATAATATTGAAATTGAGTGTTCTTTAAAGTGGAATGCTAGCTATGGTGAAGACATTTATCCTTATACAAATAATATTTATCAAAAAGATGGTGGCACTCACTTACTGGGGTTTAGAAGTGCTTTAACTAGAGTAATTAATAAATATGCTACAGAACATAATTTACTAAAGAAAAACAAATTAACAATATCAGGTGATGATATCAAAGAGGGTCTTACTTGTGTTATTTCAGCAAAAATACCCGATCCAAAATTTTCATCTCAAACAAAAGACAAACTAGTTTCATCTGAAGTAAGAATGATTGTAGAAAGTATTATCAGTGAAAAATTATCAATATGGTTAGATCAAAATCCATCTACATCTAAAATTATCCTAGCGAAGGTAATGCAGGCAGCACTTGCAAGAGATGTAGCTAGAAAAGCTAGAGAAAATGTAAGAAGAAAAGGTGCTTTAGAATTAAGTGGCTTACCAGGAAAATTAGCAGATTGCCAAATAGGAAAACAAGAAGGAACAGAATTATTTATAGTTGAGGGAGATTCAGCGGGAGGCTCAGCAAAACAAGGCAGAAATAGATCAAATCAGGCAGTCTTACCACTAAGAGGAAAAATTCTTAATACTTATGTTGAGGAAATAGCCCCTAAAAAAAATAGCAATAGAGATGGCAGTGAACACAGAACAAAATTATTAGCCAAAATGATGTCATCTAATGAGGTTGTTACTTTAATTAATGCCCTTGGTCTTGATCCAAAGGTTGAAGAGATAGATTTAAAAGACTTAAGGTATGGAAAAATTATCATCATGACTGATGCCGATGTTGACGGATCTCACATTAGGGCATTATTATTAACATTTTTTAATAATAAGCCGTTTAATAAATTAATTGAAAACGGACATGTCTACCTTGCTCAACCACCATTATTTAAAATTAATAAAGGTACAAAAGGAATTTATATAAAAGATGAAAATGAATTAGAAAATTATATTTTAAAAAATAATAAAGAGTTACAAAAATTTAAAAAGGGATCTAAGGAATTTACTAAAGCTTACGATGAAGAAAAATCTAGAATGAGTATTCAAAGGTTCAAGGGATTAGGAGAAATGAATCCAGAAGAATTATGGAGTACTACTCTAGATCCTGAAACAAGAAATCTACTACAAGTACAGTATTCAAAAGATTTAAAAAAAGATCAACATCTTATCCATACTTTAATGGGTAACGACGTTGCTTTAAGAAAAGATTTTATTGTTTCAAACGCAATTAATGTCCAAAATCTAGACATTTAATAATGAGGTTTTTCGAAACTTCAAAATATTATTCATTAAAAAAATCTACATATATCAATCTAAGATGGATTGCCATTATTGGTCAATTATCGACTGTTAACATAATTTATTTCATTTTTAATTTTAAATTTGATTTGATTTTAGGAAATTTAATAATTTTAATTGGAATAATAAGTAATCTTTACTTAATTCACATTAATAAAAACACACAACTATCGGATAAAACAGCATTCATTTTTTTATTAATTGATATTTTACAGCTAAGTTGTTTAATTTATCTAACAGGTGGAATTTCAAACCCCTTTTCGATTTTTTTGATAATTCCAACAATTTTTTCATCATCAAACTTAGGTTTTAAAACTAATTTATTGTTAGGTGGTATTACTGTTGTGGTTATTCTTTTTCTTACTTTCTTTAATCAACCGTTACCTTACCCGGTGAATGAACACTTTCATGTTGATAATTATTATTATTATTCAATTTCTGTCTCATTGATTATTGCTTTAATTTTTCTAAACTATTTTGCTTTAAAGTTTGGAAAGGAATCTAGAATTAGAAAAGAAGCTCTAAACAAAATGGAAGAAATAATGTCAAAAGAACATGAGCTGTTATCGTTAGGAGGTCAAGCAGCTGCGGCTGCTCACTCCCTAGGTACTCCATTTTCTACAATAAAAATTATAAGCTCAGATTTATTAAAACAATTTAAAGATAACAAAGAAGTTAAAAAAGATATCACTCTTTTATTGAGTCAAATAGAGAGATGTAGTGAAATATTAAAAAAATTAACGTTAAATCCTACTATTGAGGATGATTTTATTGATAGAGATCTAACTATAGCTGACTACGTAAGTGAAATCGTAAAATCTTTTAAAGAAACAAGTAAGAAAGAATTCATTACGAATTTTGATCAATATTCCAACCCACTAAGCATTACTAAATCTATTGAGATTGTTTATGGATTAAGAAATTTTATTGGAAATGCTAATAAATTTTCAAAAAGTAAAGTTTTTATAAATATAAAAAGTGACAACAATTTTACAGAAATTGTAATTGAAGATGATGGTGAAGGATATTCTAAGGATGTATTAAGAAAGATTGGTGAACCTTATATTAAGTCATACAAATCCTCTGTAAAATCTAAATCAGGACTAGGTCTTGGTATTTTCATAGGTAAAACTTTGCTTGAAAAAAATTATGCAAACATTTTATGCAAAAATTCGGAAACAAGAAGTGGGGCCGAAGTCAATATTAAATGGAAGAATAAGGATCTTTTAAACGTTTAGTGTAATTTATTTTTATTTTCAAATAGACCACTTAGTTGAGAAATCATCACATCTCCAAGTTCATTTATATCTGTTATTTTAATAGCCTTATCATAGTATCTAGAAACATCGTGTCCAATACCGATAGCTAAAATTTCAACATCACTTTTGGTTTCTATAAATTTAACCATTTTTTTCAAATGCTTTTCTAGAAAGTCTCCTGAATTAACAGACAAAGTAGAGTCATCTACTGGTGCACCATCTGAAATTACCATTAGGATTTTTCTTTCTTCTTTTCTTTTTTTAATTCTATTGTAAGCCCAGGATATAGCTTCTCCATCTATGTTTTCTTTTAATAGACCTTCCTTAAGCATTAAACCTATATTATTCTTAGCTTGTCTCCAGTGAGTATCGGCTCCTTTATATATTATATGTCTTAAGTCATTAAGTCTTCCAGGATTCCTCGGTTTATCGGTTTTGGCCCAAGCCTCTCTACTTTTTCCACCTTTCCAGTTTTTAGTGGTAAAACCTAATACTTCAACTTTCACAGAGCATCTTTCCAAGGTTCTAGACAATATATCTGCACAAAGTGCAGCGATTGTTATAGGACGTCCACGCATCGATCCAGAATTATCAATTAACAAAGTTACTATCGTATCTTTAAAATCAAGATCTTTTTCTTTCATAAAGGATAGTGAATTGTAAGGGTCCATAATAATTCTGGTTAGTTTAGAGCTATCCAGCAAACCTTCTTCTAGATCAAATTCCCAAGCTCTATTTTGTTTTGCAAGAAGTTGTCTTTGTAATTTATTTGCAAGTTTTGTTATTAAGTCTTGGAAGGAAATAAGCTGTTGATCTAAATTTTTTCTTAATTTTTGTGTTTCTTTTACATCCTCTAGAGTTTCAGCTTTTGCAATTTCATCAAATTCTGTAGTAAAAACTTTATATTCTTGATCTGTATTCTTTGAATTAGTCTTTTGTATTATATTTTCTGTACTTTCTTTTGGGGAGTCCAAATCTTCTAACGACTCATCTATTTGCTGGTCGCTAAGATCAAAGCCAGCATCTAGGCTTGTCTGACTTTCATCTTGCTTATTTTTATCTTCTTTGCCATCTGATTTATTGTCATCATTGTTTTCTGGTTTATTCTCTTGCTCGTTATCTTTTTCATTATTATCTTCGTTATTATCACTATTATTTGAATTAAAAACATCCATACTTTCAAGAATTTCAGAAAATTTTAAGCCATAGTTATTTTGATTTTCTAAATTTTTATTTAAAAAATCCAGATGCTTATCAATAGAAGTGAAATCTTTCTCCCAAAAACTTAACATTTGTGAAGATGTAGTATTAAGCTCTAAGTTTAAAAATTTTTTTAACATATACAGTTCAAAAGCTTCTGTTACAGGGACATCTTCTTTATTTTTTAATTTATCTTTACGAACAGAAGTTATTTTTTGTTTGTAATTTTCATTTAAATTTTTTCCCACACCCTTAAGCATTTTTCCACCCAAAACTTCATATCTAATTCTTTCAGCAATATTATATACAGATTTACAAGAGGGATTATTTGGTACGTTTTTATTAAATATTTCTTTATTAGAAAATTTTTTTTTTAGTGCACCCGAATCTGTTTCTGCTCTCAATCTGATAAAATCATTTTTATTTGATAAATTTGTTACATCAAAAAAATCTATTTTCTTTGAATGTAAGTCTTTATCAATTTTTTTGACATCTAGCCTGTAATCTTCAGAAATTACTTTTGCCGTGGAGATCAGAGCTTTTTTAAATTGTTCTTTAAAATTATCTTCTTTATTGCTCATCTAGATTTGAATATTCACCATCGACTCTGGTAGTTCGTCACCAAAACATCTTTGATAATATTCAGCTATAGTATTCTTTTCAATGTCATCACATTTATTTAAGAATGTAACCCTAAATGCATAACCAATATCTTTAAAGATTTCCGCATTCTCAGCCCAATGGAGTACAGTTCGGGGGCTCATAACCGTAGATATATCTCCTGCTATAAAACCCTTTCTAGTTAGTGAGGCCACCTTAATCATATTAGATACCTTTTCTTTACCTTTGGGATTATTCAAATTCTTATTTTTTGCTAAAACAATTTCCATTTCTCTATCAAGGCTTAAATAATTTAAAGATGTAACAATGTTCCATCTATCCATTTGTCCTTGATTTATTTGTTGTGTGCCGTGATATAGTCCTGTTGTATCCCCTAATCCAACTGTATTAGAGGTCGCAAATAATCTAAAAAATTTATTTTGTTTTATAACTTTATTTTTATCTAAAAGAGTAAAATTTCCTTCAGCCTCCAACACTCTTTGAATAACAAACATTACATCTGGTCTTCCAGCATCATATTCATCAAAAACAAGAGCGATAGGGTTTTGAATGGACCAAGGTAAAATACCTTCTTTAAATTCTGTAACTTGCTTTCCATCTTTTACGACAATTGCATCTTTTCCAATAAGATCAATTCTACTTACATGGCTATCTAAGTTTACCCTAATACAAGGCCAGTTTAATCTTGCAGCTATCTGTTCAATGTGCGTTGATTTACCAGTTCCATGATATCCTTGAACTAGAACTCTCTTATTAAAAGCAAATCCAGATATGATTGCAAGTGTAGTGTCTCTATCAAATTTATAATTTTTATCTATCTCAGGCACATACTCACTCTTTTTTGAGAATGCATCCACTTCCATATCTGAATCAATTCCGAAAGTTTGTTTTAATGACATTTTGATGTCTGGCTGTATATTTAAATTAGGAGTCAATTTTTTCCCTATAAGTGTTTTTTAGCTGGGTATAAGCTAAAGTGATTAATTTAAGTTTTTCTTCGTATTCTTTATTTCCTAAATTAATATCAGGGTGAAATTTTTTGACAAGAGTTTTGAATTTACCTTGTATTTGTTCCCATTTTAAACCAACAGAAACACCCAAAATACTAAAAGCTTTAATATCGTTGGCATCAAATTTGAATTGATTCATGTGATTATATTCACCTCTAAGTTTGGTCTTATCAAATTCATCCTTTAAAGTATTATTCCACAAAACTTTAAAGAAATTATCTGAAGAGCTGAAGCTTTGAGTAGGTTTATGCCAAGTCATATCTGACTTTAAGAAATCAAATACTTGCTCATCATCCATTCCCTTAAAATAGTTCCAATTTTTATTAAATTCTTTAACGTGAGTTAAGCAAAGCAGCCTGTAGCTCTTGCTATTATCTTTTTCAATTGGCGCCTTATATTCACCATTTTCAAAGCAATTATTCCAGTCACAAATATTTTTCATGTTATATAATAATAAAATAATACTTATGAATATAAATGAATTAATTGCAATTATTAAAAATAAGCTTGAAACAGAAATTGTTATTCAAGATCTTAAAATTGAGGATAAAAGCTTTTTGCATAAAAATCATAAAGGTCATCAAGAAGGAAAATTTCATTTAAAACTAACAATAAATTCAAAGGAACTTGCTGAATTAAGCAAGATAACTTCAACAAAAAGAATTTATAGTATTTTGGCTCTGGAATTAAAAGAATATATTCACTCAATTCAAATACTATTTAATTAATTCTTTTCTTAGAAAAAGACTAATTTTTTTTTCATCAAAGTTTAGTTTATATATTGGGGAGCCTATCTTTTTAAGTAAAACTAAGTTAATTTTATTTGTATTATTTTTTTTGTCTTTTTTCATAAATGATAAAATTTTATTTAAACTTTTTGTGGAAAAAAATTTATTGATATTTCCTGGAAGACTTAATTTATTTAAGTGATTTTCAATCAAATCGAATTCTTTAGTACTTAAAATATTATTTGATAAACTAAATTTTGCAGCCGTTTTAATACCCAATATAACAGCCTCACCATGATTAAGTTTTTTTGAATATCCAAGCGTAGCTTCGTAAGCATGAGCGAATGTATGTCCAAAATTTAAAATCTTTCTTATACCCATTTCTTTTTCATCAGATTCAACGACTTTCATTTTAATAGAGCAGCTTTTGAAAATTGTCTTTTCTATTATTGGACTATTAAGATTTAAAATTTGAAAACCATTTATATCTAAAAAAGTAAAAAATTTTTTATCTGCAATTATAGCATGTTTTAAAATTTCTCCGTAGCCACATATAATTTCTCTTTTAGGCAGAGACTTTAAAAAAATAATGTCAGAGATGACCAAACTTGGCTGGTAAAATGTTCCAATTAGATTTTTACCATATTTGTTATTTATTCCTGTTTTGCCTCCAATTGAAGAATCTACTTGAGACAGTAAGGTGGTGGGTATATTAATAAATTTCAAGCCTCTTTTAAATATACTGGCTGCAAAACTAGATACGTCTCCAGTGATACCTCCTCCAACAGAAATTACACAATCATTTCTATTGAAATTTTTGCTTAGTAAGATGGATAAGATGTTATCAACGCTTTTTTGATTTTTATTTTTTTCACTAGAATTAAAATAATGAAGAGTTATTGTTTTTTTTGGCAAAGAACCTAAAACTTTATTTAATAATCTTTTTGGTACATTTTTATCAGCAATAACTAGACATTGATTAAAATTAATTAAATTTTCTTCTAAAATTACCTTAAGTTTATTTAAAATATTATTTCCTATAAAAATTGGATATTTTTGATTCCCAGTTTTTACGTGTAGTTTAATTAAGCTCATAAATTTTTATAACTTTTCTTACTATCTCATCTTTTGTAAGCTTATTACAGTTTATCTTAAATTGTGCATTTGCATATATTTTTGATCTATTTTTTATTATTGTTCTTATCTCCTGGTCTGTTGATTTAAATGCAAGAGGCCTTTTTTTATTACCTTTAATTCTTTTAACTAAAATTGATTCGTCCCAATTAAGCCAAAATGAAAAATGATTAATTAGGACTTCTTTTTTGATTTTATCATTAATAAACGCACCACCACCAAGTGAAACAACATTTTTAATTTTTTTTAAAGATTTGAGTGTAATTTTCTCTTCGAGATTTCTAAAATAATCTTCACCCTTCTTATCAAATATTTCTGAAACACTCATGTTGGTGATTTCTTCAATTAAACTATCAACATCAATAAATGGAAGCTTTAATTTTTTAGAAACTAAATTACCAATAGAAGATTTTCCAGACCCCATCATACCTAAAAAAACGAGGTTTTTATTTGAATTCATAAGCTTTCTTTATTGAAAAAACACAAATATGTCTTAATTTGAAATTAATAGAGATTATATGCAATTTTCAAAAAACACAAGTACTGGCAGAAGTAAAAGTTTTTTAATTAAAACAGTATTATTTTTTGTTATTATTATTGCCGTAGTGAAATTGTTAGGCAAAATTGACTTCCCAACTCCGAATAAAGAAATTAAAAAATTTATTCCAAATGAAAAACTTAAAATTGTTAAATAAAAAATATTTATCTCTAATCATATTTTTTTTGTTTTTTGGATCTGTCACCCAATCACAAGAACCTATTGATATATGGAATATAGAAGAAAAAAAAACTACTGAAAATCTTGATATAATTGAAAGTAGTAAAGAAAAAAATGGTACGCAGAATAGTATTTATAAAATGCAATCTCAAAAAAGTGATCAAATCAACATAGAAGAGAATCATACATTAGTATCAAAAAAAATTAAGATAATAGGACTGTACGATCCAGCTGAAAATGGACTGGATATTAATATGTGGTCTAATTCAAATGGAGACCAAATCTTAAATATATTTAAAAGAATTAACAAAATGAACCTTTCAAAAGATGCCTCAGAAATTTTAGATATTTTACTTTTAACTAACGCTCATTATCCAAAAATAAATATTTCAAAAAATCAATTCTTAGAATTAAAATCAAACTGGCTTATTAAAAATTCTAATCTTCAATTAATCGAAAATTATTTACTAAAAAATCAAATAATTAATGATCACCCAAAGCTCGCAAGATTATTAGTAGATGATTATCTTTCTCGATCTGAAATAAAAAAAGCATGTGAAATTTTCTCAAAAATTCAAATTCCAATTCAGGATGATTATTTATCAAGATTTAATATTTATTGTTTAATTAATAATAAAAAAAAAGAAGAGGCACAATTATTACTAGATTTAAAGAAAGAACTAGGTTTTAAAAACAATTTTTATGAAAAAAAAATAAATTATTTAATGGGGTATTCTACTGAACCAGATACAGAGATATCAGAAAGTACAATTTTAGATTTTCACTTATCACACAGGACCAATCCCAAATTCAAATTTGAACCTAAAGATTCTACATCTAAGCAAATTTGGAAATATTTATCAACATCGAATCTACTGGATAGTATTAAAGATATAGAGCTTACTGACATAAATAAAATTAATGGAATTGAAAAAGCCACACATGAAAAAAATTATTCAGAAAAAGAATTATTTGAAATTTATAAAAGATTTCAATTCAACATTAATCAATTAATAAATATTAAAGAATCCATAAAAGTATTATCAGCTACTGAATCAAGGGCATTAATTTACCAAGGAATTCTAATTACAACTGAAATTGAAAATAAACTTCTATTAATAAATGCTCTAAAGAATTCGTTCAAAAATGAAGGCATAGAAAATGCATTTGATGTTGAGCTGATAGCATTTTTAAAAGAAATTAAAAAAGAAGAAGTTCCTTCAAATTTTACCTCTTTTTATAATAATTACATTGATGAAGATAAAACTAAATTAACAAGTATTAAGATAAACAATAAAGTCTTACACCAATCAAAATTGATTAACTATTTTAAAGTCAAAGGGTCGTCAAAAAATATAACTAAAGACTTAAACGATTTATTAAAAAAAATTAAAAGAAACAAAAAATATTTCTTTTCAAAAAAGGATATCATTTTAGTTGAAACTTTTAAGTCAGATGGAATCCGGGTATCTGAAAAATTTAAAGATTTATATGAAATAAAAGAATCAGAAGTACCATCAGATATTCAGATATTTATTAATAGTGGTGATACGGCAGCTGCTATGTTACGAATTGTCGAGGTTATTGGACAAGATGAGTTAAAGGACATCGATGAAGACACATTATATTTTATAATTAGTACATTTAATCAACTTGATGTTGACCCATTAAGAAATAAAATTCTTCTTAAAATTCTTCCTTTAAAAGTTTAAAATTTATAATAAAATAATTAGAAATTATGTCGGTTAGAAAAATTTTAACAGAACCAAATAAGTTATTACGTCTAATATCAAAGGCTGTTGTAAGAGTTGGCGATGAAGAGAGGGTACTTATGGATGACATGATTGATACAATGTATGACGCCCCTGGAATTGGTCTTGCGGCTATTCAGATTGGAGTTCCTAAAAGAATTATAGTTATGGATATTGGTAGAGATGAAAACAAAAAGGAGCCAAGATATTTTGTTAACCCAGTTATAAAAAAAAAAAATAAAGAAAAAGCCAAATATGAAGAAGGATGTTTATCTGTACCAAATCAATTTGCAGAAATAGAAAGACCTAATACGTGTGAAGTTGAATATTTAGACTATGAGGGTAAAAAACAATTACTAAAAGCAGATGGATTATTAGCAACGTGTATTCAACATGAAATGGATCACTTGGATGGAATTTTGTTTATTGACTATTTATCAAAATTAAAAAAATCGATGATTATTAAAAAACTTTCTAAAAATAAAGTTAATAGAGAAATTCTTTAGAGAATGTTAAAAAAAATTATTTTTATGGGTACACCACTATTTGCTGTACCAATATTGAAATCACTATATCAAAATGGGTATCCTGTATCAGTGGTCTATACACAGCCACCTCAAAAATCACAAAGAGGTCAAAAGATTAATAAATCACCTGTTCAGGGAATTTCAGAAACTCTAAAAATAGAATATAGAACACCAAGTTCATTAATAAATAATAAGGAAGAATATAATTATTTAAAAGAATTGAATGCTGACATAGCAATTGTTGTTGCATACGGACAGATTATTCCAAAAGAATATTTAAATTTAGTAAAAAAAGGATTTATTAATATTCATGCTTCACTCCTTCCAAAGTGGAGAGGAGCAGCACCCATTCAAAGATCAATTATGAATTTAGAAAAAGAAACAGGTATCAGTATTATGAAGATAGGAGAAAAACTGGATACTGGGCCTGTTTGTAACTCTTATAAAATAGAAATTATGACTGGTGATAATTCAGAAGAAATATCTGAAAAGCTTTCAACATTAGCAGCAGAAAAAATACTAGATAACATTGATGAAATCTTAGAAGACAAAATAGAATTTAAAGAACAGAACCATAAAGAAGCAAGTTATGCGACCAAAATTCAAAAAACAGAGGGACAAATAGAATGGAGTGAAACTGCAGAGAATATTATTGGTAAAATAAATGGATTATACCCAAGTCCTGGTGCTTTTTTTATTTACAATGGGGAAAGATACAAAATACTAAAAGCAAATTTAGCACTTGGTACTGGTGAAATTGGAGAGGTATTGGATAACTATTTAGAGATTGGTTGTGGTAATAAAAAATCCATAAAAGTTCTAGAAATACAAAGACAGGGAAAAAGACCCCAAAACATTGGTGAATTTATGCTTGGATCACAAATTAAAAAAGGTTCAAACTTAAATAATGCATAGATACCAAATTCTAATTGAGTATGTAGGGACTAATTTTATTGGTTGGCAAATTCAATCTAAGGGAAAATCAATTCAAAAATTAATTCAAGCGAAACTGTCCAAACTTTTAAAAGAAAAAGTATCCTTAGTTGGGTCTGGCAGAACAGATTCAGGTGTTCATGCTATTGAACAATCGGCACATTTTGACTGTAAAAGAGAAATTCAAAATTTAGACAAATTTTTAAAATCAATAAATCACTTTGTAAATAACATGGATGTTTCAATTATAGCTATAAAAAAAAAAAATTTAAATTTTCATGCAAGGTTTTCAGCAAAACAAAGAATCTATAAGTATGTAATTCTTAATCGCCAGAGTAAACCTTCAATAGAAAAAGAAAGAGGGTGGCACATAATTAAAAAATTAGATATTTCTTTAATGAAAAAAGGTGCAAAAAAACTTTTAGGTACTAAGGATTTTTCCACATTTAGATCTTCCAGCTGTAACGCTAAAAGTCCTATACGAACTATAAAATCGATTAACATAAAATCAATTAGAGGCAGAATTGAAATACAATTTAAGTCTCAATCATTTTTACAGCAGCAAGTAAGATCAATGGTTGGTTGTTTAAAATATTTAGCTGAAAAAAAATGGGACTTAAAAAAATTTGACTTTATTAGTAAGTCAAAAAAAAGAACACTTTGCGCACCACCTGCGCCAGCTAAGGGATTATTTTTAGAAAAAGTTATTTATTAGAATTTTGTTGACCAATGCTGAATTTCTTATTAATTCTCCATCTTGATTCTGCACGAACAATATAGCCACAACAGTTCTTAGAACGACATTTGCATGGAAATTGTTTATAGTCTTCATCATATCCAAAGCCATAGTCAGCAGTTATTTCATCACCTTTTTTAATATCTTTTATTGCAATCACCCATAATTTTAAGCCTGTACCGTTGTAGTCACAATTATTTGTGCAGGAATGATTTATTAAACGTGCTGGGTTCCAAGAAACATCTCCATCCATGTCAAACTTTTTATTTAGAGTAAATAAGTAAATAGGTTTTTTATTATCAAATTTTTGAGACTCTTCCGTTTGTTTTTTAGTAATAATTTTTCCAACATAATTGATAATCCTAGTGCCTTCGTTAATATCTTGTATAGCGTAAAGACCACGACCTTTTTTATCAATATTAGATTTTTTAATTTTATAAAGTTTCATTGAGAGTTATTTAAAGGCTATTAAAAAATTATCAATTAAATTCTATTAATGCTTTTACATGCATTTCAGTACTTTCTTGTAGTGCTAGGAGGTCGTAACCACCCTCTAGGATAGAGACTACTTTCCCATCACAATATAATTTAGAAAGCTCTAAAGTTCTTTTGGTGATTTCATAAAAGTCTTTACTTTCTAGTTGAAATTGAGCTAGTGGATCATTCTTATGAGCATCAAAACCAGCGGAAAGTAATATAAATTCAGGCTTAAACTCATTTATTTTTTTGAGCACGAACTCATATGCATTTAAATATTCTTCAGAAGTTGTGCCAGCAGGTAGCGGAATATTAAATATATTATTATGTTTACCTTTTTCTTGCTCTGTACCAGACCCAGGGTAGTAGGGGAATTGATGAGTTGAAATGTATAAAACTTTCTCGTTATCATAGAAAATATCTTGCGTTCCGTTTCCATGATGAACATCAAAATCAATGATTGCAATTTTATTAAGTTTATATTTATCTATTAGGTAATTAGCTCCAACAGCTACATTATTATAAATACAAAAACCCATAGCCTTATTTTTTTCTGCATGGTGACCTGGAGGTCTGACAGCACAAAAAGCATTTTTAAATTCATTATTTTGAACACCATCGATACCTGCAATCATTGATCCTACAGCATCTGAAGTAGCCTCCTTACTGCCTGGAGATACTACTGTATCACCATCTAAAAAAGACAATCCTTTTTTTGGAAAAGATTGTTCTACAAAATTTATATAATCTGAATTATGTGTTATTTCTAAAAGGGACCTATCAAATTTTGAAGGTTTTTTCCAAATCAAACTTTTATTGTCTAACTTTTTAAGGTTATCTAGAACTGCCGTAACTCTATCAATTTTTTCTGGGTGTCCATCACCTGTATTGTGATTTTGATAAGTATCAGAGGTTATTAAACCAGTTTTCATCCAAAATAATTTTCTAAAATACTAGAATATATTTTTGTTAACTTTTTTAAATCTGAAATGGATACTGCTTCATCTACTTTATGCATTGTTTTACCTACTAGGCCAAATTCTAAACATGGAGCAATTTTTCTTATAAATCTTGCATCTGAAGTCCCACCTGTTGTAGATAGCTGAGGTTTAATTTTTGTAATTTTTTTTATAACTGATTGAATCATATAAGTAGTTTTATTAGGTTTAGTTAAAAAAGCTTCACCTGATACGCGGTATTCTATTTTAAAGTTAGATTTATCTTTTTTGGTAATTTTTTTGAAAATTTTATTTAATCTATTTTTTAAGCTAGAAGATGAGTGTTTATTGTTAAATCTTATATTAAATATGGCTGTTGCAAGACCTGGTATAACGTTATCGGCAGTATTATCGATATTAATCTTTGTTACTTCTAAATTTGTTGGTTGAAAATCTTTTGTCCCTTTATCAAATTTTATTTTTTTTATTTCATCTAGTATTTTGATCATTGAAGTTGATGGATTGTTAGCACGGTGAGGGTATGCAACATGGCCTTGAGTTCCAATTATAGTTAATTCAGCATTAATACTTCCTCTTCTACCAATTTTAATCATTTCACCAAGTTTGTTTGGATTAGTAGGTTCTCCTACTAAGCAAAAATCTATTTTTTCTTTTTTCTTTTTTAAATAATCAACTACTTTTTTGGTACCATTTATAGCAATACCCTCTTCATCACCTGTAATTAATAAGCTAATAGAACCTTTGAATTTTTTATTTTTTGATACAAAATTATTTACTGCAACAACCCAGCTTGCTATTGCACTTTTCATGTCATTAGCACCCCTTCCAATTAGATGATTTTTTTTAATAGCAGGATTAAATGGTTTCACAGTCCAATCTTTCAAATTTCCTGGAGGTACCACATCTAAGTGGCCTGCGAACATGAAGTTTGGTTGTTCACTGCCTAATCTTGCATATAAGTTTTTAACTGGCTTAGAATTTTTGTCTTTAAATTCTAAAATTTTACACTCAAATCCAATAGTAGTTAGTTTTTTTGCTAAGAATCTCATTACACCTGCATCAATAGGTGTAATGCTTGGAAATTTTATTAGCTCTTTTGCTAATGTAATTTCATTATAAGTTGGCATTTAGTCTCTCAATAGATCGTTAATAGAAGTTTTGGATCTAGTTTTTTCATCAACTTGTTTAATTATTACTGCACAATATAAAGCAGGGCCCTTACCATCTTTATTTGGTAAGCTACCTGGAACTATTACCGAGTAGGGTGGAATTTTTCCATATATTACTTCACCAGTTTCTCGGTAAACAATTTTTGTAGATTGACCAATAAATACACCCATAGATAAGACCGATCCTTCTCCCACTATTACTCCTTCAACTATTTCAGAACGAGCACCAACAAAACAGTTATCCTCAACAATTGTTGGGTTTGCCTGCATTGGCTCTAATACACCACCAATTCCAGCACCACCAGATATGTGACAGTTCTTTCCTATTTGAGCACAAGACCCAACCGACGCCCAAGTGTCGACCATAGTTCCCTCATCTACATAAGCTCCAATATTTACAAATGAAGGCATCAAGACAACATTTTTCCCAATGAAAGATCCGTGTCTAACCACTCCATTAGGCACCATTCTAAATCCAGCTTTTTTATGCTCTTCTCTTCCCCAGCCTGCAGTTTTTCCTCTTACTTTATCCCACCATGTAGCATAGGGACCTGCAAGAGTTTGCATTTCATTTGTTTTAAAACTTAAAAGGATTGCTTTTTTAATCCACTGATGAACTACCCACTCATTATCTTTTTTTTCAGCAACTCTTAAAACACCTTTATCAACAAGTTCAATTGTTTCTTTAATAGCATCTATTATTGATTGGTCAGATTGGCCATTAATTGAATCTTTATTGTCCCAAGCTGTATTGATAATATTTTCAAATTCTTTCATAGTATTAATTTATAGTTTTTTGGTTAGTTTTATTATGCTTTTAATATATTAATTTCTTGAAGAAAAGAAGGCAAGCTCTTAATCTTATAATCAATATATGGTTTACCAGCATCTTTTTTTGCAAATGTCTCATCATTTTCAAGCCAACAAGTTTTCATACCTAGATTTTTAGCTTGTTCTAAATTATGAGCAATATCTTCAATCAATATTGATTTTTTTGGATCTAAATCAAATTTTTCTACTATCTTTTTATAAGGTTCAATTTTTGGTTTTGGTATAAAGCTAGCATCAACGATATCAAATGCTCCATCAAATAGACCATCTATGCCCAGTTGTTTAGTTACATTTTTAACATGTGCATGAGAACCATTAGTGAAAATATATTTTTTTTCCTTAATTTTAATTAACTCTTCTCGCAATACTTCATCTTTTGGAAGCCAACTGATATCTATATCATGAACAAATTCAAGAAACTCATGTGGGTCAATTTTATCATGATTCATTAACCCTGATAATGTTGTCCCATATTCATAGAAATATTCTTTTTGAATTTCTCTTGCTTTAACCAAATCCACATTAAATTTCTTTGAAATGAAAGAAGACATCTTTT
>Ga0307986_10000255_pt1 | contig 40042 bp, 48 predicted proteins | sample EllFjometageno82_FD_203170 | JGI IMG/M metagenome (GOLD analysis project Ga0307986, IMG submission 203170) | Marine microbial communities from Ellis Fjord, Antarctic Ocean - #82 | ecosystem: Environmental > Aquatic > Marine > Unclassified | place: Southern Ocean | collected 2014-10-09 | reverse complement strand
TAAACGTAAGTCTTGTTAAAGAACAAGTGGAATTGGGTGTTGCAGTAAGAATGGCTTGTTTAAAAATGTATTGTAAAAAATAAATGACTGAAAAAATTTTGATTAACGCAAGAATTATAGATCCATCGCAAGGAATAGATGAAAAAGGTTCTGTTGTTATTGATAAAAATGGTAAAATTAAATCTATTGGTAAAGACGTAAAAAAAACTGACGCTACACCTTCCGCAGAAATAATTGATCTTAAAAATAACATACTAATACCTGGTATTGTTGACATGAAAGCGTTTGTTGGTGAGCCGGGCTACGAATATAAAGAAAACTTTAGAACACTAAGTCACGCTGCTTTAGCTGGTGGCGTTACCTCTATAGTAACAATGCCTAACACTAAACCTCTTATTGATAATGTTTCAATGGTCGATTTTATAATTAGAAGAGGAAGAGACAAAGCATCTGTTAATTTATTTCCTTCAGCGACACTAACAAGAGAAATAGAAGGAAAGCAAATGACGGAATTTGGTCTACTTTCCGTTAAAGGTATTGTTGGATTTACAGATGTTGTTAAAGCAGTTCAAAGCACAGAAACAATGGCCAAGATAATGGACTATGCTTCAGACATTGGAGTGCTTATTATGCAGCATGCAGAAGACTATGAACTATCTAAAAATGGCTGCATAAATGAAGGAGAAATTTCAACAAGACTTGGTTTGCAAGGAATATCTTATATTGCTGAAAAAATAATTATCGAAAGAGATCTTTCTTTATTGCACGAATTTCCGTGTAGATATCACATAAATCAAATTTCATCGAAAGAATCTTTAGAAGTAATTAAAAGAAATAAAGAAAGTGGATTAAATTTTACTGTTGGGGTTTCAATAAATAATCTTTCTTTAAACGAAAATGATATTGGTGATTTTAAAACTTTTTTAAAAGTTTCTCCTCCCTTAAGACTTGAAGATGACAGACTCGCCTTGGTTCAAGGAATAAAGTTTGGATTAATTGATGTTATAGTTTCAGATCACACGCCAGAAGATGAAGAGGGAAAAAGACTTCCATTTGCTCAAGCAGCTACAGGAGCTATTGGAATAGAAACATTATTACCGCTTGCTCTTGAAATGTATCATAATGAGTCACTTCCGTTGAAGAAAATAATAGAAACATTAACAATCAATCCAGCTAAAATTTTGAAAATTAATAAGGGTACTTTAAAAAAAGGGGCTGATGCGGATATTTGTGTTTTTAACCTTGATGTGCCGTGGGTTATAAAAGCAAACTTGCTTAAATCAAAGTCTAAAAATACTGCTGTAGAAGAAAGGAAAGTTCAGGGAAAAGTACTTATGACTTTTTTAAATGGAAAACTAGCTTTTAAATCTTAGTGATTTTAGAATTAATATACATATCAGTTTATTCATATATATTGGGCTCAATACCTTTTGGCTTAATATTAACAAAAATTTTTCTAAAAAAAGATATTAGAGAAATTGGCTCTGGAAATGTTGGGGCAACTAATGTCCTAAGAACAGGAAAAAAGTCTTTGGGAGCAGCAACCCTTATATTAGATGGATTAAAAGCATATGTTTCAGTTTTAATAACATTAAATATTTCCCCAGATTACATTTATCTTTCTGCTCTTTTGTGTTTTCTTGGACATGTCTTTCCGATTTGGTTGAAATTTAATGGTGGCAAAGGAATTGCTGTCTACCTGGGTGTTCTTTTTGCTATTTCAACAACTCTTGGTATAATTTTTATAATCTGTTGGCTGATAATTTTATACATTTCAAAATACTCCTCTTTATCTTCACTAATCTCATCAGTAATAATTTTCTTATACTCCATTAATTTAAATAACTTTAATATGAGTCTATTTTTTTTTATAATTTTCGTTATAATTATTTACACTCATAGAGAAAATATATCTCGCATTAGAGACAAAACAGAAAATAAAACAAATTTTTAAGTGGGCTTTTTTAATAAAGATTAGTTGTATTTGACAAATCTGCAAAGATTTGAAAGTAAATATTTATATGAATCTAGTTATCGTAGAAAGTCCCGCAAAAGCAAAAACAATAAATAAATATCTTGGAAAAAATTATTTAGTTTTAGCGAGTTATGGACATATTAGAGATTTACCTTCAAGAAATGGCTCTGTTGATCCCGATAATAAATTTGAAATGTTATGGGAAGTAGACTCTTTTTCAAGAAAACATTTAAAAGAAATTACTGAAGCAGCTAAAAATTCTGATAAAATTATATTAGCTACTGATCCTGATCGTGAAGGAGAAGCAATTGCTTGGCATCTTAAAGAATATTTGATTGAAAAAAAAATACTAAAAGAAAAAACTTTAGAACGGGTTGTTTTTAATGAAATTACTAAAAATGCAATTCTTAAAGGAATTGCTAATCCTAGACAAATAGAAATTCCGTTAGTTGAAGCTTATCTTGCTCGAAGAGCTTTGGATTATCTTGTTGGTTTTAATATTTCTCCAATTTTATGGACTAAGCTTCCAGGATCAAAATCTGCTGGTAGAGTACAGTCAGTAGCTTTAAAAATAATTACTGAAAGAGAACATCAAGTTGAATTATTTAAACCTGAAGAATATTGGACATTAATATCAAATTTTACCAACAAAGAAAATAAAAATATTATTTCTAAATTAATTCTTTTTAAAGGAGAAAAAATTGAAAAGTTTTCATTTAGAAATAAGACTGAAGTAGACAAAGCAATAAATATAATTAACAAATCAAAGTTCAAAATTAAAGATATCGATTCTAAAATACATAAAAGAAATCCTCTAGCTCCATTTACTACTTCTACGCTGCAGCAAACTGCTTCTAGTAATTTTGGGTTTGGTGCCTCTAGAACTATGCAAATTGCGCAAAAACTTTATCAGGGTATAGAAATAGATGGAGAAACTACTGGTCTGATCAGCTATATGAGAACTGATGGAACTCAAATTTCTAAGGAAGCAATTAGTAAATTTCGTGATTTAATTACAGAAGATTATGGACAAGAATACCTGCCAAATAGTCCAAACACGTATGAAGGTAAAAAAGCAAAAAATGCACAAGAGGCACACGAAGCAATTAGACCTACTGAAATAAAAAGAAAACCAAGTGATATAAAGAAATATATCAATTCTGATCAACTTAAACTTTATGAATTAATCTGGAATAGAGCTCTATCTTCACAAATGAAGTCAGCAGAATTTAATAGAAATAGTATTCTTATTGAATCTGAGGATGAATCTATTAATTTTAAAGCAAGTGGTTCTGTTGTTAAGTTTGAGGGATTCTTAAAGGTATATAAAATTCAAGAAACTGATGAAAATATTAAAAATATTTTACCAGAAAGCAATGTAGGCGACAATGTTAGTATTTTAAAACTTATTGACGAACAACACTATACTGAACCACCGGCTAGGTACTCTGAAGCTAGTTTGGTAAAAAAAATGGAAGAACTTGGTATTGGCAGACCATCAACATACGCAAGTATCATCTCAGTATTATCAACAAGAGGTTATGTGGAGATGATTAATAAACGATTTCATCCTACAGATAGAGGTAAATTAATATCTGCATTCTTAGAAAAATTATTTACTAAATATGTAGATTATAATTTTACAGCTGAACTAGAAAATCAGTTAGATGAGATTACAAGTGGTAAAATTAAATGGGTTCAAGTATTAGAAGATTTTTGGAAAGATTTCTTTATGAATGTGAATTTAGTTAAAAAGAAAAGAACACGAGAGGTTTTAGATCTATTAAATGAAAGTCTTGGAAATTTAATTTTTGAAAAAAATGATCAAGATTTGATAAATCGTAAATGCAAAATTTGTAGTAATGGGGAGTTAAGTTTAAAAAACAGCTTTAAGGGTGGTGCATTTATTGGGTGCTCAAATTATCCTGAGTGTAAATTTACTAGACCGCTATCAAAAACAAAAGCTGCAACACAATACAATTTAACAGAGTCAAGGCTAATTGGACAAAACGTTTTCGGAAAAGATATTTATTTAAAAAATGGAAGGTTTGGTCCTTACTTGCGATATGAAAAAGAATTAAAGTCTGAGCTAAAAGTTTCCAAGAAGAATAAAGAAAAAAATTCAAAAAAAAAAATTAATATGATAAACGTCTCCATACCAAAAGGTATAAAAATAGACAACGTTGGATTAACGGAAGCAGAATTTTTATGTTCATTACCTAGGGTCCTTGGACAAAACCCTGAGACTGGAAAAGATATACTTTTAAATTCAGGTAGATATGGTCCATATCTAAAATGTGAAAATAAATCAGCAAGGCTTGAAAATATAGAAGAAATATTTTCTATAGAAATAAATAGAGCCATTACACTGTTAGCTGACGCAAAAACTAAAAAAATGTCCAGCTCAATAATAAAAGATTTAGGAATGCACCCAGAGGATAGAAAACCAGTTAGAATTATGCAAGGTCAATTCGGTCCTTATGTAAAATACAAGGCATTAAATGCAACAATACCAAAAGAAAAAAACCCAATAGAAATAACAATTAAGGAAGCATTATTATTAATAGAAAAAAAGAAAGAATATGATAGAAGTAAAAAATATAAAAATAGGAAATAAAAAATGAAAAAAATAGCCATAATAACTGTAATCCTTATAGCAACATCCACATACTTGGTTGCAGAAGAAAACTGTAAAAATTTACCTGGGTTTAAAACTTTAGGAAAAGATACACCTGAGTATTTAAAATGTTTAAACCCTAAAAATAAACAAAGTTATAAATTAAAATTAGATTCAAAATTGACTAGAGTGTTAAAAGGAGAAGAAAAACTCAATATTCCTAATCCATTAAATGCACTGGTAAATTTTGGAAAAGCAATAAAGCCGGATAAAAATCCATTGCAAAAGAAATGAGTCCAGAAGAAAATTTAAAAAAACTAAATATAATATTACCTTCTGCTCCAAATCCGGTTGGTGCCTATGTTGCCTATAGAAAAATACAAAATCTAGTTTTTATATCTGGGCAAATTTCACTTAGATCTAGCGGTGAACTTATTAAAGGTAAGGTGGGTTTAGATTTATCTTTAAAAGAAGGTCAAGAAGCAGCTAAAATTTGTGCTATAAATATTCTATCACAAATAAAATCTGCATGTGATGGTGATTTAAATAAAATAAAAAGTTGTATTAAAATTACTGGTTTCGTGAATTCTAATGATAGTTTTATTGATCAACCTAAAGTTATTAACGAAGCTTCTGAATTACTTGTAAAAATTTTTGAAGATAATGGCAAACATTCAAGAGCTGCTATAAGCGTTAATTCTTTACCACTAGGAGCAGCTGTAGAAATCGATGCTATATTTGATGTTAATTAAGAATTTGGTCTTCCAATAGAAAAATATTTAATTTTTTTTTTCTTCATTTCATCAATTTCATACAAATTTCTTAAGTCATAAATCATAAATTTATTGTTTTTAATTATATTCTTGAAATTTAGAGACTTAAATTCATCCCATTCAGTATGTAAAATAACAAGATCAACGTTTTTACATGCAAGGTCAATCTGTTTATAAAATTTGCAGTTATTTAATTTAATAAATTCTTTTTTCATTCCTGTTGGGTCGTAGTATGAAATTTTTGCACCTTTTTTATGTAAATAAGGAATCATTGTAAGGCTTGCAGCATCTCTCATATCGTCAGTATTTGGCTTAAATGTTACGCCAAGAAAAACTATTTTTTTATTAACAATCCTTTTTCCTAGGATGGAGTGCACTCTGTTTAAAAGTTGTTTTTTTCTTTTTTCATTCGATTTAATTACAGTTTTGACTAAAGAAAGATTGACCTTTTCTTTATCACTCATTGAAACTAATCCTTTTGTATCTTTAGGGAAGCATGATCCACCGTATGCAGGACCTGCCCTTAAAAAACGACTTCCAATTCTAACATCGCTCCCCATACCTAACGAAATATCCTGAATATTAATTCCAGTTTTTTCGCAAAGATTGGCAATTTCATTAATAAAAGTAATCTTTGTAGCTAAAAATGCATTAGAAGCGTACTTTATTAGTTCAGCCCCACGTCTGTTAGTGGTGAAATATTTAGCACCTTTATTTATTAAAGGCATATATAAATTCTTCATTATATTGAATGAATTTATCTCATTAGAGCCAATAATTATTCTATCTGGATACCTAAAATCTCTTATTGCTTCACCTTCCCTTAAAAACTCAGGATTAGAAATAACAGTAAATTTTTTTTTATTTCTTAAAATTTTTTCAATTTGATCACCAGTACCAACAGGAACTGTTGATTTAGTAATAATAATTTTTTTTTTTTTTGAAAATTGTAATATTTCCTTAGCAACTTTAAAGACAAAGCTTAGATCGACAGAGGAAGAATTTTTTTTACTAGGTGTACCGACGCATATAAAAATAATATCGGACTTATTTATAGCCTCTGAAATATTTGAAGTAAAAAACAACCTTTTAGATGCTTGGTTAGCTTTTATTAGATCATTTAAGCCAGGTTCATAGATTGGAGATTTACCTGAATTTAATTTATTAATTATATTTTCATTTTTATCTACACAATAAACAGTGTGACCAATATCTGCAAAGCATGTTCCGCTTACAAGACCAACGTACCCAGTTCCAATTATACACAATCTCATTATTTTTTTTCCTTTGCTAATTGAATTCCAGAATTAACATAACCACTTAAGGTTCCACAGTCTAAGTATTTTCCCTTAAAAATATTTCCATAAAAATTTTCACCACTTTTAATTAGTTGCTTTATGCCGTCGGTAACATGTATTTCTCCAGCTTGACCTGGCTTTAGGTTTTTTAATTTTTGCATAATTGTTTTTGGTAATATATATCTTCCAATAATAGCATAATTTGATGGTGCGTCTTTTAAGCTAGGTTTTTCTACAACATCTTTGATAATAAAATTATTTTTTTTTTTATTTTTAAGTGCGAGTATCCCCCATCTAGAAACTGTTTCTTTCTTAACTATTTTAGTAGCGATAATTGAACCCTTAGTTTTTTTATGTAGGGCGATCATTTCTTTAGAACAGTTTTTTTTAAGTATTAAATCATCAGGGAAAAGCATTAAAAAATGTGAATGTTTAATATAATTCTTACATTTCAATATAGCGTCTCCAGTACCTTTTGGTTCGTTTTGATAGACAAACTTTATCATCTTTTGATATTTTTTTAATTTATCAAATACATCTTTTATTCTTTTATCTTTTTTTTTTGTTAGTATAGATTTATAAAATCGATCATTAAAAAAATATTTTTTAATACTTTCTTTTTTTTTTGATATGACAAAAATAAATTCATTAATGCCTGCATCAATACATTCGTCGAGTATATACTCTAAATTAGCTTTTCCATTTATGGGTAAAAGTTCTTTTGGGGTTACGCTTGATAAAGGTAAAAGTCTTGTTCCAAGACCAGCTAGTGGTATTATGGCTTGTTTTAACATAAGTTTCTTTTACTTTTAAATCTTAATTAATACAAATGAAAATATTTAAAAATAAAACAAAATTACTTAAAGAGATATCAAGTATAAAAGATATGGCTTTTATTCCGACGATGGGGTCTATTCATAATGGTCACTTGAGTTTAATAAAAAAAGCTAAAAAACAATCAAATAATGTCCTAGTATCAATATATATAAATCCTAAACAATTTAATTTAAGTTTGGATTTCCAAAAATATCCAAGGAATATAAAGAAGGATATTAAACTTTTAAAAAAATCAAAAATTAAATATCTTTATATACCAACCTATGAAGATATCTATTCATTCAAGCCAAAATTACCTATTTATTTGGATAAATTTTCTAAAAGTCTTTGCGGCAAATTTAGACCAAAACACTTTCAAGGTGTAATTAATGTCGTTAACCGCTTTATAGAGATTGTTAAACCATATTCAATTTTTTTAGGTATTAAAGATTTTCAACAATTGATACTAATTAAAAGTCATATTAATAAAAACAAAATATCAACTAAAGTAATAAGCTGTCCCACTATAAGAGGAAGAAATGGAATTGCTTTATCCTCAAGAAACTCAAAATTAAAAAAAAAAGAAATTCAAATAGTTGAAAAAATTTATAAGTACTTAAAAAAAAATAAAAAAAAAATATTTTTTAAAAATATCAATACAAAAAAGTTAGAATTATTAAACAAAATTATGTTATTTGGCGCTAAAAAGGTAGACTATCTTGAATTTGTGAATTTAAAAACTCTCACAACACTTAATAAAAAAAAAGAAAAATTTAATATTTTTATTGCATATTACGTGGGTAGTGTAAGATTAATAGATAATCTATAAAAATACTAAAGAACCAATTCCTAAAAAAGACAAAAAACCTATCACATCTGTTACAGTTGTTACGAAAACACTTGAAGCTAAAGCTGGATCTATATTCATTTTCTTTAAAGTTACCGGAATTAGTATCCCAAAAAGACCAGCTACAATCATATTCAGCACCATAGAAGCGGCTATGATTATTGAAAGATCTATCTGCTTAAACCAAAATTGCACTATGACACCAGTGATTATTGCAAAAATAATTCCATTTAAAACTCCTATGAAAAACTCTTTAGTTATAATTTTATTTATATTGCTACTTGATAATTCTTTTGTCGCTATAGCTCGAATTGTAACGGCAAGAGTCTGCATGCCTGCATTGCCTCCCATTGAAGCTACTATCGGCATTAAAAAAGCAAGTGCAACCACTTTCTCTATTTCTGCACCAAATATACTTATAACCCAAGATGCAAGTAAAGCTGTTGCAAGATTTACAAGGAGCCAATTAAATCTTCTTTTTGTTTTAACAAATACAGAATCTGTAATTTCTTCGTTACCTACCCCCGCTAATCTTAACACATCCTCTTCTGCTTCCTCCTGTACAACAGTGACAACGTCATCAGCTGTAATCATACCTACTAATTTATTATTTTTATTCACTACACCGGCAGAAACCAAGTTGTAATTTTCAAATGTTATACCGACTTCTTCTTTATCCATATTTACTGAGATAAGAACAGGCATTTTTCTCATAATGGAATTCATTTTTGAATCCCTAGCAGTTCTGAGAACTCTTGAGGAAGGTACTATACCAATAGGCTTAAACTCATTGTCTACTATAAATATTTCTAAAAACTCTTGAGGTAAATCTTTGCTTTCTCTTAGGTAGTCAATAGTTTGCCCAACAGTCCAATCACTTGGTATAGCTGTAAATTCTCGTTGCATGATACGCGCAGCAGAATCTTCTGGGTAGCTAAGTCCTTCTTCTAACAAAAATCTGTCTTTAGGTGGTAATTTATCTAAAATTAAATTTTTCTTGATTAATTCTAAATTTTCTAGAATAGCAACTGCATCATCTGATTCTAGTCTTTTAATAATTTCTGAAATTGAATCTATTGACAATAGATGTAGCACTTCACTTTGAATAGACTCGTTTAGCTCTATAAATATTTCAGGGGCAATATTAAAAGATTCGATCTCTATTAGCTTTACACGTGTTTCATATGATAAATTTTCTATTAAATTAGCAACGTCTGAAGGGTGTAAATCTTTAAGCGTTTGGTTGATAAATTGAAGGTCACTAATATTAATCTTATCGCTAAAAATTGTAATGAAATTTTTATTAAAGTCTAAATTTACTTTTTTGTTTCCTATAGACTTTATTAAACTCATAAAATTTCCTATTACATTATTTGTGAGACTAATAGATTATCTAGTGGTAAAATTCAAACTAAAATGACTTTAGAGGTAAAAATTAGTAAAAAATTAGTCCCTTATGAAACAGCTTTTTCATTTCTTAAAAAAAGAGTAGCTCTTCTTAAAAAATCAAGAGGTAGAGAGTTGGTTTGGATACTGGAACATCCAATAACTTTTACTGGTGGTATAAGATCAAAAGAAAATGAGATATTGGATAAAAAAATAAAGATTATTAAGACAAATAGAGGTGGTAAAATTACACTTCATAGTCCTGGACAAAAAATAGTTTATTTTACTTTAAATTTAAACAAACGAAAAAAAGATGTCCGAAATCTCGTAAAGCAAATTGAACTAAGTATTATTGATTTTCTGAAATTATATAAAATTAAAAGTATTGCCGATAAAAAAAATATTGGAATTTGGGTAAAAAATAAGAAAATAGCGGCTATAGGTATACGTGTGAGTAATTGGATAGCGTACCATGGATTCTCAATCAACATTAATAATAATCTTAATTATTATAAAAAAATAATTCCATGCGGATTAAGTAATACAAAAATTACATCTATAAAAGCTGAAAGTAAGATACGTATATCAGACAAAGAAAGTAAATTAAGAGATATATTTCTAAAAAATTTAAAAAATATCTAAACCTTTTTTAATAATAAAATCTTTAAAATCTTTATTGAAATCTGCTCTAAAATTATATTTTATATTATTAATCATAAATTTTATTTCATAAGCATGCAACATTAGGTTTTTGCTTTTTATAAAATCCTTACCTCTTTTAACGTAATATTTATCGTCTCCGATTATTGAATTTCCTATATTATATAATTGCTTTCTAAGTTGATGTTTTCTACCCGTAATAGGTCTTAGTTCCAACAATGAATATTCTGAATTACTTTTTAATGTTTTAATATAAGAAGTTGCTTTTTGAATAATTTTTTTTTCTTTTTCATATAAAACTAAATTATCTTCTAAAACTTTTATTTCTTTTGAAACTTCTCCATACACAACAGCTAGATATGTTTTATGAATTTTTCTTATACGAAATAAAGACGTAAACAATTGTGCGTACTCTCTTGTTTTAGCAACTATCAAAATACCAGAGGTTTCTTTATCTAATCGATGAACTATAAAAGGTTTTGAATTTTCAAAATATTTTGTTTTTCTTAAGGTATCAACAATATTTTTAAAAGATTTTGTTCCAGATTGAACTGCAATACCAGTAGGCTTGTTTATAACAATAAAATTTTCATTATTTTCTATAACAAAATCATCGTACTTGTCTCTCTCAGTGTTTGATGGGATATATTGTGTAATTAAATTTTTTTCTGTTTTTTTTACTTTTTCAATATTGAAAATTTCTATTATATCATTTTCTTTTACTCGATAGGAGCTTTTCGTCTTTTTACCATTAACTTTTGCCTGATTTTTTCTTATAATTTTTTCTATTAAACCTTGTGGTATATCTAATACATTGTTTTTAAACCAACGATCGAAACGAGTGTTATGAAAATCTTTCTCTACCTCAAACTTTTTGGTCATAGGAAGGATATAATAAGGAAATTATTTAGTAGCTGCAACCGGTGGAGTGTCTTTTTCTTTATTTTCAACTTTTTTTGGCTTATCAACTTTTTTAGCCTCTACGTCTCTATCTACCAATTCAATTATAGCTAATGGTGCGTCATCGCCATATCTAAAGCCAGCTTTTAAAACTCTAGAATAGCCACCTTGCCTTTTTTCGTATCTGGCTGATAAAATATCAAAAACTTTAATAACTGAACTTTTGTCTTGTAGTTTTGAAAATAACCTTTTTTTATTACTTAGGTTATTTTTTTTTCCTATAGTAATAACTTTATCAATAAGAGGCTTTAACTCTTTGGCCTTAGGCAAAGTAGTTGTTATCTGCTCATACTTAATTAATGAATTAAGCATATTTTGGAATAGAGCTTTTCTATGCTCTGCGGTTCTATTTAGCTTTCTATGTCCTAGACCGTGTCTCATTGTTTAAAAGTTGTTTTCTTCCAATTTTTTTGACATTTCTGCTATATTATCTGGTGGCCAATTTGGTATCTCCATTCCTAAGTATAAAGACATCGTACTTAAAACTTCTTTTATTTCATTTAAAGATTTCCTGCCAAAATTTGGAGTTCTTAGCATTTCAGGCTCAGTTTTTAGAACTAAATCACCAATATAAATAATATTATCATTTTTTAAACAGTTCATTGACCTAACAGAAAGTTCTAACTCTTCTACTCGTTTTAATAAATTTTTATTAAATTCTGGTTCAGTAGATTTAACTTCCTTCACAACTTCTTGTGGATCTTCAAAGTTAACAAACATAGCAAGCTGGTCTTGAAAAATTCTTGCTGCATAAGCAATAGCATCTTCAGCGTTAACTGTACCGTTTGTTTCAATATTCATTTCTAGTTTATCATAGTCTAGAGCGCTACCAGCTCTTGTATTTTCAACTGTATAAGAAACTTTTTTTACTGGGCTAAACAATGAGTCAACAGCAATCAATCCCAAAGGACTATCTTCACCTTTGTTTTTTGTTGAAGGAACATATCCTTTTCCTGTGTTAACTAAAAATTCCATATGAAAATTAGTTTTTTCATCTAAATTACAAATAACTTGTTCTGGATTTAAAATCTCTATCTCAGAAGGTAAAGTAATATCTTTTGCTTTTACTTCCTTTGGACCTTTAACATCTAAAATTATTTTTTTAGGAACATTTACAGAAGATTTAATAGCTAAATTTTTAACATTTAAAACTATATCAGTAACATCTTCTCTTACACCTTTGATTGAAGAAAATTCATGGAGAACCCCATCTATTTGAACCGCTGTTACAGCTGCACCTTGAATTGAAGAAAGTAGTATTCTTCTCAAAGCATTACCAAGCGTTTGACCAAAACCTTTTTCTAAAGGCTCAGCCACAACACTAGCTAACGATTTATCATCGTTACTTGTTATTACTAATTTGTTAGGTTTTATTAAAGCTTTCCAATTTTTGTCTATAATATTGCTTGCTGTTTGCATTATACTCTCCTTCTTTTTGGTGGCCTTGTCCCATTATGAGGCATAGGTGTTGTGTCTTTAATTGATGTAATTTTAAATCCTTTTGATTGAAATGCTCTTAAAGCAGTCTCTCTTCCAGATCCTGGTCCTTTTACTTCTACGGTTAAAACTCGTAGTCCTTGCTCGTAAGCTTTTCCACCAGCATCGTCAGCTGCGACTTGGGCTGCGTAAGGTGTAGATTTTCTAGATCCTTTAAATCCTTTAGCTCCAGCTGAAGACCAGGCAATAACGTTGCCGCTTTCATCTGCAATTGAAATAATTGTATTATTGAAAGTTGAATAAACATAAGCTACTCCAGATGTGATATTTCTTTTAATTTTTTTCTTTTTTTTAAATGAAGAAACTTTTGCAGAGGATTTTGCAGTTTTAACTGGTGTGGCTTTTATCGTTTTAGTTTCTTTTTTATCTTCGATTTTTTTGTTCATAAATTTTATTTCTTTAAGGGTGTAAGTTTCTTGCCAGCAATTGCAACAGCTTTACCTTTTCTTGTTCTGGCATTACTGTGCGTACGTTGGCCTCTTACTGGTAATTTTTTTTTATGGCGTAGACCGCGATATGTAACTAAGTCTACTAGTCTTTTTATATTTAGGGAAATTTCTCTTCTTAAATCACCTTCAACTTTGTGATTTGTATTAATGTACTCGGTAATTTTAAGAACTTGGTCTTCAGTTAAATTATTAACTCTAGAATCTCTTGGTATACTAAGCTTATCACAAATTTTTTTTGATGAATGTAAACCAATTCCATGTATATAAGTCAAGGCTATGCTTACAATTTTATTCGGAGGAATGTTAATTCCGGCTATTCGGGCCATAGTTTATTGAGTATAAGTTTTTAAAAACGTAGTTATATGGCGTTATTGTATAAAGTCAACCCTCTATAACGTTCATATAACTGCTTATTTCGCTAAAAATATCATCAATTTTGGTCTCACCATTTACTTCTTTGACTAGATTCATTTTATTATAAAATTCTAAAACAGGTTCAGTAGATTTTTCGTATGTATCAAATCTTTTAATAGCAATATCAATATTGTCATCATCTCTTTTATTTAAAAATTCTTTTTTGCAACAAACAGAATTTATTTCTGGAGGATTAAAAAACTCATTATAGGTGCTTCCACACTTTGAACAAACCATTCTACCAGTGATTCTTTTTTTTATTACATCTAAAGAAACTTTTAATTTTATAACAAGATTAATTTTTTGATCATACTTAAGGAGAAGTGTGTTTAAATTTTTTGCTTGTGATAGGTTTCTAGGATAACCATCAAAAATTATTTTATTTTTATAAATTTTATTTCCAATAATATTTTCAATTAAATTGTAAATAATTTCGTCAGAAACGAGAGATCCAGAATTAACAGTAGAGACTATTTGCTGACCCAGTGTTGTTTTTTTTTTAATTTCCTCTCTTAATAAATCACCAGTAGATAGCTTGTAAAGATTAAATTTTTTTACGATAAAATGTGATTGTGTTCCTTTGCCAGCTCCAGGTGGCCCAAATATAATAACATTCATTTTGGTTGACTCTTATTTATTTACCAAATTTTGTTTTTTTTATTAATGACTCGTACTGTGAACTCATTAGTCTTGTTTGCACTTGAGTTACAGTGTCCATTGCAACAACAACAACAATTAAAATAGAAGTTCCTCCCAAGTAAAATGGTATTGGATATTTTGAAATTAAAAATTCTGGCAATAAACAAACAAAAGTTAAATATATAGAACCTATCGTTGTCAGCCTTGTAAGTATGGTCTCAATGTATTCAGCAGATCTTTCACCAGGTCTAATACCTGGTATGTATCCGCCATACTTTCTTAAATTCTCAGCAGTTTCCTTAGGATTGAATACGATTGAAGTATAAAAAAAAGAAAAGAAAATAATCCCTGAAGCATAAAGCAACATATAAAGAGGTTGTCCTTGGGTAAACATAGAAGAAATACTCATGAATGTTTCTGAATCTGAAAACCCGAAATTACTTAAAGTTACTGGCAACAAAAGCAAAGCAGAAGCAAAAATAGCCGGTATCACACCAGCTGTATTTATTTTAAGTGGTAAGTGAGATGACTCCCCACCATAAACTTTATTTCCCATTTGTCTTTTTGGGTAATTTATTAAAATTTTTCTCATTGCTCTTTCAAAAAAAACTATAAAAAGCACAGTAAATATAACAAGTATAAAGATAATTATAATAAGTGAAGCTGATAAAGCACCGGTTCTACCTAATTCAAAAGTTGAAGCTAAAGCTCTAGGAATTTCAGCGACGATACCAGAAAATATTATTAAAGATATTCCATTCCCTACTCCTCTTAGAGTAATTTGCTCACCGAGCCACATAAGAAATGTAGTACCTGCAACTAAAGATATGGTTGTGGTTATTCTAAAAGACATACCTGGATCTAAAACAAGTGATCCTGCATTTTCCAAACCAACAGACACGCCATAGCCTTGTAGGATAGCTATAAATACAGTCCCATATCTTGTTAGTTGAGTAATTTGTTTTCTTCCTGTTTCACCTTGCTCTTTTAAGTTTTTAAAATAGTCAGACACGCCTGTTAATAGTTGAATAATAATTGAAGCCGATATGTAAGGCATAATACCAAGAGCAAAAATTGCCATACGAGTAACTGCTCCACCAGAAAAAACATTAAACATACCTAGTAAGCCTTTTTGAGATTCACCCATTACTTGAGTTAAAGCTTGAGGGTCAATTCCTGCAAGAGGAACATATGTTCCAAGTCTATAGACAATTAAAATAGCAATAGTGAAAAAAATTCTTCTTTTGAGATCGTTAGCTTTTGCAAAAGCCCCTTGATTAATATTTTCGTTAGACATTAGGCTTTCTATTTTTTAAGAACATTAAGAGACTCACCAACTTTTTTACTTTTGGCTTGTGCTTGATATTTTTTAAGAATGTTAAGAGTTCCACCCATTTTTTCTATTTTAGCTTGTGCTTGCTTAGATGCAAAATTTACAGTTATATTAATTTTACTCTTTATATCTCCATCTCCTAGAATTTTTAATTTAATATATTTTTTGCTAATAATTTTTTTATCTTTTAAAATTTTTAAGTCAACAGGTGCGCTTAAATCTATTTTTTTATTATCATGAAATTTTTGTAAATGAGAAAGATTGATAATGGCAATATTGTTTGGTGCCAAAGATTTAAATCCTCTTTTTGGTAACCTTCTGTATAATGGTGTTTGTCCACCTTCAAAAGCTTTTATGGCAACACCTGATCTTGATTTTTGTCCTTTTATACCGCGACCTCCAGTCTTACCCTTACCAGAACCAATACCTCGTCCAGGTCTAATTTTTTTTGCGTTTGTTTTCACTAGTGTATTTAATTTCACTTTGTGTTCTCTCTTTTAGAAATTATTTCAGATATTTTTTTTCCACGCATAGCGGATAATAATTTTGGCGAACGTTGAGCAAGTAAAGCGTTAACCGATGCTTTGACCATGTTGTGTGGGTTTGCTGACCCAAGGGATTTCGCAACAACATCCTGTATCCCGAGAACATCACAAACAGCTCTTATAGGCCCGCCGGCAATTATCCCAGTTCCAGCTGGCGCAGATCTTAGTAATACTCGTCCAGAACCATTTCTTCCTCTCACATCGTGATGCAAAGTTCTTCCATCTTTAAGAGAGATTTTAACTAAATTTCTTATGGCGTCTTGAGTTGCTTTTTTAATTGCGTCTGGAACTTGTTTGGATTTACCCTGACCGATTCCAATTGAACCTTTTTCATTCCCAACAACAACTAACGCTGCAAAACCAAATCTTCGCCCACCTTTTACTACTTTAGTAATTCTATTTATTCCAACTAAGCGTTCTTTATACTCACTTTGTTTTTTTTGCCATTCAGCCATCTAAAACTCCATTCCATTTTTTCTTAGTGAGTCAGCAAACATTTTAATTCTTCCATGATATTTATATGGACCACGATCAAAATAGACTTTGGTAATTTTTTTTTCAGCAGCTCTTTTTGCTAGAATTTCTCCAATTAAAGCTGAAGTTTCTATTTTTTTCTTTTTATTGGCTTTTATTTCTTTTTCAATTGAAGACACAGATACAAGTGTCTTTTTTTCTTTGTCGTCAATGATTTGAGCTGAAATATTTTTTAAAGATTTAAAAACTGATATTCTGTACCTATTAACAGCAACACTTTTTAATTTTTTTCTGTTTCTAAGCTCTCTCTTTACTGAATTATTAATTTTTTTCATATTATTTTTTCTTACCTTCTTTTCTAAGAACGTATTGGCCTCTTTCTCTTATACCTTTTCCTTTGTAAGGTTCTACGGGCTTGAACGTTTTAATATCAGAGGCAACTTTAGATACAAGTTCTTTGTCTACGCCGGTAATTGTTACAATAGTTTGTTTTTCAACAGAAATTTTTACCTCTTTTGGTATTTTAAAATTAATATCGTGACTAAAACCTAGTTGTAAATTTAATACGTCACCTTTTAAATTTGCTCTGAAGCCAACTCCCGTAATATCTAGTATTTTTTGATGACCAGTGCTAACACCTAGAACAGCATTGTTGATTAAGCTTCTATAGGTACCCCACATTATTGATGTTTTTTTGTCTAAATTTTTCTTCTCCAAAGGTGTGATATTAAATTCATTATTTTCATTAGTTTTAGTAGAAAATATTTTATCATTAATTGTAAGTTGTTTAGAGCCTTTAGGCCCTGTTATAGTTAGTACGCCATTTTCAGATTTAACTGACGAGTCTTTTGGTATAGTGATATTTTTTTTTCCAATTTTAGACATTAAAAAACTCTACAAATAATTTCTCCACCGACGTTATTTTTCCTAGCTTCGATGTCAGACATTACTCCCTTATTGGTTGATATTATAGCCAATCCTAATCCATTTTGAATTCGTGGTATGCTATCAGCGCGTGAAAAAACTCTTCTACCTGGTTTAGATACTCTTTTAATTTCTTTTATCACCGGCGTACCTTCGTAATATTTCAAATCCACAACTAAAGATACTTTGTTGTTATCTTTTTTTTCAATGTGAAAACTAGAAATGAAACCTTCGTTTTTCAACACCTCTAAAACTTTTAATCTAAAATTCGAAGAAGGCATTTCTACATTCTTTAACAGTCTTAATTGACCATTTCTAATTCTCGTAAACATATCTCCTATTGGATCCATTAAAGTCATATTTTTTTCCTTACCAGCTTGATTTTGTCATTCCAGGAATTTTTCCAGAAACTGACATTTCTCTTAGGGCTATTCTTGATATTCTTAATTTTCTGTAAACTCCGTGAGGTCTTCCAGTAATCTCACATCTGTTTACAACTCTTATTTTAGCAGAATTTTTTGGTAACTTGTTCAACTTGAGTTGAGCTGCAAACCTTTCTGCCAAAGGTAATTCTTTGTTCATAATTATTTTCTTTAAAGCTGCTCTTTTTTTAGAAAATTTTTGAGTTAATTTAATTCTTTTTAAGTTTTTTTGTATTGCGCTTGTTTTTGCCATATTAATTTTTAATTGTTGTTTTGTTTATAGGAAAATTAAATTCGGTTAGAAGTTCAATAGTTCCTTCTTTTGTTTTACCTGTGGTAACAAGTGTTATATCCATACCTCTTATTTTGTCCACTTTATCGTAGTTTATTTCTGGAAAAATAAGATGTTCTTTAATTCCAAAGCTATAATTTCCAAACTTATCGATTCCATTAGGGCTCAGTCCTCTAAAATCTTTTATTCTTGGAAGAGCTATATTTACCAATCTATCTATAAACTCATACATTTTTGCTGATCGTAAAGTTACTTTAACACCTGCGGCAAAACCTTTTCTCGTTTTAAAATTAGCAATTGATTTTCTAAACTTTGTAACAATGGCTTTTTGGCCGGCAATTGAACTTAGATCATCTTGGCAAGCTTTAATTTTTTTTGTGTCTGTCGCATCTTCTCCCAAGCCAATATTCAAAACTACTTTGCTTATTCTTGGAACTTGGTGTTTGTTTGAACAGTTTAATTTTGTCATTAATTTAGGCAAAATTTCTTTTTCATATGTGTTTTTTAATCTGGGTGTCATTAATCTACTTTTTTACACTTTCTTTTTTAATTTCTAAATTTTTAACATTTGAGTAATGAATAAAGCTCTCTTTTGAAACAATGCCACCTTTATTTTCTTTTGTCGGTTTTGTATGTCTTTTAACAAGATTGATAGATTTAACTTTAATAGTATTCATTTTTCTATTTATTTCTATTACCTCACCAGTCTTACCCTTATCTTTTCCTGTTATAATTTTTACCTGATTTCCTTTTTTAATTATCATATTTAAATAACCTCCGGAGCTAGTGATATAATTTTTGTGTGACCTTTAGCTCTTAATTCTCTTGTAACAGGGCCAAATATTCTAGTTCCCATTGGCTCTCCTTTTTCATCTGTTAAAACTACTGCATTATGATCGAATTGTATTTTTGATCCATCGTCTCTAAAAATTTCTTTTCTTGTTCTAACAACAACAGCTTTGTGGACAGTACCTTTTTTAACCTTACCTTTGGGTATTGCATCTTTAACTGTAATTACAATTAAATCACCTACACCAGCATATCTTCTTTTTGATCCACCAAGAACCTTTATGCATTCAACTCTTTTTGCTCCAGTATTATCAGCTACAGTTAATTCAGTATGATTTTGTATCATTTTTCTATCACTTCCCAAGTTTTTTTCTTTGATATAGGAGCGCATTCAGAAATTTGAACATCATCTCCTTCTTTAAATTTATTTTTTTCATCATGTGCATGATATTTTTTTGTTCTCGAAATTACTTTACCGAAGAACGGGTGTTGAAATTTTCTAATTACCGCAACAACTATTGTTTTATTGCTTTTAGAACTTATTACTTTTCCTTTTAATACTCTTTTACTCATTTAGAAGCCTTTGCGTTAATTGTTGTGTATAATCTTGCTATATTTTTTTTAATTTGATTATATTGAGCTGGATTTTCTACCTGTCCATTAATTTTTTTAAATCTTATATTAAATAAATCTTTTTTTAAAGTTTGGACTTTTTTAATAGCCTGTTCTTCAGTTAATTTTTTATCTTCTTTTTTATTTTTAGCCATTTTATCTCTTAATAAATTTTGTTTTAATTGGAAGTTTTGCCGATGCTTTATAAAGCGCTATTCTTGCTACTTCCTCTGTCACACCATCAACTTCAAAAATAATTCTTCCTGGTTTGACTCTGCAAGCATAATATTCTGGAGCACCCTTACCTTTTCCCATTCTAACTTCTGTTGGTTTTTTGGAAACTGGTATATTTGGAAATATTCTTGTCCATACTCTTCCAGTTCTTTTCATATATCTTGTTAAAGCTACACGTGCCGATTCAATTTGTTTTCCAATAATTCTCTCAGGTTCAAGAGCTTTTAAACCATACGCACCGTAATTCAGAACAGCAGCTCGCGTTGCTTTTCCGTGTATTCTACCTTTAAAGGCTTTTCTAAATTTAGTTCTTACTGGTTGAAGCATTTTTTACTCTTTCCTTTTTTTCATTTTCAACGTCTTTTTTATATAACTGGCCTTTGTATACCCAAACTTTTATACCTATAATCCCATAAGTTGTTAGGGCTTCTGCAGTACCGTAATCAATATTTGCTCTTAAGGTATGAGCAGGTATGCTTCCATCTCTTTCCCATTCTGTTCTTGCTATTTCAGTTCCGTTTAATCTACCGCTTACCATTACTTTAATCCCTAGTGCCCCGAGTCTAGAAGCTGACTGCATACCTCTTTTCATTGCCCTCCTAAAAGCTATCCTTTTAATTAGTTGAGTGGCGATATTTTCTGCTATTAAATATGCGTTTAATTCTGGTTTTTTTATTTCTTTGATATTTACTGAAACTTCACTTTCTTTTGAAATTTTAAGTATGTTACTTTTAATTTTTTCAATATCCGCACCTTTTTTACCTATAACAAAACCAGGTCTCGAAGTGTGTATTGACACAATAAGTTTTTTTCCAGATCTTTCTATAATAATATCAGAAACCCCTGAGTTCACTATATTTTTTTTAATATATTTTCTGATCTTAAAATCTTCTATCAAAAATTTTCCAAATTCTTTCTTTTTAGCAAACCAGACTGAATCCCAGCCTCTGTTTACACCTAATCTAAAACCTATTGGATTTATTTTCTGACCCATAATTATTTTTTAGTTTCTGTTTTAATCTCTTTTTTAGTTTCTGTTTTAATCTCTTCTTTAATCTCTGTTCTGGGCTCTTTTTTAGAATCTTTTTTAATCTCTTTTTTTTCTCCCAATACTATAGTTATTCTGGCAAAAGGTTTTTTAATAGCACTCGCTCTACCTTTGGCTCGGGGTCGAAATCTTTTCATTACGATAGATTTTCCTACATATGCTTCTTTTATGTAAAGATTGTCAATATCATATTGGTAGTTATTTTCAGCATTAGCTATTGCTGATTTAACAGTTTTTTTAACATCGTGGGCTATTCTTTTTCTCGTAAATTCTAAGTCTCTTATTGCTACATCAGCTTTTTTTCCTTTTATAAAGTCCAAAATTAAAGCAATTTTACGTGTGCTTGATCTCACATTTTTATTTACTGCTGTAACTGAAATATTATTTTTTTCCACCTGCTCCTCCTGGTTTAGCTGCTGCTGGTGCTGCTTTCTTGTCGGCTGGTGTGTGTCCTCTAAATGTTCTGGTCAAAGCAAATTCTCCTAATTTATGCCCAACCATTTCTTCTGAAATTGTAATAGGTATAAAAGATTTTCCATTGTGTATTAGGAAACTATGACCAACGAAATCAGGAATAACGGTAGAATTCCTCGACCAAGTTTTAATTGGTCTTTTGTCTCCACTTCCCTCTTTAAGTCTATCAATTTTTTTCAACAAACTTGGATGTACAAATGGTCCTTTCCAGACAGATCTAGCCATAATTATTTCCTCTTTTTCCTTCTTGAAATTATTAATTTATCACTTCTTTGTGGTTTTCTCGTTTTTAAACCTTTTGCGGATTGTCCCCAAGGTGAAACTGGATTTCTACCACCTGCTGTCTTTCCTTCACCACCACCATGTGGGTGATCAACAGGGTTCATTACAACTCCTCTTGATTGTGGTCTCTGACCTTTCCATCTTGTTCTTCCAGCTTTACCAATTTTAATATTTTTTTGATCAGGGTTCGAAACTGAGCCAATTGTAGCCATACATTTACTACTAACTTTTCTTGTTTCTCCAGAGCCTAATCTTATAATCGCATGATCACCATCAAAGCCTGTCAATGTTGCGGATGAACCAGCTGATCTAGCCATTTTACCACCTGTGTTAGGTACCAACTCAATATTGTGAATTGAGCTACCTTGAGGTATTTCACTTAACTCCAAACAATTTCCAACTTTAATTTCAACTTTTTTTCCAGCTTCTACCGTGTCGCCAATTTCTAAATTTTGAGGGCAGATAATATATTTCATATCATTATCTTCATATTTTATTAAAGCGATATAACTAGTTCTGTTTGGGTCATATTCTATTCTTTCGACAACACCCTTAATATTTCTTTTTGATCTGTAAAAATCTATAATTCTATATTTGTGCTTATGAGCTCCACCTCTGTGCCTTGATGTTATTCTGCCCATGTTATTTCTTGCACCAGTGGAGTGTTGGCCAACAGTTAATGATTTGTATGGATCACCTTTCCATAGCTTGCTCTTGTCCACAAGAACTGTGGCACGAACTGATTTTGTGTATGGTTTGAATGTTTTTAATGCCATGATTAAATTCCTGAAGCAAGATCAATACTTTGACCTTTTTTAAGAGTAATAATTGCTTTTTTGTATCCTGGTTTAATTGAAATTTTCCCTTGTTTAATTTTTTTTTTTCTCTTTTGATTTATAATATTAACTTTAGTAACAGTTACTTTAAAAATTTTTTCTATATTTTTTTTAATCGATCTTTTATTTGCTCCTGAATGAACTTTAAATACAGTCTTATTATGCTCAGAAAGTATTGTAGCTTTCTCTGTAATAATTGGTTGTCTTATAGAATCTATATAATTAATTTTTTTCATCTAATAACCTTGTTTCTATTTTTTTCATCGAGCTAGATGTAATAATTACATTTGTATATTTAAGTAAATCATAAATATTAGCTCCTTCGTCTCGTATTACTTTTATATTTTTTATATTTCTCGCTGATTTAACAAAATTTTTTTCAGAATCTTTGTCAGATACAATTAAAACATTTAATAATTTGTTGTTATCTAAGAATTTATTAAAATCTTTTGTTTTTTTAACTTCTTTTAAAACGTCAGATAAAATATGTAGTTGTTTATCTGCATTTTTTTTTGCTAAAGTTTGAGCCAATGCTAATTTTCTAACTTTTTTATTGATCTTCTTTACCTTGTAAACCGCACCTTTAGGACCATGTGCTTGGCCACCACCAACGAATAGAGGAGCTTTTTTACTAGCATGTCTTGCTTGACCAGTTCCCTTTTGGGCGTAGATCTTTTTAGTAGAGCCTCTGACCTCATTTCTTTGTTTTGTTTTAGCTGTTCTAGGTTTTTGATGATTTAATTGCCAATCAATCACATATTTAACTAATTTATGGTTAAATTTTAAGTTCATTATTTTATCTGAAATATCTATTGTTCCAGGTTTGCCACCGTCAAAATTTAATAAATTTAATTTCATAAAATTATTTTTTACCTTTGTTAGCTGCAGCTGCCTTAGCTTTAGCTTCAATTTTTTCAATTAATGTTTTTCTTCTAACATTTTTGATCGATTGTCTTACTAATATTGTTGCATTTTTTGAACCTGGTATTGACCCTTTAACATATAAAAGATTATTTTCTAAATCTGATTTAACAATTTCAAGATTTAACATTGTTCTAAACTTATCACCCATATGGCCAGCCATTTTCTTGCCTTTAAAAACTTTTCCAGGATCCTGTCTTTGCCCAGTTGATCCATGAGATCTGTGGGAAACTGAAACACCATGAGAAGCTCGTAATCCCCCAAAATTCCATCTTTTCATTACACCTGCGAAACCTTTACCTATGGTCTTAGACCTAACATCAACAAATTTTATATCTTTTAATATTTCTAAGCCTATTTCATTACCTTCTTTAAATTCTTCAGTTTTATCTAAACGAAATTCTTTTAGAATTTTTTTAGGTTCAGTATTTTTCTTTGTGAAGTAACCTTTCATTTGATTTGTCAATTTTGAGTTTTTAATCGAAAAGAATCCCACTTTTAGCGCAGTGTATCCTCTAGTTTCTTTTGAGATAACATCTAAAACTCTACCTTTTTCCACTCTGATTACCGTTACAGGAATAGACTGACCGTTTGATAAAAATTCTCTTGTCATTCCTATTTTTGTACCTAGTAATCCTAAACTCATAATTTATATCTTTATTTCTATGTCAACGCCTGACGCTAGATCTAGCTTCATTAGTGCTTCAACAGTTTGTGGTGTTGGTTCAATAATATCTATTAATCTTTTATGTGTTCTTTGCTCAAATTGATCTCTACTTTTTTTATTAATATGTGGAGATCTTAGTACTGTATATCTCTCAATTCTTGTTGGAAGAGGTATTGGTCCTTTAACTTGAGCGCCTGTTCTCTTAGCAGTATTTACAATTTCTTCAGTAGATAAATCTAATATTTTATTATCATAAGCTCGTAAATGTATTCTTATATTTTGTTTATCCATAATATTAAGCTAATTTCTTTGTTACTTCGTCTTGAACATTTTGAGGAACCTTGTCATAGTGGCTGAATTGCATTGTATATTGCGCTCGACCCTGTGTTGAAGATCTCAAATTATTTATGTAACCAAACATATTGGCTAAAGGTACTGTAGCTGATATTGCTGTGGCATTTCCCCTGGGCTCTGTAGATCCTACTTGACCTCTCCTACTGTTTAAATCACCAATTACATCGCCCATAAAATCTTCAGGTGTAACAACTTCAACCTTCATTATTGGTTCAAGAAGTTTTAAAGTAGCCTGTTGACAAAGTTCTTTAAAACAATATCTAGAGGCAATTTCAAAAGCTAAAACACTTGAGTCCACATCGTGATGTAACCCATCTAATATTGTAACTTTGTAATCGATTATCGGAAAACCAGCTAAAATTCCGCTTTCCGCTACAGACTCGACGCCTTTTTCTACTCCTGGAATAAACTCTTTAGGTATTGAAGCTCCTTTGATTTTATTTTCAATCTCTCTACCTTTGCCAGGCTCTAAGGGCTCAACGCTCAAGGTAACTTTTGCAAACTGCCCTGATCCACCGCTTTGTTTTTTATGTATATATGTAACTTCAGCCGAGTTTAATATAGTTTCTCTGTAAGCTACTTGTGGTGCGCCGACATTAGCTTCTACTTTGAATTCTCTCTTCATTCTGTCTACAATAATATCTAAATGCAACTCACCCATTCCTTTAATAATAGTTTGTCCGGATTCTTCATCTGATGTTACCCTAAATGAAGGGTCTTCTTTTGCTAATCTAGCTAAAGCTTCACCCATTTTTTCTTGATCTGCTTTAGTTTTAGGCTCAACAGCAATTTCTATTACAGGATCTGGGAATTCCATAGGTTCTAGTAGTATGGGTTTGTTTTCGTCACAAAGTGTATGACCTGTGACTGTGAATTTAAGCCCAGCTAAAGCAACTATATCACCAGTTGTCGCTTCTTTAGTGTCTTCTCTGCTATTCGCATGCATAAGCAACATTCTACCTACACGTTCTGTTTTTTCTTTTGAAGAATTGTAAATACTGGTTCCTGTTTTGATTGTTCCTGAATAAATTCTAATAAATGTTAAAGATCCAACAAATGGATCGTTTGCAACTTTAAAAGCTAAAGCAGAAAAAGGTTCATTATCACCAAATTTCATTTCTACTTTTTCATCTGTACCAAGTCTTGTGCCTTCTATGGAGCCAATATCCATTGGACTAGGTAAATAATCTACAACGGCATCCAATAGTGGTTGAACACCTTTGTTTTTAAAGGCTGAGCCTGTAGTTATTGGAACAAAATTAAATCCTAAAGTACCTTTTCTTATACATTTCTTAAGATCAGATTCTGAGGGTTCTTTACCTTCAAGGTATGCTTCCATTAGTTTTTCATCTTCTTCGACAGCTGTTTCAATGAGTTCTTTTCTGTATTTATCGGCTTTTTCTTTCAGATCTGCTGGAATATCTACTACATCAAATTTTGCACCAAGATCCTCGTTTTGCCAGATAACAGCTTTCATTTTAACTAAATCTACTATTCCTTTTAAATCCGCTTCGGAACCGATAGGTAATTGTAATATTAATGGGCTACAGCCAAGTCTATCTTTAATCATATCAACGCACATATAAAAATCAGCACCAGTTCTATCTAATTTATTTACGAAACAAATTCTTGGAACTTTATATTTATCTGCTTGTCTCCAAACAGTTTCTGATTGTGGTTCGACACCAGCAACACCATCAAAAACACAGACCGCACCGTCTAAAACTTTTAAAGATCTTTCAACTTCAATTGTAAAATCAACGTGTCCAGGTGTGTCAATAATATTTATTCTGTGGTCATTCCAAAAACACGTAGTGGCAGCTGAGGTAATTGTTATGCCACGTTCTTGTTCTTGCTCCATCCAATCCATGGTTGCAGCTCCATCGTGAACCTCACCAATTTTATGACTTTTTCCAGTATAATACAAAATTCTTTCAGTAGTAGTAGTTTTACCTGCATCAATGTGCGCCATAATTCCAATATTTCTGTATTTTTCTAAAAGATATTTTTTTTCAGACATAAATAATTACCATCTAAAATGAGCAAAAGCTTTATTTGATTCTGCCATTCTATGTGTATCCTCTCTTTTTTTAATCGCCGCACCTTTATTTTGTGATGCATCTAATAATTCAAAATATAATTTTTCAGCCATAGTTTTATTTTTTCTATTTCTAGTGGCATCTTTGATCCATCTTAATGCAAGAGCTTGAGCTCTTTTAGTTTTAACTTCGACAGGAACTTGGTAAGTAGCTCCACCTACTCTTCTAGATCTACATTCTACATTTGGTTTAACATTTCCAATTGCATCGTTAAAAGTTTTTAAAGGATCTTGTTTGCTTGTGTCTTTTATCTTATCAAGAGCGTCGTATAAAATTTTTTCAGCAGTTGATCTTTTCCCATCATACATAATACAATTAATAAATTTTGAAACTAGTTCTGAGCGAAATTTTGGATCGGGGAAAACTTTTCTAACTGGTGCTTTTCTTTTTCTAGACATAAATAAAATTATTTTGGTTTTTTAGCTCCATATAAAGATCTTCTTTTTCTTCTGGCGGCAATTCCTTGAGTGTCTAGATTTCCTCTTAAGATATGATAACGAACACCTGGCAAATCTTTCACACGACCCCCACGGAGTAATACTACGGAGTGCTCTTGTAAATTATGTCCTTCGCCTGGAATGTAAGCAGTTACTTCAAAACCATTTGACAATCTTACTCTTGCAACTTTTCTTAATGCAGAGTTTGGTTTTTTAGGTGTTGTTGTGTAAACTTTTAAACATACGCCACGCTTTAACGGCTGACCTTCTAAGGCAGGAACTTTATTTCTTGCTACAGGTTTAGTTCTGGGTTTTCTTATTAATTGACTAATAGTTGGCATACAAAAATTTTGAAGAAAAAAATAAAGGTAGGCCTTGATTTCAAGGTACGCTTAAGTCAGTGTTTAAGGTTAAATACTACCTTACTTCTAACTATCAAAATTGCGCTAAACTAACATTGAAAAGACAAAAGTCAATATTTAATAGGCTAAATTTGCTATATTTTAAAGAATTATTCTGTTACAGCGGGATTTTCTAATTGTTGTTTTTGGATCTCAGCTAGCCTTAGCTCATCTTGTTTTCTAGCCTCTTTATCCCAGCCCATTTTAGTAAGACCAGTACCTGCTGGGACTAATCTTCCAACTATTACGTTCTCTTTTAGTCCTTCAAGATAATCAACTTTTCCTCTTATCGATGCATCAGTTAATACTCTTGTTGTTTCTTGAAAAGAAGCAGCAGAAATAAATGATTTTGTTTGTAGAGAAGCTTTGGTTATTCCTAATAATATTCTCTCGTAGACCGCTGGGTTCTTGCCTTCTTTTTTAAGGTCTTCATTAATCTTAACTATATCAATTAAATCAACTGTTTCATTTAATAGATAGTCAGTATCACCTGGTTCTTTAATCTCAACTTTTTTAAGCATTTGCCTAACAATGGTTTCAATATGCTTATCGTTAATTACAACACCTTGAAGCCTATAAACTTCTTGCACTTCAGTAACAAAAAATTCAGTAAGTCTTTCGACGCCCAAAATTCTTAAAATATCATGAGGCAAAGGACTTCCATCAAGTAAATATTCACCTTTTTTAATTTTTTCACCTTGGTTAAAATTAACATGTTTTCCTTTAGGAATTAGATAATTTGAAGTCTCACCATTTTTAGAAACAATAGAAATTTTTTGTTTACCTCTAATTTCTTTTCCGAATTCTATCATTCCGTCATTCTCAGCTATAATGGCGCTATCTTTTGGTTTCCTGGCCTCAAATAATTCGGCAACTCTTGGTAAGCCACCTGTAATATCTTTAGTTTTAGAAGTTTCTTTAGGAAGTCTAGCGAGAACATCCCCAGCGGAAACATTTTGCCCATCTTTTACAGAGAGAATTGAGTCTGGAACTAAAAAATATCTAGCAACATTTCCATCTGCTTTTTTTATGACTTCACCTTTGTCATTTCTAAGTGTTAACCTAGGTTTAAGTTCGGTATTTTTTGAAAGTGATTTCCAATCTGTAACCGACTTTGAGGAAATACCAGTCGAGTCATCCATTGTTTCCGTTAAAGATGTTCCTTCTACAAGATCCATATAGTTAACTACTCCACTTGTCTCAGCAATAACTGGTAATGTATAAGGATCCCATTCAGCAATTTTTTTTCTTTTTTCAATCATGTCACCATCTTTGAAGAATAATTTTGATCCATAGATTACCTTGTAAATACCTAATTGAATTCCATTGTTATCTTCGATTGAAAGCTCTGTGTTTCTTCCCATTACTATTGTATTTTTCTTTGAGTCTTCAATTAAGTTTTTGTTTATTATTTTTAGTTTTCCTTTATTTTGAGAAATAATTTGAGATTCTTCTTTAATTTGAGCTGTTCCTCCAACGTGAAAAGTTCTCATTGTTAATTGAGTTCCAGGTTCACCTATTGACTGTGCTGCAATCATTCCAATTGCTTCACCAATGCTTACTAGTTTTCCTCTTGCTAAGTCTCTTCCATAACAAGTTTGACAAACACCTTTTGTAGCGGCACAAGTAATTATTGAATACACTTGTATTGACTTCACCCCAGCTGCATCGATTAATTCACAGTCAGCTTCATCTAATAATCTTTTCTTTTTAAGAATAACTTCGCCAGTTATTGGATTTTTGATGTCTTGAGCTGTTGTTCTTCCTAGGACTCGTTCCGACAAACTAACTAATATATTTCCACCTTCTATAACTTCAGTAATATTTATTGAAGATTTCGAACCACAATCTTTTATTGTGACTTGTAGATCTTGAGCAACATCGCACAATCTTCTCGTTAAATATCCGGAGTTTGCTGTTTTTAAGGCAGTATCAGCTAAACCTTTACGAGCACCGTGTGTTGAATTAAAATATTCTAACACAGATAGACCTTCTTTAAAATTAGCCATAATAGGCGTTTCAATAATTTCACCTGATGGCTTTGCGATTAAACCTCTCATTCCTGCTAACTGTTTCATTTGAGCTTGAGATCCTCTAGCACCAGAGTCAGCCATCATATAAACTGAGTTTGTTTCTATTCTGCCATCTGGAAATATTTTTTGTGCAGAAGAAATTTCTTTCATCATTTCATTAGCAACAGTATCTGTACACTTCGACCAAATATCTACTACTTTGTTGTATTTCTCACCTCTAGTAATCAGTCCGTCAGAATATTGTTTTTCGTACACTTCGATTTGTTTTTTTGTTTGATTAATTAACTGGGTCTTAGTTTCAGGAATAATTAAATCATCTTTACCAAATGAAATTCCCGCTTTAAAAGCATGTTTAAAGCCTAGCGTTTTAATACGATCACAAAAAATAACTGTCTCTTTTTGACCACAAAATCTAAAAATAGTATCTATAATTTCAGACACGTCTTTTTTAGTTAAAAGTCTATCTATAATAGTAAATTTTATTTTATGATTTATTGGCAATACATTTGCTAATAAAAATCTTCCTGCAGTACTTGTGTATTTTTGAACTAGTTTATTTCCATTTTCATCAACTGTTTCAAAAATAGAAATTATTTTAGAATGTAGGCTTATTGATTTATTTTCAATAGCCTGTTCTATCTCGTTTATATTTGAAAAAATACCTTTTGGTTTGTCTTCATTTTTATCATCAGCTTGTGAAAGGTAGTATATACCAAGCACGATATCTTGGCTCGGTACAATAATAGGTTTTCCGTTTGATGGACTTAAAATATTATTAGTAGACATCATCAATACTCTTGCTTCAAGTTGGGCTTCTAAACTTAAGGGAATATGGACTGCCATTTGGTCACCATCAAAGTCAGCATTAAATGCTGCACAAACAAGTGGGTGTAATTCAATAGCAAATCCTTCGATTAATTTGACTTCGAAAGCTTGAACACCTAACCTATGAAGTGTTGGAGCTCGGTTTAATAAAATAGGATGTTCTCTTGTGATAAACTCTAACGCATCCCAAACTTCGGGTACTTCCTTCTCGACAAGTCTTTTTGCCTGTTTAATTGTAGTAGCTAATCCAAGTTTATCTAATCTCGCATATAAAAAAGGTTTGAATAATTCCAAAGCCATTTTCTTGGGCAAACCACACTGATGTAGTTTGAGCTCCGGACCAACAACGATGACTGATCTGCCAGAATAATCAACACGTTTACCAAGTAAATTTTGCCTAAACCTTCCTTGTTTGCCTTTTAACATTTCTGCCAATGATTTAAGTGGTCTTTTTCCAGTTCCTGTAATTACTCTTCCTCTTCTTCCGTTGTCGAAAAGCGCATCAACGGACTCTTGGAGCATTCTTTTTTCATTTCTTACTATAATGTGGGGTGCTTTAAGGTCTAATAACCTTTTTAGTCTGTTGTTACGGTTTATTACCCTCCTATATAAATCGTTAAGATCAGATGTGGCAAATCTTCCACCATCTAAAGGTACTAAAGGTCGAAGTTCAGGTGGAATAACAGGTACTGTTGTTAATATCATCCATTCTGGTTTGTTCCCAGAGTCAATAAATGATTCAACAAGTTTTAATCTCTTTATAGTTCTTTCTTCGGTAACTTTAGATTTGATTGTTTCTAAAGCTGTTCGTAATTTTTTTTGTTCTTTTGCTAAATCAAGGTTTATTAAAATTTCTCTTACGGCTTCCGCTCCTATACCTGCTTGAAAAGCATCTTCACCGAATTCTTCTTGAGCTTTGAGTAGTTCTTCTTCAGAGATTAAATCACCTTTTTTTAAAGTAGTTAAGCCTGGCTCAACAACAATAAAACTTTCAAAATATAGAACTCGCTCTACATCTTTAAGTTTCATGTCTATTGCTAATGCAATTCTGCTTGGAAGAGATTTTAAAAACCATATATGTGCAACGGGGCAGGCTAAATCAATATGGCCCATTCTTTCTCGTCTTACATTTGACTTTGTAATTTCAACACCACATTTTTCACAGATAATTCCTCTAAATTTCATTCTTTTATATTTACCACAAAGACATTCGTAGTCCTTTACTGGACCGAATATTCTCGCACAGAAAAGACCATCTTTCTCGGGTCTAAAGGTTCTGTAGTTAATAGTTTCTGGTTTTTTTATCTCACCAAAAGACCATGACTTAATTTTTTCTGGACTAGCTATAGTAATTTTTATGCTACTAAAATTAGTTTCAGGTAAACTATTGTGATTTTGGTAGGTTTGTTTTGATAAATTTTTTTCCATATTAATTTAGTTCTATATTTAATCCCAAAGCTCTTATTTCTTTAATTAATACATTAAATGATTCAGGTACACCTGATTCAAAGTTATTATTTCCTTTAACTATAGTTTCATAAACCTTAGTTCTGCCAGCTACATCATCTGATTTAACTGTAAGAATTTCTTGTAAAGTATAAGATGCTCCGTAAGCTTCTAGCGCCCAGACTTCCATTTCACCAAATCTTTGTCCGCCAAGCTGAGCTTTCCCACCTAATGGTTGTTGAGTTACTAAACTATAAGGACCCGTAGATCTTGCGTGGATTTTATCTTCTACTAAGTGATTTAATTTTAACATATAGATAATTCCTACTGTAACTGGTCTATCAAACTTTTCACCTGACAAACCGTCCCACAAAGTTGTTTGTCCAGAATCTGGTAAATTACCTAAATCTAGCATTTTTTTAATATCATCTGTCGAAGCTCCATCAAAAACAGGAGTGGCGATCGGAATACCGTTTGAGATATTTTGAACAAGTTCAAATAATTCTTTTTTGTTTAATTTACTTACTACGTTATCGTAATACTCTGATCCATAGATTGCTTTTAATTTTTTCATAAGTTCTTCGGCAGTTTTTTCAAAATTTTTTAGGTACTCTTTTATTTGGTCCCCTAACTCTGAACATGCCCATCCTAGGTGGGTTTCTAATATTTGTCCTACATTCATACGGCTAGGGACACCTAAAGGATTTAGCACTATATCAACGGCTTTACCGTTTGCCATATATGGCATATCTTGAACAGGAACTATTTTACTGACCACACCTTTATTACCGTGTCTACCGGCCATTTTATCACCTGGCATCAATCTTCTCTTAACGGCAACAAAAACTTTAACTACTTTCATTACTGTGGGTAAAAGATCATCCCCTTGTTTGATTTTTATTACTTTGTCTTCAAATCTTAGTTTTATATCTTCACTTGCTTCATCAAATTGTTTTTTAAGTTTTAAAATGTTTTGATTTAATTGTTCTTCAGAGAAATTTAATTTCCAAATCTCTTTTAAGCCTAGCTCGTTTAGTTGTCCAACTTCAATAGAAGAGTTAGCTTTTATATTTTTGTGATCTTTGATCGCTTGTTTACCTTTTATTAAATCAATGGCTCTAAGCTTAATATTTCTGTTTAAAATTTCCTCTTCTACTAGTTTATCCTCTTGAACTAATTCAATTTCTGCTCGTTCAATAGCAATTGATCTTTCGTCTTTTTCTATCCCATGTCTGTTAAAAACTCTAACATCTATGATTACTCCAGATCCACCAGATTTTAGTTTAAGAGAAGAGTCTCTAACGTCTGTAGCTTTTTCGCCAAAAATTGATCTTAGTAATTTTTCTTCTGGACTAGACGATGTTTCGCTTTTTGGCGTAACCTTACCTACCAAAATATCTCCAGGTTTAACTTCCGCTCCAACATAAGCAATTCCAGATTCATCTAAGTTTCTTAGGCTTTCTTCGCTTACATTAGGAATATCTCTAGTAACTTCTTCTGCACCCAATTTTGTATCACGAGCCATTGCTTCGTACTCCTCTATGTGTATTGAGGTAAAAACATCATCGGTTACACATCTTTCTGAAATCAGAATGGAATCTTCAAAATTATATCCTTGCCATGGCATAAAAGCTACGGTCACATTTTTTCCAAGAGCTAATTCTCCTAGTTTTGTTGCCGGGCCATCTGCAATTATATCTCCAGATTTTATTGTATCCCCGACTTTAACGAGCGGTCTTTGATTAATGCATGTATTTTGATTTGATCTTTTGAATTTTGACAGATTGTAAATATCTACACCTGATTGAGATAAATCTTTAACTTCAGTTGCTTTTACTACAATACGCTTACCGTCAATTTTATCTACAATTCCATTTCTTTTTGCGACAATAGTAACCCCTGAATCTAAAGCTACATCAGATTCCATACCTGTTCCTACAAGTGGAGATTCTGGTTTTAACAAAGGAACGGCCTGTCTCATCATGTTAGAGCCCATTAACGCTCTATTGGCATCATCATTTTCTAAAAATGGTATGAGTGCGGCAGCAACTGACACTAACTGTTTAGGTGATACGTCTATATAATCAACACTATCTCTGTTGGCTAAAAGAAAATTTAAATTGTGTCTACAGGAAACAAGCTCTTCTTCGAATGTACCATCTTTATTTATAGGGGAATTAGCTTGTGCAATTGTAAATTTTTCTTCTTCAATCGCTGATAAATAGTTTATTTCTTTTGAAACTTTTCCATTAATAATTTTTTTGTACGGACTTTCAATATAACCATACTTGTTTACCTGACAATAAGTAGCTAAACTATTTATTAATCCAATATTTGGTCCCTCTGGTGTCTCAATTGGACAAATTCTTCCGTAGTGTGTTGGGTGCACATCTCTTACTTCAAAGCCCGCTCTTTCTCTTGTTAGGCCTCCTGGTCCAAGTGCTGAAACTCTTCTTTTGTGTGTTATTTCAGAAAGAGGATTGGTTTGGTCCATAAATTGAGAAAGTGCAGAAGTGGCAAAAAAATCTTTTAATGATGTGGTAATTGGTTTTGCATTAATTAAATCTTGAGGCATTGCAGATTCAATCTCGAGGAAAGTAGACATTTTTTCTTTAACTGTTCTTTCCATTCGTAGTAATCCAATTCGAAATTGATTCTCTACTAATTCACCAACAGACCTTACTCTTCTATTGCCTAAGTGATCGATGTCATCAACCTCACCCTTTCCATCTCTTAGATCGAGCATAAATTGGATGATAGCTATAATATCCTCTTTAAATAGAACTGTATCTTTGAGATCTGTTTCAAGATTTAATTTAGCGTTTAGTTTAACTCTGCCTACTTCAGATAAGTCATAACGTTCTTTGTTGAAATATAAGTTTTTAAAAACAGTTTCAGCTACTTCAATTGTTGGAGCTTCTCCTGGTCTTAAAATTCTATATATATCGTTTAACGCTTCATTTTTATCAATATTTTTTTCAACTTTTAGTGTTTCTAACAAGTATGGCCCTTTATTAATTGGATCTATATTCACAAGTTTTACTGAATAAGTTTCATTAAATATAATTTTTTCTAGTATTTCTTCATTAATATCAAAGCCAGATCTTACGATATGTTCGCCATTTTTTTCTTTAACATCGTGAGCAATATATTTTCCAATAATTTCATTACCTGAGACAAGAATGTTAGTAAGACCTTTTTCTTTTAATTTATTGGCTATAATTAAATTAAGTTTTTCACCTTTGTCTAAAAATTTTTTTTTAGATTTTGAGTCAATCAAGTCATATGGCAACTTAATCGGTCTTTTATAGTTTTCTGGAATAAACTTGGTACTCCACATCTTGTTTTCTTTGTTGTAGGTAAATATATCTTGAGTGTAGTAATTCTCAATGACTTGTTCTCTGGTTACACCTAAAGCGTAAAGTAAAGTTGTTATGGGAAGTTTTTTTTTTCTATCTATTCTGAAATACAAAATATCTTTGGGATCGAATTCAAAATCTAACCACGATCCTCTACCTGGAATTATTCTGCAATTAAATAATAATTTACCACTACTGTGTGTTTTACCTTTGTCGTGGTCAAAGAAAACACCTGGACTTCTATGCATTTGATTAACAACAACACGTTCAACACCGTTTACAACAAAAGTACCGCTGGTTGTCATTAAAGGAAGCTCACCAATAAAAACTTCTTGCTCTTTTGCTGATAAAATTTGTTTTGTATTGGTATCGGGATCAATATCATAAACTACTAATCTTAGATTAGCTTTTAAAGAAGCTGAGTATGTTAAGCTTCTTTGCTTACACTCCAACACGTCAAATTTTGGTTTTTCTAACTTATAAGAAATATACTCAAGTGTTGCTTTGTCATTTCCATCTTCGATTGGGAAAATACTTTGAAAAGTTTTATGAATGCCTTTATTAAGTTCGTTGTTATCATCGTGTATAGATTTAGAGCTTAAAAATTGGCTATAAGAATTTTTTTGAATTTCAATTAGGTTTGGAATAGTCATGCCTTCGATTAACTTACCAAAGTTTTTTCGAATGCTTTTTTTTTGAGTAAAAGATAAATCCATTAATAATAAAAAGTTTTACTAAAGTTTTTTAAAACTCTAGTAAAAGGTAGCTAAATTTTGTTTACTTTAATTCTACTTTTGCGCCGGCTGCTTCAAGTTTTGCTTTCATTTCTTCAGCATCTTTTTTAGCAACTCCAGCTTTAACTTCTTTAGGTGCTGCTTCAACTAAGTCTTTAGCTTCCTTCAAACCCAAACCGGTTATTGCTCTGACTTCTTTAATAACGTTGATTTTTTTTTCTCCAAAAGATGAAAGAAAAACTGTAAATTCAGATTTCTCTTCACTGCCAGCTGCTCCTGCTGCTGCTGGTGCTGCCGCGACTGCTGCAGATACACCCCATTTTTCCTCAAGTTGTTTCGAAAGGTCTGCCGCTTCAACAACAGTTAATTTTGATAAATCTTCAATAATTTTATTTAAGTCTGACATTTTTAAATCCTGTGAATTAATTTTTTATTTCTTCCGCGGGCGCTAAATTAGCCATTTTTTTGCTCTGTGCAAGTAAAATACCAATTATTTTTTGTGCTGGTGCATTTAAAATTCCAACAATGCTTGCTCTTGCTTCATTTAAAGTTGGCAAACTAGCTATTTTTGCTACTTCTGCTTGATCTATGACATTTCCCTCCATAAAACCAGCAATAATTTTCAAATTATCATTTTTTTTGGCAAATTTTGTTAGAATTCTTGCGGACATAAAGGGATCAGATGAAATAGCTGCCGCTGTTGGCCCTGTGAAAAATTTTTCTAAATCTTTAAGTGCAGTATCTTTTATGGCTAATTTAGTAATTCTATTTTTAGTAATTTTAAATAAAATACTATTTTCTCTTAGTTCTTTTCTTAGTTCGTCTAACTGAACTACATTTAAACCCTGATAATGAGCAATCATAACAGCTTCGTTGGAAGAAAAAACTTTTTTCATTTCTTCTATGTAGTTTTTTTTTGTCTCTTTGTTCATCATAATATTAAATACTTTTATTACTTACCTTGAGTGAGATACCCATAGAAGAAGTGACGTACACACTTCTAATAAACTCACCTTTGATTGCATCTGGTTTTTCTTTTTTTACAAAATCTACTAGATGTTTTAAATTATTTATTAAATTATCAATCGTGAAACTTTTTCTTCCGATCGATGTTCCGATATTTCCATCTTTATCGTGTTTAATTTCAACTAAACCTGACTTAATATTTTCAACAGATTTTTTAATATTAGTTGAAACAGTTCCAAGTTTTGGGTTGGGCATTAAGCCTTTAGGCCCTAAAACTTTTCCATGTTTACCAATTTTTCCCATCATACCAGGTGTACAAATTAATTTATCAAAATCAAATTTTCCACTTGCAATTTTCTCTATTAGATCATCTGAACCAACTATGTCAGCACCACTTTTTTTAGCTTCTTCACTTTTGTCAGGTTCACATAAAACAGCAACTTTTAATTTCTTTCCTGTTCCAGCTGGAAGTTGTGTGACTGTTCTTAAATTAAAATCTCCACCTTTAGATTGTTTAAGTCCTATGCGTAACGATACATCGATTGACTCATCAAATTTAGTTGTAGAATTTTTTTTAATTAATTCTAAAATTTCTTTCAGACTAGAAGATTTAAAATCTTTGGAAGTTTTTAATAATTCTCTATATCTTTTTGAATTTTTTTTCATTAATTTTTTATCTCTATACCCATGGATCTTGCTGAACCACAAATTATTTTTGTTGCTTCCTTGATGTCAAAAGCATTTAGATCTTGCATTTTTGCTTTTGCAATTTCTTCTGCTTGTTTAATTGTTATGCTGCCTGCAATAGTTCTACCAGGTTCTTTAGAGCCACTTTTTAATTTCGCAGCTTCTTTTATATAATGAGAAGCAGGTGGTGTTTTAATAATAAAATCAAATTTTTTATCTTTATAGACAGTAATTACAACAGGAACTGGTTTTCCCATCATCGATTTTGTTTTTTCATTAAATGCTTTACAAAATTCCATTATGTTAATACCACGTTGACCTAACGCAGGACCAACAGGTGGAGCTGGATTAGCCTGCCCACCTTTAATTTGTAATTTTATAAATCCTGATATTTCTTTTGCCATATTAATTTTTTTCTACTTGGTTGTACTCTAAATCGACTGGAGTAGCTCTACCAAAAATAGAAACTGAAACCTTAAGTCTTGATTTTTCTTCATCTATTTCTTCCACTAAACCGTTAAAAGAAGCAAATGGACCGTCGCATACTTTTACTTTTTCACCAATCTCAAAACTTATACCACTTTTTGGATTAATTGCACTTTCAGAAACTTGGTCGATAATCCTTTGAATTTCGGTATCTGTAATAGGTGTTGGCTTGTCTTCTGTGCCCAAAAACCCACTAACTTTTGGAAGACTCTTGATTAAGTGAAACACTTGTTTTGTCATTTCAAGCTTAACTAATACGTAGCCGGGAAAATATTTTTTTTGTTTTTTTGTTCTTTTACCTTTTTTTACTTCTGTTACTTCTTGCGTTGGCACGAGCATTTCACCAATATGAGAATCTAATTTACTTTTAGTGAGTGTATCCTTTATGGATTCTACAACTTTTTTTTCAAATCCAGAATATGCTTGAACAATATACCAATTCATAATTAAAAACTTATAGTTAAAACTAGATTTAGCAGAAACCTTAATATTTGGTCTAGAAGAAGAAAAAAAATTGCCGCTATAGATGCTAGACCAAAAACCATAAGACCACCTGTTAAGGTATCTTTTTTTGTTGGCCAAGTTACTCTAAAAGCCTCTTGTTTAACTTCCTGTATAAACTTTAAAGGATTTTTCATAATATTTTATTCAATTTATTGGCAGGAGCGGAGGGACTCGAACCCACAACCTCCGGTTTTGGAGACCGGCGCTCTACCAATTGAACTACGCTCCTAAACGTTTACTTTAAAATTTTAGTAACTACTCCAGCTCCAACTGTTTTACCGCCTTCTCTAATAGCAAAGTTTAAACCATCGTTCATTGCAATAGGAGTAATCAATTTTACAGTAAATTTTCCATCATCACCTGGCATAACCATTTCAGTCCCAGCAGGTAATGTTACTTCACCTGTTACGTCGGTTGTTCTAAAATAAAACTGAGGTCTGTATTTTGTAAAGAAAGGGGTGTGTCTACCGCCTTCATCTTTTTTCAAAATATAAGCTTGAGCTTCAAATTCAGTATGAGGAGTAATAGAAGTAGGTTTACAAAGTACCTGACCTCTTTCTACATCATCTCTTTCAACACCTCTTAAAAGAATCCCAACGTTATCACCCGCTTCACCACTATCAAGAAGTTTTCTAAACATCTCTACGCCTGTACAAGTAGATTTTTTAGTTTCTTTTATTCCAACAATTTCTATTTCTTCTCCAACCTTAACTACACCAGCTTCGATTCTTCCTGTTACTACTGTTCCACGACCTGAGATCGAGAAAACATCTTCTACCGGCATTAAGAAAGGTTTATCTTTAGGTCTGTCTGGTTGAGGAATGAAAGCATCAACTTGTTTCATTAATTCTAAAATTGCATTTTTTCCAATCTCATCATCTTTTCCTTCAACTGCACTTAAAGCTGAACCTTTGATGATTGGAGTTTTATCTCCTGGGTATTTGTAAGAGGTTAAAAGTTCTCTAATTTCTTCTTCAACAAGTTCTAATAATTCTGCATCTTTTACAGTGTCAACTTTATTTAAGAAAACTACAATTGAAGGCACGCCAACTTGACGAGCTAAAAGAATGTGCTCTCTAGTTTGTGGCATTGGGCCATCTGCTGCGTTAACAACTAGAATTGCTCCATCCATTTGTGCTGCACCTGTAATCATATTCTTAACGTAGTCAGCGTGACCTGGACAATCAACGTGTGCATAATGTCTGTTAGAAGTTTCATATTCTACGTGAGCAGTTGAAATAGTAATACCTCTTTCTTTTTCTTCTGGCGCTTTATCTATTTGGTCATAAGCAGTAAAGTTTGCGGAAGCACCCTCAGTTGTAGATAATACTTTTGTTATTGCTGCTGTTAAAGTAGTTTTACCATGATCTACGTGTCCGATTGTTCCTATATTACAATGCGGCTTATTTCGTACGAATTTTTCTTTTGACATTTTTTTTCCTTATCTTTTTGTTTACAATTAACTTAAAATTCTTGGAGCGGGTAAAGGGAATCGAACCCTTACATCCAGCTTGGAAGGCTAGCATT
>Ga0307986_10000251_pt1 | contig 40254 bp, 36 predicted proteins | sample EllFjometageno82_FD_203170 | JGI IMG/M metagenome (GOLD analysis project Ga0307986, IMG submission 203170) | Marine microbial communities from Ellis Fjord, Antarctic Ocean - #82 | ecosystem: Environmental > Aquatic > Marine > Unclassified | place: Southern Ocean | collected 2014-10-09 | reverse complement strand
AAAATAAAGAAAGACTTCATAAACGCTAATGGCGCCTATATAGGAAACGAAGATTTGTTCAAGTACCTACATCTCAACTTCTTATTGTCCATTTTCAGAAATTTATCCTCTGACATTGTGATTACATCTATTAAAAAAGAAAAAAATTCGATTAAAGTATATTTTGATGCCACTTTAACTGAGAATGGAAAAAAAATATACGATTATAAAAACAGTATGTTTGTTTTTGACAAAGAGTACAATTCTATTAACTATGTAAAATTAAATATGATTTATAATTCTGATTTTCAAGAAGGTGTTTCAGAGCTCCATAAAAATTCATATCAAACAAAAACCAGAAAACATTCTGTAGAATTAGCGTTTAAAAGATTAAGAAACAACAAACTAATTATCAATTATTTTATATCAGAATTTGAAGGCATTATTAAAACTAAAAACTTCACAAATACGGTTGTCACAAAACAAAGTTTATTTGTTTCAGAAAGTGTTTTAGGGAAAAGAATCAAAAAAAGTAATATCAATTTTCATGAACCTTTTTTCAAAAATTTACCACCCAATTTAAAGACTAATGATGCGAAGATACTACTGACAAAAGAAGAAAAAGAGTTTATAAATACTAATAAATAATTACCTCTTAGGGTTATTCAAAATTACCAAAGCCCCTATTACTCCAGGAATCCAGCCACAAAGCGTTAGTAATAAAATAATAAAGAAAGAACCACAACCTTTTCCTATTACTGATAATGGAGGAAAAACGATGGCTAGTAAAACTCTAAAAAAACTCATTTATATATTTAATTGGTTACAGGAATAAGACGTTTATCTATTGATTTTGTTACAAAAATAAATCAAAAAGTCGCAAAGCTTCATTCTGAAACTTTGCGACTTTGTTACTCTGCTACTTTGAAACTAAAAAAAACCTACATCTTATCTCCAAAGAAAATAGCATTCATTAATAACTTGTTTGTTCCGAACCAAAAAGCTCTAAAATTTGTGTTATCAGTAAAAACGATTACTTTACCTTTACCTAATTTTTGTACTTTAAAAGGAACTGTGTTTTTAATTATTTTTGCATTTTCTTTAGAAATATACCCACTCAATAAAGGGTTTGAAGTATACTGAATAGGATTATTATAGCTCTTTTTATCAGCTTTAATAAATATCGTTGAATTTCTAAACAACGCTATTTTATCATTTTTATATCCAAAACTTATAGGATGAGATCTGTCTAAATTCGCTTCAAAAATTGCTCCTCCAATAAACTGCGCTCCAGATTTTAAAGATTTGTTTTCAAAAGAAATATCTTTAATCGTATCCATTTTTTGTTTATCAAACTGTAAGCTGATCATTTTGTTGCTAGATAACCATTTTGCAGTATTTTTATAACCAACTAAAACGCCGCCATTTTTTACCCAGGTTTTTAATTTATCAATAGCCGCTTTATCAATTTTACTACTAGGAATAATTATATGGGTGTATTTACTGATCTCAATTTTGGTAAAGTAACTCAAATCTAAGCGTGTCAAACGCATATCAAAACGTTGATCAAACAAATGCCAAATCTCACCAGAATCATAACTAACAACTCCACTACCGACTAACATCGCCACTTTTGGTTTTTTAATCGCACTAAAATTATTACTTCCTAAATCTATTCCGTCATTTAAACCAGTGGTTACTCCTGCAATATTCACGTGACTTTCAGAAGCCACATTCATTAAAAATTGATGTAACTCATCAGCATCTAATTTCTGATTTTGAACCGGAATAAAAATAGTTCCGTATTCATACGAATTTCCACCATTTTTAAAGTTCTTCATAGAAACTTTTGCACGCAATCCTTTTTGTAAAAAAGCATTTAAAGCCTTTGGTGTGTAGTATTCATTCCAAGGCATTAAATAACCATAATCACTTTTTAAAGAAACAGTTCCTGTATTTATTTTTAACGATGTAATTTCTTTTCCTGCTTTAGCAAGCGATACATTTTCTGCATAATCAACACCAAAAGCGTGGTTAAAAGTCCAAGCAGAAACATCGTAAAACAGACTATCTTTAAACGTTTTTCGAACATCAAACATGGCTTTTACCAAACGTTGATTTTTCTGATTCATAGGCACCAAATAACTGTACCCTTTTTTAAAGTTTTTTCCATTGGATGTAAAATCAGATTTTACTTCATGAATCTTTACTTGATGACGTTTTAAAACTTCTGCCAAATGAAAACTTTTTGCTCCATCTTTTTCATCACCAAAAACAATGGCTTTTTTCTCTCCCGACTTTCTAGATTCTTTGTAAAAATCTTGCTGATATTGTAAGATTTTTACACGCATATTTTTTGCAGCTTCTAAAGTTGATAATGCTGCTGTAAATTGATTTCTTATTGTAAAAGGGAACGTTAATACTCCGTTTGCAGTTTCTTGAGCATGTCCTCTAGAACTTGCTTGTTCAAACAAAATACCGATACTTCCATTAATATCTGGAAACGTTGAACCTTTCCCGTAATAAAAATCATCAAAACTTTCTTCTGAATAATATAAAGATCCTATTTTATCTAAAGCTTTTGCATGATACGTTGCAATTTCTTTGGTTAAATCTTGATTTAGCTGTGGTGTTAACGGGTTTGTTCTTGACGGAATTCCAGGTTGAAAAAAGAAACTAGAATTGCTTCCCATTTCATGATGATCTGTTAAAATATTAGGCAACCATTTATGAAAACTAGCAATTCTTGCTTTACTCTCTAGTAGTTGAACAGGCAGCCAATCTCTATTCATATCAAACTGATAATGATTGGTTCTTCCACGAGGCCAAACCTCTGAATATTCTCTGTCATTTGGATCTGGATTGATGTTTTTACTCTTATTTGTATTTGCCCAATACGCAAAACGTTGCAATCCATCAGGGTTAAAAGAGGGATCAAATAAAATAACAGTATTGGTTAATAAATCATCAATATTATCTGCAGCAGCCAAGTAATAAGCTACCGCCAAAGCTGCGTTAGATCCACTTGGTTCATTACCATGAATAGAAAATCCTTGATACACAACAATTGGGTTTTCAGAAATATCCACAGAATTATCGTCTGTTGCATTAATATGCGCTTGTCTTATTTCTTCTAAATTTTTATGATTTTCTGGGGATGTAATTGTTAACAACAATAAAGGTCTATCTTCATATGTTTTCCCTCTATTTTCAATAGAAATTCTATCTGATGAAGCTGCTAAAGCTTTCATATATTCTACTAATTTGTCATGTGTAACATGCCATTCACCTACTTCGTGCCCAATAACTTCTTTTGGAGTTGGAATACTTTTATCATAAGTTACATTCTTTGGCAAATAATAAGACAAGTCAACTTTTTGAGCTGATATAGAAATGGAGAGGAATAAAAAGAATACAAATAATTTTTTCATCTGAAGTAAAAGTTTGGTTATCTAACAAATATAAGAATTCAAAAGATTAAATTTAATTCTTTAACATTCCTTTAAGAGTTTATGCATCTATAAATTAGTGTCCTCAATTTTGTTTGAGACTCAAATAATTGATGACACTAATATCCTAGAACCTTGTATTTAGAAAAAGAGCATAAAAAAACTCCCTTAAAAGGGAGTTGTATTTTTTATAAAATAGGTTTCTATTTAAAAAAAGAATCGACAAACTCGTGTTTATTGAAGACTTGTAAATCATCTATTCCTTCTCCTACTCCAATATATTTTACAGGAATTTGAAACTGATCTGAAATACCAATAACAACTCCACCTTTTGCAGTACCATCTAACTTAGTCACTGCTAAAGAAGTAACCTCTGTAGCTAATGTAAACTGTTTTGCTTGCTCAAATGCATTTTGACCTGTAGAACCATCTAAAACTAATAAAACGTCGTGTGGTGCATCTTCTACCACTTTTTGCATTACACGTTTAATTTTAGTCAATTCGTTCATTAAATTCACTTTATTATGTAAACGCCCTGCAGTATCTATAATCACGACATCTGCATTTTGAGTAACCGCCGATTTCAACGTATCAAATGCAACAGAAGCTGGGTCTGACCCCATTTCTTGACGCACAATTGGCACATCTGTTCTATCTGCCCAAACTTGTAATTGATCGATTGCTGCTGCCCTAAAAGTATCTGCTGCTCCTAAAACTACTTTTAAACCTTGTTTCTTAAATTGACTTGCTAATTTACCAATCGTTGTTGTTTTACCAGCTCCATTTACACCAACAACCATAATTACATAAGGTTTTTTGTTTTCTGGAATTGTAAATTCAGTTTCGTTACCAATATTTGTTTTCGATAATAAACCTGCAATCTCTTCACGAAGAATTTTATTCAGTTCATCGACACCAACATATTTGTCTTTAGCGACTCTTGCTTCTATTCTATCTATAATTTTAAGTGTTGTATCTACACCAACATCCGAAGCAACTAAAATTTCCTCTAAGTTATCTAAAACATCTTCATCTACCTTAGATTTACCTGCAACTGCTTTTGTTAACTTACCAAAGAAACTTTCTTTAGACTTTTCTAATCCTTTGTCTAAGGTCTCTTTTTTTTCTTTCGAAAATATTTTTTTAAAAAAACTCATTTTTATCTTTTATACAATATAACAGTACGTTAAAAAACGTGCCATTTGTTGGGTTTGGTCAAATTGTCATTAAAGTTACCTTCGTTAGCGATTGAAACCATTCGAATAATTACTGGTATTCTTAACCTTTTAAAACGTCTGTTCGAGTAAATTTGTGAAGAAAACGCAAACTTGCATCGAGCACAAAATTTAAAGGAATTAGTAAAAAGCGCTACCTTTGGAAACACCCAAAAATACAAAATTATAAGGCACAAAAAAAACTACTTCCTAAATTAGGAAATAGCTTTAATTATTTTGTGTCGTAAATGTTACTTTTTAGCTAAAAAGGCATCTACTTTTTCTGGTTGCATGATTGATTCTACAAAAGTGTAAGCTCCTGATTTTGGAGATTTTACCATTTTGATAGCTTTACTTAATCTTTTTGAAGATGTTTGTAACGATGCTACTGTTTTTTTTGCCATTGTCTATGTTTTTTTAATCTATGTGCTCTATTCTGAGTTCTAGATATTTAAATTATTTAATTTCTTTGTGAACAGTCATTTTCTTTAAAATAGAATTGAATTTTTTAATTTCCATTCTATCTGGAGTGTTCTTCTTGTTCTTAGTTGTAATGTATCTAGAAGTACCTCTTTCTCCTGAAGCTTTATGCTCTGTACATTCTAAAATTACTTGAACTCTATTACCTTTTTTTGCCATCTGTATAAAATTTTAAATCGCTTGAGCTTATTTAGTTAAAAATCCGTTAGCTCTCGCTTCTTTTATAACTACAGAAATACCTTTTCTGTTAATATTTTTTAATGCTGAAGCAGATATTTTTAGTTTAATCCATTTATCTTCTTCCGGAATGAAAAAACGCTTGGTCATTAGATTAGCGTCAAACTTTCTCTTGGTTCTATTCATAGCGTGAGAAACATTGTTCCCAACCATTGCTTTTTTTCCTGTTAATTCACAAACTCTAGACATCTTTTCGACAGTATTTATAGTGTTATCTCTAAACGAGGTGCAAATCTACAAATAAATCTAATTCTGAACAAAACAATTTAACATATTTTTAAAGAATTTCTTTCTGTAAAATTTCAAGTGATTTACTTACGGTTCTATTGATTACTTTTTCTCTTGGTTGCCCAAAATCAAATTCTTGTACAATCTCTTTATCATCCGACACAAAAGCAATGTAAACAATTCCGACACTTTTATCGTTATGATCTGTTGTAGGGCCTGCATTTCCTGTTACTGCAATTGCGTAATTTGTATCTAATTTTTCTTTGACTCCTCTTGCCATTTCTAAAGCGACTTCTTTACTAGCAACTGTATGTTTTTTTATCGTCTCTAAAGAAACACCTAACAGGTTTATTTTTGTTTCGGCAGAATAGGTTACAAAACTACCTTTATAATAAGCAGAAGAGCCCGCTACCGAGACTAAAGTGGATGCAATTTTACCTCCTGTTATACTTTCTGCTGTAGAAACCGTCTTATTACTTTTCTTCAACAACGCACCTACTCTTTTTTCTAAAGAGCTATCATCATCAATACCGGTAATAATTTCTGGTATTAGTTGATAAAGTTCATCTACTTTTTTATCTAATACTTTTTCAATAATTTCTTTATTTTCGCCTTTGGCGGATAAACGCAAACGCACTTTACCAAAAGATGGCAAATACGCTAACTTTATATATGTTGGTAAATTATCTTCAAAATCTTCAATTCTTTCAGCAATCATACTTTCTCCTTGCCCGTAAGTCATAATCGTTTTATGAAGGATAAAAGGTAATTTAAATTGCTGCTGAATTCTTGGTAAAACTTCACTAGTAACAAGACCTTTCATTTCATAAGGAACGCCTGGAAGCGACACAAAGACAGTCTTATTTTCATAAAACCACATTCCCGGTGCTGTCCCAAAATTATTCATTAATAAAGTCGCTTTTGAGGGCAATTGTGCTTGTGCTCTTTGCACTTCTTTAAAAGGAAATTTTATTCTTTTGAACAATCCTTTAATGTGTGCTACAACTTCTGGATATTCTATAATTTCATCGTTATTAAAAAACTCTGCAATTGTTTTTTTGGTGATATCATCTTTTGTCGGACCTAAACCACCTGTAATAATAACAATATCAACTCTTTCTTGCGCTTCTTTTAAAGCATTTAAAATATGCTGTTTATCATCCTGAATAGATGAAATTTGATAAACTGAAACTCCGATTTTATTTAATTGCTGACCAATCCACTGCGAATTTGTATCTACAATCTGACCGATGAGAATCTCATCTCCAATGGTTATGATTTCTGCGTTCATATTTTTTAGTTATAAAGTAACAGGGTTATAAAGTTTGACTTTGAATCTTCATCAATTTTAAAGTTAATCTTTTATACTTCCTATTTTATCAATTTCTTCTTCTCTAATAACTTTTTTTCGACTCCAAATAAAATTCAACAAATAAAACAGCGTAAAAACGGATAGCAACCCAATTGCAAATGATTTAAAACTAAAAAATAATATATTAAAATTATTTATTTTTTGTTCTAAAAAAAACCTTGCATAAAGAACATACATCGTATTCCCCAAAATATATGTGGATATGCCAACAATTCCAAATAACCATTTATTCTTTTTATGATTTTCTGCGAGTCTATAAAAATAGAAACCGATATAGAAGAGAAAAATATAACCTAGCATCTTCATAAAAAATAATTCTGATTTTATTCTTGAACCTCCCCTATTTCATCAATACTATTAATTGTACTTGGGGCATTCTTTTTCCAAGTATTTTCTAAATATTTATAGAACCCATAACAGCTTAAAAGACCTAAAGGCAGCGCCATTAAATTAAGAGCCATATCGTTCATTTCTTCAAAATACCCAGGAGAAAAAATTTCTAAAACGATTCCTAATAATAATCCTAAAACAACAATTCCTGCATAATAAACTACGACTCCTAAAATGGTAAATCCCCATTTACTTTTATCATACGTTTCTGCTAATTTGTAAAAATATTTACCAATCCAATACAGTAATAAAATACCTAACATACTTTTTGTTTTTAATTATTTACTTTACTCTAACATTAAACGCTTCTTTGCCTTCAATCACTCCTTTTAAAACATCATTTTCCATTACTTTTCCAACGCCTGCAGGAGTTCCTGTAAAAATAATATCACCTTTTTTTAAGGTAAAATATTGAGAAACATACGAAATTAATTCATCTATTTTCCACAACATTTCATTCGTATTTCCATCTTGAACAATTTCATCATTCTTATATAATTGAAACTTTAAATTGACTAAATCGAATTGTTCTTTCGGATAAAACTCCCCCACAACAGCACTTCCATCAAAGGCTTTTGCTTTTTCCCAAGGCAACCCTTTTTCTTTGCATTGCGCCTGTATATCTCTTGCTGTAAAATCGATTCCTAGTCCGATTTCATCATAATATTTATGCGCAAATTTTACATCTATATGTTTACCAACTTTATTTATTTTAACCAAAACCTCAACCTCATAATGTACATCATCAGAAAAAGGAGGTATAAAAAACGGATTTTTTCTTGGTAAAATAGCAGAATCTGGCTTTAAAAAAACAACAGGATTATCTGGTCTTTCATTCGCTAATTCTTCGATATGCTTTGCGTAGTTGCGCCCAATACAAATTATTTTCATAAAAGTTCCTTTTAATTTCCCCGAAGGAGAAAAATATCATACTCTTAATTTTATACTTTTACATGCCACTTTATCCAAAACAGTTTCTTCCCTTTGAGAAGATTAAAACAAAACTATGGTATCCATATTTTAGGAAAGTTAGGCTTTCTTTTTTCAAGAAAAGCATCTCTTCCTTCTTTTGCTTCTTCTGTCATATAAGCTAAACGGGTTGCTTCACCAGCAAAAACTTGCTGACCAACCATACCATCATCTGTTAAATTCATTGCGAATTTTAGCATTTTTATAGAAGTCGGACTTTTCTCTAAAATTTCTTGTGCCCATTCATAAGCGGTGTTTTCTAACTCATCATGCGGAATAACAGCATTCACCATTCCCATATCATACGCTTCTTGCGCTGAGTAATTTCTTCCTAAAAAGAAAATTTCTCTTGCTCTTTTCTGTCCGACCATTTTAGCTAAATAAGCAGAACCATAACCTCCATCAAAAGAAGTTACATCTGCATCCGTTTGCTTAAAAATGGCGTGTTCTTTACTTGCCAAGGTTAAATCGCAAACGACATGTAAACTATGTCCGCCACCAACTGCCCATCCAGGAACTACTGCAATTACAGCTTTTGGCATAAAACGTATTAAACGTTGAACTTCTAAAATATTTAAACGGTGATATCCGTCTTCACCAACATACCCTTGATGACCACGTGCTGTTTGATCGCCACCAGAACAAAAAGAATAGATACCATCTTTTGTACTTGGTCCTTCAGCAGAAAGTAAGACGACACCAATATTTACATCTTCACCTGCATCATAAAAAGCATCATACAGTTCTTTTGTAGTTTTAGGTCGAAAGGCATTTCTAATATCTGGTCTATTAAAAGCTATTCTTGCAACTCCATTACATTTTTTATATGTAATATCTTCATATTCTTTAGCCGTTTTCCATTCAGGTTGTATCATATTTTCGTATTTTGTGCGTTCTTTTAACAGAACAAAAGATCATTCCTTGCAAAAATAAACATTCTAACTTATGATTAAGAAATCGCTTACATTAATATTTATTCTTTTTTATTTCTGCGGATTCTCGCAAAAAACAATTCATAAAGAAATAGAGTCTTATATTTTAGAAACCACAAGAAATATCAGAATATTTATTCCTGAAGGATATGAAAGAGACAGCATTAAAAACTACCCTTTAACTATTGTTTTAGATGAAGAGTATCTATTTGATACTTATGTAGGAAACGCTATTTTATTTGCAAAAAAAGACAAAGCGCCCGCCCAAATTATTGTTGGAATTTCTATGGAAAAAAGCAAAGGAAAAGACATTTCTTATGATATAAATTCTGGAAGATTAACCCCAACTGCAGATAATTTTTACGAATTTATTAGGGATGAAGTGTTGTTTTATGTGGAAAGTAGCTACAGAACATCTCCTTTTATAAGTCTTGTTGGTCATGGGTATTCTGCTAATTTAATTACGCATTTCTTACAAGAAGATACTACTTTTATCAATTCTTTTATCTGTATAAACCCTAGTTTTTCTGATTTTATCGGTGAAGAGCTCGCTTTCTACAATCTGCCTAAATTCGGAAAAGAAGACAATACTTTTTATTTTTACACCAATAACTCTACTTCCTTTTCTTCAACCAAGCAGCAAAAAATAGCGCAAGTTCAAAAAGGATTATCAGCTTTAGAAATCAAAAATTTTAATATTATAAATGATGTAATGAATACGGATAGTTCTGTTTCTGCAATTAGCGAAGCAATTCCAAGAGCACTAACGAAAATTTTCGAAGTCTATTCAGCGATATCAAAAGAAGAATATGAAAACAATATTAAAGACTTAGCGCCTCTTGATGCAATTTCTTATTTAGAAAACAAATATTTAGAAATCGATTTTTTATTTGGTAGCAACTTAGGGATTCGTAAAAAAGACATTTACGCTATTGAAAATATTATCATTGAAAAAGAAAACGGAGATCGTTTACGTGATTTTGGTAAAATGATATTAAAATTATTTCCTTCTTCCCCTTTAGGAGATTATTATATTGGGAAGTATTACGAAACAGGAAAAATGCACAAAAAGGCTTTAAAGCAATATAAAATTGGGTACGGAAAAATGAACCCTGCAGACCCAAATGCAGATGCTTTTTATGAAAACATATTAAGACTTAGTGGGCAATAAACTTGGTAGTATTTAGTTCTCAGTTTACAGTCAGTTGCTGACAAAAAAACTGAGAACTAATGAAATCTTCAACTAGACTAACTCTATTCTGTCTTCTTTTATTACAATTAGCTTTTGCTTGTATAAATTTCCAACCGCTTTTTTAAATGCTTTTTTACTCATTTTCATATGAAAACGGATAGAATCTGGAGAACTTTTATCTGTAATTAGAATAAAACCTTCTTTACTATCTTTTAGTCTAGCAAGTACTTTATCTACATCAGAATTAATCACATTTCTAAAACCTTGTGGTCTTAAAGAAACATCTATTTTACCATCTTCACGAATGTTTTTCACATAGCCAGTAACTTCCATGTTTTCTTCTAACTCCTGAAAAACTTCACTTCTAAAAAGCAAACCATCAAATTCTTCATTTATTAAAACAGTGTAACCCAAACCAGTTTCAGTTTCAATGATTAAGTGCACTTTATCTCCTTCTTGCAAGTTCATTTCTGGTGCTTCCGAATTATTTTCTCCGTCTTGTAAATTATCTTCTCCTTCTCGTAAATCCTCTTGTAAACCCATTACTGTATATATTTAAAATATGCTGACAAAATTAAATCATTTTCTTCACTTGGCGTGAAAATTTCTAATATTTTTGGTTTTTCTGATGTTTCATAAAAACCTTTTAACTGTTCATTTACTGTTTCAGTTGAAAATGCTTTTTGATATTCAAAGTCATGCATTTTACATAAATGCGCTGCTGTTAAACAATGTGGCGTTTCGAAATAGGCAGCAGCATTTGTCGATTTTGGTCCTGGAATAATTTTAAAAATTCCGCCTCCAGAATTATTAATGATTATAATTCTAAAATTCTTCGGGATGCTTTTATTCCACAAAGCATTACTATCATAAAAGAAACTAATATCTCCAGTAATAAAAACTGTCTGATTTTTATTCGCAAAAGCTGCTCCAATTGCTGTAGATGTGCTTCCGTCAATTCCACTAGTTCCTCTATTACAGAAAATATTAATAGCCTCTTTGATACTGAATAATTGCGCGTATCTAATAATCGAACTATTGCTTATTTGTAGCTGACAATTGTTTGGAACACTTTCTAAAACTTGCTCAAAAACTTTAAAATCAGAATGTGTTGCTTTTGATAGATATGCAGCGTGTTTTACTCTTTTTTCATCACGAATCTGCAACCATTTTTGCTGATACTTACTTTCTTTTTTTACGATTGATGCATTAAAATTTAAAAAGAAATCGATAGGTTTCGTTTGAATAAATTCTGATAAACAAAAGAAGGTATTTGTTGCCTTTTTTTCATCAATATTCCAATGATGTTTTGGTTGATAATCTCTTAAAAAACGTTTAATCTTTTTCGAAACAATCATTCCTCCGAAAGTGATTAAGACTTCTGGTTGTAGTTCTTTAAACTGAACATCATCCAAAGAAAAAATAAGTTGATCAATAGAATCAATCGCTTTTGCATGGTGTAAGTTCGATGTTGTTTCTGTCAATATTAAAACGGATGCATCATCAGTATAAAAATCCATTAACTTCTGTAATTCATCATCAGGATAATTGACACCCACTAAAATCATCTTCTTTTCAGCTGTATTCCAAATTTTAGATAAATGATCATAATCAATATGAGCGTTATCCAAAGAACTCATAGAAATATGAGGAAAATTAAATTCTTGCAACTCTTCAACAGTTTCGTACAAAGGTTCATCAAAAGGAACATTTATATGAACAGGTCCTTTTTGTGAAACTGATATTTGCAAAGCTTCACCGATTAATTGAGAATTACGTGTTTTGTATTTCTCATTTTCTATCAAATTTGCAGAAAATAAGATATGATTTTCAAATACATTCTCTTGACGAATTGTTTGTCCGTCGCCAATATCAATTAAATGTTTTGGTCTGTCCGCAGAAATAACAACTAGCGGAATATTACTATAAAATGCTTCTGCAATTGCAGGATAATAATTTAGCAAAGCAGAACCAGAGGTACATAAAATTGCAACCGGCTTTTGAGTTTGTTGCGCGATTCCTAAAGCAAAAAAAGCAGCACAGCGTTCATCAACAATACTTAAGGCTTCTATTTCTTTATGATTAGAAAAACCTATTGTAAGTGGTGCATTACGTGAACCCGGAGAAATAACAACTGTATCAATATTAAATTGATGACAAGCGGAAATTACGAGTTGTGCGAGTTCTTTTTTTGGAAAAGCCCCACCTAACCTCCCCGAAGTGGAGGAACTCATACTCGATAAAAATGTTTTCTCTTTTTTCATTCAGAAGTATTTCCTTCCTAGTTTTTTTCTCTTTTGAGAAGAAAACTCCAAACTTGGTAAATTTGGAGTTCTTATTGTTTTTATAAAGCTATTAGCAACTAAACAAGTTTAGCCCTGATTGCAGTGACATCCTTTTTGCCTTTTCGGCAAAAAGATAAAACGAAAAGCAGGAAATAGCTTCAAATTATTTTTATTTTTTACCCTCAATAATTCCTTCCCTTCGGGAAGGTTAGGATGGGCTTCTTTTAGTTTCCTTTTTTATAATCTTCTAAAAACTTAGCTAAACCACTATCTGTTAACGGGTGTTTTAACAAACCTTCAATTGCACTTAAAGGTCCAGTCATAACGTCCGACCCTAATTTTGCACAGTTAATAATATGCATTGTGTTACGCACAGATGCTGCTAAAATTTGAGTTTCAAAACCATAATTATCATAGATTAAACGAATCTCAGAAATTAAGTTCATTCCGTCTGTAGAAATATCGTCTAAACGTCCAATAAACGGAGAAACATAGGTTGCTCCTGCTTTTGCTGCCAATAAAGCTTGACCAGCAGAAAACACTAACGTTACGTTTGTTTTAATTCCTTTAGATGAAAAATATTTACATGCTTTTATACCATCTTTTATCATTGGTAATTTTACCACGATTTGCGGATTTAAAGCAGCCAAAGCTTCACCTTCTTTTACCATTCCTTCGAAATCTGTAGCAATAACTTCCGCAGAAACATCACCTTCTACCAATTCACAAATTTCTTTGTAATGGTTAATAATGTTCGCTTCACCGGTAATTCCTTCTTTCGCCATTAAAGACGGATTTGTAGTTACACCATCTAAAATCCCTAAAGCTTGTGCTTCTTTAATTTGCTCTAAATTTGCAGTATCTATGAAAAATTTCATCTCTTAAAAGTTATAATTAATTTCGACAAAGATAACAACAATGGTTCTTATTTTTAGGCGATGAACTATAAGTTTTAAAAAGTTATCACTGAAAATACTTAAAAAACTATATTTCCTTTTTTATGCTATTTTTTTTCTTTAGAGAACAACAATGATGACTACTATTTGATAAAAATTAAGTCTTGATAATGAAGTGTATTTTGATTGGATAAAATTTCAATTTAATTCAACTACATGTTCTGTTGAAGTTTTGGAGACTTATTTAAATACGAATCCAAATGAACATATCAGCGTAAATTAAAGTTTATAATGATTCATTAAAATTTTCTCATACATTCTATCTGATAAAATCCGTTTTAAAACGATAGAGAATTTCTCCATAAAACCACCAACTTTATAATGTATTTTAGGGTTTTCTGTATTGATGATTTTATATACAGTCTTTGCCATCTCTACAGGATCCATTCCTCCTTCAACATGTGCATCCATTAAATCTAAATTTGCTTGATACGTTTCTTTATAAGCAGAATTCTCAAAAACAGGCGTATGATATCTTCCTGCAGCAATATTGGTAGCAAAATCACCAGGAGCAACATTTACAACCTTAATTCCGAATTCCTTAACCTCCATACTTGTCGCTTCAGTAATCAATTCCAAAGCTCCTTTTGTTGCCGAATATAAACCTCTAAAAGGCAAACCCATATAACCAGCAATTGACGTTACATTCAAAATCATTCCTGATTTTTGCGTTCTCATTTGTAGCAATACAGCTTTCATTACATCAATAGCACCAAAAAGATTCGTATTAAAAACCGCTCTCATTTCATCTGTAGGAGTCTCTTCAATCGGACCTGTAATTCCCATTCCGGCATTGTTAATTAAAACATCTAATCTTCCTTCTTTTTTGATAATATAAGCAACCGCTTCTTCAATAGTTTCAACTTTTAAAACATCTAAGGCAATCAATTCAAACGAAAAATTTTCTACATTTTTAGGATTTCTACTCGTTCCAAAAACGGTGTATCCTTCTTTCTCTTGTAAAAAAGTAGCAATCGATTTTCCTATTCCTGATGAAGCACCAGTAACTAATATAACTTTAGACATAAAAATAAGTTCTAATTATGAAGTACGAATTAACAAAAAATAAATTGAAAAGAAATGTAAGGAAGGCAGATTTTTAAAATTTGAATCGGATAAGATTCTGGAATAAATTCTAAGAAATAAAAAATGGCAAGCTACCTACATCACACCGCTACAACCTAATACCCTTGCTGCGTTCCCACCCTGGGGGATTCAAAGGGAGCTAGTTGTGTAGGACTTGCCGCTGCAAATTTACAACAGATTTTTATTTTAACAATTAAAAAAATATTAAAATTTATGTAACATTTTTAACTTGCTGAGTACTAATTAGATGTTTTGTATATTTTCTACCTTTTATCAAGGTTGATGACTATAAAAAATGAAATCAATACATTTGTACAACTAATTAAATTTTAAATCAATGGAAAATCAAGCAAACAGTAAAAGTATCATATTAAATTTCGGAGTATATCTAGGTATAATCGGAATTATAGTTCATTTAGTTTTATGGGCGTCTGGAAGTATTTTTGAACTTCAGTGGGTAAATACTGTTATCAGTTTCGTATCAATGACCGTATTTTTTGTTTTAGGTATTAAAAAATATAAGGAAGCTAGTGGTGGATTTATTTCTTGGGGTCAAGGAGTAAAAATCGGTATGGGTATTACTATGATTAGCGCTTTAATAGCTGTAGCTTATACACTTCTTTTCACAAATGTGATAGAACCAGATTTTCAACAACAAGCAATGGATTTCCAAGCAAAAGCATGGGAAGATGCAGGATTATCTTCGGATCAAATTGAAGCTTCACTGGTAATGGGAGAAAAATTTCAAAGTCCTATGATAGTATCTGCAATGATTCTTGCTTTTTCTGCTTTTATCGGATTTATTTTTTCTGCAATTATTGCAGCAATCATGAAAAAAACAGAAGAAGAAAACTATTAAGCTAGTTTAAACGTTAATTAGTTTATAAAGTTTTAATGTTAAAACTAGAAACTTCGTAACTTTACCTTCTTAAAAAACATTACATGGATATTTCGGTAGTAATACCACTTCTTAACGAAGACGAATCTTTACAAGAATTACACGATTGGATTGCAAAAGTTATGCAATCCAATCGTTATTTATATGAAATTATTTTTATTGATGATGGTAGCACAGACAATTCTTGGAATGTTATTGCCCAATTATCATCAAAAAACAAAGCCGTAAAAGGAATCCGTTTTCAAAAAAACTACGGAAAAAGTCAGGCTTTAGACGCAGGTTTTGAACTCGCAAATGGCAACGTTGTTATTACGATGGATGCTGATTTACAAGACAATCCTGAAGAAATCCCTGGATTATACAATTTAATTATTGATGAAGATTTCGATTTAATTTCTGGTTGGAAAAAGAAACGTTATGACAATCTTATCACCAAAAATATTCCTTCAAAACTATTTAATGCTGCAGCTAGAAAGACCTCTGGTTTAAAATTACACGATTTTAATTGCGGATTAAAAGCATACAAAAACGAGGTTATTAAATCTGTAAAAGTGAGCGGAGAAATGCACAGATACATTCCTGTTTTAGCTAAAAATGAAGGATTTACAAAGATTGGTGAGAAAATAGTACAACATCAAGCAAGAAAATACGGAGAAACTAAATTTGGTATAGATCGTTTTGTAAACGGTTTTTTAGATTTAATTACCATTTCCTTTTTATCAAAATTCGGAAAAAGGCCCATGCACTTTTTTGGTCTCTGGGGTACATTTATGTTTCTTTTTGGAACTACATCTGCATTTTATATTGGTGCTTTTAAACTTTACAATGTTTTCAATGGTATCAAAACAATTTTAATTACTGATAATCCTTGGTTTTATATCGCATTAACTTCTATGATTTTAGGAACTTTGCTCTTTTTAGCAGGTTTTATTGGAGAACTAATAATTAAAACAAAAAGCAACGAAAAACACTATACCATTAAAGAAAAACTCAATTTCTAAACTGTATATTTGCAATTAAATTAAGCGATACAATTTTTAATTCTATGAAAGATATATTAGACAAAGCAAAACAATGGTTAACATCAACTTTTGATGCTGAAACTCAAACTGAAATTCAAGAATTAATCACAAATAACCCTGATGATTTAGCAGACAGATTCTACAAAGACATGGAATTTGGAACTGGAGGAATGCGAGGAATAATGGGCGCAGGAACAAACAGAATTAATAAATACACATTAGGTCGAGCAACTCAAGGCTTGTCTAATTACTTAATAGAAAACGTAAAAAAAGAACAATTAAGCGTTGTTATTGCCTACGACTGTAGACATAATAGTAAAAAGTTTTCGGAAATTGTTGCAGGTGTTTTATCTGCTAATAACATAAAAGTATTTTTATTTGAAGACTTACGTGCAACTCCAGAGTTATCTTTTGCTGTTCGTTATTTAGGATGTGATGCAGGTATTGTTTTAACAGCTTCTCACAACCCGCCAGAATATAACGGTTACAAAGTATATTGGGCTGATGGTGGACAAATAGTACCTCCTCATGATGGTGGAATTATTGGAAACGTTAACGCTTTAGATTTTTCTGAAATCAAGTTTGATGCAAACCAAGAATTAATTGAACTTATCGGAAAAGAAGTCGATGACATTTTTATTGAAGAGTCTGTAAAGAATGGTTCTTTGTCTGATACTATTGATAGAAAAAACTTAAAAATCGTTTTCACCTCTTTACATGGAACTTCTATCGTTTCTGTACCTGATGCATTAGCAAAAGCGGGGTATTCAGATGTTCATATTGTTGAAGAACAAAGAGTTCCAAATGGTGATTTTCCAACCGTAAAATCTCCAAACCCAGAAGAACCAGAAGCATTAAAAATGGCAACTGATTTAGCAAATAAAATTGGTGCTGATATTGTTATTGGTACAGACCCAGATTGTGATCGATTAGGTGTTGCTGTTAGAGATACAAATGGAAAGATGAAATTGATGAATGGCAACCAAACAATGGTTGTTATGACTGAATTTTTACTAAAAAAATGGAAAGAAGAAGGCAAAATTAACGGCAATCAGTTTGTGGGTTCTACCATCGTTTCTACGGAATTAGTAAATAGAGCCGCAGAAAGTTATGGCGTAGAAACTAAAGTTGGTTTAACAGGCTTTAAGTGGATTGCTAAAATGATTAGAGACAATTCTTCTATGGATTTCATTGGTGGTGGAGAAGAAAGTTTTGGGTATATGATTGGAGATTTCGTAAGAGATAAAGATGCCGTTACTGCTACGCTGTTAGCTTGTGAAGTTGCCGCTTTAGCAAAACAAAACAAAAGTTCTTTCTATGAAGAATTATTAAATATTTATATCCGAAACAACTTTTACAAAGAACATTTAATTGCTATCACTAAAAAAGGAATGAATGGTGCTACAGAAATTAAACAAATGTTAAGTGATATGCGTAACAATCCGTTAACTGAAATTGACGGAGAAAAAGTAGCATCACTTTCTGATTATGAAGCATCAACAAGAAAAAACTTAATTACTGGTGAAATAACAAACATTGATTTACCAAAATCTAATGTGTTAATTTATCAAACTACAAACGGAACAAGAATTGCAGCAAGGCCAAGTGGAACAGAACCAAAAATAAAATTCTATTTTAGCGTGAATGCGCAGTTAGATGTTGCTGAAAATGCTGATGCTGTTGAAGCTGAATTAGACGCTAAAATTCAACGAATTATTAAAGAAATGAAACTAAACTAATGGGGTACTTTAAAGACATCTTAAAATACGAGAAGAAATATAGAAAATTTACGGTTCTAAATATTCTTTTTAATATTCTATACGCTGTTTTTAATGTTTTATCTGTCCTTGCTTTTATTCCTGTTCTAAATATATTATTTGGTACAGAAAAAAAAGTAATCATCAAGCCTATTTATGAAGGTTTAACAAATATTGGAAGTTATCTTGAAAATAGTTTTAACTATTTTATTTATCAAAAAATTATTGATGATGGTGAAATCAACGTCCTGTTATTTATCTGCTTATTATCCCTTTCATTATTCTTTTTCAAAAACTTATTTAGATATTTAGCTTCTTATGTAATTACTTTTTTAAGAACAGGAATCGTAAAAGATTTAAGAGATAAGCTATACAGTAAAATTGTAGAATTACCCATAGCATACTTTTCAGAAAAAAGAAAAGGAGATATCATTGCACGTATGACTTCGGATGTGCAAGAAGTTGAAAACTCTATTTTAACCTCTATAGAAACCATTGTTAGAGAACCTTTAACGGTCATTATTTCGATAACTATTATGCTTTTTATGAGTTTAAAATTAACACTGTTTGTTTTTATTTTACTCCCTGTTTCTGGCTTTATAATTTCTTCAATCAGTAAAAAATTAAAAGCAAGCTCGGGAAAAGCACAAAAAGAGACGGGTAACTTTTTATCATTTATAGAAGAAACATTAACAGGCTTAAGAATTATTAAGGGTTTTAATGCTGAAAATGTAATTCAGGAAAAATTCAATAACTCTACGCTAAGTTTTAGAAAATTAATGACCAGCGTTTTTCATAGACAAACTCTAGCTTCACCAATGAGTGAATTTTTAGGGTCTGCAACTATTATTGCGATTCTTTGGTATGGAGGTGCAGAAGTTATCAATAAGACAAGTGCTTTAGATTCTAGTAAATTTTTAGGGTATATCCTTTTATTTTACACCGTTTTAAATCCTATTAAATTAATAACGACAACATTCTATAATATTCAAAAAGGAGAAGCTTCTGCCGAAAGAATCATGTCTGTTTTAAATACTGAAAACAGTATTAAAGACAAGCTGAATGCAGCAACACAAGAAGGTTTTACAAATAAAATTGAATTTAAAAATATTTCATTTAAATATAAAGATGATTATGTTTTAAAAGACTTTTCATTAACGATTCATAAAGGTGAAACGGTTGCTTTGGTTGGACAATCGGGAAGTGGAAAATCGACTTTAGCCAATCTTATTACTCGTTTTTATGACGTTAATAAAGGTGATATTCTTATTGATGATCAAAACATTAAAGACGTTACAAAAAGATCTTTACGAGACTTAATGGGGATTGTTTCTCAAGATTCCATTTTATTTAACGATACGATTGCAAATAACATTAAGTTAGGAACTCAAGATGCAACAGATGCTGCTGTTTTAGAAGCTGCTAAAATTGCAAATGCAGATGAATTTATTCAAAATTTACCTGAAAAATACAACACGAATATTGGTGATAGTGGAAACACACTTTCTGGAGGACAAAAACAACGTTTATCTATCGCAAGAGCAGTTTTAAAGAATCCGCCAATTATGATTTTAGATGAAGCTACTTCTGCTTTAGATACAGAATCTGAACAATTGGTACAAATTGCTTTAGAAAAAATGATGCAAAATAGAACCTCTTTAGTAATTGCACACAGACTTTCTACGATTCAAAAAGCAGATACAATTGTTGTACTAAAAAAAGGTAAAATTGTTGAACAAGGTAAACACGAGGAATTACTAGCTAAAAAAGGCGAGTACTTTAAGTTAGTTACCATGCAATCGTTTTAATACTCCATTCAATAACTAAACGCAACATCAACGCGGTCATCTTCAGTTTCTATTGCTTTTAATACACAAAGAAGTATTTCTTATTCTATAAAAAGTAGGTGTTTATTTTTTTTTGTTGATATTTCATCAATATCTCCCCCATTTTCTGATGAATTAAATTCACAGCTTTTAAAGGTCTTAGCATCACTTTAAAACTGGTTATTTTCCCTTCATCATTCCAAGAAATCATATCAATTCCGTTAACAAGAACACCGTCAATTTCAACTTCAAATTCTAATAGCGTTTCTGTTTCATTAACAACTTCTCTAACATATTTAAAAGTATCATTAGAAAACACAACAAACGCAGCAGACAAGTACAAAAAAGTAATTTGTTTTCCTTTCTGAGGGGTGTGTACAACAGGTGAATGAAACACAACATCATCAGCTAAAGTTGCTAGTAATTTAGTTGTATCTTGATTAAAAAGAATGTGGTGCCAAGTTTCAAGATTTGTATTCATTTAGTTTTGTTTTAATCCTAAAGATACACCTTTTTCAATCATAAAATTAACGGAAGCTTCATGTTCATTTGGAATTTCACCATCTAAAATCGCTTCTTTTATCGCTTCTTTTATTTGTCCGATTTCTCTACAAGGCTTTAAATTAAAAGCTTTCATAATTTCTTCTCCAGAAACTGGTGGCTGAAAATTTCTGACTTTATCTCTTTCCTCTACTTCTTTAATTTTGATTCTTACCAATTCGAAGTTTTGATGATAGCGCTTAAATTTCTTCGGATTTTTGGTGGTAATATCTGCCTCACACAAAATCATTAAAGAATTAATATCGTCACCTGTATCAAATACCAAACGCCTTACAGCAGAATCGGTAACTTCTGAAGCCAAAACAATTGGACGTGAACTTAACAATACCATTTTTTGAACAAACTTCATTTTATTATTCAATGGCATTTTTAAACGTTTGAATAATTTATAGACCATTTTAGAACCTACAAATTCATGTGCATGAAACGTCCATCCAACTTTTTTACTAAATTTTTTAGTAGGTGCTTTACCAATATCATGCAATAAAGCTGCCCATCTTAACCAAACATCATTTGTGTTTTCGGCAATATTGTCTACAACTTCTAACGTATGATAGAAGTTATCTTTATGCTTCTGTCCTTCAACCTCTTCCACTCCTTTTAAAGCAATTAACTCTGGAAGAATATGTGGTAATAAACCTGTTTCTTCTAACAATAAAAATCCTACGGATGGTTTTACTGATGACATAATTTTATTCAATTCATCAACAACTCTTTCACTCGTTATGATGTTAAGTCTGTCAGCGTTTTTACTTATTGATGAAAGTGATTCCCCTTCAATTATAAAGTTTAACTGTGTTGCAAAACGAATAGCACGCATCATTCTTAGAGGATCGTCAGAATAAGTAATATCAGGATCTAATGGCGTTTTAATAATTTTATTTTCTAAATCTTCAATTCCGTTAAAAGGATCTAATAATTCGCCATAATTATCTTCATTTAAACTTAGAGCTAATGCATTAATTGTAAAATCTCTTCTATTTTGATCATCTTGTAAAGTTCCTTTAGAAACCTCCGGGTTTCTACTTTCGACGGTGTAAGATTCTTTTCTAGCACCAACAAACTCAATTTCAACATCTTTAAAACGCAACATTGCTGTTCCGTAGGTTTTAAAAACTTGTACTTTTGGTTTGTTTGGTAGTAATTGAGAAACTTTTAAAGCCAGCTCGATTCCACTTCCAACTGCAACAACATCGATATCCTTTGCTGTTCCTCTTTTTAAGAAAAAGTCGCGCACAAAACCACCAATCACATAACTCTCTATTTGTAATTGTTTTGATGCCTCTGATATTACACTAAAAATTTCTGATGAAATTGCTTCTTTGAAGAATTGCTTTTGCATGAATTTAAGCTCTTAAAACCTTAATTTAATAACCTTCAACTTTAAATAGTTTCCGGTTTTGGGTTCATTTTATATTGACGCAAATTTACTATATAATCAACACAATCCAAAATTGCCGCACTAATTTATTGAAATGATTTTGGTCTAATAGCCTTCTTAAAACTTACAGCTCTAAAAACAATCAGTTTACCAAACCTTTTAATTCGTTTCCTGTAAAATTTACTTTAAACAACTGTATTATTTTCCGCTAATAACCACCTAAAAAACAATAGCTTATTATAATTTATACTCTTTGTTTTTTCTTATGTTATTAAAAAAACGTAGTTTTTTTCGTTAAAGGGCTACCAAATTGACTCCAAACTTTAGTCCTTATTTTTGTTTTTAAAATTGTGCATTCAAAATAATTCTAAAAATACTACCTTTGTGTTTTTATATAAAATACATGATTAAAAAAATTCCGAATTATATAAAATACATCTTTACAAATGTTTTTTTTCTATTTATTTTCATCACTCTTTTTAGAGGTCTCTTCTACCTATTTTTCGCACAACTAGAAAACACTTATTCTCTAGAAATACAAAAAGCTATTTTGCTTGGTATTCGTTTTGACTTAAGATTAGCTATTCTTACTATTTTCCCTTTAGCAATATTTGTTTTAAGTACAAATTATCGTTTTTTTGAACGCCTAATTTATAAAAGAACAGCAACAATTTACCTCATTTTATCCTACTTAATTTTAACACTGTTTTACCTATTCGATTTTGGATATTATGAGTATTTAGGAATCCGTTTAGACGCATCTTCACTCCGTTTTTTAGGTAATTTTAAAATATCTTTTCAGGTTTTAATTGAAAGTTATCCGGTTTACAAAGGTGTTATAGGATTGCTTGTTTTAGGTTTTATCATCTATAAATATGCCACTTTTGTTTATCAATTATTTTCAAAAACACATCAAAAAATAACTAAAAAACTAAAAGCAGTATTCTTTATTTCAAGTATTCTACTTTTCTCTTTTGGTATTTACAATAGCATAACGCATTATCCTTTGCGCTGGAGTGAAGCTTTTTTCTCTAAAAACAATACTATAAACCAGTTTGCTTTAAACCCAGTTCTATACTTCTTTGATAGTTTTAAATTTAGAAGTGAGGGTGTAGACCTCGAGAAATTTAAAGCCTATTACCCCGTAATTGCGAAACATCTAAACTTACCACAAGACAGCATTAATTTCGAGAAAAAAGTAACTTTTAAAAATCCATATATAGAAAAGCCAAATATTGTCTTTGTAATGTTAGAATCTGTAGGAACTGCCACTATGAGTTTTTATGGAAACCCATTGAATAGCAGTCCGAATATGGATTCGATAATTAAAGAGAGTTTAAGTTTTTCTAAATTTTATGTTCATAAACCAGGAACTGCAGGTAGCGTTTTTGCAAGTATTACTGGTTTACCAGATATTGAAGATATAAAAACAGCTTCTAGAAACCCTATGATAATAGATCAGCGTATTATTTTTGATCAATTTAATGGGTACGAAAAGCTATATTTTTTAGGAGGATCTGCAAATTGGGCAAATATCAGAGGCGTTTTTCAATCAAACATAAAAGACTTGAAAATTTATGAAGAAGGAAGTTTTGAAGAAGAAAATAGAGCTGATGTTTGGGGAATTGATGATTACGACTTATTTAAAGAATCTGACAAAAAATTAAAAAATTTACACGAAAAAGGAAAACCTTTTGTTGCTTACATTCAAACAGCAACAAATCACATGCCTTATACAGTACCGAATAAAAAAGAAAGCTTCACCCCTATTTTAGAAAATGAAATAGATGAAAAAACCTTACTAAAAGGAGGCTTTAGATCTTTAGATCAATTAAACGGAATTCGTTATTTAGACTTTAATGTTACACGTTTCTTAGAAAGAGCAAAAGAATCTGGCTATTATGACAATTCAATTTTTGTTTTTTTTGGCGATCATAGAGGAGGAATGAAAAAACTAGATTTCTTAAACAATAATGAAGATGATTTAGGAATACAATTACATCATGTTCCGTTTTTTATTCATGCTCCAAAATATGTAAAACCTCAAGAAATAGATAAATACGCAAAATTAGTAGATGTTTTTCCAACTGCTACAAGTTTAGCGAAAGTAGATTACATAAATTATACTTTAGGAAGAGATTTACTAGATAGCACAACGATAAATACTGCTGCTTTTGTTTGGTCCCAAAGTCAAGGGGAAAAGGCTGTTGGCCTACTAAAAGATGATTTTTATTACGAAAAAACAAACATCTCAAAAAAAACAAGTTTGTACAGTTTACAAACAAACACTGTTAAAGATATTAAGCTAGACAAACCTACTATTGCACAACAAATGGACAGCCTTTTATCAGCCTATTATCATACCACTAAATATTTATACTTTAATAATAAAAAACAATCTAAGCGTGTTGTAGATTTTAAATAACAAGAACCTCTTAATAACATAGTTTTATTATTTTCCGCACTCTAAAAGAAGAAAAATCGTATTTTTGTTGAAACCACATACATCAAATTAATATTTAATGATTATTGTTAGAATTGTTGGCGGACTTGGAAATCAAATGTTTCAATATGCATACGCTAAAGTTTTGCAACAAAAAGGCTACGCTGTTAAAATTGACATTTCTAAATTCAAAAAATACAAACTACACGGGGGATATCAATTAGAAAAATATAAAATTGATATAGAAGCCTCTACTCCAATTTCTAATTTTTTATCAAAATTAGGAGTAAGAAAAAATATCAAAGAAAAAAGTTTATTGTTTAATAAGAACTTTTTAAACTTACCTAAAAACCAATATGTAAAAGGTTATTTTCAAACAGAAAAATATTTTTCAGAAATTAGAACCGTTTTAATAAATCAGTTTGTTATCAAAAAAGAACTTTCTGAATCAACAATTTTGTATTCAACAGAAATAAATAAACATACAAATTCTTGCTCTCTACATATTCGAAGAGGAGATTATGTTTCTGATAAAAAAGCAAATAGTGTTCATGGAACTTGTGACTTAGATTATTACAAGGATGCTATTAAATTAATGAATGAAAAATTTGAAGAAATGCAGTTTTTTGTTTTTTCTGATGATATTTATTGGACAAAAGATAATCTTAAAATTGAAAACGCGATGTACATAGATCATAAATCTACACCTCATGAAGATTTATTTTTAATGAGTTTGTGCAAGCATAATATTACTGCAAACAGTAGTTTTTCTTGGTGGGGAGCTTGGTTGAATCAACATAAAAACAAGACCGTTATTGCGCCAAAAAAATGGTTTATACATAAAGAAAATGAAGTTGCTTGTGAAAGCTGGATAAAATTATGACATCATACAAAGTATACTACATAAATTTAGACAAAAGCACTAAGAGACGTGACTTTATGGAAGATCAATTTAAAAAATTGAAGATTCCTGTTACACGAATCTCAGCAACTTATGGAAAAGATCTAGACACTGATTTTTTAAAAAAAGAAAAAAGAAAACATAATATTTTAGCACATTTTCCATTGCCAAATGATGGTGAAATTGGTATTTGCTTAACACATTTTAAATTATGGGGATTTTTATCAAATCAACCTGAAGATTTTTCTATTGTGCTAGAAGATGATGCTTTAATCAACGATGATTTCTTCAATGATTTAGAACAACTTTTATCACAAATTACTAGCAACGATTTTCTAGATATTTCTGGAAAAAAAGGTTTTTATCCATTAGCGGAAAACGCCTTAATCACGACATTCTTAATCCCTCCTGTTTTAATGATTGGACAAATTATTGGTAGAAACGCTGCTAAGAAATTGACTGATAACTTGAGTGACTATTATGCTCCTATAGACGTTATGAAACAAGATGTTTATAAGCACAAAGTGCCTTTACATTCTACAAATAAACAATATGTTGTTAGTATTGATAAACAAATGGGAGGAAGCACTATTCAGCAAAATAATATGATCGTTTGGAAAAAAGTAATTAGAGAAATTTTTCGTCCTTTTTGGCAAATCTGTTCACTTTTTACTTTTAAACTAAACAGATGTATTAGAAATTATCTGTTCTACAAAAGCAACTAGTTTTCTTTAATTCCTTTATTTAACAACCACAATTTAATATATCTCGTCAAAACACCATAAGCCTGTGTTTTTGCGACTAAAAAACCTGTAAATCCGTCTAAAAACCCAAGACGAATTATATAATGAATAAAAAAACGTGCAGCAGGTTTTACCATTACATGATAGATATTTACCTTGTTTCCTTTTGCATGTAATTCTGTTGCTCTAATGGCAGCATAATGATTCATTTTAGAAATATAATGATCATAATTTCTGTAAGAAAAATGGTCTATTTTATTTCTAAAAAAACCTACCTTTCCTTTTGTAATAATTTTTTCATGCACAAGACCACTGTATTTACAATGTTCTTTTAAAAATAAACGAATTACCTTATCTCTTTGAAAGCCACTATAATTAACACGTTTATCACAAAAATAAAAAGTTCTCCTCACATAAAACCCAACACAGTCTTTTGGACTTTTAACGGCTTCTAAAATTTCTTTTTCAACTTCAGATGTGACTCTTTCATCAGCATCTAAAATATAAATCCAAGAATATTTAGCCTCTTCAATCGCAAAGTTTTTTTGAGAAGAAAAATCATCAAACTTTCGTTTGATGATTTTTACATTGTGTTTTTCTGCCAAAGCAACTGTATTATCATTACTAAAAGAATCTATTACAATAATCTCATCAGCAAAACTAACAGATTTAATAGCTTCTTCTATGTGAATTTCTTCATTTAAAGTAGGAATGATTGCAGTAATTTTTGTCATATTTTTTTTGAAATCCTAAACAGCAACATCGTATTCACGAAGTGCGTCGTTTAAAGAAGTTTTTTTGTTGGTACTTTCTTTTCTTTTTCCAATAATCAATGCACAAGGCACATTGTATTCTCCTGCTGCAAACTTCTTGGTATAACTCCCAGGAATTACGACAGATCTTGCAGGTACAATTCCTTTCATTTCTATAGGTTCATCTCCGGTTACATCAATAATTTTAGTACTCATTGTCAACACAACATTTGCACCTAAAACGGCTTCTTTCTCTACCTTTACACCTTCAACAACAATACATCTAGATCCAATAAAAGCGCCATCTTCAATAATTACAGGTGCTGCTTGTAATGGTTCTAAAACACCACCAATTCCTACACCACCAGACAAATGAACATTTTTACCAATTTGTGCACAAGAGCCAACTGTAGCCCAAGTATCAACCATGGTTCCTTCATCTACATACGCACCAATATTTACATAACTTGGCATTAAAATAGTTCCTGGAGCAATATATGCACCGTGTCTTGCAACAGCATTTGGCACGACTCTAATTCCTCTTTCTGCAAAATTTCTTTTTAAAGGAATTTTATCATGATATTCGAAAATACCAGCTTCTAAAGTTTCCATTTTTTGAATTGGAAAATATAAAACAACCGCTTTTTTTATCCATTCATTTACTTGCCATCCACCTTCAATTGGTTCTGCAACTCGTAATTCTCCTTTATCTAATAAATCAACTACTTTTCTAATCGTATGAATCGTTTTTTCTTCTTTTAATAAAGCACGATTATCCCAAGCTGATTCTATAATTTTTCTAATTTCTTTCATTTTAAAATTTACTTTTTACAAATATAAATCTATCTGTAAAATCTAAAGCGAATATACATTTTTTAAACATATTAGGTGTCTTTGTTTAAAATACAAAAACGAATTTCGACGAACTTATTGATAATATTCTCTTTAATTTACACTATTAAAAGTATAAACTATATTTTTGCAAAAATAGTATACAGATTGGGAAGAATTTTAGCCATTGATTTTGGAAAAAAAAGAACAGGAATTGCAGTTACAGACGAACTACAAATTATTGCTTCTGGTTTAACAACAGTAAATACTGGGGAATTAATCTTATTTTTAAAAGACTATGTTTCTAAAGAAAAGGTAGACCTTTTTTTAGTTGGTAAACCTAAACAAATGGACAATACGGATAGTGAAAGTGAAGCTTTAATACTTCCATTTTTAACAAAACTATCCAAACAAATACCTAAAATACCAGTACACAGAGTTGATGAACGCTTTACTTCTAAGATGGCTTTTCAAACGATGATTGATGGTGGATTGAACAAAAATCAGCGCAGAAATAAAGCTTTGGTTGATGAAATTAGTGCAACCATTATTTTACAATCATATTTATACAATAAATAGTTTTGTTCAAGTTACAAACTTTGTACTTTTGCAGTCATTAAAAAAATAAAAATGATTTTACCAATTGTTGCTTATGGAGATCCAGTTCTTAGAAAAGTAGGAATAGAAATTGACAAAGATTATCCTAATTTAAAGGAATTAATTGCCAACATGAAAGAAACCATGTACAATGCTTCTGGCGTTGGTTTGGCTGCTCCACAAATTGGCAAAGCAATTCGTTTGTTTTTGATTGATGCTTCTCCTTTTGCGGAAGACGAAGATTTAGATGAGAAAGAAAGAGCAATTTTAAAAGACTTTAATAGAGTATTTATCAATCCTAAAATTATTGAAGAAGAAGGTGAAGAATGGGCTTTTAATGAAGGATGTTTAAGCATACCTGATGTTCGCCAAGATGTATATCGCCAACCAATAGTAACCTTAGAATATCAAGATGAAGATTTTAAAACACATACAGAAGTTTTAGAAGGATTGGCTGCTAGAGTTTTTCAGCACGAATATGATCATATTGAAGGGATTTTATTTACTGACAAGCTTTCATCACTTACAAAAAGATTAATCAAAAAGAAATTAGAGAATATTTCTAAAGGGAAAATTAATGCAGATTACAGAATGCGTTTCCCGAATCTAAAGAAAAGAAGATAACACAAAATCATATATATTTAAGCATTAGTGAGAGGCAAAACGAAGTTTTAATAACGAACTGTTTTCGACTTAAAACAACCTCTCGACCACGTTTAAAAAGACAATAATATAAAAACACATATGGAATTTAATAAAATTATTTCGGTTACTGGTAAACCTGGTTTATTTCAAGTAGTATCACAATCTAAAAATTCAATTATAGTTGAATCTTTAATAGATAAAAAACGTTTAGCAATTAACACAACTCAAAATGTGAGTTTGTTAGAAAATATTGCGATTTACACATATGAAGAAGATGTTCTTTTGTTAATCATCTTTAAATCTATGTTTGAAAAAACGGGAGGAAAAGAAGCACTTTCTCATAAAGAAAATGGAAAAAAATTAGCGGCATTTTTCGCTGAAGTTTTACCAAATTATGATGATGAAAGAGTTTACACCTCAAACATTAAAAAAGTAATTCAGTGGTTTAATATATTAGTAAATGCTGGTATGGATTTCTCTACAATAGAAATTCCTACAGAAGAAAATACTGAAGAAGCGTAATCAGTATTCAGTATTCAGTCTCAGTTTTCAGTTAGCTCGTTTGTGATAATAGTATTCAGTTGGCAGTCACAGTTTTCATTTTATTCTTGAAACTTTACTACTTTGAAACTTTTAAACTTTGTGACTCTGCAGCTTTGCAACTTTAAAAACTTTGTAACTCAAAAAAATGAATACCAGAAAAGAGCAGTTAGCAGCTTTTAATCGTTTATTAGATATTATGGATGAACTTCGTGAGAAGTGTCCTTGGGATAAAAAACAAACCTTAGAAAGTTTACGTCATTTAACAATTGAAGAGACGTATGAATTGGCTGACGCTATTCTTGAAAATGATTTACAAGAAGTAAAAAAAGAATTGGGTGATGTTTTATTACACATTATTTTTTACGCAAAAATAGGTAGTGAAAAAAATGCTTTTGATATTGGAGATGTAGCCAATAGTATTTCTGATAAATTGATTCATCGACATCCTCATATTTATGGTGATGTTGTTGTTGAAAATGAAGAGGATGTAAAGCGTAATTGGGAACAATTAAAACTAAAAGAAGGCAAAAGTTCTGTTTTAGAAGGAGTTCCTAAAAATTTACCTGCAGTTGTAAAAGCGAGTAGAATTCAAGAAAAAGTTTCTGGAGTTGGTTTTGATTGGGAAAAACCTGAACAAGTTTGGGAAAAAGTACAAGAAGAACTTACAGAATTAAACGAAGAAATTAAAGCAGGAAACAAAGAGAATACCGAAAAAGAATTTGGAGACGTCTTGTTTTCTATGATAAATTACGCACGTTTTATTGGCGTAAACCCTGAAAATGCTTTAGAAAAAACGAATAAGAAATTCATTAATCGTTTTCAATATTTAGAAAAAGAAGCTAAAAAAGAAGGCAAGGAAATTTCAGATATGTCACTTACTGAAATGGATGTTTATTGGGAAAAATCTAAAGAATTTTTCAAATAAAAAAAGCGTTTAAATTTTATTTTTTATAATTCAGTATCTATTCTTATTTTTTGAATCTAGTAATTAACTTTTTTTATATCTTTAAGACTCTTTAAAGATTAAATAAATACTTTACTAATTTGTTAAAAAAAATTGACATTCTCTTTTTTGGTTATGTAGTTATCACCACAATTCTATTGTTATTTTCGTGGAATGAATCTGATAAATCTCTAGAACTCCTTTTAATTAGAGGTCTTATTGTACTGATAAGTATTTCTTTAATTTACTTCGATTCTAAAATAAAATCAACAATTGTAAACTTATTAAGAAATTGCTACCCGATTCTATTTAGTCTGCTTTTTTACACAGAAACTGTTTTCTATAATAAATTATTTTTTAATAATTTAGATAACTACTTGGTTCATTTTGAATTTCAATTATTTGGTTTTCAACCCAGTGTAAAATTTTCAGAATATTTTTCAAACCCAATTTTCAGTGAAGTAATGTATATAGGGTACTTTTCTTTATATATTTTAATCATCAGTTTTGTTTTTATTTCTTTTTTCAAATTAAAAAAATATAGGGAAGAGTTATTTTTTAAGTTGACAGCCTCTATGTTATTGTTCTATTTATTCTTCTGTTTTTTCCCTGCTGCAGGACCACAATTTTATTTTCCTCCATCAGAAAGAGAACTCCCTTCTGCATTTGTTTTCGATAAAATAATGCACTTTATACAAAAAGCAGAACAACCAACAGGTGCTTTTCCAAGCTCTCACGTTGGTCTTTCATTAATCATTTTAGCTTTAACACGAAAAAAAGTTCCAACGTTTTTTAAAATTGTACTTCCGTTTGTAATTATTTTAATTTTATCTACTGTTTACATCAAAGCACATTATGCTATAGATGTAATTGGTGGTATTTTATTTACGCCAATTACCTTATATTTAAGCGGACTTTTATATATAAAAATACCCGATTATAAATTATGATTCAACTGACAAAAGTCAACTCAAAAAAGGATTTAAAGCAATTTATAATGTTGCCATTTACGATTCATAAAAATCATAAAGAATGGCTACCGCCTTTAATTTCTGATGAATGGAAAGTGTTTGATAAAACCAAAAACCATTCTTTTGAACATTGTGACACTGTGCTCTTTTTAGCAAAGAAAAATAACACAATTGTTGGTAGAATTATGGGAATCATCAACCATACTTATAACAAAGGAAATAATGAAAAAAACGTTCGTTTTTATGGTTTAGAATGTTATGACGACACAGAAGTATACGACACATTAATAACTGCAATAGAAGATTGGGGAAGACAAAAAGGAATGGAAACCATTATTGGTCCATTAGGTTTTTCTGATAAAGATCCACAAGGTTTTTTAATAGAAGGATTTAACGAACCCATGACTGTTATGGTAACTAATCATAGTTTTAATTACATGATTAAACATACAGAAAGAAACGATTTTACAAAGAAGTTAGACATCTTTCAATACAGTGCGACTATTCCTAAAAAAACGCCTGAAATTTATACAAGAATTGCTGAAAGAGCAACTAGAAGTGGATATAAGGTTTTAGAATTTAAAAAATCGAAACACGTTAGGCCTTATGTAAATGACGTCTTTAAATTAATTAATAAAACCTATAAAAATATTTATGGTTTTGCGCCTTTAGATGACATTGAAGCTAAAGAATTTTCTGAACGTTTTTTACCTTTACTAAAACCACAATACATAAAAGTGGTGTTAGATACATCTGATACTATTGTGGCTTTTGTAGTCGCAATGCCAGATATTAGTGAAGGGTTTAAAAAAGCAAAAGGATCGTTATTTCCATTTGGATTTATACCCATTTTAAAAGCTTTTAAAAAAACAAAACAACTAAACTTATTACTGGGTTGTGTAGATGAAAATATTAGAAATTCTGGTTTGGTAGCGTTAATGAATATTGCATTACTAGATTCTGCAAGAAAAGGAAATTTAACAGTTTTAGACAGTCATTTAATTTTAGAAGAAAACAAAAAAATGCGTGCAGTTATGGAACGTATGGAACACACCATTTATAAGAAATATAGAATTTTTAAAAAAAAATTATCTTAAAAAACAGGTATCATACATACTGATTTTTAACTCAAACAAACTTAGCTAACGATTAATAAAAATTACTTGTACTGAATCTTATTCAGTATTAAGTTCACAACTAAAAAGACAAAACATAATGTTGAAAAAAAAATTTATGTACAGTTTTATACTAACTATAGGTGTAATTGCAATATCATCTTGTAGCTCAAGTTTAACTGAATCAATACCAACTGTTAATTCAAAAGCTTCGCTAAAAAAACCTTATGTAATATTAATTTCTCTTGATGGTTTTCGTTGGGATTACGTTGAAAAATATGTCCCACCACATTTAACTAATTTAATAAACAATGGTGTAAAAGCGGAGTCTTTAATTCCTTCTTTTCCATCAAAAACATTTCCAAACCATTACACCATTGCAACAGGTATGTATCCTGACAAACATGGTATTATAGGTAATTCATTTTATAGTAATAAAAAGAAGCTCATCTATAAAATAGGAGACCGTGAGATGGTTGAAGATGGTGCTTTTTATGGAGGAGATCCTATTTGGGTACAGGCAGATAAAGCAGACATGGTTTCGGCTAGTTATTTTTTCGTAGGTTCTGAAGCAGATATTCAAGGTATTAGACCCACTTATTACAAAGTCTATGATGGTAAAATAAAGAATAAAACACGCGTTGCTCAGGTTATCGATTGGTTAGCATTACCTGAAAAAGAAAGACCCCATTTAATTACGCTGTATTTTTCTGACATGGATGATGTTGGTCATAAATATGGACCAAATAATGAGAAGGAATTAAAAAAAGCTTTATTTGATTTAGATGAAAATTTAGGCGCTTTATTTAAAGGCACACAAGCTACTGGCTTATCTATAAATATCATTATTGTTTCAGATCATGGTATGACAGAATTATCTACATCTAATTTAATACCTACCGAATCTATAGAAAATGATAGTTTGTTTTCGGCTATAGACAACGGAGCTATTGTAAATATTCATCCAAAAAAAGGTGTTGAAATCGACACTGTTTTTAAGTTTTTAAAGCAAAAAGAAGCGCATTTTAAAGTTTATAGAACCGAAGATACACCTGGTTTTGAATACAAACCAAAAAATAAAGATTGGGGAACATTCCAATTATTACCCGATTTTGGCTATTATTTCAATAAAAGAAAACGCATAGCATCAATTCATAAAAATAACATTAAAAGAATTGGTGTACATGGTTATGATCCTAAATACGAAGACATGCACGGCATATTTTATGCAAATGGCCCTGCTTTTAAAAAGGCTTATGAAGTTCCTTCTTTAAAAAACATTCATATTTACCCATTAATATGTGAGATATTAGAATTAGAAATCCCAGATACTATTGATGGAGAATTAAAGCAAATAAAAAATGTTTTAAAACCGATAAATAATTCCGCTCGCAATAAAAGTGAAAATTAAAAAATATCTTAAAAAGCAGGAAATCGATTCTTAAATAATTGCACAAGCAACTTCTCTCGAAGATTCTAACGGAAATAATTTTTCAGCTTCTACTAAATCACCTATTGTATCTATTTCGTACCAAGGTTTCTCATCAAAAGAAATAGCTTCCAACAATAATTTTTTTTCTTCGACCATTTTAGAAAAAATGGTTTCATAATAACAATTCACACTCCCTTCCGAAATAAATTGATTCATTTTTTTAATAATTTCTTTCCAAGATGAAATTGAAAAACTATAAATATTTACCGTTTTATAGCGAGTTTCTCTATAAGGTTCTGTAGTACCTGGCTGAAACTGCGTAACAATGTTTTGGCTATTTAAGGTTACTGTGGTTCCGTTAAGCCAAGGTTGCATTTTTGCAACAGCGATTCTATCTGGATACATCATATCTGTAAGCAAAGAGGTTTCTAAAACCAAATCACTTTCTAGGAGAACAAAAGGTTCGTTTATAATCGTACGAGCCATCCAAAGTGAATAAATATTGTTGGTCGTATTGTAAAGTGGGTTATGTATATATTCTATGGACAATCCTTCTGTTTGGTCGCCAAGAAAATCTACAATACATTCTTTTTTATACCCTGTTACAATTACAAGACGTTTAAAGCCTTGTTGTTTTAGATTGGTAACTAGTCGCTCAAGAATTGATTTCTCATTGACAAGAGTTAAGCATTTCGGTGAATTTTTCGTTAATGGATACAAACGACTACCAGTACCAGCTGCTAGTAATAAAGCAGTTGTTATACGATTATCGTTATTATAATTTCCTGAATTAATGTGCATGCATTCTATATTTGTGGACATCAAAAAAAGCATAAAAGTGCTGTTAAAACTTTTAAGTTTTCTAAATCTAAGACTTTGATGTGTGGGCTATTTATGGATAATTTAACGAGTAAAGATAAAGTCTGTTAATGATGTGATGTTGGGTTGACGAAAAACTCATGAACCAAAACAACGTGAATTAACAAAGGTTTTTGTAAAATAAAATAGCCTCCAATAACTGAATAAATTCAGTATAAATGGAGGCTATTAAATTTATACTAATTTCTTAGCATTCTTCACTTTTTGCTTTGTAAGTGCCAATTCTATAACTTCTTTCATTTCTCTAACATAATGAAAAGTCAAGCCTTTTAAATAGCTTTCTTTTATTTCTAAAATATCTTTTTCATTGTCTTTACACAAAATGATTTCTTTAATATTTGCTCTTTTAGCAGCAAGTATTTTTTCTTTAATTCCGCCAACAGGTAATACCTTTCCACGTAATGTAATTTCACCAGTCATGGCTAATCTATTTTTAATTTTACGCTGTGTATAAGAAGAAACTAAAGACGTTAACATGGTAATACCTGCACTTGGTCCGTCTTTTGGTGTTGCACCTTCAGGAACGTGAATGTGTACATTGTACTTTTCTAAAACTTCTGGCTTAATACCAAATTCTTCCGCATTCGATTTTATGTATTGCAATGCAATTGTTGCAGATTCTTTCATTACGGTTCCTAAATTACCTGTAATAGAAAGGGTTCCTTTTCCTTTGGATAAAATAGATTCTATAAATAAAATATCTCCACCAACTTGTGTCCAAGCTAAACCTGTAACTACACCAGCAACATCATTATTTTCGAATTTGTCTCTGTTTCTTGGCGTTCCTAGAATATCTTCTACTTTTTCTGATGATACAGCAATATCATATTCTTCTTCTAACGCAATAGATTTTGCGGCAAAACGCACCACTTTTGCAATTTTCTTTTCTAAACCACGTACTCCAGATTCACGCGTATAGCCTTCAACAATTTGTTCCAATTGTTTTTTACCTAACTTTAAATCTTTAGTTGTTAAACCGTGTTCTTTTAATTGTTTTGGTAGTAAATGTCTTTTTGCAATTTCTATTTTTTCTTCAATCGTATAACCAGACACATTTATAATTTCCATTCTATCGCGTAAAGCCCAAGGAATCTCTCCTAAATTGTTCGCTGTTGCAATAAAAAGTACTTTCGATAAATCGTAACCAACTTCTAAATAATTGTCGTAAAAAGCTTCATTTTGCTCAGGATCTAATACTTCTAACATTGCAGAAGAAGGATCTCCTTGATGACTATTACTTAGTTTATCAATTTCATCTAACACAAAAACCGGATTTGAAGTTCCTGCTTTTTTCAAGTTCTGAATTAAACGACCAGGCATTGCACCAATATATGTTTTTCTGTGTCCGCGAATTTCTGCTTCATCACGCAAACCACCTAAAGACATTCTAACATATTTACGCCCTAAAGCTTCTGCTACAGATTTCCCTAAAGAAGTTTTACCAACTCCTGGAGGTCCATATAAACAGATAATTGGCGATTTCATATCCCCTCTTAACTTTAAAACCGCTAAGTGTTCTATAATTCTTTCTTTTACTTTTTCTAAACCAAAATGATCTCTATCTAAAACTTTAGTTGCGAGTTTTAAATCGAATTTATCTTTCGAATAAATTCCCCAAGGCAATTCTAACAACAATTCTAAATAGCTTCTTTGCACTCCATATTCTGCAGCCTGTGGATTCATTCTTCGCAAACGAGCCAATTCTTTTTCAAAAGTCTCCCCTACTTCTTTTGTCCACTTTTTCTTTTTAGCCTGTTGGCGCATTTCTTCCAATTCTTCATCATTAGAAACGCCTCCTAATTCTTCTTGAATGGTTTTTAACTGCTGATTTAAATAATACTCACGTTGTTGCTGGTCTAAATCTTCACGTGTTTTAGACTGAATATCATTTTTTAATTGTAATTTCTGTAGCTCTTTATTTAAGTTTTTTAGCGTTAATAAAGCACGTTCTTTTAGATTGTTTTTTTCTAAAATTACTTGCTTATGCATGACGCTTAAATCCATATTCGAAGCAATAAAATTCACCAAAAACGAATTTGACTGAATATTTTTAATCGCAAATGAAGCTTCTGAAGGTAACATTGGATTTTCCTTAATTACCTCTAAAGCTTGTTCTTTAATAGAATCTATGATTGCTTCAAACTCTTTTTCATCCTCAATATCCTTATCATCTACCGCTTCTTTTACAGTCGCTTTTAAATAAGGTTCATCTTGAATAATTGCATCAATTTCAAAACGTTTTTTCCCTTGAATGATCACAGTTGTATTACCATCAGGCATTTTTAACACACGTAAAATTTGTGCCACAACACCTGTTGTATGAATATCTTTTAAACCAGGATCTTCTACATCTTCATTTCTTTGTGCAACAACTCCAATTATTTTATTACCCTTATTAGCTTCTTTAATTAATTGAATTGATTTATCTCTACCCGCTGTAATAGGAATTACAACTCCTGGAAATAAAACAGTGTTTCTTAACGGAAGAATTGGCAGTATTTCTGGAACGCTTTCTTTATTGATGATTTCTTCATCTTCTGGCGTCATTAATGGTATTAATTCAGAGTCTTCGTTCAAGATGTTTTGAAACGACAAACTGTCTAACTTTATAATCTTTGTTTTGCTCATTTTCTGTATATCTGTCATTGTGACATTGATTTATTATCTGCATAAAAACCAACACCTTTCTTTTAATTATAAAATACTGATAATTAATTACTTAAAAATAAAACAGTAATTATCTATTCTAAATAAAACAATTGTTATGCCATTGATAAATAGAATACAAATACTTCATTTTTTTTTACTAAAATAACAATTACGTCAAACGTAAAGATTAGAAATAGCATATGTAAAGGTTGGAAAAATACGATAGATATTTCAAATTTAGATATTAAAATCTTGATAGCATCAAAAATTGAAAGATTTATGTATTCTATTTTTTTTAGGTGAATCTAGAAACATTACAAATAAAGAAATCATAAAAAGTAATAGTACTTTAACGGTGGATACAGATGAAATTAGTGCTGAAATTGGAGGTTCTAGAGATGTAATTGACAAAAATTTAAAATATAGCCCATCTAAATTTTTCTAAAAAAAATACTTTAAATAAATAATCCCTAAAAATGACATCGCATTTTTAGGGATTATTTATTACTTTATAACATTGATACTTTACAACTATACTGCAAAGTATTAGTAATTTCTATACTGACTGGTTTCATCAAAAATGTGTTCTAAAATTCGTTGCTCAATAGCATCAAATTCTAAATCTCTACGCTTCATAACAACCTCTGCAACTTCAAAAACTTTATTAGTTTTGTATTCTGTAAAACCTGATGCACCTCCCCAACTAAAAGACGGAACAAAATTCCTTGGAAATCCGCTTCCATAAATATTTGTAAAAACACCAATTACAGTACCGGTATTAAACATCGTATTAATTCCGCATTTAGAATGATCACCCATCATTAAGCCACAAAACTGAAGTCCTGTTTTTGCAAAACGACCAGTTTCATAATCCCATAATTTTACTTCTGCATAATTATTTTTTAGATTAGAAATATTTGTATCCGCACCTAAATTACACCATTCACCTAAAACAGAATTTCCTAAATAACCTTCATGACCTTTACTAGAATAACCCATTAAAACTGAATTATTTATCTCTCCTCCTACTTTACAATAAGGGCCTAAAGTTGTTGCTCCATAAATTTTTGAACCAATTTTTACAACGGCATTATTACACATTGCAAAAGGACCTCTTACTGCAGCATTTTCCATAACAACAGCATCTTTACCTATATAAATAGGACCTTTTGAGGCATTTAAAGTCGCAAAAGTAATTTCTGCACCTTCTTCAATAAAAATATTTTTTTTGTTGATGAATCTTGTTCCTTCCGGAATTGGTTCTGAAGTTCTTCCTTCGGTAATCAAGTCAAAATCTTCTTGAATAGCTTTGTCATTTAACGAAAAAATATCCCACGTATTTTTTATTTGAAGAATTTCTTCATCAAACTCAATCTGAGTATAATCATCAAAATCTACTTCTTCTTGAGAATCTGATGTAAAAAAAGCAATTACATCTTCACCTCTAAAAATAGCTTCGTTTTTTGATAAGTTTTTTACTTTTTCAACCAAACTTTTTGTCGGACAAAAAGAAGCATTTATCAAAATATTTTCTTCCAATTCAACCATTGGATATTTTTCTTCTAAGTATTCTTGTGTTACTGTTGTCGTCGTTAAACTTAAATATTTTTCCCATTTTTCTCTTATGGTTAAAATACCGACTCTTATATCTGCAACTGGTTTTGTGTAGGTAAAAGGCAATAGCGAATTTCTAACATCACCATCAAATAAAATATAATTCATTTTCTTCTTGTTTTAAAGCAATACAAATCTACTTTAATTAACGCAAATAAAAAACTGCTTGTAATTAATTACAAGCAGTTTTTCTATAAGTTTAAAATATAAATCTACTATTTTTTAATAAACTTCTGACTTCCAATTTTGTCATCTGATAAAACCTTCAGAATATAAACTCCTTTTGATAAATTATTTACATCAATTTTATTACTAGAATTCATTATATTTTGAGTTAATGCTAATCTACCTAAATGATCATAAAACTCAACTTTAGCAACATCTGAACCAGAAGGTAATTGAATCGTTACGCTTGCTGAAGCAGGATTTGGATACATTTCAAAATCTAAACGGTTAGCTTTTGAAAGACTTAATACAGTTGCACCATTTGTACTTGTGTTGACCACTTTATCCTCTGCTCCATTTTCACCATCACCATTGGCAATAACTACAGAAGAGTAGAATTTTATGTTACCCTGATCTGTAGACGGAGATTGCCATGTAAAAGACCAAGAACTATTACTAGAATTGCTATGCGTAATTCTATCACCAGAAACTGACGTTCCTGAACCCGCAGTCAGAACACCAACTTTAGTATTATCATCGTTTTCTGCAACTAATTGAAAACCACCTGCTGCAGATGTTGACTTACTAACAGTAATTGTATAGTTTGTATTTAAATTGTATCCTGCGGCAGGAATATTAGTCGTAATACTAGCAGAAACCCCAGATGAACCTCCTGTATGACAAGCCATGCATGAAACACCTGCATCACCAGGCGAACCAGATCTAGCATCTGTTCTTCCGTCAGAACTTGACATTAATAAAAATGCAGAAACAGGAATTAGTAATAACAATAATTTAAAATAGTAATGTTTTTTCA